>ENA-OPTA01001677-OPTA01001677.1-human-gut-metagenome-genome-assembly--contig:-NODE-1677-length-12989-cov-4.431576_pt1 | contig 12989 bp, 10 predicted proteins | sample MGYA00241813_ERZ501917 | MGnify/ENA primary metagenome ERZ501917 (study PRJEB25962, sample SAMEA2042408) | human gut metagenome | biome: human gut; feature: human-associated habitat; material: faeces...
ATGAACAACTTAAAATGTTTTTCAAACACGCTCTAGAGCGTGTTTGAAAAATGCTCTAGCTACAAAATCTAGCTTTTATTTTACAAGTTTTTCAAGTTCTGCCTTTGTTTTGTTATACCATGTATCAAAATTAGAATCGCTCACAAAGTCCTTTGCTGCCTCATCAATAGACTGTCCCTTTTTCAGATTCTTCACTACAGTCTTTCTATCTGCTGTTGCTTTATCCTGCATAGAATATTCTAAAATATTTCTCGCATCTGTTCCAGTTTCGAAAGCCTTTGTTGTATACAAAGTATTATTATTTACTGTATCAATCGCTATTTTAACAATTGGTAATTCATTATCACCTGTCAAATCAGTTGTTTTCTCAATTTTATCAATATCATTCGCCGTTTTTGTTACAGGCAGATAGCCTGATGCAACGGAGAACTGAATATTTCTCTCATCCTCTGTGAACCATTTAAGGAACTGAACAGACGCATACATCTGCTCCTCATCTGTCTTCGTCACAACCATTCCAGCACCCTGCTGTACTGCGTAATTCTCTCCACCTTCAAACTTAGGGGATTCCATTACTTCTACGTCAATCGGATAACTTTCTGTGTCATTGACAATAACTTCATCAGGGAAGAAAGTTGCTCCCGCAGAAGAACCTACAAAGGAAAGAATATTTCCTGTATTGACATCATCACTTCGGAACTTACCGGAAGCCGCAAAATATCCTTTTACAAATGGCACATAATAATTATCCCATAATTTACGGATAACATCTTTATCAAAGTTTAAGACTGGCTTTCCATCTTCTACGGAGAAAATCTCTACGCCAAGCTGCTTTGCACCAACTAAGAAATAATTCGCCATCGCATCTCTTCCGAAAAATGCTTTTCCATCATTTTTCTCTTTTGTCAGACTGTCTGTCCATTCATAATATGCCTGAGATGTCTTTACAATCCCCTCTACAGTCTTTAAATCAGCAGGCTTTGCACCAGTTGCTTTCGCAAATTTATCCCAGTCTGTCTTATTTAACATAAAAACCTCTGTTGACTTTGCTGTTGGCAGGATTTTAAGGCTGTCATCATCAGAAAACTCGCCTTCTTCAATATAACTCTCTACGAATTTATCCTGCTCTTCCTGTGTGAGATAGTCTTTTAAATCAACAGCGTAACCAAGCTTATCTACTTCATAAGCAGTATCGGCATAGCCGGCAAAAATACTTGGAATGGCCTTTGCACCAGTCTTATGCTTAACTGCCGCAATAATGCTGTCCTTTAATTCATTAACTGTACCAAAGTTAGAACCTTCTACATAGATTCCTTCTTCTTTTCCTTCAGTGCTGTTAAACTCATCCACCAGCTTATTAAATGCCTCAAGCTGGTCACCATTATAATAATGCCAGATCGTGACCTTAGTCGGATTATCCGGGTCTAACTTAACTTTCTTAACAGAACTTCCTGAAGATGCTCCGCAACCGCCGAGTAATAAACTTAATACCATAATCACACATATTATGACTTTTTTGTTGATTTTCATTTTTTTCTCTTGTGTGCTGTCACAGCAATGCAATATCAATGGTACAGTACACTCGCCTTTCTTTTTCTTGTTCGTTTACGAGTTTCTATATTTAATAAATAGACTTCCAGAGCGTGTTTGAAAAATGCTCTAGTTCATTCCCCTCAATAATGAATGTCCATTATCTATCTTTTATACACTCTAGGAACTCTCTTTCCTACATCACAAACAAATTCATAGTTAAAGCTTCCGGCAAGGTTCGCCATATCTTCAACACTGATATAATTATCCCCGTCTTTTCCAATCAAGGTAACGGTATCTTCAAGCTTCACATCTGGAATATCTGTAATGTCTACCATCATCTGATCCATGCACACTCTTCCGACAATCGGTGCCTTCTGTCCGTGAATCAATACCCAGCCTTTGTTAGAAAGACTTCTTGCATATCCATCCGCATATCCAACAGATACTGTAGCAAGACGGCATGGATGTTCAACAATATAAGTCGCTCCATAACTTACACCTCGTTCCATCTCTGGCTCCATAATATTTACTACATGAGAATACCAGCTCATGGCCGGTGTCAGATCTAAATTAGAGAAATCCACTTCATCAGAAGGATACATTCCATAAAGAATAATACCCGCCCTTGCCATATCATAACGATGGTCTTCATATTCCATGATAGCGGCACTATTACAGATATGTTTTACTGGAATTTCAATTCCCGCTTCATCAAGTAACTGAACAAAATGATCATATCTCTCCATCTGACTTTCTGTGTATGCCTTATCTGTCATATCTGCACAGGATAAATGGGTAAATAACCCCTCAATCTTTATATTGGGCAGCTCTGCAATCTGCTTTACAATCGCAAGCCCTTTCTCATCTGGAGATAAACCGATTCTTGTCATTCCGGTATCTAATGCGATGTGAATTCTCGCCGTCTTTTCTGCCTTTACGGCAGCTTCAGACATTGCCTTAGCCGTATCATAGCAATAAATCGTCTGATCTACACCATACTCCAAATTCTTATAATAAAGAGAGGGGGAATTATAACCAAGAAGCAAAATTGGCTGTTTTAATCCAGCCTTTCTCAGTTCTACTCCCTCATCAATTGTAGCAACACCAAAATAATCTGCAATGTCATTTAAATAATGTGCTACTTCCACTGCACCATGTCCATAACCGTCAGCCTTTATGACAGCCATAGTCATCGCATTATCTCCTGTTTTCTTTTTGATATTTATATAATTCTCCCTGATTGCTTTTAAATCAATTTCACAATAGGTACGCAAGTATTCTTCCATTATGTTTGTCCTCTTTCCCTTACTTCTACAGTAATCCTGTAAAATCATACTTTACTCAGGTTACTGTACATATCTATATTATGTCACATTTAGTTTACTTATAAATGGGCGCAAAACACCCCTTATAAAAAAGTCTGTAAACAAATAAATTTTACCACATTTTTTCCTATTGTGAAGTTTTTTATATGTAAAAAATTCGGGAAATATAGCATCTCCCGAATTTTTCAATTATTTTGCTTTTATTATTTTACTTTTACTATAATTACTTTCTTTTTTCCATCACTGGTCTTTACAGTAATTTTACATTTACCTTTTTTCAATGCCTTAATAACACCTTTTTTTGTTACTTTGGCAATCCTCTTATTGGAAGAGCGATACATAATCTTAGCAGTAGAAGATGCCGGAATCTTCTTGGCTTGTATTTTATATTTCTTTCCCTTCTTTAAAGTAACTTTTGTCTTCTTCACTTTTAAAGACTTTGTTTTTATTGTTTTCTTAACTGTAGAATCTGAAGCTGGCTTCGTCTCTGGCTTCTTTTCTGAAGCTGCCGGTTTCGTGTTTGGTTTGTCCTCAGATGTTCCCGGCTTCGTATTTGAATTATTCCCTGAATCATCCGGCTTATTGCTTGGCTTATCTTCAGAGCTGCCTGGTTTCGTATTATCCTCTTCATCAGAACCATTTACTTCTATCACATACTTGCTCACATCTGGAACTTTTGTAATACTTGACCAGTACAACTCAGAAATTGTTCCATAGTTATCCTTGATTTCCTTACCGTTTAGCAATGTCCGATTGGATGTCTTAGCAAGCGTTACCCCATCTGCGATTGCTTTTCCCGCAGTAGAACCTGTTTTTGGTATACTGCTGCAGCCACCTTGTGCATAAACATTTTTTACAGAAACAGTACCATTACCGCTGATAGCATCTGCGCCATCATCATATGTACCGTTACCGCCAAATGCAATTAATGTTCCCTCACCGGAAATACTTCCATTATCTAAAATAATTCCGCTGCCGCCAACGGATGTTGTTGCGATATATCCTCCACCAAATACCGCTACTACGGAATCTTTTTTAATATCTAAGGAACCATTCTCAATACGGATCGCCGGCTGCCCGGAAAGACTTTTTCCTGTTGTTTCATCCTGTCCGGTTGCTGCTTCATCTCCCTTTACAAATACCTGCCCATCTACGGTAACCTTTCCTTTTACAACAATAACAGGATTCGTATTCTGTCTTATGATATGTCCATTTGATATAAAATTGGTGTTAGAATAAATAGATGAATTTTCTAAAATTGCTCCATCATTTAAAATCAACTGTCCATTAATTGAAGAACCAGTGAGAAACTGACTGCCATAATCATCATAGTTTGATGAGAACTTACCGCCATTCTTCACTTCAATATTTCCATGAATAGAAGAATCACGAAGAACAAGCTTGCCACCATTCTCTACAACAATATTTACGCTGCTGAAAACTTTCATATTTACAAGAGTAAGATTACAGCCATCTGGAACAATCAATGTCTGTACTGGACTACCATCTACAGCATAACCAAGTTCTCCATAAGTTCCACTTGTATGAGAACCGTACCATGCCTTAATATCCTTTGGTACCGTAACTGTTTCGTTCTCTCCGCCAAAAGAAGCAATTGCCCATGGCTCCATATCATACATATACTTTCCATCCGCTGTCTGCTTACAATTCTCAAGTTTAAGCTGCTTTGCAAGTACTTCTGTACGAGTATAAACTTTAAAATTCAGCTCATTACTTGTTGCAGTACGACCGCTCTCATCCGTTACTGTTACACTAATTGGATAAGAGCCGGCTTTTAACGGTTCCCCTGATAAAGAAAGAGAACTGTCGTGGACAGAATAAACACCTTCCATTCCGCAGGCTTCTGTATCAATATTTATCTTTGTTCTGTTCTTATTTACTGTGATTACTTCACTTAACGGCTTCCAGTCGCTGTTCTTCGGCTCCTGTCCATCAGGAAGAACTGCTGCTTCAACAATCACATCACTATTTTTATTTGTCGTAACAGAAGTAGAAGCTCCACTGATTGCATCATATTTCTTCTGTCCTTCTAAAGCGCTTTCAAAGCTTCCTCGTATTCTTACATGAAGCGTATTAATTCCATCAGAAGGTCCTGAAGGAGTCTCTGCATCTGAATCTGTCTTTTTAACAGTAAATGTATCTGCTGTTGCCTTTATCACACGTAAGTACAGCGTTTCATAGCCTTCACTTTCAATCGTGAGAATATTTCCACTCTTTAACATACCATCAGAAGAACCATCAAAATAAAGTTTATTTTCATCTGTATTTCTGTAGTATGCTTCTCGTCTCATTAAAGATAAACGAGAACTTGCTTCTTCCCACTTTGTTTTATTTACAGAAACACTTTTTATTCCTTTGACATAGTCAGGTGCATCCGCAAAAGAAAGACTCTGAAAATCATAAACTACATTTTCTTTCATTGCTTCTACATTGCCGACACTGGCAGAATTTGCAGAGTTTGCCGCAAATGAAGGAATAAAGGATAATGCAAGTAAACACACTCCCAAAACTACACTAGCTAATAAATTTCTAACCTTCCTATTCATATCCGGTTTCTCCTATTTTACAGTTACTTTAACAACTGCTTTCTTTCCACTTGCTGTCTTAACAGTAATCTTGCATTTACCTTTTTTAACAGCCTTTACAACACCGTTCTTTGTTACTTTGGCAACCTTCTTGTTAGAAGACTTAAAGGTAACTTTTTCTGTCGCATTGGCTGGTTTTAATTTTACTTTAAGTTTAACTTTTTTGCCTTTCTTTAACACAATACGCTTTTTGTTAACAACAACTTTTTTTGCTTTTACAGTTTTCTTATCTGGCTTTTCTGCTGGTTTTGTATCATCTTTTTTACTTTCTGTTGTTTTGTCTGCTGGCTTTGGAGCTCCATATTCTGCTCCACACACTTCACAGACTGCTCTCTTTGTTGTTGTAGCTTCGCCACCTTTATGTGCTTCTTTTTCAGTCGTAGCATCACAACCTTCATTCTGACATTTCTTCCAGTGATAAGTTCCGTCAGACTCATATTCTTCTCCATAGTTATGAGATGCGCACTCTCCGTATTCTTCTCCACAGAAATCGCAGACTGCTTTCTTCGTACAAGTAGCTGTTCCGCCTGTATGGTTTGTGTGTATGGCAACTTTTTTATAATCTTTACCTACTTCTAATACTAAGTCTTTATATCCTTCTGCAGAAATAACAACTTTGTTAGTATTTTTTGTAAATTCCTTATTTCCTATTATTATATTAACCATGCTCACATTTGCTCTAAATGTATCTTCTTTCATAAGAAATTTATTATCTACTTTAGTATAAGGTTCTGCATCATTTACTTTAATAGATGTAATCTTTTCCATCCAACTTTTTGTATTTTCTGAATTTGCAGTATATGCAGAATATTGAATAAGATACCATTCATAACCAAAATCTTTCTCAAGTGTTGGAGTTTCCGTTGGTGCTTCCTTTAATTCTGCCGTTGCTGTCTCCTCAGCCTGTACCGCTACCTGTGGTGCAACTGTTCCCACTACTGCCATTGACAGGCACATAGCACATGCCATAATGACTGAACTAATTTTTCTCATTTGTTTCTCTCCCTTTCTCTCTCTCAAATAAACTTAATAAAAAAACAGGTTTCCATTTAAAACTAATTTATGTTACTTAATTCTAACATCGGTTAGTTTATTTAAAAGATTACCTGTTTTTATACTCCCTGTCAATTCTACAGTTGATAACATTTCTCAACTATAGAATTCTTAAGAATTCATTTATTTAATTTTTAGAAAAAAGGATTACTCTTTTAACAGTTCCTGGTAAATATCCCTTTTACTTACTCCGCGGTCTTTTGCTACCTGTTTCATCGCACTCTTTTTATCCATCCCTTTTTCCAGATAATGATCCATATGTTCCTGCACAGTAAGCTGATTCCACTCCTGTTGTTTTTCTTCTTTCAGTTCCTGTAAAACATACTCCCCTCTTGGCTCGTTCTCCTCATAATAAGCAATCATTTCATCGAGAGTTGCCTTGCGCTTCTGCTCATATCGCTTCGTCAGTTCCTTACATACCGTCATATTTCGGTTACCCAGATATTCCCTGCACTCTTTCAAAGTCTTCTTTAAATGATGCGGCGCTTCGTAAATAATAATCGTTCTTGTCTCATTACGAAGATTCTCTAAAATCTGTGTTCTTTCCTTCTTGTCATACGGTAAAAATGCCTCGAATGCGAATCTCCTTGTCGGCTGTCCGGACATAGTAAGTGCCGTAATGCAGGCACAAGCTCCCGGAAGTGATGTAACATTAATTCCCGCTTCATAGCACTGTCTTACAAGTTCCTCTCCTGGGTCAGAGATTCCCGGTGTTCCCGCATCTGTGATTACTGCGATATCCAGTCCTTCTCTTAATTTATTTACAAGATAAACTGCCTTATCGACTTTGTTGTACTCATGATAGCTCGTCATCTTTGTTTTTATCTCAAAATGATTGAGAAGCTTGATACTGTTTCTCGTATCTTCTGCCGCTATCAAATCCACTTCTTTTAAAATTCGTACTGCCCGATAGGTCATATCTTCGAGATTTCCAATCGGTGTCGCACATAAATATAATGTTCCTGCCATTTTAATTCTTCATTTCTCCATATATCTGATAAATCTCATCGGTATAAGAACCATCCTTATTGTATACAATTAATGGGGGTTCTACCGTAATCCTCTGCTTACCACCTTTTACAGCATCAATCAAAACCATATTTGGCTCTTTATCTACATAAGGATGTACGAGACGCATCCTTTTCGGCTCTAATTTATGCTGTTTTAATGTATAAATAATCTCCGCTAAGCGAAAGGGTCTGTGCACCATATAAAAATGGCCGCCTGTTTTCAACAGCCATTTTGCTGCCTTTACTACATCTTCAAGGGAACAGGTAATCTCATGTCTTGCAATTGCCTTTGCATAATCTGGATTCGTCAGACCATGTTCTCCTGTCATATACGGAGGGTTACAGGTCACCCAGTCAAAACTCTCCCTCTCATAGTCTGTCTTTATATTACGAACATCCCCCTGTACAATATGCACTTTTTCTTCCTGACCATTCATCTTCACAGAACGCTCTGCCATCTTGGCAAACTCTTCCTGATACTCTAACCCCTCTACATAAGCAAGCGGATATTTACCCTCCATCAGTATTGGAATAATTCCTGTACCGCTACACAAATCAATCCCTTTACTTTTCTTTTTAACTCTGGCATAATCAGAAAGCAGTACCGCATCAATCCCGAAGCAAAAACCATCTGTTTTCTGGATAATACGGTAATCCTTTATCTGGAGATCATCAATACGCTCATTTTCTTTAATTTGTACATTCTCCATATAAGTATCCTATTTTAAATCTTCATTTTCAACTACAATTAAGTGAAGAACCCAGCAATTATACTACCAAAGAACTCTTCTTAATTTTTCAAACTTCTTATATCAACAAAACCAAAATTTGAGTATTATAAAAAATTATGAGGAATAAAACAATAAAAATAACAGTAATTTTTATTATTTAAATTCTCTTCCCTTATTTCTCTTCGTTTCATTAAAGCTTAGACTTTCTTTCCTTCTTCTCCATCGCCTCTAATTTTTTAAGCTCATCATCCATTTTTACTTTTTCTCTGCGCTTCCGAGGACGGAAAATTAAATCATCCACTTTATAATCTACGAGTTCTTTTTCTCCCTTTTCGTCAGTGACTACAAGCTTCACTCGCTGTCTTAACACACTGACTTCGTGAACAACACCTTTTACTCCCGTATTCGTCTTTACTTCATCACCAACATTCGGAAGCTTACTGTTCAGATACTCATAAGTATCCTGCTCATTTTTCAGGCAGCACATCAATCTTCCACAAACTCCTGAAATCTTTGTAGGATTCAGAGAAAGATTCTGCTCCTTCGCCATTTTAATTGATACTGGCACAAACTCAGATAAAAATGTATTACAGCAAAGGCTTCTTCCACAAATGCCGATACCTCCTTTAATTTTTGTCTCATCTCTTACGCCAATCTGTCTTAATTCAATTCTTGTCTTAAAAACTGAGGCTAAATCTTTTACCAGCTCACGGAAATCAATTCGTCCGTCCGCCGTAAAGTAAAATAATACTTTATTATTATCAAATGTATACTCACAGTCAATGAGCTTCATTGCAAGCTTATGTTTTTTTATCTTCTCAATACAGATTTTATAAGCTTCTTTGCTCTTTTCTTTATTATTTTCCTGAATCTTATCGTCTTCTGGTGTTGCGATTCGGATAACTGGCTTTAAAGTTGCAATAATCTTCTCATCATGAATCTCACGATTTCCTAAAACAACTCTGCCGTATTCTACTCCACGCGCAGTCTCCACGATAACATTCTGTCCAACTTCTACCTCAAACTGCTCTGAGGCAAAATAATATATTTTACCATTATCTCTAAAACGAACTCCTATTACTCTGGCCATTTCTACCTCCTGTTCTTCTTAAAACTCTCTTCTCGCTTCTACAATAAGCAACTCTAAAGTTGCGTCAAAATTCACATTAGACTTTATGCGGACTCTGGCACGATGAATTTTGCCTATAACATAATCAATTGCCTCTAAATCTAATTTATCTACCTGCTTTTTCAGATACGCATACTCATTTTTAAAAATAATTTTCTTTTTGGCAGCTTCAGCATTCACTGAATTATCTGCTTTCAGTAACATAATATCCCGAAACCACATCAGAAAAATATCGAAAAAGTCCTCAATTCTGTTTTTATACTTTTTATATTCCTTTACTTTATCTGCAATCTCGTAACTTTCTATCTCATGGATATACCGCAAAATGGACAGAGTCAACTCCTTTAAATCCTGAAATTCTTCTGAAGAAACGATTGCTTCTGCCTTTCCTATATTTCCAAGAGAAAATCCTGCTGCAAATTCTGCTTCTTCCTTAGAAACGCTACATTTTTCCACCAAGTATTTCTCAACAGCTGTTCCGGGTACCGGTCTTGTGGCAAGAAGAATACATCTTGAAAGAATTGTGTCTAAAAATGCTCCTCTGTTCGTAGTAAGTAAGAAAATAACTGCATATTCCGGCGGTTCCTCAATCGTCTTTAAGATGGCATTCTGCGCTGCAGCATTCATCTTTTCCGCCTCATCTACGATATAGATTTTATAAGGCCCCTTATATGGCATAATTTCTACCGTATTAACAATCTGCTCCCTTATCTCACCAACACTAATCACATTGGGCTTTTCATGAGAAACCCAAATTACGTCCGGATGATCATGGTGTTCCATCTGTATACAAGATTCACACTTTCCACAGGATTCCACCAAACCCGTAGTTTCCCGGCCTTCACACTGCAATATTTTAGAGAAAGCCTCGGCAAGCATTTTTTTCCCACTTCCCTTATCCCCCTCCATAATATAGGCATGAGAAATCTTTTTATGATGCACAGCAGTAATAAAATGCTCTTTTATTCTTTCATTTCCTAAAATCTCATTTAATTCAGCCATGACTTTCCCTCAAAATCTTTCTGTTAATCATCTTAATTCTTCTGCTAATTTTCTATTGGTACCTATTCTTTTATTGTTTTTTCTCAATGAATTCATGTCTATCGATTCTTCTTCTTCAATAATTCATCCACATGATTCCGAATCTTTTTCTGAATCGTATCAATGGATCTTCCACCATCAATCTTCATAACTTCCGGCCTGCCTGAAAGGACTTTTCGATATCCTTCCGATACCATATGATGAAAATCTATACCTTCCTGCTCCATACGATCAAGATTCTTCTGTTCTTTCTTTCTACGAAGTCCTTCTGCCTCTGATAAATCAATGAAAAAGATTCCATCGGGACGATAAATGCCGATTCCCGGCGCATTTACAGCCGAAACTGTAGAAATACCAAGTTTTCTTGCAATTCCCTGATAAACGATAGAAGAATCTACAAAACGATCGCTTATAACGATTTTGCCCTCTTCTAATGCTGGTCCGATTACTTCATGTACTAACTGCGCTCTTGATGCCGCATAGAGAAGCATTTCTGTTACTGGAGACATTTCTTTGTGTTCTGGATTCAGAATAAGCTGTCTTACTTCCTCTCCGATCACTGTTCCCCCCGGTTCTCTTGTTATGAGACATTCATAGCCTGCTTCCTCTAAGTATTCTTTTAATAAATTTATTTGTGTGGTCTTTCCTGAACCATCCGGTCCCTCCATCACAATAAATAATCCCTTCATCTAATAAAATCTCCCTTCAGAAGTACATGCACTTTTATTATCTGAATGTTATCTGACTTCTTCATCGTATTTTAGTCATAGTACTTTCAAACATGCTCTGGTACAATATTTTTATCATACTGCTTTTGCTATACTATCTATAAATCTTTTAGAACGATAATCTTATTACAGGACAATCCAAGTACATTATATCCATTATATAAATATTGACTGATATTTTCCACTGTTTCTTTGAGTATTTTTTCTCCAGGAACTAATATTGGTACTCCCGGCGGATAAATCATGACATATTTTCCTGAAACTCTGCCAGTAGAATCAGCCAACTCAACTGTCTCCATGGCTTTTCCCCGGCACTGCCAGGATTCTATGATTTTGGGAGGATATATTGTCTGCTCATTTTCTTTTTCTTGTATAACCTTATAGTGGTTATGAATTTTAGTTTCTATTTTGGGTTTGTTTTTATCACAAATTTCTATTTCAACTTTATCTTGGTTTTGGATGGCAATTTTTGTCTCATTTACAGCCTTATTTAAACTACGATTTTCCTTTTCTTTCTCTTCACACATTTTATCAATCTCAGAAATTGCCTTCCAAAGCTCATCAAAATCTTCCTTTTTATCACAGATAGAAGTCATGGCAATCCCATAAGTCAGGTTCTCCATCTCCAGTTCAATGTGATATTTTTCATATAATAACTGAAACAGCTCCTTTCCATTTATTCCGCAGCCCTTTACTGAAAAGACCAATTTCCCGTTATCATATGCAAAACAATTTAACTTTTTCTGATTGAGCAGGCTTATTTTTTTGAGTTGTTCACATTTTCGGCGAAAATTTTTAAGGTTATCCACATATTCGGCGAGTTGTCCCTGATTTTCTTTCATATACATGATTCCGTACTCAGCAGAAGCCATCAAAAGATACGATGGACTTGAGGTTTCATAAATATCGATGATTTCCTCCACCTGCTCTTTTGTCACGATGTCTGAGCAAAGATGAAGAACTGCTGTCTGCGTAAAGGAAGGCAATGTTTTATGCGTACTTTGAATCACCAAGTCAGCACCTTCCTGAACGGCACTGTCTGGAAAATACTTATGAAATATGAGATGCGCCCCGTGTGCCTCATCTACAATCAAAGGAATGGCATACGGTCGAGTTACTTCTTTAATCCCTGCTATGTCGCTCACAACGCCTTCATAAGTAGGTGAAGTCAGTACAACTGCCTTTATATCTGGATTCGCTCTTAATTCCCTTGCTACGGCTTCTGGCTTCATATCCTCGCATATATCATACTCGGCAGAAACATCTGCATAGCAATAGACGGCCTCCAACTGTAATAGCCTGATACAGTTATAGACCGCCTTATGACAGTTTCGCCCTATTAAAATCTTATCTCCCTGTCTACAGACCGAAGAAATGGATACCAGAATCCCAAGGGTACTCCCTCCAACAAGATACCATGATTCCTTACTTTTAAATATATCTCTTACAAGATTCATGGATTCACGAATAATGCCCTCTGGCTCATGAAGATTATCGTAATCTGTTATCTCTGTAATATCCATTTTTTCTACACCAAAAAAAGCCCCAAAATCAGCTCTTTTGTGACCTGGCATATGAAAAGGAATTCTTTTTTCTGACTCTAATTCTCTTAATTTATTATAGATTGGTGTATTCATAACTTATTTTTTATCTCTTTATCCTTTTAACTCTTCTTAGTATTTATGCTTTTTAAATTTATTACTACTTACCAGCCGACTATTAATAAGCTTATTAGACAAAAAAAATAGCTCAGTAAATAAAACATTTACTGAGCCTTCATGAGACATCGGGGATTCGAACCCCGGACAACTTGATTAAAAGTCAAGTGCTCTA
>ENA-OPTA01001682-OPTA01001682.1-human-gut-metagenome-genome-assembly--contig:-NODE-1682-length-12963-cov-3.434072_pt1 | contig 12963 bp, 9 predicted proteins | sample MGYA00241813_ERZ501917 | MGnify/ENA primary metagenome ERZ501917 (study PRJEB25962, sample SAMEA2042408) | human gut metagenome | biome: human gut; feature: human-associated habitat; material: faeces...
AGAGAATGTCAGCATAGTCAATGACAACTTTTTTAATATAAAGAGCATACTTTCGCAGTTCACCGACGAGGGCGCCGACGGCATTCTCGCAGACCTCGGAGTGAGCTCCCATCAGCTCGACGACGCCGCGCGCGGATTTTCTTTCCACGCGGACGCTCCGCTCGACATGAGAATGTCGATGCAGGGCATGAGTGCGGCGGACGCAGTCAACTCGCTTTCGCAGCGTGAACTGCAGGATATCATCTACAGATACGGCGAGGACAAGTTCGCTCCGCGCATAGCGGCGGGAATAGTCCGAGCGAGGGCTGAAAAGCCGATAGAAACAACATTTGAACTAAATGAGATTATAAAGGCTTCTATTCCGGCAAAGGTGAGGGCGACAGGAGGTCATCCATCCAAGAGAACATACCAGGCTATAAGAATTGAACTTAACAGGGAATTAGATGTCTTAGAGAATTCAATTGATATGATGATAGACAGGCTTAATCCACAGGGACGTTTATGTATCATAACATTCCATTCACTAGAGGACAGAATAGTTAAGGCAAGATTTAGAAACAATGAGAATCCATGTACATGTCCACCGGATTTCCCGGTATGTGTATGTGGAAAGAAATCAAAAGGAAAGGTTATAACAAGAAAACCTATAGTTCCCGGAGATGAAGAACTGAACGAGAATCAGCGGTCTAAAAGCTCTAAACTGAGGGTGTTTGAAAGAATATAAAACATTTATGGAGGGGAAAGTTTTGGAGAAGAGAAGAAATGTTGTAAATCACAGGACAACTGAATATCAGTATGGAAGTGCAGTAAGAAAGCTGCAATCTGTTCCAGAAATACATACTTATGAGCATGAAAGAAGAATTGAGGAGCAGGAGCAGGAGAGAAGACAAAGAAGAAGAGAGATAAGAAGAAATAACAGGGTTAACCTTGTTTATACTACAGTGCTTGCTATCTGTGCAACAGCAGTATTTGCAATATGCTACCAGTATCTTAATCTCCAGTCAGATATTAAGACTAACAGTACTGCTGTAGTTGAGCTTCAGAATCAGCTTAATTCACTTAAGGCAGAGAATAACAGCCATGAATCAGAGATTAATGCAGGAATTGATTATAACGCAATATATGATACAGCTGTCAATGAACTTGGTATGGTATATCCAAGCAGAAGTCAGGTAATCGGTTACGATTCAAAGGAAAGTGAATATGTAAAGCAGTATAAGGATATCTCAAAATAACTAAAATGTGTGGCAGTGCGATATAAAGGATTGATAAATTTATGGACAATACCAGTGAAGCAAGAAGAAAGAAAATAATGCGCAGGAAACGCGCAATGCTTAAGAGGACACACAGAAGAATTAATGTTACATTTATAATAGTATTTGTATTATTACTGGTACTTGGTGTAAAGATATTTATGATTAACTATACACATGGTGAGGAATATTCCCAGGCGGTTCTTAATCATCAGACATATACATCAACTACAATTCCTTATATGCGTGGTAATATTACTGCAAGTGACGGAACAGTTCTGGCATATAGTGAGAAGGTGTATAATCTGATACTTGATGTAAAGAGTGTTACATCAGAGGATGGAAAATATCTTAATAATACAATAGATGCATTAGTAAAATGTTTTGGTCTTGATAAAGATAATATTAAAAAAATAATTAACGATAATCCTTCAAGCCAGTACCAGAAGCTGCTTAAGGAACTGACATCAGATGAGATAGCTGAATTTAATGAGCTTAAGGCACAGAAGAACAGCAATATATATGGTGTATGGTTTGAGGAAAGCTATGTGAGAAAATATCCGTTCAGTACCCTTGCATGCGATGCTATAGGTTTTGCATCCAATGTCAATGGTGGTGAGCTTGGTCTTGAAAGCCAGTATGACGATGAGCTTTCAGGAACAGACGGAGTTTCATACAGCTATGTTGATGAAGATCTCAATGCAGTAGAAACGACAAAGGCAGCAGTTAACGGTAATAACATTATTACAACAATTGATTATAATGTGCAGTCTATAATAGAGAAATATATGGTTGCATATAATCAGGAAAAACCATCTAAGAATACAGCAATTGTTGTTATGAATCCTAAGAATGGTGAGATTCTTGGAATGGCAAGCTATCCACAGTTTGACCTTAATAATCCCAGAAATCTTGCAAATGTATATTCTGAAGAGCAGCTTGCGTCAATGTCGGATACAGATGTAACCAATGCGTTGTATCAGTTATGGACTAACTATTGTGTATCAGAGTCATATGAGCCGGGTTCAACTTATAAGCCATTTACTATTGCAGCAGGTCTTGAAGAAGGCGTTGTGCATGATGGAGATACTTATGAATGTAAGGGATATGAGTATGTTGGTCCTGATATGATTAAGTGCCACTCATATTCAACAATAGGAAGCCATGGTGTGCTTACATTGTCGCAGGCATTGGAAAATTCATGTAATCCTTACATGATTAATATTGCAATAAAACTTGGCAATGTCAGATTTGCACAGTATGAGAAAATGTTTGGATTTGGTGCAAAGACTGGCGTAGACCTTCCTGGTGAAGCTACAGGTATTATGTATGATGAGAATAAGATAACTACGATAGATGCTGCAACCAATTCATTTGGACAGAATGTTAATGTTAATATGGTACAGATGCTGTCAGCGTACAGTTCTCTTATTAATGATGGCAAGTATTATCAGCCACATATTGTTAAGAGAATAGAATCAGCTAATGGGGAAGTTGTTAAAGAAAATTCACCGGTTCTTGTAAGGCAGACAGTAACTGCTTCAACATCAAAGTATCTTAGAAAATATCTGGAAAATACAGTAGAATTAGGAACAGCACATAAGGCGTATATAGAGGGGTATTCTATTGCGGGAAAGACTGGTACTGCACAGAAAATCCCAAGAGCTGACCTTAAGTGGGTTATCTCATTTATAGGGCATGCTCCGGCAGATGATCCCAAATTTGCAATATACATTGTTCTAGATGAACCGGATGGAACGACTGGTACATCGGGAAGTACATCAGATGCACTTATACTTGCAAAAGACATTATGACGGAGCTGCTGCCTTATATGAATGTGTATAAGGATACAGACGAGCCATATGTTGATCCGGGAAATACACCGGAGGAATCAGGCGTTTCAGATGTCCCTGTTTCGGAACCGGCTGCAACAGGCAGTAACTAAAATTATGTAATAATAAGTAGAATAACCCTGCTTTGCTTCTCATAAAATGTAGAAGACTAAAGCGGGGTTATTTGTCAATGAAGGATAATGACACATTTGGATGGCTTAGCACCAGTCATAGAAAAAAGCTTGTGTTAATGATAGCTGCAATTCTTATGGTTTGTATTCTTGAATGCGTAAGGCTTGGCGTTATTATGACGGTAAAGTCAGAGTATTATATGCAAAAGGCTGATGAGCTTCATCAGAGGGAGAGGAGAATTAAGGCAAAGAGAGGAAGGATTCTTGACAGAAATGGCGAAATACTTGCAGCTAATGAAGTGGTATGTACAGTTTCTGTAATACATAGTCAGATAGAGGACGAAGATAAGGTTATAAAAGTGCTTGCAGGTGAACTTAATATGGATGTGGAGGAAGTGACTAAGAAAGTAAAGAAAGTATCCTCTATGGAATATATTAAGACAAATGTGGCAAAGGATATCGGAGATGCAATAAGGGAATACAATCTGTCTGGTGTCAAGATTGACGAGGATTATAAGCGGGTATATCCGTATAATGAACTGGCTTCAAAAGTGCTTGGCTTTACTGGTGCTGATAATCAGGGAATACTTGGACTGGAAGCTAAATATGACACATATCTGTCAGGTACTAACGGTCAGATTCTTACACTGTCTGATGCAGGGGGGATTGAGATAAAGGGCAGCCGGGAAGATCGTATTCTACCGGTTGACGGACAGGATCTGTATACAACGCTTGATGTTAATATACAGAAATATGCAACACAGCTTGCATGGGAGACTATGGTAAAGAAAGAGGCAAAACAGGTAAGCATAATTGTAATGCGTCCGGATAATGGAGAGATACTTGCCATGGCAAATGTTCCGGAATACAATCTTAATTCTCCGTATGAGCTTAATTATGAGCCTGATGAGGAAGAGGCACAGAAGGATAAGATGGATCTTCTTAATAATATGTGGCGGAATTTCTGCATAAATGATACATACGAGCCGGGCTCAATATTTAAGACGGTTACTGCAACAGCAGCACTTGAGACAGGCGTGGTGGGTTTAAATGATTCTTTCACATGTTCAGGTGCAACGGTTGTTTCTGACAGAAGAATAAGATGTCACAAAACAACAGGACATGGAACACAGGATTTTACACATACAGTGTATAATTCGTGCAATCCGGCATTTGTTGAATGGGGCAGAAGAGTCGGTACTGATAATATGTATCTGTACATGGGTAAGCTTGGACTTCTTGCAAAGACAGGAATAGATCTGTCAGGAGAGGCAGGAACGATTATTCATAAGCAGGAAAATGTAGGCGCGGTTGAGCTTGCCACAATGTCATTCGGACAGTCTTTCCAGATAACACCCGTTCAGATGTTAAGGGCTGTTTCGGCGATTGTAAATGGTGGAAGACTTGTTACACCACATTTTGGCTTATACACAGGTTCATCAGATGGTTCAGTGGTAAATGAATTTGCATATTCAACACAGGATGAGGCAATATCATCCCAAACGAGTGAAACGATGAAAAAGATTCTTGAGGGTGTAGTGTCAGAAGGCGGAGGAACGAAAGCATATATTGACGGCTATTCAATAGGAGGAAAAACGGCAACATCACAGAAGCTGCCAAGAGGTTCAGGAAAATATATTTCATCATTCATAGGTTTTGCTCCGGCTGATAATCCACAGGTTATAGCGATGTGCTTAATTGATGAACCGACAGGTGTATATTATGGTGGAACAATTGCTGCTCCTGTTGTTAAGACACTGTATGAAAATATATTGCCGTATATTGGTATAGAAAGGTCAGTTCAACTTGAAAAAAACGGTGATTGATAGTAATATATTTTTGTATACATTTTGTATGAAAGGAAGTAAACGACGATGGATTTAAAGAATAAGACAGTAATGGTCGTGGGAACAGGTATAAGCGGTATTGGAGCCGTAGACCTTTTGAATAAAGTTGGTGCTGACTGCATACTGTATGATGGCAATGAAAAGCTTGACAGACAGAAGTTGCAGGAGAAGTTAGGAGATAACAAGGCAGAGATTATCATCGGAGCATTTGATGAGTCACTTCTTCCGAAGATTGATCTGCTTGTAATAAGCCCGGGTGTTCCTATTGACAGTCCGATAGTGCTTACATTTAAGAATGCCGGTATCCCTGTATGGGGCGAGATTGAGCTTGCATATAATTATGATAAGGGTAAGGTTATTGCAATTACAGGAACTAACGGAAAGACAACAACTACAGCACTTGTTGGACAGATAATTGCTGCATATAATGAGAAAACATTTGTTGTTGGTAATATAGGCAATTCATATACAGGTGAAGTGTTAAAGACAAGTGAGGATTCATATACAGTTGCTGAGATAAGCAGCTTCCAGTTAGAGACAGTACATGAATTCCATCCGATCGTATCTGCAATTCTTAATATTACACCTGACCATCTTAACAGACACCATACAATGGAATGCTATGCATGGACCAAGGAAAGAATAAGTGAGAACCAGACTAAGGCAGATACATGTGTGCTTAATCTTGAGGATAAGTATCTTACAGACTTTGCACCTGAGTGTAAGGCTGATGTCGTGTGGTTTTCAAGTGAAAGAAAGCCATCAGTCGGAGCATATGTAGATGGTGAGATGATTAAGTATACAGATGGAACTAATGATTATGACATGTTGAATGTTCATGACATGAATCTTTTAGGAAAGCATAACTATGAAAATGTATGTGCAGCAATTGCAATGACTAAGGCTGCCGGAATTCCTGATGATATTATAATAGAACAGGTTAAGAAATTTAAGGCTGTTGAACACAGAATTGAATATGTTGCAACTAAGAATGGTGTTGATTACTATAATGATTCCAAGGGAACTAACCCAGAGGCAGCAGTTAAGGCTATTGAAGCTATGGTTAAACCTACAATTCTTATCGGCGGAGGTTATGATAAAGGCTCAGAATTCGACCTTTATGTAAAGGCATTTAAGGATAAGGTTAAGCTTCTTGTGCTTATAGGACAGACAAGTGCCAAGATTGCTGATACATGTAAGAAATATGGCTTTGATAATATCGAATATGCTGATTCAATGAAACAGGTAGTAGATATATGTGCTAAAAATGCGGTGAGTGGAGATGCGGTTCTTTTATCTCCTGCATGTGCAAGCTGGGGAATGTTCGATAACTACGAACAGAGAGGAAGAATATTCAAGGATCTTGTCAATAATCTGTAAAAAGGCGGTGCTTTATGCCGGGGAATAATAGAAATAGAAGAAATAACAGAAACAGAAAAAAGAGAAAACAATATGGATTTTACTTTGATTACACTCTTCTTTTTGTGCTTGTATTCATAGTTGGCTTTGGACTTACAATGATTTACAGCACAAGCTCATATACAGCGCAGATTGAAGAGGGTGATCCGGAATTTTATTTCAGAAAACAGCTTATATTTACTATAATAGGCTTTGCTTTAATGATAGTTGAAACTAAGATTTTAGATTATCATTATCTTAAGAAGCTTGCAGTTGTAATATATATAGGCGGACTTCTTTGCATGTTCCTTTTAAAGACTCCTCTTGGAATTACAAGAAATGGAGCTACCAGATGGATAAAGATTCAGGGTTTGGGACAATTCCAGCCTGCGGAGCTTGTAAAGATTGGAACGATTGCCATGACTGCACTTCTTATAGTGAAAGCAGGGCAGAACATAAAGAAATTCAGGACTGTTATAGTGATATGTATAATAGCCGGTTTTGCACCGGCACTGCTTGTTTATGTGCTGTCTTCTAATATGAGTAGCGCACTTATTGTAGCACTTATCTCAGTTGTTATGACATTTGTGGCATATCCGGGATATAAAATATATGTTGCACTGACTGGGCTGGCAGCGGTGGCTTTTAGCGCATTTTACTCATGGATAAAGAAGATGGCAGCGTCGGGAAATATGACTGGAAAATTCAGATTAAACCGTATACTTGTATGGCTTAATCCTGAGAAATACATTGATGATAAGGGATACCAGACAGTTCAGGCGTTATATGCCATAGGCTCAGGAGGTCTTTTTGGCAAGGGACTTGGAAAGAGTCTTCAGAAGCTTGGATATATCCCGGAATCACAGAATGATATGATATTCTCTGTTATATGTGAGGAGCTGGGACTTTTTGGAGCATTCTGCCTGATTGCCCTGTTTATTGTAATGTTATGGAGAATTAACCATATAGCACAGAATGCACCTGATTTGTTTGGTTCAATGCTTGCAACAGGAGTATTTGCACATATTGCCATACAGGTAATTCTTAATATAGCAGTTGTAACTAATACAATACCTAATACGGGAGTATCACTTCCATTCATAAGTTATGGAGGTACGGCGGCAGTATTTTTGCTGCTTGAACTTGGGGTTGTATTTAATATAAGCAGTCAGATTAAGTTGGAAAGATAATGGGTAGTAGGAATAGTAACAGTGTAAACCAGAAAAAAAGACGGGGCAGAAAAAGAAAGAAAGCCCTTATTATATTTGCAGTTATTGCAACTGTTGCCGGAATGCTTTTTGGTGTTACATATAAGGTGTTTGAGGCTGATACAATAGAATTTGTGGGTTCAACTCATTATTCGGATGAAGAACTTAAAAAATATATATTTGGTGGTGATTATGTTAATCTGCTATATTTCAGGATTTTTGGACAAAAAGACACCAAAATACCATTTATCCAGAAATATGATGTTGAGACGGACTGGCCGGACAGGCTTTATGTAACAGTATATGAAAAGGCAATAGTAGGTTATGTCAGGTACATGGGTTGTAATATGTATTTTGATAAAGATGGAATTGTAGTAGAAAGCTCAACGGATTTATATGAAAATGTTCCGCAGATTGACGGACTTAAGTTTGACTCAATAGTAATCAATACGAAGCTTGATGTGGGAAATGCAGATATATACAATACAATTCTTGATCTTATACAGAGCTTTGATAAGTATGATATTGATGTGGACAAAGTGTATTTTGATGCCTCTTATAATATTACGCTTTATATGGGCGATGTTAAGGTAAGCCTTGGAAGCAGCAAGGATTTTACAGACAGGCTTTTTGAATTAAAGCAGTTATCATCCAGATTCGGAACACTTAAAGGAACACTGTATCTTGATGATTATAATGGCGATGAAAGTTCTATAATTTTTAAACGTGAAAAGTAAAAAAACGGTTGATATTTTAGACGAAAAATTATAATATATTATGTAGTGCAATTTTTAGATATTAAAGGAGGCAACAACCTTGTTAGAGATAATGACTAATGACCAGGAGTCATCAGCAAAGATTATAGTTGTTGGTGTAGGTGGAGCGGGAAATAACGCGGTTAACAGAATGATAGATGAGAATATCGGAGGAGTTGAATTTATTGGTATTAATACTGATAGTCAGGCACTCACTTTATGTAAGGCTCCAACTGCTATCCAGATAGGTGAGAAGCTCACTAAGGGACTTGGAGCAGGCGCACAGCCTGAGATTGGTGAGAAGGCAGCAGAGGAGAATGTTGAAGAACTTACACAGGCAATTAAAGGTGCTGATATGGTATTCGTTACATGTGGTATGGGTGGCGGAACTGGTACAGGTGCAGCTCCGGTTGTTGCTAAGATTTCTAAACAGATGGGTATCCTTACAGTTGGTGTTGTTACTAAGCCTTTCAGATTTGAGGCAAGAACAAGAATGACTAATGCAGAATCGGGTATTGAGAAGCTTAAGGAGAACGTGGATACACTTATTGTAATTCCTAATGACAAGCTTCTTCAGATAGTAGACAGAAGAACAACTATGCCAGATGCCTTAAAGAAGGCTGATGAGGTATTACAGCAGGCAGTACAGGGTATTACAGACCTTATTAATGTACCAGGTCTTATCAACCTTGACTTTGCAGATGTTAAGACAGTTATGTCAGACAAGGGTATCGCACATATCGGTATCGGTAATGCTACAGGTGATGATAAGGCTATTGAAGCTGTTAAGCAGGCTGTTACAAGCCCACTTCTTGAGACAACAATCGAGGGTGCTACACACGTTATTATTAACGTATCTGGTGATATGAGCCTTGTTGAAGCAGATGAGGCTGCAAGCTATGTTCAGGAACTTGCAGGTGATAATGCCAATATCATCTTTGGTGCTATATATGATGAGACAGCTACAGACAGCGTAACAATAACTGTAATTGCTACAGGTATTGAAGATGTGAATGTCAATACTGCAATGGCGAAGTTCTCACCTAAGGCACAGGCAACACAGGGAGTTGGACAGACTGTTAAACCAGCAGTAAAGCCAGCATATACATATCAGGCTCCACAGACACCAGTTCAGCCAGCAGGCGGTATGACAGGTACACAGTCTCAGACACCACTTCCAGGACTTAAGCAGCCAGCACCTGTTACAAGCAATGTGAAGTCTAATGGTATTACAATACCTACTTTCCTTCAGAAGAACAGAAAGTAATTAATATAATCATTTAATCTGACAGATAGATTGTCGGTTCATATATTTATTGGGCTTATACTATTGTTAATGAAATATTGATATTAAGGAACGCTTCGGCGTTCCTTTTTTATGTAATAGGAAATTCCAATAGAATTCCCTATTACATAAAAGGCACTATATGCCGATGATGCACACTCGCACGAAGATGTATTTTGTCGCAAGCGACCGTGCTCGGTGCGAGAATGTGTTTCACACATTCTTTTTTATTTCATAGCGAATTATATTAGAAAATTAATGTGACTCTGTGCTTTTGACAAATTTTGCATATTAAGTTATGTATACTTATTTTCGTTGCAGGAAAGCATTTTCTGTAAACTATTATGCAGGGTATACCTGATTGTGCAATGGAGGTGAGAGTGAATTGTAATATACATTGATGTATTATTTGGAATTAATTATTGTATGGATTTGATTGTTATGGTTATGGTAAACAAAATAATGCATTATCATACATCGCTGCCCCGTCTGCTGCTTTCTTCCACTTTGGGGGCAATATGGTCAGTCATTGCAATATGTATTCCGGATGAATATAGGCTTTTCGTTAATTGGTGCACATATTTAATCATCACTGGATTAATGCTTATGATAATTAATAGTCCATTAAATATTATCAAGGGAAGTTCAGGAAAGATTAATTGGTTTGCTATAAGGAGTTATATAAAGGACTTGTTAAAAGGCGTAGCGGTAATGATTGGCATAGCAGTATTTCTTGGCGGTGCGATACATTTACTCGTGTACTATACATATGTTGGCTTTGTAATAAAGAATATAATGATAAACAACAGGCAGTTGGTTATATATGCAGTCGTGGCGTATCTTATGCTCATCATACTGGTACGAAGCAAAGAGAAGCTCAATAGAAAAATGCAGATATATGTAGTAACAGTGGTTATTGGGGACGAACGTATTACATTAAAGGGAATGATAGACACTGGAAACCAGCTTAGTGATTATTATTGTAATAAACCAGTAAATGTTATGGATAAGAAATGTTTTGACAAGGTTCTTTCTAAGATAAATGATTACAGCAGAATAAGATATCATCTTATTCCATACAGGAGTGTAGGTATGGACACAGGAATGATAGAGGTAATTACAGCGGATTACATATACATATCCAATGATGTTAAGACGAAAGCTTATAAAAATGTGCTTATAGGATTGTCAGAGGTATGCGTATCACAGGCAGGGGAATATCAGGCACTTATTAATGGACATATGATGCAATAATGAGCACAAAGATGCTCATCATATGCACCCCCAAAAGCGTCACGGGACATATGATGCAATAATAAACAGGGTATGTCGGCGGTGCTTTCGTATTCCTGTAAAGACAAAAGAAAGCACCGTAGAAAAGAGGAGTAAGATAGTGATTAAAGTGGCAGTTGCAGATCGTTTTCAGCTTAAGGTGGTACCTTCTATTAAGAATTTTTATATGATGGGGACAAGAGAAGTTCATTATATAGGAGGTACAGAGGTGCTGCCAGCACCGCTTGATATTGAGGAGGAGAAAAATGTGCTGGCAATGTTAAAGACTGATAATGACGATTATGCTAAGAAAATGCTTATAGAACATAACTTAAGACTTGTTGTATACATAGCCAAGAAATTTGATAATACAGGTGTTGGAGTAGAGGACCTTATATCAATTGGCACAATAGGTCTTATAAAGGCAATTAATTCATATGACAGGGATAAGAATATAAAGCTTGCAACTTATGCTTCAAGATGTATAGAGAATGAAATTCTTATGTATCTTAGAAGAAATAGCAAGGTAAAAGCAGAGGTGTCAATTGATGAACCACTCAATGTTGACTGGGATGGCAATGAACTTTTGTTATCTGATATTCTTGGAACTGAAGATGATGTGTGTTATAAAGACCTTGAAAATGAGGTTGAGATGAAAGCATTAAAGAGGGCGATTGGCAATTTGTCTGAGAGGGAGAGAATTATAGTCGATTTAAGATATGGTCTTAGTGATAAAGATGGAGAGGAAAAGACACAAAAAGAGGTCGCTGATATGCTTGGAATATCGCAGTCATATATATCAAGACTTGAAAAGAAGATTATAAAGAGATTAAAAAGAGAAATGGTGAGAAGCTGTTAAACATTTTACTTGACAATCCGCTTGTATTCTAAGAAAATAGAAAGGGTATGGATTGGAGAGATAATAATGAATAATAAGAATAATACATCATTTAAGTGGGACAGAATATTCGGAGTGGCTTCATTAGCAGCTATATTAATATTTGCCGTAATGTTATATATTGACTGTGGAGCTTCGATAAGGTCAATTATGAATATAGGAAAGACAACATCAGATGAGGTAACTGATGATGGGCTTTTGCAGAACAATGAGGATAATAGCGAAGAAAGTAATAATAAGACAATTAACTGGTCGTCTAAGGCAATAGTCTGTATAGATGCTCCTCACGGTGGAAGTGATACAGGACAGTACGACGGAACTAACTATGAAAAGACACAGATGTTATCTTTAGCTGACAGCGTTAAGAATGAGCTTGAAAGTGTTGGCGTTACAGTTGTTATGACAAGAACAACTGATACATCGGTGGATTATACCAAGCGTATAGAGATATGCAATAACGCCAAAGCAGCGGCACTTGTGTCATTTCATAGGGATATTACTGATAAGTCAGGAAGCAGTAGGGGAATAAGTGCGTGGATTCATACCTCTTCCCCATCTAACTCTAAAAGCCTTGCGAGTGATATTATGGAAGAGTTAAATGGAGTAGATGTAAGCTTATCGGGAGTGAATACGGGTACTCCTGATAATAAGAGCAAAGATTATTACCTGAACCAGCACAGCAAAGTAGCGAGCTGTATAATAGAGTTAGGCAATATGTACAGCAGTAAGGATAATAAACTTGTAACAACAGATATAGACAATACAGCTAAGCTTATAGCTGATGGAATTATGAAATACTTAGAACAGGCAGGTTATACGAATGGCAGTAATTAATCAGAAGAACATAAGAAATTTTTGTATTATAGCACATATTGACCACGGCAAGTCAACTCTTGCCGACAGAATTATAGAAAAGACAGGACTTCTTACAAGCAGGGAAATGCAGGAGCAGGTTCTTGATAATATGGATATTGAGAGGGAGAGGGGAATTACAATAAAGTCGCAGACAGTAAGAACTGTATACAGGGCTCAGGACGGCGAAGAATATATATTCAATCTTATTGATACTCCGGGTCACGTTGA
>ENA-OPTA01001687-OPTA01001687.1-human-gut-metagenome-genome-assembly--contig:-NODE-1687-length-12949-cov-4.769738_pt1 | contig 12949 bp, 10 predicted proteins | sample MGYA00241813_ERZ501917 | MGnify/ENA primary metagenome ERZ501917 (study PRJEB25962, sample SAMEA2042408) | human gut metagenome | biome: human gut; feature: human-associated habitat; material: faeces...
TGCAAATTTTTGCCTTGTCTGCAAAAAAATTTGCTCGAAAATCCGCATATATTTCTTATGCATACAAGCTCTGAAAGCATTTTCAGCTTGCCTCCCCGGAAAGGGGGAGGGGGACCAGCGAAGCTGGTGGAGGGGGGGTTACGGGAAACCCCTTACATCATCAGTCCGCCGGAGATCTCAACGACCTGACCGGTGACATAGCTTGCATCCTCAGAGCACAGGAAAGAAATCACGCTTGCCACTTCCTGCGGGTCGCCGTAGCGCTTCATTGCCACCAGCTCCAGCATCTTGCTGCGCTGTTCCTCGGTGAGAGCGTCAGTCATGGGTGTCTTGATGAAGCCCGGAGCAACGGCGTTGACGGTGACATTGCGGGAGCCCAGCTCTTTTGCCACGGTCTTGGTCATGCCGATGATGGCAGCCTTGGATGCGGAATAGTTGATCTGTCCCGGATTGCCGTACAGACCGGCAACGGATGCCAGACTGACAATGTGTCCGTGGCGCTGGCGCATCATGACAGCGCCCACCAGCTTCATCATGTTGAACACGCTTTTCTGGTTGACGGCGATGACAGCGTCGTACTGCTCCTCAGACATGCGCACCATCAGACCGTCCTTGGTGATGCCGGCGTTGTTGACCAGTGCGTCGATCGAGCCGAAACGCTCTTTTACTGCCTTGGTCATTGCTTCGCACTGGGCATAGTCTGCCACGTTTGCGGCAAAAAGCTCTGCCTCTACGCCGAAGCTGCGGCACTCTTCTGCGACCTTCTCAGCGTTTGCCTTATCGGAATCGCTGGGGAAGTGATTGATTGCGATATTATAACCGTCCTTCGCCAGACGCTTGGCGATGCATGCGCCAATGCCCTGAGAAGCACCTGTGATCAATGCTGTTGCCATGGTAATTTCTCCTTTATCTCAACTCAGTTTTTGCCCAGTAACCGGAACGCCTGTGCCCACATCTCGTCGATAACCTCTTTGCAGGGTTTGATCTCGTGGATCATACCGGCGATCAGACCGCACAGGAATGAACCCTCGTCCACGTTGCCGTCTACCACTGCCTTGCGCAGAGAGCCGACGGTCATTGCCTCAAAGTCCTCCGGCGGGCAGGCTGCCTTTTCCATTGCCTGAAGCTTCTTGGTGTACTTGGTCTTGATGCCGCGGCAGGGGCTGCCGGAGTAGAAGCCGGTGATCTGGTTGTCGGTGTCCTTTGCCTTGAGTACCAGCTCCTTGTATTTCGGGGAGATCTGGCATTCCTCTGTGGCGAGGAACCGTGTGCCCAGCTGGACACCCTCAGCGCCCAGCATGAATGCCGCAGCGATACCTCTGCCGTCTGCGATACCGCCGGCAGCGATGACCGGAATGTCTACCGCATCCACGACCTGCGGCACCAGACACATGGTGGTGTTCATGCCGATGTGTCCGCCGGACTCGGTGCCCTCTGCAACAACGGCATCAGCGCCGGCACGTTCCATGCGCTTTGCCAGCGCCACAGACGGAACCACCGGAATCACCTTGATGCCGGCTGCCTTCCATGCGTCCATATACTTGCCGGGGTTGCCTGCGCCGGTGGTGACGATGGGCACGTGTTCATCAATGACCAGCTGTGCCAGATCATCGGCGTTGGGGCTCATGAGCATGATGTTCACGCCAAAGGGGTTCTGTGTCTTTTCTTTGCAAGTGCGGATCTGTTCCCGCAGATAGTCGATGGGGGCGCTGCCGCCTGCGATCAGACCGACTGCGCCGGCGTTGGACACTGCCGAAGCCAGTGTGCTCTCGGCGATCCACGCCATGCCGCCCTGAATCATGGGGTACTTGCACCCCAGCAGTTTGGTAATTCTGGTTTCCATATCGAGATACATCCTTTCCAGTTGGGATTGATTGATTAAAATGTATTAGTATTCCATAATGAGTGCGGCATAGGTCAGACCTGCACCGAAGCCCACCAGACACACCTTTTCGCCACGCTGGATCTTTCCGGCACGGATCGCCTCATCAAAAGCGATGGGAATCGAAGCGCTGGAGGTGTTGCCGTGGTATTCAATGTTGGTGATGACCTTTTCCATGGGCTGTTTCAGGAACTTCATGGCAGTTTCGATGATGCGCATGTTTGCCTGATGGGGAACGATCTTGTCCAGATCATTCAGGTCGAAGCCGATCTTTTCGGCTGCCATGGTTGCCGCCTTTGCCAGTGCGTGGGTGGCGAACTTGTACACCTCTCTGCCGTCCTGCAGCATGGTGTGCTCCCAGCCCTCCGGACCGGGACCCATGCCGTCATCGTATTCTGCCAGACGCTCCGGCTTTACGAATGGCGACTGGGGCAGGGCGCTGTGGGCATAGAGATACTTGGCACCCGTGCCGTCTGCGCCCAGATGGCTGGTGTACAGAGCATCTTCCTTGTATTCGATCAGTGCCGCAGCAGCGCCGTCCCCGAAGAGAATGCAGGAGGAGCGGTCGCTGTAGTTGGTGATCTTCGACAGACTCTCGTTGGCGATGACCAGCGCATATCGGATGGAGGAATCGGTTTTCAGGAAGCGGTGTGCGGTGTCCATGGCATAGACAAAGCCGGAGCAGGCTGCGTTCAGATCGAAGCAGGCTGCGTTCACAGCGCCGATCTTGCCCTGAATGATGCAGGACATAGAGGGTGTGCAGTATTCCGGTGTAATGGTGGTGTCGATCAGCAGACCGATCTCCGCCGGATCAATGCCCGCTGCCTCAATGGCACGCTTGGCTGCCTGAACGCCCATGTACCAGGTCGGCTCGCCATCCGAAATATGGCGTGTGCCGATGCCGGTGCGTGTCCGGATCCACTCGTCGTTGGTTTCTACGATTTTTGCCATATCGTCGTTTGTCACCTGAAATTCAGGGGTATAGCTGCCTGTGCCTAAAACATGAATGCCCATGCCAAAAATTCCTCCGTTCACAGGGCGCACCGGCGGCAGGCTGCGCCGGCAAAGATCCCGAAATGCGCTGCCGCTGAAAAAAATTCGGTGCGTCCTATTGTTTCTTTTGCTTTTTTGTGTTATGATAGAAGCAGGGGCCGCACCGGCGAAAAATGCCGGATGCGGTCTGCAAAAATAGTATTGCCGTCCTGTGGAGATATCCCGGCAGGCTTTGCGGCTACACACTCTTCTATTATAGATGATTTTACAGCGTTTTGCAATGTAAAACGGGAACTTTTCGAGGTAGAAAAAGTGAAATACTATTTTTTGCACAAAATTTAACGTGGATATTTGTGCAGGTTTGTACATCTCCATGAGAAAGGATCAGATATTATGACAACGATCGCACTTTTTTCGGGACAGGGTTCCCAGTATGAAAAGATGGGACTGGATCTGGTAAAGCAGGATGCCGAACTGGAATCCATTTATGAGGCAGCATCCGAGGCGCTGGGCTTTGATTTGTTCGCCATTGTTGCAGATGCTGACGCACAGACGCTGGGGCGCACCATTTACGCACAGCCTGCCATTATGGCGACCTCTCTGATATGCCTGGAGGCAGCTAAGAAGCGAGGTTTTACGTATGACGCCGTTGCCGGCCATTCGCTGGGCGAGTACGCCGCAATGGTTGCTGCCGGTATGCTGTCCCTGGAGGACGGCTTCAAGGTCATCAAGGCCCGTTCCGAGGCAATGGATGCCGCAGCTGCGGCAGCAGACGGGGCAATGTGCGCTGTGCTGAAGCTGGCGCCGGCAGAGGTGGAGCGCATCTGTGCCGAGACCGAGGGCTATGTTGTCCCGGCAAACTATAACTCCGCCGTTCAGACGGTCATCGCCGGCGACCGTGCCGCTGTGGAAAAGGCAGCCGAGGCGTGCGCAGCGCAGAAGGGCAGAACCGTGATGCTGGCTGTGGCAAGCGCATTCCACACCAAGTTCATGCAGCCGGCAGCCGATGCGTTCTATGAGGCAGTCAAGGATGTGAAGTTTGCCGCACCGAAGGTGCCGTTCTACTCCAACGTGCTGGGCGGTGTGCGCACAGACTTCTCCGATATGCCCAAGGCACTGGCAGAGCACATTGTTTCGCCGGTACGCTTCACCGATGAGCTGGCAGCCATGCAGGCAGCCGGCATCACACGCTACATCGAGTTCGGCCCGAAGAACGTGCTGACCGGTCTGGTGAAAAAGACGCTCAAGGGTGTTACCGCAAAGAACTGCGAGAACTGTGAGACACTGGAAGGAGTTCTGGAATAATGGAACAGTACACATTGATCGGACACCCGCTGGGACACTCCATGTCGCCGTTTATCCACGAGCGGCTGTTTGCCATGGCGGGCAGAAAGGCAGAGTACACCCTGACCGATATCGCACCGGAGCACCTGCTGGAAAAAGAACCGTTTCTCCGGAGCTTACAGGGCTTTAACATCACCATTCCCCACAAGATGGCAGTCATCCCCATGGTAGACCGGCTGGACGAGAGCGCCAGACGCTACGACTCCGTCAACTGCGTGGCAAACGTAGACGGCAAGCTGGTGGGCTATAACACCGACTGCGACGGCTTCACCATGTCCGTGAAGGACTATCCCATGGACGGCAAGGTGCTTCTCATCGGCTGCGGCGGTGTGGGACGTATGATCGCCACCGAGGCGCTGCGCAGCGGTGCAGACCTGACCATCGGCATCATCCCGCAGGATCGGAAGCTGGTGGAGACCTTCATTCAGGAGGCAAAACAGCAGATGCCGGGTGCCAGAGTGCAGTATGCCGTGACCGCAGAGATTCACGAGAAGTTCGATGTCATCATCAACGCTTCGCCGGTTGGCATGTTCCCCAAGGTGGACGCTTGTCCGGTTTCTGACGAACTGATTGATCAGGCGGACTATTTCTTTGACGTGATCTATAATCCTACCAAGACGCTGTTCCTCCGCAAAGCGCTGGCGCAGGGCAAGACCGCAAAGGGCGGCGCAGCCATGCTGGTATTGCAGGCAGTCCGTGCCCACGAGATCTGGAACGGCGACAGCTATACCCAGGAGCAGATCGACACCATCATTCGGGAGATGGAACAGACCATCGACCAGCAGAATGGCACACACTGAGGAGGGCGCATGAAAGCGATTTTTTTGTGCGGCTTTATGGGCTGCGGCAAATCCACCGTGGGAGAACTGGTTGCCAGGCAGCTCAAGCTGCCCCTCATTGACACCGATGCCTATCTGGTGGAGCAGGAGGGACGCAGCATTCCGGAGATCTTCGCACAGGACGGCGAGCCGTATTTCCGGAAGATCGAGGCAGAGGCGATCCGGACGCTCTGCGGCACACAGGCGGTCATCGCCTGCGGCGGCGGTGCCATGCTGAATCCGGACAGCGCAGCAGCTGCCCGGAAAGAGGGCGTTGTGGTGCTGCTGGACGAGTCCTTTGACACCTGCTATCGGCGCATCAAGGGCGACACCAACCGCCCCATTGTGCAGCGCAGCACCAAGGAGGAACTGGAGCAGCTTTTTCAAAAGCGTGCGGCAGTGTACCGTGCCAATGCCTCCTGCGTGGTCGCCGGCGGCGTATCCCCCAGGAAGATGGCGGAGCGTGTCATCGCTGCGGTACAGGAAGCTTAGAGCTTGTGTTCATAGGAAATATATGCGGATTTTCGAGCAAATTTTTTTGCAGACAAGGCAAAAATTTGCAGGCATACTTTCGTATGGCAAGAATTTTTCACGCAGTATGCAACAAAATTTGCCGAAAAGACGTAGATAGACGCCTATGAACACGAGCTCTTAACCAAAATTCTTGTTGCATATGACAAAAGGCGAGCGGAATGCGGTTCCGTTCGCCTTTTTGATGCGTTGCTGCTTGGAATCAGGAGTGGCTCTCCAGCTTGGCGTTTGCCAGCATCAGCTTGATGCGGTTCTCCTGGTTGACTCTGGTTGCACCGGGGTCATAGTCGATCGCCACAATGTTGGCGTTGGGGTAGGCGTTCTTGATGGTGCGTGCCATGCCCTTTGCCACGATGTGATTCGGCAGGCAGCCGAACGGCTGCGTGCAGATGATGTTCTCTGTGCCGGTTTCCGCCAGCACTGCCATTTCGGCGGTGATCATCCAGCCCTCCCCCATGGAAACGCCCTGACTGATGTACTTGTCTGCGGCACGGCGCAGATCCTCGAAGTCGTGGGGCGGGGTGAACTCGCCGTGCTTCTGGATCGCCCGGATCATCTGCACCTGCTTGCTGTGGAGGAACTTGTACCCCAGCCCGAACGCCAGCGTCTTGAAGTTCCTGTAGTCATACAGGTGGCTGTTGGTCTCGCTGTTGGCAGCGCAGTACAGGATAAATTCCAGCAGCGTGGGCACAACGGGTTCGCAGCCCTCGGAGATGAGGAAGTCTTCCAGATGGTTGTTCGCCAGCGGGGAATACTTGACGTAGATCTCGCCGATGATGCCCACCTTGATCTTGGGCTTCTTGCTGCGGGGGATGGCAGCGAAGTCCCTGAGAATCTGGGCGTAGGTCTTTTCGGCGGAGAGGAACTTGTTGCTCTCGAACAGCTTGGGCAGCTTCTCCTGCCATGCGTCCAGCACCTGCTGGGACTCGCCCTCGTTCAGCTCGTAGGGACGGCACTGGTTGAACAGCGTCATGAGCAGATCGGCGTACAGGACGGCGTAGACCATTTTGATGCACAGCGCCGGTGTCAGTTCCAGACTGCTGTCCTTTTCCAGTCCGGCGAAGTTCAGGGAGATGACCGGCACCTGCGGGAACTGCTCCGCCATGCACTTGCGCAGCAGATGGATGTAATTGGACGCACGGCATCCGCCGCCGGTCTGGGTGATGAGCAGGGCGGTGTGGTCGATGTCATACTTGCCGCTCTTCAGCGCCTCCATAAACTGTCCTACAACCAGCAGTGCCGGATAGCAGGTGTCGTTGTGGACGTTTTTCAGTCCCTCCTCCACCACAGTGCGGGAGGTGGACTCCAGCAGTACCACGTGATACCCGAACTGTTCCAGAATGCGAATGAGCAGGTGGAAGTGAATGGGGAGCATGTTGGGTGCAAGAATGGTATAGGTCTTCTTCATTTCCGGTGTGAATTTTGCATATGCCATAAGATATGGGTACCTCCTTGGAATGCTCGGGATGGTGTGTCCATGCGATGTGATTTATGTCTCTTCCGATTCGGCGGAGCTTTGCTTCTGTGTCTGTTCCATGGCGGCGATCAGGCTTCGCAGGCGGATCTTGATGGCACCCAGATTGCTGATCTCGTCGATTTTCAGCTGGGTGTACAGCTTTCCGCCGTCCTCCAGAATCCGCCGCACCTCGTCGGTGGTGATGGCATCGATGCCGCAGCCGAAGGACACCAGCTGTACCAGTTGCATATCCGGCTGGGTGGTGACGTACTTGGCAGCACGGTACATTCTGGAGTGGTATGTCCACTGGTTCAGCGCCTGTAATTCCGGTGTCTGCGCCAGATGCGCCACGCTGTCCTCGGTGATGACGGCAAGCCCCAGACTGGCGATGAGCTTGTGGATGCCGTGGTTGATCTCCGGGTCAATGTGGTAGGGCCTGCCTGCCAGCACGATGATCTGCCTGCCTGCCTCCCGTGCCTGCCGGACGATCTCCTCGCCCTCGGCAACAATGTCTTTCCGGTACTGCTCCAGTGCGGCGAAGCCGTGTTCCAGCGCCTGTTCCACCTCTTTTTTCGAGGCGTACTTGGCGAAGATGGTGTGGAGCACCTTGACCACATGGCTGCGGCGGTTCAGGTCGAGGAACGGGTGCAGGAAGTTGCTGTCCGTCAGTTTTTCGCAGTTTGCCATGAGCAGCTCCGGATAATACGCCACAACGGGGCAGTTGTAGTGATTGTCGGAATCGCCCTCGTCGATGTTGTAGCTCATGCAGGGGTAGAAGATGAAGTCCACGCCCTGTTCCAGCAGGCTCTCAATGTGACCGTGCGTCAGCTTTGCCGGATAGCAGACCGTGTCGGACGGAATGGTGCTCTGTCCTTTATAATACGTATTCCGTGTGCTCTCCTCGGAGAACTTCACGGCAAATCCCAGCTCTGTAAAGAACGTGTGCCACAGGGGCATCTGGTCGTAGTAGTGCAGCGCCAGCGGCAGTCCCACCGTTGCCTTGGGCTTTTCCGGCTGGTGCTCTGCCAGCGAGAGGATGTGCCGGTACTTCCACTCGAACAGATTGGGCAGCTGCTCCGCTTCTTTCTTGCCGGCACCCTTTTCACAGCGGTTTCCGGAGATGAACCGTCCGCCGTCGGAGAACCGGATGATGCTCAGGGCACAGTGCGCCGTGCAGCCCTTGCAGGTGGCAGCCTTTGCCGTGTAGGAGAAGTTTTTCAGATCCTCTGCGCTGCGCAGGGTGGTGGTGCCGCTGGAGCGCTCCTGTGCATAGAGAGCTGCGCCGAATGCGCCCATCAGACCGGAGATCGCCGGCCGGATAACGTCGTGGCCGATCTCCCGCTCAAAGCACCGCAGCACGGCGTCGTTCAGGAATGTGCCGCCCTGTACCACGATGTGCTGTCCCAGCTCCTCGGGATTGCGGGCACGGATGACCTTGTAGATGGCGTTCTTGACGATAGAGCCGGACAGACCGGCGGAGATATCCTCGATGGTTGCGCCGTCCTTCTGCGCCTGCTTGACGCTGCTGTTCATGAAAACGGTGCAGCGGGAGCCCAGGTCTACCGGATGCTCGGCGAACAGCCCCAGTCTGGAGAAGTCGGCGATGTCGTAGCCCAGCGCCACGGCGAACGCCTGAATAAACGAGCCGCAGCCGGAGGAACATGCCTCGTTCAGCATGATGCTGTCAATGCTGTGGTTTTTGATCTGGAAGCACTTGATGTCCTGGCCGCCGATGTCGATGATGAAGTCCACCTCCGGACAGAAGAACGATGCCGCCTTGAAGTGCGCCACGGTTTCCACAATGCCGAAGTCCACGCCCAGTCCGGCACGGATGAGATCCTCGCCGTAGCCGGTGACGGCGCTGCCGCAGATGGTGCAGTCCGGACTCAGCCCCTCATAGAGGGCGGACAGCTCCCGTTTGATGCAGTCCAGCGGCTGTCCCTTGTTGGAGGCGTAGAAATCATAGAGCAGCTCGTGGTTTTCCGAGAGCAGCACGATCTTGGTGGTGGTAGAGCCGGCATCAATGCCCAGATACGCCTTGCCGGCATAGGTGCGGTAGTCGCTCCGTGCCACATCGTGGGCGGCGTGGCGCTCCTGAAACCGCTGGTATTCCTCCGGATAGCTGAACAGGGGCTTGTCTGCCACCAGCGCTGTCTGCGTCTGTGCCTGCGCCAGCATCTCCTGCAACTGCGTCAGAGTGTAGGCATCCGGCAGGGCGCAGGCGGACAGGGCGCTGCCGTAGGCGACAAAGGTTCTGCCGTCCTCCGGAAAATGGGCGTGTTCCCCGTCCAGCTGTAGCGTCTTGGTGAAAGCGTTGCGCAGCCCCTGCAAAAAGGACAGCGGGCCGCCCAGAAAGAGCACGTTGCCCTGGATGCGTCTGCCCTGTGCCAGACCGGAAACCGTCTGGTCTACGACTGCCTGAAAGATGCTGGCGGCGATGTCCTCCCGCCGCGCGCCCTGATTCAGGAGGGGCTGGATGTCCGACTTGGCGAAAACACCACAGCGGGAGGCGATGGGGTACACTTTTTCCGCGCGGAGTGCCATCTGATCCAGCTGGTCTACGCTGACATCCAGCAGCGTTGCCATCTGGTCGATAAAAGCGCCCGTACCGCCGGCACAGCTGCCGTTCATGCGCTGTTCCACACCGCCGGTGAGGAAGATGATCTTGGCATCCTCGCCGCCCAGCTCAATGACGGCATCGGCTTCGGGACAGCGTTCCTTGACGGCGAGAAATGCGGCGTGGACTTCCTGCACAAAGGGCAGCTTCGCCGCCTGCGCCAGCCCCAGACCGGCAGAACCGGTGATGCTGACACGCATGGCATCGGCGGGGTACTGCTGCGCCAGCTCGCCCAGCTTTCCGCAGACGGTCTCCTGCACCTTGGAGAAGTGCCGCTCATAGCTGGAGGACAACACATGATGTTCCTCATCCAGCACCACCGTTTTTACCGTTGTCGATCCGATATCAATGCCGATGGCATACGGGATTGCAGTTATTTCACTCACAGATGGGTACTCCTTTCCGTTTCCTAGAGATTCCTAGAAATTCTTAGAATCTTTATTGTATAACTTTTTTCTTGTGAATTCTACAGAAAACAAGAAAATTTTTCGCAAATTCTTTTGGATGTTTTGCAGGAAGTTGTTCTTATAGAAATGCACATGGATTTTTGAGCACAATTTTGAAAACGGCAAGGCAGGAATTCGCAGGCATGCTTTCGCATGGCAGGAATTTCTAACGCAGCTGTTCTTAAAACTTGCCGAAAAGACAGTTGTTTTTTCCGTGAGAACAACTTCTAAGAGCCTGCCTCGTGCTTCTGGACACGGAGATGTCAGAAGATGCGAAACAGGTTCTTGAGCGGGGTTATTGCAGAGAAGGTACTGCCTCATCTGCATGGGTGATTCCGTGATACATAATTAGTGCAGGACGTTTCTCGGCACACGCTTGGAGATGCCGCAGACGATCTCGTAGCCGATGGTGCCGTACAGGGCAGCAAGCTCATCGGCAGTGATGGAGGCATCACCGTCTGTGCCGAACATAGTGACCACATCGCCGGGCTTGACCTCCTCCGGCAGGTCGGTGACATCCAGCATCAGCTGATCCATGCAGATTCTTCCCACAATGGGACATGCCCTGCCGTGCACCAGTGCAGAGGCCTTGTTGGAGAGCAGCCGTGCGTAGCCGTCGGCATAGCCGATGGTGACGGTGGCAATGGTGCGGGGTGCGGGGGCGGTGTAGGTTCTGCCGTAGCTGATGCATGCGCCGGGCTCCACGGTTTTCACGTGGGACACCACACTGCGCAGGGACATGACGGGGCGCAGCTCCATGGGAACGTGCACCGGATAGTTTGGCTCCAGTCCGTACATGATGATGCCGATGCGTGCCAGTGTGGCTCTGGGGTTGGGACGGGTGACTGATGCGGCGCTGTTCATAAAGTGCAGGTGCTTGACGGGGTGTCCCAGCTCTGCCAGCTTGTCGTAGACGCTGACAATGAAGTCCTCCTGCGCCTGTGTGTAGGCGATGTCGTCTGCCTCCGGCGAGTCTGCCACGGCGAAGTGGGTGTAGATGCCCTCGATGGAGAGACGCTCCAGCTCAAACAGGGGAAGCAGCTCCCTGGCGCAGTCCTCCGGCGTGCTGCTGCGGAACCCGATGCGTCCCATGCCGGTGTCCAGCTTGATGTGGCAGCGCACCGGCTGGTGGGCGAAGTGCTGCAACTGGCGGGCGTAGTCCAGCGAGAGAACGCCCTGGATGATGTTGTTCCGTGCCAGCTCCGGCGCAAATTCCGGCGGGGTGTAGCCCAGAATGAAGATCTCTCCGTAGGGGCAGTATTCCCGCACGGAGAGCGCCTCCTCCAGATTGGAAACGGCAAACCAGCGCACGCCCAGCTCCCAGAGTTTCTTGCAGATCGCCTCGTCGCCGTGACCGTAGGCGTTTGCCTTTACCACCGCCATATACTGGGTATGCTGCGGCAGCATGCTCTGTACGGTGCGAACGTTGTGCTCCAGTGCGGATAAATCAATTTCTGCCCATGCACGGTAGCGTTTTTGTTGTTCCAATTCCATGATGACAAAACCTTCCCTTTTTCGCAGCTTCGGCTGCGCTTGCATTTTTTGATAAAATATGCTATGATAAAAATTGACCAGATATGAATAGGCTTGAAAACTGCTGTTGTCATATCGTTTCAAAACCGGTCTGCGCCGTTGCTGCAGCGCAGCAGATGAAAACAGTTTTAAGTATAGCACACAGAAGCCGAAATTGCAAGTACGATTTGTGAATATGTTGAAGAAGGGGAGATTTTGTCTATGCCGCATGCCATTTTTGATACCCACAGCCATTACACAGACGATGCCTTTGCGCCGGATCGGGAGGAGGTGCTGCGCACTCTGCCGGAGCATGGGGTTGTCCACGCTGTCCTCGCCGGAACGACCATGGAGGACAGCGCCGCCGGCATCGCACTGGCGCACGCCCACGAAATTCTCTACGCTGCTGTGGGCATCCATCCGGAGACTGCCGGAAGCCAGCCGGCGGACTATCTGGCACAGCTGGAGAAGCTTGCGGCACAGCCCAAGGTCGTCGCCATCGGGGAGATCGGGCTGGACTACCATTATGCGGGATACGACCGGGAACAGCAGATCATCCTGCTGCGGGAGCAGCTGGATCTGGCAAAGCAGCTGGATCTGCCGGTCATCATCCACGCACGGGATGCCACAGAGGATTACATACGCATTCTGGAGGAATTTCGTCCCCGCGGTGTGGTGCACTGCTTTTCCGGCAGCGCAGAGACGGCGCAGCAGGTGCTGAAGCTGGGCATGTACATCGGCTTCACCGGCATTCTGACCTTTTCCAATGCCAAAAAGGCACGGCGTGCGCTGGCGGCGGTGCCGGAAGACCGGCTGGTGCTGGAAACGGACTGCCCCTACATGGCCCCGGAACCCGTCCGCGGCACCCGGTGCGACAGCTCCCTTATCCGCTATGTGGGGGAGTATATCGCGCAGATCAAAGGGGTGCGGGAGGAAGCGGTGTTCCGGCAGACGGCGGAAAACGCCAAACAGGTCTATCAATTGTAAGGCCCGTCTTCGTACAACCTCTCAGTCATTGCTCCGCGATGCCAAGGGCTCCCCTACTAGGGGAGCTGTCGCGAAGCGACTGAGAGGTTGTACAAACAGCAATTTTATCTACAAAAGCTGAATTTCATTTCAGTTTCTGTATAAATTCAAATTAAAACTACACTTTGTCAGCAAGGAGACTTATCTTATGAAAGCTCGTATTCCGCAGCACCGCGAATTCATCATCAACTTCCCCGACACTGTCGATCAGGCCAAGGCCAACGAGGGCTGGGCCAAGCTGCAGCAGATCGTTGAGGACTACAAGAAGTCCCACAACGGCGCTTCCGTCTACGCCCCCACCTTCATCGAGGACTGCGAGCCTGA
>ENA-OPTA01001692-OPTA01001692.1-human-gut-metagenome-genome-assembly--contig:-NODE-1692-length-12913-cov-3.447659_pt1 | contig 12913 bp, 13 predicted proteins | sample MGYA00241813_ERZ501917 | MGnify/ENA primary metagenome ERZ501917 (study PRJEB25962, sample SAMEA2042408) | human gut metagenome | biome: human gut; feature: human-associated habitat; material: faeces...
TCTTACTATTATTATACGCTATTTCTCGTCAAAAATCAACCATTTGTTGTGACAGTTCTATACTGAAAAAATCGAGGGATAACTTTTTGTAACCATTCAATAATTCTTTATTTATCAAAATATAAGCTATTGATTGCAAAATAGACTTTTTTTATACATATAAGCACAAAAAAACCTAGTAGTAATAAGGTCTTCTACTAGGTTATTGTATTTTAGTGTTTTAATATTCTTATTCTTGAGCTCCTTTTTTTAAATTGCAATCACGACAAAGCATCTGGCAATTTTCTTTTACTGTTTTACCACCTTTACTCCAAGGCGTTTTATGGTCCCCATGCATTTGATTATATGGAAATTCTTTTCCACAAATAGCACATTTATGATTTTGTTCTTCATAAACAGTCTCTTTTATATCGTCATCAAATGTTCTTAAACTTAAACATTTTTCATTTCCTGTTAGAAGATATTCATATATTCCTGCACGCTTCGTTACTTCATTATCTTTAATGAGCTCTTGTATTTTTGTTTCTAATTTTACAGGGTCCAAATCCCGCCGTAAATGATGTTCATTGTAAAACAATCCCCATGGTAATCCTTTCATTTCTTTTCGATATATTGGGAAAATAGCTTGAACCCATTCAATTACAGACCTGAAATAACTCCATAGTGCTTGTGCGGTCGGGTCATTCTGATGTTCTGCCATATAAGCTTCGATAGATTTATTTTTTGCTTTAGAAGCCCAATTAATGGCTGTTTCTAGAAATTCTTGACGTATGCTTGAACCACGTAAATAGTCATCCGCAAGAGTAGAGGCAGCACATCCTGTTTTTGAAAAATATCTTTTAGCATCAGAAACCCATGAGCCAGCATAAACAGCATTTCGAAGTTCTTGGTCAGTTAATTGTTCTCCGGCAATATTAATAATTCGGAACCAATCTAATTTCTCAGAATCAGTACCTTCGCAGACATATACAAATAACTCATAATTTAGGATTTTATCTTGTTGGTCATTCGGCAAATTATAAAAATACTTATCATCTACCGAAAATGAACCATCTACATACTCACATACTGAAATTGTACGTTGTTGTCCGTCCAACACCTCATACCTTGGCTCGCCAGGGTCATTTTCGTACTGCTCGCCACGGTCCACCCAGTACATGATATTCAGAGGTAATCCTTTCATCACAGTACGTATAACTTCATCGCGTTGCTTGTCCTTGTAAACGAATTCGCGCTGGTACTTCGGGCGAATGTCCAGCTGCTCGTCGTAGCCAACCACGCCTTCTTCGGCATCATTAAAATATCCTTCAGCGACCTCACGAACAGTCACCTTGCGCTCTTCAATATGCATTATTGCTGCACCTCCTTCGGTTGTTCAGGATGTTTGTTGCGGATGAGGACACGAGCGTACGTCTTAACAAACATCTCGCCCCCAACTTCGTAATACGTCTTATTAGCGGGCGGTTCATTAACCTTAATTGCCGCTCCGTCATTTAATTTCGTTACCAATGAACGTTTTCCATTCTTGTTTATCTGTACTTGTCGCGAATATACCTTGCTTGCAACACCACACCAGGATTGCGTCACACCAAGAATCTCAAACTGGTCAGGGCTGTACTTGTCTAAAAACGTAATCGGCACGCCCATCATTCCTGCGTAATCGCAAGGGATATCAGAAGTTGCATCCACATTGATGCCATCGTAATTATCGTATTGCGGATACATCTCTGGGCTATATCGTTTAACGAGAATCAGTTCATCGTGACGCTGTTTATAATCCAAATTCGTGTACCAACGCACACCCTTGACACGAATGAATCTGCGCCCTTCTTCGTCAACGCCGCACCCTGCGGCATTCAACGGATAATCGTCCGGCACGTAAAACTTGCGGTCGCCGGAATGGATGCTTGCACCAAGCCACAGGCGGTTCTCCATGATGAGAGGGAAAACCTCTTTGTAAGTAATCGCATTCACGTTGCCGATGATAATGAAGTGCTTCCCATGCTCCATCAATACGGCGACGTACTCACGAAACAACGAAAATGGAGGGTTCGTGACCACAATGTCCGCCTCATCGAGCAGCGCCAAGCACTCCTCAGACCGGAAGTCACCATCGCCCCGAAGCTCCGTCAGCTCGTTCTCATGCGACTTGAACAACTCCGCGACGTCGAACATATCCACGCCGCCGTCACCGGTCACATCATAGACCTTCGTCACCACGGCCTTGTACGGCTTACCCTTCTTGTCCTCGTCACCGCCCACGACATCGAACAGCGAGAGCTGCTGTCCCATGATAGGTGACGTCGCATAACACGTCGCAATCAGCTTCTTCAGCCCGAGACGGTTGAAGTTCAGCACGAAATACTTGAAGAAATTGCTCTCGAACGGGTCGTCGCAGTTGCAGAATACCGTCTTGCCCTTGAAGTGCTTGCGGTAGTACCGCATCTCCTTCTCGATGTCCGTCAGCTGTGTGTAGAACTCATCCTTCTTTGCTTTAACAGCCGCGCTCAACGCGCTATTACCAGCCATCTACTCATCCACCTCCTCGATGTGCTCCTGTATCCATTCATGAATAAGAGCGGCAATTGTCATGTCTTTTTCAATTGCCATCATTTTCAGAGCTTTTTTATCTTCAACCGTAATAGACAGAGATAAAATAGTTCTTTCTTTTTTGTCGGTTTGTTTATTCATTAAAAAACCTCCTGAATATTTATATAATTATATAATATTTTTTCTGGGTTTGGTATAATAAATTCAAAAGAAAGGCGGTTAAAATGCCTCGTAAAAAACATGAACCTTCATTTAATGAATTGCTTGAATCCATTGAAAAGATGACAAAACGTCAGCGGCAACAACTTATAACTAAAATAATTAAAGAAAATGGTTATGCTGATAATAGAACAAAGAAATTCATCAATTATGATTTGCAAGAACATCTTAAAAAGGCAGGTTTTGGAAGAATTTGTCCGAATTGTGGTTCCTATATTATCGTTCATGATGGTGAACGTGAAAATGGAGTCCAACAACTAAAATGCGCTGACTGTGGAAAGAAATTTTCATATTTCTCTCAAACCTTTTTAAATAAAACTCGATATAGCTGGGATGTTTGGGTCGAAGTGGTTTATCAGATGATATTAAATCATTCTTTAAAACAAACAAAAACAATTCTTGAGAATGATTTTCTTTGTCCAACAATTACAGAGAAAACAGTATTTAACTGGAGAATGAAGATTTTAGAGGTTGCTAAAGAAGTTGAACAACCAAACCTTATGGGTGTAGTTGAAACTGATGAAAAATTCATCCACGAAGGACAAAAGGGGTCTCTCCATCTTGTATCACCATTTGATAAAAATGATACAAGAAAACCTCGCAAAACAGGTAAACCAAGTAAATATGGTTCTATGGGCCCTGAATTTGGAACTATTCTTTGTGCATTGGACCATACCGGACATGTAGTTGCTAAATATGCAGGCGTAGGAGCTGCTACTTCAGCTTCTTTTAACGAGTTAATCGGTCCTCATTTGAACGAAATGACTATTCTTTGCTCAGATGCAAACGCAATATACAATCAGTATTGTGAATATAATGCGAAAACACACTACATTCGTCCATCTAATTATCTAAAAACATTAAATCATGGATTAGCTAATGGTAAAAAAGAATCGGCAATGTATCGAGCTGAAATGCTTGATTATATAGCAGGTAGACAGCATATGCCATATAACGAATTCAAGGAATACAAAGAGACAAATGGATTAGGACTTGGACGTGTCAATCAATTTCATTCTCGTTTGGAATTAGAACTTGTCACGAAAAAGAAAGGTATATCTCTAAAAAATATTGATGGATACGTTGCCTGGCAAGCATTATTGGTTAATTATTCTGTTGATAATGGCCATGCCCCAGCAACAAGGGACGATGCTGAAAAGATATTATTGATACTTCTTGGAACGCAGAAGAATCCTTTAATTAAAGATATCAACAGTAGAAATCCAGACTTTTCCAATCTGTCCACTAAATATGTAAATCGTCTTAAAGCATTAACGGACAATATTAATGCCAAAAGAGCAAAAACGGATGCTCGAATTTACATTACCAGTGAAGATTATGGACCAACATTCAATAAAGAAGCATATCTTAAACAACTCCCAATATACATGCTGAAATTCTTAGCACAAGAATGCAAATTAAAAGGTCGTAGTAAAATCAGCAAAAACACACAGCTTCAAACAAGAAAGAAATTAGAAAGAGCCCCTGATTTAGAAGAAGCTATCGAAAAACTCATCTTAAAATACGGAAAATATAAGGAGAGCTAGTCATCATATTCTAGCTCTCCGTTTTCGTATTCATTTTCATTCTGTATAAGTTCTTGGTATCCTGTTTTAAAAAATTCAGATGTATCATTTCCATATTTCGAGTAGTAATGCATCAATGCTGCAAAAGTGAAGGTCTGATTTTCAGCAAATTCTATAAAAGCTGCACGCAATCCTGGATTGGTTTGAATATTATCAAAGTATTGACATAATTTGAAATATTCTTCTTCAAATTCATAAGAATCTTTATCCGACATTGAATTCTCACTACTAATATGTTCAAGAATCTTCAACAAGTTTTCATAATGTTGAATCCAACCATCCGCAACAAAATTCCTCTTTTTAAGGGCTTCTAATTTACCATTTTTCTTCATGTTTAACTCTTTCTTTCTGTATTCATTATACTATACAGAGCCTCATACAGAAATACCATGAATTTGAAATAATGTACCTTTATCCCTCTCTAATTACAGTATAGAATTGTGACAGAGCCTATCAAAAAAGCACAGCCAAGCACGATGCAAGATCCAGTCAGCTGTCAGGTATTCTCTTTCACAAAAAACAAATACTATCCAATCTGCATGGAAAGACAATATCTATCTGAAGAAGACAATGTATTATTCATCGATGACTTTTTGGCAAACGGAGAAGCATTTAAAGCTGCAGAAAATCTAATTAAAGAATGTGGTGCCAATATTTCCGGTGTTGGGATCGTAATTGAAAAAGCCTTCCAAAAAGGACACAAATACATTGTTGATGCAGGATATGACTTCTGCGCATTAGCTTCAATCGCATCAATAAAAGACAAGAAAATCACATGGGCCGAATAATTACAGCGTTTGCCTGTGCTGATTTAAACAAAGAGGAAAAAGCCTCATTTCAAGAGATTGAATGGATCGATGACATATATAAGGCAGACATTATCATAGGAAATCCTAAAGTTTATGACATCCATCCCAAATTCATTCAATTAGAAAGCGCCGGCTATGAACAATACGAAAATAAGTTCGCTTGTCCTGTATGTAATGCATCTAAAAGCTTTGGGTTAGGAATCAGTGAATATCTGATATGTACGATCTTGATGAGTCTAAGACATATGAAAGCTCATATGCATAACCAAGATCAAAGAAAGTGGAATCGATTTGATGATACGATTCAATCTATTTCCGGTTCATGTATATTGATCCTTGGCTTAGGCGATTTAGGATCGACATTTGCTAAGAAAGCCAAGGCTCTTGGAGCTTATACAATTGGTGTACGCAAATCTAAAAAAGATTGTGATATCGTTGATGAAGTTTATACGATTGATTCATTAAACAAAGTATTGCCTCGAGCCGATATTATAGTCTGTACTCTACCAAGCACAAAAGATACACGATATCTTTTAAACGAAGAACATTTTCATCTTATGAAAAAAAGTGCCCTGTTTTGTAATGTAGGGCGTGGTGATCTAGTTAGAAGACACACTTTGGAAAAAGTAATGCATGAAAAGATCATTCAAGGTATGGTATTAGATGTTATTGAAAATGAACCTTTAGATCCAGGCTCTTCTTTGTGGTTAGATCCAAATGTAATCATCACACCACATGTATCCGGTACATTTCAGCTTGCGAAGGCAAAAGAAATATTCTTAGATATCGCAAGACAAAACGTTCATGCCTTTATTCATGACAAGCCTCTTATCAATCAAATATCAAGCAGCATTCAGTGATGCTGTTTTTATTATATGTAAAAGAAAAAAGTGGAAAATTCCACTTTATTCTGTAGCTCCATATTCCGCATAATATGCATCAATACGCTCTTTTAATTCTGCATCCAATGCATCTTTTGATTCAAGATACTCAACAACTTCAGGCATTGAAACAATTGCCGCTGTTGGAAAACCATATAATTCTGCAATTTCTTTTAATGCAGTTTTATTCCCTTTTCCTTTTTCGTTACGATTTAAGGAAACAATCAATCCCTTGATTTCCACATTAGCTGCATTTCTTACTTTAGGAACTGTTTCTTCCATAGATTTTCCAGATGTCGTAACATCTTCGATCATAATTACACGATCACCATCCTGAAGTTTTGTTCCTAATAAACCGCCCATATCAGCTCCATGATCTTTTACTTCTTTACGATCTGAACAGTAACGGACTTCTTTGCCATAAAGGTTATCTAAAGCAATTGTTGTCGCAACAGCCAAAGGAATTCCTTTATAAGCTGGTCCAAACAATACATCAAAGTCTAAACCATAATTATCTACGATTGCCTTTGCGTAATATTCACCTAATCTTTTTAGCTGATTTCCTGTAACATATCCACCCGCATTCATAAAGAATGGGCTTTTTCTTCCTGATTTCAAAGTAAAGTCACCAAATTTTAAAACTTTACTTTCCAACATGAAATCGATAAATTCCTGTTTATATTGTTCCATCTTTAACCCTCCATATTTATTTTTTCTTATCTAATTTTACCATTTACCCTGTTATATTTATACCCTTATTATGAAATTATTCATCATACAAAAAAACTATTAAATCTATTTTAATTTGATGTAATAATAGTTAAGGTAGACAATACGTCTACCTTTTTTTCATATAAAACAAAAAGACCGAATTGATCGGTCCTTACATGTGAATTACTCAATCATAATTGTCTTGTTCTCAGGCAATTTTTCTTTTTCCTTAGGGAATGTGATCTTTAATTCACCATTGTCATAACTTGCTTTGATATCTTTTTCTTCAACATTCTCACCAACATAGAAACTACGTGAGAAACTACCACTGTAACGTTCCTGACGAATCAAATTGCCTTTGTCATCTTTTTCTTCTTTGTTTGAATTACGAGATGCACTGATATTCAGATAACCATCTCTTAAGCCAATTTGAATGTCTTCTTTTTTACATCCTGGCAATTCAACATCCAACAAGTAATGATCATCTTTTTCTGTGATGTCTGTTCTCATCAAGCCATTGTTACGACCTGTAAAGAATGGTGTGTTAAACATGTCATCAAATACATCATCAAATAAATCATAAGTTCTAGGGAAGAATTTCATATACATCGCCTCCATCTAAACTAGCGGTTGTAATTCATTTGCAGCCGTTGTTCATGAAATACTTCTTCAATCAAGATACCTTACCTTGATTACACTTATATTATATCCTATATTTTAGCAAAGTCAACACAAGAGTGCTAAAATCTAAAATTTTTTATAATATACACACACAGGATATTGAATTATCTTCCATGGTCATAGTACCAAACTCAATAATTTCCTCAAGCTCTAAATCAAAATCCTGCATCGTCTTTGTTAAGATTTTTCCTGTTAGCTTTCTTCCATTTGTTCCAGTGATCCTTACCCAGCAAGCCTCAGGATCTTTATCTTTTTTTAATAAAAATACTCGAACATCATCTGGATATTCACTATGTCTTGAATCATCTATTTCTTTAATATAGCGTGTTTTTAAAATATCTTCACTTACTTTATATGTTTCATTAATTGCTTCGATTTTTTCTTTAAACACTTCTGTATTTATATCTTTTAAAATCATTATTTCTTCATCTAATAATGGACGACATCTTAGCTTATAACTATATTCTTTAGGGGCAATAAGAAAGTTTCCATTTTCTAATTCTAAAGCCAACAATTCAAACGTAAGTCCTTTTTCATGATCAATATAACAGTAAAACATACCAGCTGTTAAACCTTGCGCATCCAAATTCATAGAATGAAGCTGTTTTAATACTTCATTACCTTGGATTCTTACAATTTGTTGATCAATCTCTCGAAAGTTTATTTCATGTAATCTCATTTTTATCACCTTAGATAGAATAACACAAAAGGGTGTTTTTTTAACACCCTTACTAAAGTACTTCACCATTTGTTTCAATAACTTTTTTATACCAGTAGAAACTATCTTTTTTATAACGTTTATAAGATCCACTACCATCATTATTTCGATCTACATAGATAAACCCATAGCGTTTTTTCATTTCACCTGTTGTAAATGAAATTGGATCAATACATCCCCAAACCGTATAGCCGATACAATCGCAGCCATCTTCTTCGATCGCTTTCTTCATTTCTTCAATATGTGCTTTTAAATATTCAATACGATTTTGATCATGAATCTTTCCATCTTCAAATTTATCTGCATATCCAAAGCCATTTTCTACAATAAACATTGGGATTTCATAGCGATCCTGATACATGTTCATGATATAACGCAAACCTTTTGGATCGATTGCCCATCCCCAGTCAGTTGTTTTAAGATATTGATTATCTACAGCATAGTTTCCTTGTAAATCATCGCCTAATTTTTTTACATTTGGATCAGCTGAAACTGTATTGCTCATATAATATGTAAAACCTAAATAATCCACAGTTCCTTTTGCCATAACCTCTAGATCTTGGTCTGTTATATCAAATTTATAACCGTTATTTTTCCATTCATTTAATAGATGATTTGGATAATGTCCGCGAATTTGCACATCTGTAAACATCAATAATTTTCTATCTTCAGATTGAGCTAGCAGAATATCATCTGGATTGGCAGAATTGGGATAATTAGGTGTTGCGGCAACGCAACATCCCATTTGAATATTTGAGTTTAACTTGTGCGCATATTCTGTAACAAGAGCACTAGCTACAAACTGATAATGTACAGCTTGATAAACAACAGGAAGTCTATCTTCATCTTTTTCAAAGATAATCCCTGAATTTGTGAAAGGATACAAATCATTTTCCACCAACATTTGATTGTTGATTTCATTAAATGTCATCCAATACTTCACTTTATTTTGATAGCGATCTAAAACTACTTTACAGAAATTATAGAAGAAGTCGATCATTTTACGATTTCTCCATCCACCGTACTCTTTAACTAGATAATAAGGCATTTCAAAATGAGATAGCGTAATAACTGGCTGCATACCATTTTCTAACATACAATCAAATAAGTCATCATAGAATTTCAAACCCTCTTCATTTGGATCTTTTTCATCACCCTTTGGAAAGATTCGACTCCACGCAATACTTGTACGAAGGCATTTAAATCCCATTTTACGAAACATTTGAATATCTTCTTTGTAATGATCATAGAATTTAATTCCTTCATGATTTGGATAAAATTTGCCTTCCTGGATACCATCGGTGATTTCTCTAGGTGTATGAACATCACCAGCTGTTAAGACATCGGCAATACTTAGACCCTTATGTCCTTTATCATATCCACCTTCTACTTGATGAGCGGCAACAGCTCCTCCCCATAAAAAATCTTTTCGCATAATTTTTCCTCTCTTTTAAATCAAAACTTCATAGGCTACATCGCCTGTTTTAAGCGTTTCTCTTGATTCAATCACTAGATTTTTAAACTGATCCGCATTAGTTACGATTAACGGAGACTGCAGTGAACAACCTTTTTTCACAATGAATTCTTTATCAAATTCTAACAGTTTTTGCCCTTTTGTGACAACATCTCCTTGTTTAACGAATGCAGTGAAACCTTCTCCATTTAACATTACTGTATTCAATCCAATATGAACTAAAATTTCAACACCTTCATTTGTCGTTATACCCACTGCATGCTTTGATGGGAACAATACACTAATCATACCATCTGCAGGCGAATAAACAGTGTTGCTTTCTGGAATGATCGCAATACCTTTTCCTGTTACCCCACTGGCAAATACTTCATCATCTACATCTTTTAATGCGATTTGTTTTCCATCAAGTGGTGATAAGATTTCTACTTTTTCACTTGCATGTTCTTTAACTGAAATTTCTTCTGTTGTATTTTCTGGTAATAAATCTTTTTCCTGGTCTGCATCCAAGCCATTTAATCCCCAAGTATATGTTAAGATTGTGGCAACCACCAAAGAAACGATAATAGAAATTGCATATGCCCAAATTGGTGAATAGCTCATAACCAATGCAGAGAAGATATTATGGAATACATATGCATCCATCGTAACACCAAGAGTTCCTGCAATAGCACCACCGCAAGCGCCACCAATCGCAACAACTACCATCAATCTCTTATATTCCATAACAATAGAATATAAAATTGGTTCTGTAACACCCGCAAAGAAACCAGTAATGAATGTAGGTCCTGCAATAGATTTTATTTTAGAATTCTTTTTTGCTTTCAAATAAGCACCTAAAGCAATACCAATCTGAGACCATACTGCACACACACATACACCTTCAATGATATCTCCACCAACCATTTCAAGATTCTGTAATGTAATTGGTGTAAATCCCCAATGTAAACCTAACATCGTTAAGAATGGATATGTTGCTCCTAAAATAATTCCTGCCAATGTACCACTTAAAGAGAATAACCACATTACAAATTCACTGACATAATTACCAATCGTTGTTCCAACTGGACCAAAAACGATAACTGTAAAAGGAACCATTAACATCAAACACACCATTGGAACTAAGAAACATTGTAGACTTTGAGGGGTGACTTTCTTCATTCCCTTATCCAAATAAGAATACACTAACATTGCAATAAAGATTGGAAAAATCGTTGCTGAATAATTAATTGGTGTAACTGGAATTCCTAAAAAATCCACTACACTTCCTGCATCTACCAAACCTAAGAAGTTCGGTTCCAATAAAGCTGCACCAATAGCTCCGCCAACAAACGCATTGGCCTTTAACTGTTTAGCAATTGTGATACCTAAGAATACTGGCATAAAATAGAAACAAGCATTACCTGCAGCTGATAAGATCAAATATGTTGAGCTAGTGTCAGACATAATTCCAACTGTTGTAAACAATGTCAATATAGCTTTGATCATACCAGAACCAGCCATCAAAGGAATCAATGGTGAAAAAGCTCCAGAAATGACCTTTAAAACTCTGTCAGATAATTTCACTTTATCTGTCGTTTCTTTTACTTCATCATTTCCTGATTTTAGATTTGTAACCGCAAAGATTGCATTGTAATAATCATCTACATTGGGCCCAATAACGATTTGATATTGTCCACCGCTAACTAATACTTTTAATACATAGCTTAATTTTTCTAACTCTTCCTGGTGGAATTTTGAACCATCTTTTAATTCAAAACGTAAACGAGTGGCACAATGAACTAAGCTATTTACGTTTGATTCCCCACCAACTAATTTGACAATCTCTTTTGCCTCTTTTTCAAATTTCATATATTTTCTTCTCCTTTTCACAAAAAAAGACTCAAAAACAAAAAAGAATAAAAGTCTTTTCATTGCTTTTGAGTCATGCCTGGTCGAACCAGTAACACCATAAACTATTTAACTTTTTTGAATAAAACTTAAATTAATTCGATTTAAATGCAAAGTTAAGTAGAGCTCTTCGCTCGTACTTACTTCCCATCCATATTCTTTGGATAGAAAGCTTGAAATCATCATTGCACATTTATAATCCTGTGGATATCTTTGCGCAACAATTTTGGCAATACTTGTATCTGCATTGATTGCATCTCCATTGATCTGTCTTCGAACAAAATATCGAATATGAACAATAAAACGTGATACATCAAAATTATCTTCATCAAAATCTTTTCTATAATAGCGTCTAACTATATTTAAAATATTTTGGATGATCTTCGTTGTTAGCACAGTTTCATCCATATCTTTAGCATTTGCCGAAGCGTTGATCAAATGCAAAGCAATAAAACTCGCTTCTTGATCTGGGATATCAAGATCCATCGTTTCATTGATCATCTTAACACACCTTGTCGCATATCGAAATTCATTTGGATAAATCAATTTAATATCCCATTCCAATGGAGTTCCAAAATACAAATGTTCTTTTGCTCGTTTTAGAGCTAAAGATAAATGATCTGCCAACGCCAGCAAAATAGAATCATTGAAAGAATACCCTAATTCGATCTCCGCATGTTTGATGATCTGGTTGGCCAATTCCAAATCTTCAACAGATAAATTTTGCATAAGCTTATCAAAAGATGTATTCTGTAGAATATATTTCTTCTCTATTTTAGTTTGATCGATCGTATCATACTCTTTTTTATTGAAAGCAATCCCTTTTCCCATTACAATATATTCTTTTGTATTATCTTTTACTAAAGCTGTGTTATTGTTAAGAGCTTTGACCAAATACATTTCTTTCCTCCTTTCTGCCAACATAAAAGGCATGATCATATAAAAAGACCAACATTTAATCTTCTTATACCATCATGCCTGCTTGACCAGTAACACTTACAAAGATAATTTACTGTAAGCGCTTGTATTTGTCAATCATTTTTTTGTTTTTCTGCATAACGAAACCTTAATTTAAGATATGTTTGATGAATCAATGATTATATGTAATATAGCGATTAATTCTTATTAATACATACAAAGGAAAGCTCTAATAACTTTCCTTTGTATGTTCTAATTCAATTCTTGTTTAGCTTTCATCAATAACTCTGAAGAAACTCCAGTGATCTCCAGAATATAAGAATCCGATATTCCTTTCTTTAATAAATTTGTTAAGATTCTTAATTCGGCTTTCTCTTCTCCTTGGATTCTTCCTATTTGTATACCTTCGGTTTTACCTTGGGTTTTGCCCTTTATAAAACCTTTATTACTTGCTTCTTCTCTCATTCTGTCTAATGATT
>ENA-OPTA01001714-OPTA01001714.1-human-gut-metagenome-genome-assembly--contig:-NODE-1714-length-12802-cov-2.923668_pt1 | contig 12802 bp, 8 predicted proteins | sample MGYA00241813_ERZ501917 | MGnify/ENA primary metagenome ERZ501917 (study PRJEB25962, sample SAMEA2042408) | human gut metagenome | biome: human gut; feature: human-associated habitat; material: faeces...
CCTTCCGCACAACACACTCGCTTTCAGCATTCTATCGGTGCATTCCATTTAATGAGCGAAGCCATTACGTCATTAACCCAAAAAGGAATATACATATTCGACAGTGAAGCTGAAGCTGTTGAGGCTGCTATACTAATGCACGACATTGGACATGGCCCATTCTCTCATGTCTTAGAGCATACATTGATAAGCGGAATAAGCCACGAAGAAATATCCTTGCTTATGATGGAACAAATTAACAAGGAAATGAAAGGAGAATTGAATTTAGCACTCAAAATATTCAAGAATGAATATCCAAAAAAGTTTCTGCATCAACTGATAAGCAGCCAGCTTGACATGGACAGGCTAGACTATCTCAGACGTGACAGCTTTTACACAGGAGTGTCTGAAGGAAATATTGGCAGTGCTAGAATAATAAAGATGCTTGACGTACACAATGATAATCTTGTTGTAAATTCAAAAGGGCTGTATTCTATCGAAAATTATCTAATGGCAAGACGTCTGATGTATTGGCAAGTGTATCTGCATAAAACAACTGTCTCTAGCGAAAAAGTGCTAGTAAACGCTCTCTTACGTGCAAAAAGACTTGCACATGAAGGCAAAGAAATTTTCGCAACACCCTGTCTAAGATATTTTTTATACAATGACATCGATGCAGAGACATTCAGAAATGACAAACAAGCCCAGCTGTATTACACAAAACTCGACGACAGCGACATTCTAAGTTCCCTTAAAGTATGGACAGACAGCAACGATAAAGTGCTATCGATTCTTTCCACAGATATCATAAACCGCAATATCTTCAAAGTTGAAATTTTCGAAAATCCTGTGGACGACGCCTATGCTGAAAGCAAGAAACGTACAATTGCAGACATGTTCAAAATAAGTTTAGAAGAAGCTGGCTATCTCATGAGCATTGACACAATACAAAAAGATATGTACGATGTTAATGAAGACCAAATCACTATACTGTTCAAAGACAATACAACAAAAGACATTTCTGAATCTTCAGAATTGTTGAATATTGCATTACTTTCAAAAAAAATCAGAAAATATTATTTATGTTATCAACGTTTTTGAATAAATTTATTTATCTTTGCAGATAATATGTAATTAAATTGCAATGGAATTTACAGCAAACCAAATAGCAAGTTTTATCCAAGGCAAAGTTGAAGGCGATGAAAATGCCACAGTAAATACATTTGCCAAAATTGAAGAGGGAAAACCAGGAGCTATATCATTCCTTTCAAATCCCAAATACACACACTATATTTACGAAACACAATCAAGTATTGTGCTTGTCAACGAAGATGTTGAGTTGACAAAACCAGTCAAAGCCACCTTGATTAGAGTAAAGAATGCCTATGAATGCGTTGCAAAACTTCTGCAAATGTATCAGGCTGCACTTCCTAAAAAAAGTGGCATAAGCTCAATGGCTTTCATATCACCTAAAGCGACAATTGGCGACAATTGCTATGTAGGTGCTTTTGCATATATAGGCGAGAACGTTGTTATCGGTGAAAATACACAAATATATCCACATACGGTTATTGAAGATGGTGTTAAAATTGGAAATGGATGTATCTTATATCCTAATGTCACCATCTACAAAGAGTGTAAGCTAGGCAATAATGTTACAATTCATGCCGGCACTGTCATTGGTGCAGACGGTTTTGGATTTGCTCCAAATACTGATGGATATGACAAAATACCACAAATTGGCATTGTAACTATTGAAGATAACGTTGAAATTGGAGCCAACTCATGCGTAGACCGTTCTACGATGGGAACAACAATTATACGTAAAGGTGTAAAGCTTGACAATCTTGTACAGATTGCTCACAATGTTGAAGTGGGCGAAAATACTGTAATGTCTGCTCAGACAGGCGTTGCAGGTAGTACAAAAATTGGCAAAGGCTGTATGTTTGGAGGTCAAGTCGGCATTGCAGGACATGCAACAATTGGTGATAAGACTTTCCTTGGTGCCCAGTCTGGAGTGCCAGGCAACCTTAAAGGCAATGAGACTCTCATCGGAACGCCGCCGACTGACCCAAAGGCTTACTTTAAGTCTATTGCATTAACACGCAGGCTACCAGAAATTTACAAAGAGCTCAACGAGTTAAAACATGAAGTTGAAAAATTAAAAGAGACATATAAATAAATTATGGAAATGTCAAAACAGAACACACTTAAAGGCAGTTTTGCACTGTGTGGAAAAGGTCTTCATACTGGATTAAATCTGACAATCACCTTTAATCCGGCAAATGAAAATACCGGATATAAGATACAAAGAATCGATCTTGAGGGTCAACCCATCATTGATGCCATTGCTGAAAATGTCGTTGACACCCAACGTGGAACTGTATTAGGGAAAGGTGATGTAAGAGTATCAACCGTAGAACATGGACTTGCCGCTCTGTATGCTTTAGGCATTGACAACTGCCTTATACAGGTAAATGGTCCTGAATTTCCAATTTTAGATGGCTCAGCAGCACAATACATTGAGAAGATCCGTGAAATTGGAATCGTTGAACAGAATGCTCCAAAAGACTTCTATATTATACGTCACAAGATAGAGGTAAAGGATAAAGAATCAGGTTCATGCATTACTATTCTGCCAGATGAAGAATTCAGCTTGACCGCAATGTGCTCTTTTGACTCTAAATTCATAAATAGTCAATTTGCAACACTTGACAAAATTGAAGATTTTGCCACAGAAATAGCTCCAGCCCGTACATTCGTCTTTGTAAGAGACATCGAACCACTCTTAAAAGCTAATCTTATTAAAGGCGGTGACATGGATAATGCTATTGTGATTTATGAAAGACAGACAACTCAGGAACGTCTTGATCAATTGGCAGATTTCTTACATGTACCACATCTTGACGCAACAAAACTGGGATACATTCAGCATAAACCGCTAGTATGGGAAAATGAATGTACAAGGCATAAGCTGTTAGACATAATAGGCGATATGGCACTTATCGGCAAACCTATTAAAGGCCGCATAATAGCCACTCGTCCAGGACATACAATCAACAATAAGTTTGCACGCCTCATGCGAAAAGAAATCCGTAAGCATGAAATACAGGCTCCAATATACAATTGCAATGAAGCACCGCTTATGGACGTAAACCGCATTCGCGAATTGCTTCCGCATCGTTATCCCATGCAGCTTGTTGATAAAGTGATAGCTCTTGGACCGAGCAGTATCGTTGGCGTAAAAAATGTCACCAGTAATGAACCTTTCTTCCAGGGACATTTTCCCCAAGAGCCCGTTATGCCTGGCGTTTTACAAATTGAGGCTATGGCACAGTGCGGTGGCTTGCTTGTTCTTAACACTTTGGAAGAGCCCGAAAGATGGTCAACATATTTCATGAAGATTGACGATGTGAAGTTTAGACAAAAAGTTGTACCGGGAGATACTCTTTTATTTAAAGTTGACCTTCTTGCTCCTGTACGCCATGGTGTATCTTCTATGAAGGGATATGTATTTGTAGGAGATAAAGTCGTATCAGAAGCTACTTTCACAGCTCAAATAGTAAAAAATAAATAACCCATAAGGCAGATTTACTTCTGCCTTATTTTAAAATATTAGCCATGAATAATATAAGTCCGTTAGCATACATACATCCTGAAGCCAAAATTGGTGACAATAATATTATCGGCCCATTCTGTTATATTGATAAAAATACAGTAATTGGCGACAATAACGTATTACAAAATAATGTAACGATTAACTACGGAGCACGCATCGGAAATAATAACGAAATCTTTCCCGGTGCAAGTATTAGTACAAAGCCACAAGATCTTAAATTCAAAGGTGAAGATACGACATGTGAAGTTGGTGATAACAATAGTATACGTGAAAATGTAACTATATCACGAGGCACAGCATCTAAAGGGACAACAAAAGTTGGTTCAAACAATTTGCTGATGGAAAACATGCATATTGCTCACGATTGTGTTATCGGTAATGGATGTATTATTGGAAACTCAACAAAGTTTGCAGGAGAAGTTGTTGTTGACGACTATGCCATTATTAGTGCTGTTGTTTTATGCCACCAATTCTGCCATATTGGTAGCTATGTAATGATTCAGGGAGGCTGCCGTTTCAGCCAAGACATACCACCTTTTATCATTGCCGGAAAAGAACCGACGAAATATTGCGGAATAAATATTGTGGGATTAAGAAGAAGAGGATTCAGCAACGAATTAATCAACAATATACATGAAGCTTACAGACTTCTGTACTCTAAAGGAATCCTAAAAGAGGGCATTGAAGAAATAAGGAAAAAGCTGCCTGTAACAAAAGAAATTGAATATATAATTAATTTTGTTGAAAACTCTAAGAGAGGTATAATAAGATAAATACCTTCTGTGATGAAGACACTTTTTGTAATAGTTGGACCTACAGGGGTAGGAAAAACATCATTATGTCTGAAGGTTGCCGAACACTTAAATACGGTTATTATTAATGCTGACTCTCGGCAGGTTTTTAAAGAAATACCTGTAGGCACAGCTGCCCCAACAAAAGATGAACGTAAATCAATTAGACATTTTTTTGTTGGCAATCTTCATATTAATGAATATTACAACGCCTCAAAATATGAACAAGATGTTTTAAAATTATTAAACATCTTGTTCAAGTATAAAGATAATGTAATCATGTCTGGTGGCAGCATGATGTACGTTGATGCAGTATGCAAAGGTATTGACGACATACCATCGGTTGATGACAACATTAGAAAAACACTTCAAGAAAGATTCGATAAAGAAGGTCTTTCTGGCATTAGCAAAGAATTGGCATTACTAGATCCTGATTATCACGCAATTGTTGATAAGAATAATCATAAGCGCATAATACATGCATTAGAAATATGCTTATCTACAGGCAAGCCATATTCTTCCTTCAGAAAAAACACAACCAAAGAAAGACCTTTTAGAATTATAAAAATCGGTCTTAATATGGACCGGCAGAGATTATACGAGAGAATAGACTTACGTGTAGAGCAAATGATTCATGATGGTTTAATTCAAGAAGCTCTAAACGTCTATGAATATAAAAATCTAAATGCATTAAACACTGTTGGTTACAAAGAAACATTTGAATATCTAGACGGATTATGTACACTTGACAATGCAATATTTAGGATAAAAAGCAATACACATAAGTATTGCCGTAAACAGCTTACATGGTTCAGGCGTGATCCAAATATACATTGGTTTTCACCCGACAATATTGAAGAAATCATAAATTACATAAACACATTCATATAAACTGTACTTTTTTTGTACATTTGCAGAATAAATAATACTAAAATTATATGTTCAACAACAACAATGATTCACGTATCGGTAGATTTATCAAAACGTGTCTGAACAAAATTAAAGGTTTTTGGCCTTGGTATAAAGGACTTTATATAGGTCGCAAATGGTATACAAAAACTTGTGTAGCAATCCTGTCTGCCATAATCACATTTTTTGTGTATCTTATAATGGTTGATATTAACTTCTTATGGTTATTTGGAAAGTCTCCCGGCTTTTCACAGATAATGCATCCTACAACAAGCGAGGCATCTGAAATATATAGTGCAGACGGCGTTATGATAGGCAAATATTTTAGCGAGAACAGAACGCCTGTTAAATATGAAGAAGTAAACCCTCTCTTCTGGAAAGCTTTAATTGATACAGAAGATGAACGCTTCTACAAGCACTTTGGTGTTGATTTCACCGGATTATTTGCTGTAGCAAAAGATATTATTGTACACCATGAAGCACGTGGTGCATCCACTATTACGCAACAGCTCGCAAAAAACATGTTCCGCGTCAGGACACAGTATTCAACAGGATTGTTGGGATATATTCCGGGGGTACGCATGCTTATTATGAAAAGCAAAGAATGGATTATTGCAACAAAGTTGGAAATTCTATACGATAAAAAAGAAATTCTTACGATGTATGCTAATACCGTAGATTTTGGTTCAAATGCATATGGCATAAAAACCGCATGTAAGACATATTTTAACACAACTCCATCTGAAATGACTGCTGAACAAGCAGCTGTTTTGGTTGGTATGCTAAAAGCTACAACATATTATAACCCTATTACGAACCCTGAGAATAGTCTGCAACGCAGAAATACTGTCTTGCACAACTTAATGACACATAAGGATATCACAAAAGATGATTATGATTCTTTAAGTGCAATACCCATAAAAGTAAACTATAGTGTTGAAAGCAATTATGATGGTCAGGCAAAATATTTTCGTGAGGCAATAGCTGACTATCTTAAGGATTGGTGTAAGGAAAATGGATATGACCTGTATAGTAGCGGCTTAAAAATCTACACTACGATAGATACCCGCATGCAAAAATATGCTGAAGAAGCCGCAATCAAACAAATGAAACAGGTACAAAGAAACTTCAATAGTCATTGGAGCGGTCAAGACCCATGGAGAGATGAGAACCATCAGATTATACCAAACTTTATAGAGAATATAGCTCAGAAATTACCGGTATACAAAACATTATTACAAAAGTTTCCCAATAACCCCGACTCTATTCAATACTATTTGAATAAGCCACACAAAGTCAAATTATTTGATTATGAGAAAGGTACCATTGAAAAAGAAATGAGCACAATGGATTCCATCAGGTATATGGTTAAATTCATGCATTGCTCATTCGTTGCAATGGAGCCACAAACCGGAGCAGTCAGAGCATGGGTCGGAGACATTGACTTTAACTCATGGAAATATGACAAAGTTACAGCTATGCGCCAACCAGGTTCAACATTTAAACTATTTGTATATACAGAAGCAATGAACCAGGGACTTACACCCTGTGATAAGAGAAGGGACGAATACATAAGAATGCAAGTATATGATAAAAATAAGCATGAAATGACTTCATGGACTCCAACAAATGCCAATGGCAGGTTCTCAGGAGACTCCATCCCCTTAAAAAGCGCATTCGCGAAAAGTATCAACTCGATTGCTGTCAGACTTGGACAGGAAATGGGAATAAAGAACATTGCCAAAACAGCACATGACATGGGTATAAAAAGTCCTTTGGACGAAGAACCTTCATTAGCGTTAGGTGCTTCTGACGTTAATCTGTTAGAAATGGTCAATGCATATTGTACAATAGCAAATGATGGTAAACATATAGAACCAGTCCTTGTGACACGTATAGTAGACAAAGACGGAAGAGAGGTATATGTAAGTTCTACAGAGGAGAAACAAGTTATACCATATAAAAGCGCATTCTTCATGCAACAGCTACTTATGGGTGGTATGCGTGAACCAGGTGGAACATCTCAAAGTTTATGGGCATATACTGACACTGCACGTGATACAGACTTTGGCGGCAAGACAGGAACATCAAATAATCATTCAGATGCATGGTTTATGTGCGTAAGCCCGAATCTTGTAACAGGCGCATGGGTTGGTGGAGAATACAGAAGTATTCATTTCCGCACAGGCGCTCTTGGACAAGGAAGTAGGACGGCATTACCTATTTGCGGATATTTCATTCAGGCGCTTATGAAAGATCCTGAATTTAAAAAGTATCATGGCCGATTCCATAAGCCAGATGATGAAGACATAACTGCAGATATGTATAACTGCAGCAGTTATGTACCTGCTAAAAAAGATACGACACAGATTGACAGTACCATGGTAGAGGACGAAGAACTTCTTATTGACGAAGAAGGCAATATACTTCCAAGAGGAAACGAAGATAACGAAATCTCAAAAGAAAATAATCCCGCCATCAATACAGATAAAGGTAACGTACAACAATCTGAAGATAAAAAAGAAAAAAAGAAAAATAAACCTCGTGAAGAACAGATTAGATTTGAAGACTTATAAGAAGCTCAACATTGGAACCGAATTCACAAATTGATCAATCAAACAAAGAGTTTCAAGAAGCTCTTCAGATATTAAAATTTACCCGTCGCTCGCTTTTCCTTACAGGTAAAGCAGGGACGGGTAAATCAACTTTTTTAAGATATGTCAAGTCCAACATAAAAAAGAAAATTGTTGTTCTCGCCCCAACTGGCATATCTGCAATCAATGTAGGAGGCGCAACACTACATAGCTTTTTCAAACTCCCATTTCACCCAATATTACCCAATGATACTCAATATTCAGTAAGGCATTTACGCAATACACTAAAATACAATGGTGAAAAATGTAAGCTGCTACGAGAGGTTGAGCTCATCATAATTGATGAAATTAGCATGGTAAGAGCTGACATCATCGATTTTATAGATAAGGTATTACGGGTATATTCGAGAAATATGCGCGAGCCTTTCGGCGGAAAACAATTATTACTTGTAGGGGATATTTTTCAGTTAGAACCAGTTGTCAAGGAGGATGAACGGAAACTCCTTCAGCCATTCTACCCTACTAGTTTCTTCTTTGACGCAAAGATATTTAAAGAGATAAAACTAATATGTATTGAATTAAATAAAATTTACAGACAAAAAGACAGCCAGTTCATCAACATACTCGATAAGATAAGACTTGGTGACGTAAATGACTATGATTTAAAAATATTAAACAGCCGTTATAAAGAAGAAAACCACGAGTTCAAAAGTGAAAAGCTCGTAATAACATTATCAACACGTAGAGATACTGTAGATTATATAAATGAAAATAAGCTAAAAGAACTTAAAGGATCATCAACAATATTTAATGGGAAAATTGGTGGAGAATTTCCAGAAAATAGTCTACCAACACTCACAAAATTGGAAATCAAGCCTGGTGCACAAGTAATATTTATAAAGAACGACATAAACAAAAGATGGGTAAATGGTACTCTAGGTATTGTTGAAACTATTGACGTTGAAAAAGGATTAATATATATAATCACAGAAGACGGTAACGAATACGAAGTTTCGAGGGAGAGAAGGAGTAATATGAAGTACCGTTTCAATAACAAGGAACAAAAAATTGAAGAAGAAGAAATTGGATATTTTATACAGTTTCCAATAAGATTGGCATGGGCAATAACTATACACAAAAGCCAAGGCCTAACATTTAACAAGGTTATTATTGACCTGACAGGGGGTGTATTTGCCGGAGGCCAAACATACGTCGCCTTATCAAGATGTACATCATTAAACGGCATTACACTCAAATCGCCAATAAGGCACGAAAATATTTTCGTACGAAAAGAAATATTGCAATTTGCTAAAAATTACAACAATTCAACACTTATAAAAAAAGCATTAAGCGAATCTGCCGCAGATAAAGAATATTACGAAGCAGCAAAAGCATTTGACAACGGAGACTATGAAAACTTCTTAAAATGCTTTTTTAAAGCTATACACAGCAGATACGATATAGAAAAGCCTAGTGCCAAGAGACTTATCCGTAAAAAATTAAATAAGATAAATACACTAAAAGATGAAATAAAATGCCTCGAAGAAAAATTAAATAAGCAAGAGACTTTCTTAAAAAGACTTGCAGCAGAGTATACGATACTAGGTAAAGAATGTGAAAATGAAAAAATGTATGAAGCTGCAATAGCTAATTATAATAAGGCATTAGAATTATATCCAGAAGCACAAGAACCTTCCAAAAGGATAAATCTTTTAACTAAACGAAAACAGAAATAAGCAATCTGATAGAAAACAGATTTATTTAGATTACACAAAAATTTAGACAATGCCTAAATATAAAAAAGAGACATGCACAAATTGTGCAGTCTCTTTATATAAGTAAGAGTAATACACTATGAATTAACAGTACCACCCACAATGTCAAGCAACTCATTTGTGATAGCCTGCTGACGACTCTTATTATATTGGAGATTCAAATCTCTCAGAAGTTCATCAGCATTATCTGTTGCTGTCTGCATAGCAACCATACGAGCTGCATGCTCACTAGCATTACTATCAAGCAATGCTGTATATATCATTAAATGTGATAGTTTAGGAATAAGTGAGCACAACACTGATTCCATATCAGGTTCAACAATAAAATTGTCATTAAGAGGCTTTACTGCCTCTTTGGCATTTGAAGAAACCTTACCTTTCTTACGTATATACTCTTGAGCTTCCAAGGTTGCAATATTAGATGTCAAATCTCGCTCATCATCAAAATCCAATTCCTCTTTGATATTAATTGGTAAGAAAGTTTTTTGAGTCAAGATTTGTGAACCAGCACTTTTGAAATGATGATAAATCATCTCTATGCTCTTCCGATCTATGAATTTCTGCGAAAGTAAATCTGCAAGTTCTATACATCGATGCAAATCAGGCTTATCAGCAATTTCAGAGAAATCTCCACCACAGTTCAAGCCGAGTTTCGTCACTTTTTCAGCAACCTTTCGTCCAATAGGATAAACAACAATATTATCCATACCTACCAGACGCTGGTATTTATCAATCGCCTGCTGCATGGCCTTAATAACATTTGCATTAAAACCACCGCATAAACTGCTATTAGATGAATATACAACAAAAGCAACTTTTTTTACACGTCTCACAGTATTATATACAGTTGTAGCATCAACTTCTGAAGCCAAAAATGCTTTTAGTATATGCTCTAGCATAGATTCATAAGGAAGCATGTTCCCTATCATGATCTGTGCATGATGCAGTTTTGACGACGCAACCATCTTCATAGCACTCGTTATTTTACGAGTGCTATTTACAGATGATATACGATTTTTTATTTCTTTTAGTGACGGCATAAATCAACTATTTTTTATATTGCCCTGCAATATCAGCCATTACAGCCTCAATAGTTTGGGTTATTTGATCATCAATTTTTCCTTTAGATAAAGCATCAACAACATCTTCATGTGAAGAACGCATCTTATCCAAAAAGGCATCTTGGCATTCACGCACCTTTTCAACAGGTACATCATGCATTAGACCATGTGTTCCACAATAGAGTATTGCAACTTGCTCACCAACAGGCATTGGACTATATTGTGGCTGTATCAAAAGTTGATTATTCTTACGACCTCTATCAAGTGTCATAGCCGTTACAGCATCCATATCACTTGAAAACTTTGAAAAAGATTCCAACTCTCTATACTGTGCTTGATCTATTTTCAATGTTCCCGCAACCTTCTTCATACTTTTTATCTGCGCAGAACCTCCTACACGACTTACAGAAATACCAACATTAATTGCAGGCCTAAATCCCTGATTGAACAAGTCGGTCTCAAGATAAATCTGTCCATCAGTAATAGAGATAACGTTAGTTGGAATATACGCAGATACGTCTCCTGCCTGAGTTTCAATTATAGGCAAAGCAGTAAGCGAACCACCACCTTTAACATGCCCTTTCATACACTCAGGCAAATCATTCATATTCTCTGCAACCTCTTGCTGGTCATTTATTCGTGCTGCACGCTCCAACAAACGACTATGCAAATAGAACACATCTCCAGGATAAGCTTCACGACCAGAAGGACGACGCAAAATAAGTGAAACCTCACGATATGCAACAGCTTGCTTAGACAAATCATCATATACGACCAAGGCCGAATAACCGCGATCTCTAAAATATTCACCTATTGCAGCTCCTGCAAAAGGTGCATAATATTGCATAGCAGCAGGATCTGCTGCTGTAGCTGCAACAACAATCGTGTATGGCATTGCTCCATGTTCCTTCAATGTAGATACTAATGCCGCAACAGTTGAGGCTTTCTGACCAATAGCTACATATATACAATAAACAGGTTTACCAGCATCGTAAAAACTCTTTTGATTTATAATAGTATCTACAGCAATTGCTGTTTTACCTGTTTGTCGGTCTCCAATAATAAGCTCACGCTGACCTCTACCAATTGGAATCATAGAATCCACGGCTTTCAAACCAGTTTGTAAAGGTTCTTTTACAGGCTGACGATAGATAACACCTGGAGCTTTTCTATCCAATGGCATTTCAAACGAATTCGTCAAATCAATGTCACCTTTACCATCTATAGCCTGCCCCAATGGATTTATGACTCTTCCCAGCATATTATCATTCACCCTGATGCTGGCAATACGTTTTGTACGCTTTACCAACATTCCTTCCTTTATCTCGGAAGTAGAGCCAAGTAGCACACAACCAACGTTGTCCTCTTCAAGGTTCATGACAATAGCCATAGTCCCATTTTCAAATTCAAGAAGTTCATTAGCTTCAGCATTTCGAAGACCATAGATACGTGCTACGCCATCGCTTACCTGAAGGACAGAACCTACTTCATCAAACTTTGCGCTATCATTAATCCCTTTCAGTTGTTCCAAAAGAACTTGAGATACTTCGCTTGGTTTAATTTTATCAGACATATTACAATTAATTTTATTACTTAAGCTGTGACAAAATAGAATTTAATTGAGACTTTACACTAACATCCATTCTATAAGTATCATATTCTATTATGAAACCACCAAGAATTTCAGGTTTAATCTCTGTCTCAAATTCAACATTCCCATTTGTCTTACTTTCAACCAACTGCCTAAGCCGTTGCTCCGTAGAAGGAGATACGGCTGTAGCAGTCAAAAGTTTAGCACGGATTAAATTCTTGTTTTTCCTATATAATGTAATATATGAATTTGCAATGAACTGCATCATGTTTTCGCGCTCTTCCTTCAAAACCAAATCAATAAAGACTTGTGTAAGTTTACAAGGATCTCCGCCTAAAGCAATAATAAATAAATCTTTTTTACGCTTCTTTGAAAACATGGGATTATCTATCGTAAACCTAAAATCAGGAACTTTTATATAACTGGCAGATAAAGTCTGCATTTCTGCATATACCTTATCCTCCAATTTTGCCTCTAAGCTTG
>ENA-OPTA01001720-OPTA01001720.1-human-gut-metagenome-genome-assembly--contig:-NODE-1720-length-12763-cov-2.358672_pt1 | contig 12763 bp, 9 predicted proteins | sample MGYA00241813_ERZ501917 | MGnify/ENA primary metagenome ERZ501917 (study PRJEB25962, sample SAMEA2042408) | human gut metagenome | biome: human gut; feature: human-associated habitat; material: faeces...
AAAACCGTCAAATTTAAGCAGGCGATAATGCGTTATTGCCCGTTCACCATGGACAAAATCAACCTGCCGCAGGATGGCAGAATCACAGGCTCTTGCGATCGGTGCATCGATCGTACCACATTTTGGAATCTCTCCTGTAGCGATGGCAAGATACTGCCGGTGGATCTTACGTTCTGCACTCATTCTGGAGAGCAGGGCACCGCTTAAACGGTTTTTGGCCAGGATCAGAAGTCCGGTGGTATCACGGTCCAGTCGGTTGATGCAGCGATAAACAAAGGTTTCTCCTTTTTGCCCAAAATACCAGGCAGCAGCGTTGGCGAGTGTATTCTCATAATTATGGATCGATGGATGGATCGGCATATCCGATGGTTTATTGATGATCATCAGATCTTCATCTTCATAGACAACCGGAAAAGGAAGGTTTACAGGAACGATATGTTCCGACGGTGTTTCTTCCGGTATCACAATGGTCAGCCGGTCATCCGGCTGAAGGACATAGTTCATATAAACGCCTAAACCGTTTACAAGAACCGTGTCGTCGGTATGCTTCAGACAGGTCAGAATGTGGCGGGAATAGCCGTGATTTCTCAGGTAATCCGTTATTTTTGTGCCGGATTCTTCGGCAGATATGGAGTAAACAAATGTACGTGTCATAGAAAATCCTTTCAGAGTTACTTTTTGTAAAACTAAAGAAGAGTATAGGGCACAAATTTTTGCTTGTCAAAGAAAAGATGAAAAAGAAAGGAAAAATAAATATGTTAAGTAAAAATTTTAAGAGTAATAAATATTATGAAGTAACTCGTTACTGGTTAAAGTATGGAAATGAAGAAGATGCTTTGGAAAATACTATAACTGTATGGGACTCTTTAGAAAAAGCAAAAGCCTATATTGAAAGATATAATAAAGGACTTAAATTTGAGTCAGCAACAGTTGAAGAAATTGTAGTAAATAAAGTAATTACTATGGAAGATTATAAGAAAAATAATTTTGAAATTGTTTCTTATCAAGAAGTTTATAGTGAAGATTATGATGGAAACTATGATGAAACACCTGGAAAAATTTATTACTTAAATGGTGAAAAAATAAGTGATATAAAAAAAGAAATTATCAAAGAAGAAGTTTATAAAATTTTTCAAGTAAATGAAGGTACTGCATGGTGCATAGAAGCAAATACATTAGCAGAAGCTAAAGAGATTGCTAAGAAATATAAAGGTCATATTGTTATAAAAAAAGGGCTTAAGATCGTGGCTGAATTTAATAATATTGATGATGTTAAAACTATGAACAATTGGCGAACAAGTGATTTAGAATTTAAAGACTTTGCCAAAGTTGGAGATATAGTTGATGAAGATATAGTAAATTGGTTTGCTGAATGTGTACCACCTATAACGTATAATTCAGATTTAATACAGTGTGGGGAAGCTTATGGTCATAGAGATAATCCACGAACAGGTAGATTTGAAGGAACATATATAACATTTGCTAAAGCAGATGATAAATGGATTTATAAAGGACATTGCTTCTGTGGAGAGCAAAAAAATATTGCTTAGTTAATTTTATTATAAGTAAAAAGAAGGTGTAAACAGTGCAATATTCTTTCCATGAATTTATTAAACAATGTAGAATTAATGCAAATTTTTCAGTAGATAAAGCAGCTTTTGAATTAAATATATGTAGACGAACTTTGAATTATTATGAAAATGGTACAGTAGCTGTTCCTGATGATGTTGCTTATTCTATGGCAATTTTATATAAAACACCTGTAATTAAGTATTTATGGTTAAAAAATAGTAAATGTGGAAATGAGTTACCAAATATATGGGGCAATAATCTTTCCAAAAAAATATTGAGTTTAGCTGTGAATTTAAAAATTTCAAATGATTGTTTACATGAATTAATGACAATCGGTCTTGATGGTGAAATTAGTACAGAAGAAAAACCGAAGTATAACAAAATAATAAATAAACTTCGGCTTTTATCAAAAGATATTTTATTACAAATGAACAACATTGTCAATGAAAAAAGGGTAACAATCTTTTTAATAATATATTAACTATTATAATAACTATTTTATATTGAAAAAACATTAAATTTGTGATAAAATATCCTATTATATTGGGATGTTTCGGGCAAAATACATTTGAGGTGTTGATTTTGCTTGAAAATACTAAATGTGAAAATGAACAAAATGATGACGAAAAAGAAACGAGTGATACCGCGTCTGGTTCGAATGATTTTGAAACCGGCTCAATAACCGTTTCAAAAGACGGTCATTTTATTCATTGTTTGACTATAATAGGTCAGATTGAAGGGCATTATATTCTACCGAGCCAAAACAAAACTACTAAATATGAGCATGTAATTCCGCAACTTGTTGCTATTGAAGAAAGCAAAGAAATTGAAGGCTTGCTTATTATTTTAAATACGGTTGGCGGTGATGTTGAAGCAGGGTTGGCGATTGCTGAACTTCTTTCAACTATGAAAACACCGACTGCATCATTGGTACTCGGCGGCGGGCATTCAATCGGTGTGCCGCTTGCGGTAAGCTGTAAAAAAAGTTTTATTGTACCCAGTGCCACTATGACTGTGCATCCCGTTAGGATGAACGGTCTTGTATTAGGCGTTCCGCAAACATTATCATATTTTGAAAAAATGCAGGATAGAATTGTTAATTTTGTGGTTAATAATTCGTCAATTGAAAAGAAAAGTTTTAAAAATTTGATGATGAAAACAGGTGAACTTGTTATGGATGTGGGAACTGTTCTTGACGGGGAGGATGCTGTTAACTGCGGCTTGATTGATGAACTCGGCGGATTAAGTGATGCACTTGATTTTTTAGATAAAATGATAGAGGAGAAATAAGATGCTTTGGACTATTATAAATGAAGCTGATGTGTTTTATTCTCCCAAATCTATATGTGAAAATAATGCTGTACGCTCCAGTGACCCGTACAGCTATATAAAAACAGGTTATCATTTGGATAACGCTGGGCTATTTGGAGGAATTGATAATGTGGATTTTAACATCAATCTTTCAGGCAATAGGGCAGGCACTGACTTGGGTGCTCCCCGTATCTGAAAGCGGACATTCGGTAATATTTCATAATTTTTCGGGTAGGTTTTCAAACGCTTGTTCTCAACTTACAGGCGTTGTACATATCGGTATTGCGATAGGTCTTGTTATTGCATTTTACAAGTTATTTGTAAATTTATTCAAAAATTTCTTTGGCACATTTGATGATATTTTTCACAAAAAACTTGATTTGAAAAATATCACACCGCAAAGAAACTTTATGTATATGACCGTACTTTCATTTATGTTTTTTATCATATATGCTATTCCGGCAGGAAAATACGGAAACTTTTATATGGTCTTTCACAGAACTTCGTTTAACAAAACTATACTCGGCGAAGGAATATGTATGGCTCTTTTAGGCGTTTTGCTTATTGTAACAAATACGCTTATAAATTCCAGCAGAAACAAGCTTCCTGATTGGGCAAATGCCATTATACTCGGCATGATTGCTTTTCTAGCATTGCCGACGGGCGGATGTTCATTTATGGGTGCGATTTTTGCATTTGGTATTCTACTTGGAATGAGCCAAAAATACGCAATTCGTTATGCAGTTACTATGTCTGTTCCGACTCTTATTGTAATGGGTATTGTTGAACTGTGTATTGCTGTAACAAAGATAAATATTTTCTCTGCGTTAATCGGTATTATCTTATCGGCAGCAATTTCATTTTTTGCAGTTAAACTGTTTATTTTTATTGTTAATAAAAAGGCGCTTAACTATATAGCGTATTATGATATTTCAATTGGTGTAATAAGTGCTATTATAGGCGCTTTTCAACTTGTAATTAAATAATAGAGGTAATTATGGCAAATAAAAAAACTAATAAGAAAGTTACAAATAAAAAGCAAAGTTCCGGCAAGCGTAATTCTGCCGGCAGCAAAAGTATTGCAAATTATGCCGATACAATTCGCGTTACCGAAATTGTAAGCGTTGCGGTATCGGTTATCCTATTCTGCCTTGCTATTGTATCAGGCAACGGTGTTTGGAATGTTATGCATAATGTATATGTCGGTGTCTTCGGTATGTTTGCCGGTATAGTATTGCCGCTTTTGACAATTGTTGTTACAGTTATATTTTCTGCTAAAGGTGATGAAGTATACGGCTATACTGCCAAGATAATAGAAGCCTTTGTAATGGTTTTTATTTTGGCAACATTTATTCATGTTGTAAAAAATACAACAGGTGACTCATTTAAAGAAACTGTAATAAATTGCTATCAGTCAGCAAGTTATGAATTTAACGGCGGTTTTATTGGCGGTGTGTTTGGCTGGTTGCTTCTTACACTCGGCAAAGCACCGGCGATTATTATAAGCGTCGTTCTGTTTATTGTTGATTTGCTCCTTATTACAGGGCTTACAATTTTTCAGTTTTTAGCAGGCACGGTAAAACCGGCTAAAGCTACATATGATAAAGTTGCTCCTGTTATTGAAGAGAGAATTGAAAGGCGCAGGATGAGTAAGGAAAACATTGATGTTCCGCTTGATATTGAAGCGCCGGATGAAGAAAAGAAGCCAAAATCAAAAAAGAAAAAAGAAATTTCTCACGATGAGGAAATGACTAAAGTCCCTAAAGAGATAATTGATGAAATAAACAGAGAAAATTCTAATATCGAACTTCTTAAAAACGCCACACCTAAAAAGGAAGAAAAAAAGCCGAAATCAATTGATGAAATAGTTAAAGACGCTTCAGAGGATAAACCAAAAGAAAAAAATCCAGAAAAGAGCGAAGATTTTACTGTTTCTAAAGAAGCAATGGAATCAGGTGTAAGTGATTATAAGCTTCCTTCTGTTGAACTTTTAAGTCAGCCAACTAAAAAATCAACTGCCGATATAAGCGGCGAGTTAAAAGAAAATGCTCAAAGGCTTATAGAAACACTTCGCTCATTTAATGTAAATGCAACTATAACAGATATTTCACGCGGTCCTACCGTTACACGATATGAGCTTAAACCGGCAGCAGGTGTGCGCATTTCTAAAATAACAAATCTTGCTGATGATATTGCGCTTAATCTTGCTGCTACCCATGTTAGAATCGAAGCTCCTATTCCGGGCAAAGCTGCGGTAGGTATTGAAGTGCCGAATACTGTTAAAAACACAGTATCAATGCGTGAACTTATTGACACCCCTGAATTTAGCGAGCAGCGCTCACTTCTTTCGGCAGGTATAGGTAAAGATATTGCCGGTAACTGCGTTTATTGTGATATTGCAAAAATGCCGCATTTACTTGTTGCAGGTACAACAGGTTCGGGTAAATCTGTATGTATGAATTCAATTATTGCTTCTATCCTTTACCGTGCAAAGCCTGATGAAGTTAAGTTTTTAATGATAGATCCTAAGCAAGTTGAATTTTCAAAATATGCAAATATTCCGCATCTTCTTGTTCCTGTTGTAACTGACCCGAGGAAAGCTGCCGGCGCGCTTGGCTGGGCTGTAAGCGAAATGCTTCAGCGTTATCAAAAGCTTTCGCAAATCGGTGTGCGTGATATTGAAGGATACAATAAATATGTTCAAAAGCACGATGATATGGAAATAATGCCTAAAATCTGCATTTTTATTGATGAATTTGCCGATTTGATGATGGCAGCACCTAAAGAAGTTGAAGATTCAGTATGCCGTCTTGCACAAATGGCGCGTGCAGTCGGTATGCACCTTGTTATTGCAACGCAAAGGCCTTCAGTTGATGTAATCACAGGCCTTATTAAAGCAAATATTTCATCGCGTATTGCACTTACTGTTTCTTCGCAAATTGACTCGCGTACAATACTTGATGCTTCAGGTGCTGAAAAGCTTTTAGGTCACGGCGATATGCTCTATAATCCTATCGGTGCTTCAAAGCCTGTTCGTGTTCAAGGCTGCTTTATTTCTGATGAAGAAGTTGAAGCACTCTGTGATTTTGTTAAAAATCAGGGTGAAAGCCAATATGATGAAGAAATTGCCAAGGAAATTGAAGCTAAAGCAGTTCAAGATAAAAAGTCATCACCGTTTGAAGATGACGGTGACGGTGAACAACTTGATGTTCTGTTTGATAAAGCAGTTGATATTGTACTTGAAACAGGCACCGCTTCAACTTCGTTTTTACAGCGTAAACTTTCAGTAGGTTATGCGCGCGGTGCTAAAATTATTGACCAACTTGAAGATAAAGGTATTATCGGCCCTGCAAATGGTTCAAAGGGCAGGGAAATACTTATCAATCGCCAGCAATGGCTTGAAATGCAGGCGTATTCATCAAGTCAGCCTTTTACTGCTGAAAATACAGAACAGATGTCATTTGACAATGAAGATACCCTCGATGATGGAATTGTTTCTGAAAACTATGATGATTTAGACTGAGTGTAGTCTTGAAATATGATTTGTACAGATGTATAATGTTTGAGGAGATATATGAACGATTTTCTACCTATAAATAAAAAAGAAATGCTTGAACGCGGTTGGCAGGATGTTGATTTTGTTTTTGTTACAGGTGACAGCTATGTTGACCATCCGTCTTTTGGTGTAGCGATTCTTACAAGACTTCTTGAAAATAAAGGGTACAGAGTTGCGGTATTAAGCCAACCTAATTGGAAAAATGACGGTGATTTTACACAGTTTGGCCGCCCGCGTTTGGCCTTTATGGTTACAAGCGGTAATATTGATTCTATGGTGGCACATTATACTGCGGCCAAAAGATTAAGGCACGATGATGCTTATACTGCCGGTGGTGTTGCAGGCAAAAGGCCTGATAGGGCAGTTATTGTTTATTCAAATATTATTAAGAGGATTTATCCCGATTGCCCGGTTATTATTGGCGGACTTGAAGCGTCGCTCCGCCGTTTTGCTCATTATGATTATTGGGATGATAGTATCAGACCGAGTATTCTTATTGATTCAAAAGCTGATTTACTTACTTTCGGTATGGGCGAAAAGCAAACCGTTGAAATTGCTAAAAGACTTGACAGCGGCGAAAATATTGCCGATATGCGCGATATTTTAGGTACATGCTATATTTGCCCGAATAATGAAACACCATATGACGGTGTTGAAGTGCCAAGCTTTGATAATGTGGTTAACAGTAAAAAAGAATACGCTAAATCTTGCAGAATAGAGCAGGATGAGCAAGACCATATTCGCGGCAGACTTATTAAGCAAAAGCACGGCAAAATTATGCTTGTTCAAAATAAGCCAATGCCGCCGCTTACGCAAAGTGAACTTGATAAAGTATATTCATTGCCATATGCAAGGGCATATCACCCGTCTTATGAAAAACTCGGCGGAGTTCCGGGAATAAAGGAAGTTGAGTTTTCAATCACTCATAACCGCGGATGTTTCGGTGCTTGTAATTTTTGCTCAATTGCATTTCACCAAGGAAGATATGTTACATCACGCTCTAAAAAAAGTATTATTGCCGAAGCTGAAAAACTTACTCATATGCCTGGATTTAAAGGCTACATACACGATGTAGGCGGGCCTACCGCAAATTTCAGAAAACCATCTTGCACTTTTCAGGAGAAACACGGGCTTTGCAAGGGCAAAAAGTGCCTTGCGCCTAAACCTTGCAAAAATTTAAGTGTTGACCACAGTGAGTATCTTGATATTTTGCGCCAAGTTCGCTCACTTCCAAAAGTTAAAAAAGTGTTTATAAGAAGCGGTATCAGGTATGATTATTTGCTTGAAGATAAAGACGATACATTTTTTAAAGAGTTAGTTGAACATCATGTATCAGGCCAATTGAAAGTTGCGCCGGAGCATTGCAGTGCATCTGTACTTGATAAGATGGGAAAGCCACATATTGAAGCTTATATCAAGTTTTCGTGCAGGTATTTTGAATATACCGGAGAAATAAATAAAGAGCAATATCTTGTTCCTTATCTTATGTCATCACATCCGGGTTCAACACTTGATGATGCAATTGAACTTGCATTGTTTTTAAAGAAAAATCATATCAGGCCGGAGCAGGTGCAGGATTTTTATCCGACTCCGGGTACAATTTCAACCTGTATGTTTTATACGGAACTTGACCCATATACTATGGAAAGCGTATATGTTGCAAAAAGCGAGCATGATAAAGCACTTCAAAGGGCATTACTTCAATACTTTAATCCTAAAAATCAAAGGCTTGTTGAAGAAGCGTTAAGAAAAGCTAAAAGATATGATTTAATAGGATATGACAATAAATGTTTAATCAAGCCGGCAAAACCGTCACATTCAGTTAATCAAAACGGCAGAAATCAGAACAGAAACTTTAATAAAAGTAAAAAATATTCTATGTCAGGTAAGGGCAAAAGAAAATGAATTCATCACACAGACAAGCGTCAATAATTATCGGTATCGGGCTTATTGTTGTTTCAATAGTTCTGGTTATTTACGCATTTAAATTGCCTAAAGTCAATAACATTGAATTAGAAGATTACAGCAGTTCGACTGTTACATCGGCTGCTTCATCAATTAGCTCAACCGATGATAATTCGACTGCTTTAGAAAAGCAAAATTCAGTTGTTGATAAAACTACGGTTATTAACGAAACACAGTCACAGCAAAATGTTCTTTCAACTAATGTGGAATATCCGATAAACCTAAATTCCTGTTCGCTTGAAGAATTGACTACTATTGAAGGTATCGGTGAAACAAGGGCGCAGGCAATATTGGATTATCGTGATTACCTTGGCGGATACACAAGTGTGTCACAATTAAAGGATATAAAAGGTATCGGCGATGCAACTTTTGCTAAAATTGAGCCTTATGTAACAGTATGATTGAAGATTTAAAAATTGTAATTGATAAAATATTCAATTCGCTTTTTACCAAGAGATGTGAACTTTGCGGTGAAGTGATTGAGTTTGATAAAGTGGTTTGCGATAATTGTAAAACCGCCGAGAAAAACGAACCGCCGTATTGTATCAGCTGCGGATTAAACAAGAAAAGTTGCACCTGTGATAAGCATAAAAATGAATATAAGCAGATAGTAGCGCCTTATATTTATGATGAAAATCTTAAAAGGGGAATAAATCATTTTAAAAGTTCGTATATGCCTTTTCTTTCAAAACGCTATGCAAAGGATATGGCAGAATGTATCAGTAAAAATTATAATGTTGATTTTGATATGATTACATATATTCCTATGACTAAAAAAGATTTTAGAAAAAGAGATTATAATCAGTCGTATCTGCTTGCAAAAGAAATTTCCGATATTCTTAACATTGAATTAGAGGATTTGCTTATAAAAGTGCGTAAAACAAAATCTCAAAAATCATTATCTGCCCGTGAAAGAAAAGTAAATGTTTACGGTGCATTTGATGTTAAAGATAAAGAAATTGTTAAAGGCAAAAATATACTGCTTATTGATGATTTGAAAACAACAGGTTCAACTTTAAATGAGTGTGCAAAAATGCTGAATATTTACGGTGCCTCAGGCGTGTGGAGTGCAACAATTGCCATTACACCTGAAAAGAAGAAGAGGTAAGATTATGAAAAAAATATTATCATTACTTTTAGTGCTTTTATTTACTTTTCTTTGTGCGTGCAGTGCACAGTCAAAGGAAAGCAATCAACTTGCCACAAAAATTGACGGATTGATTGAAGATACTGAAATCGAATGGAACAGTGAAGATAAGGTTGTTGTATCTTTTGATGAGCATACGGTTAATAATATTGTAGTTAACCTTAAAAAGCCTATGTCAACACCGATTAAAATATTTGACGGTGATAATCTTATTTATCAGCAGAATAATAACAGTACATATAAATATTGTGCTTTTGCACCTGTAAAAACATCTTCGCTTAGTATAGAGATAGAAAGCGGCAAATCAAATGTAAAATCAATATCGGTTTATGAAAATGATAATGAACCTTTTGATGATTTCAGGGTAACTTCATATATTGTTGCAGATGAAATTCAAAACATTGATGATTTAAAATCTTATACATTTGATACGATTACCGATGTCATACTTTTCTCTTGTGTTAATTTTAATACAGACGGCGAAATTCAGTATAATGATAGTGAAGATATTTCCGGCAGAAAAATGCTTAAAACTGCGCTTAAAAACTTAAAGACGGTTATCGGTGACAGAGATGTTAATATATATGTTAATATTTTAGGCCCGAATGCCGACGATGGTATTGATGATTGGAAATCACAAATGGAAAACAAAGCCCAAAAGCATACCAAGGCATTTGAAAACAGTACTTTGACTTCAAAAATTTCAGACTTACTTGAAGATTATAATTTGGACGGTGTATTTTTTGACTATGAATATCCTATAAAAGCTAAGTATTGGAAAGCTTTTAGTGATTTTATTGTAAGTCTTGATTCTGAATTGGGTGATAAAAAAATCGGCTTGGCAATGGCGGATTGGGATATTGGACTAAGTAAAGATGCTATACAGTGTGTTGATATGGTTGAAATGATGGAATATGATTTATTTGATGACAACGGTGACCATTCATCATTTGATACTGCACAAAAAGGTATTGAAAAGTTTATTGATGCCGGGTTTGACAGTAAAGTGCTTGATTTGGGCATTCCGTTTTACGGCAGACCTGTTGATAAAGGCAAATTTTGGTACGATTACAGCGATTATTCCGATGTACTCGGAAAGTATTCAAATAAAACTGAAATAGATGGTAATGATGTATATTTCAATTCATTTCAACTTGTTTATGATAAAACAGCACTTGCAATTGATTATAATATCGGCGGGGTAATGGTGTTTAGATATGCGTGTGATGATTTAAACCATAAAGATTTATCACTTTTTACAGCTATTTCACAAAGTATAAATGATAGAAACAACTAATTTAAAAGCAGACTTTTGGTATTTTTCCAAAATGTCTGCTTTTTTAAAATTTAATAATTTATTTACTTTTTTCTGCTTGATTTTTAGCTTTTCCGTGTTAATATCTTGCCTTGGAAAAAGTAAGGTGATATTATGACAAAGAAAAAAGGCTATAAACTGACTATCATTTTTGGCGCATTTCTTTTCTTTATATATATTATGTCTACAATCCCTTTCGGCAGTGATGATTGGGCTTGGGGCACAAGTGTCGGAATGGAAAGGCTTGCGTCGCATTTTGCAGGATATAACGGACGGTATCTCGGAAATCTGCTGATATTATTCTTAACTAAAAATGCATTTATTAAAACAATAGGAATGGCGGTTATTTCGTTTGCAGTCGTTTTGTTAATTTATGAATATATTGGCAAGGATAGGTTTTTATATTTTCTGTTTCCTTTGCTGTTGCTGTTTTTTATGCCGGCAAATGTGTTTAGGCAAACTATGGCTTGGGCTTCAGGTTTGGCAAATTATATTCCGCCGGTTATAGCTATTTTACTTTATCTTAATATAGTTAAAAACATATTTTCGCAGGACAAGCCTGTATACAGTAAAATCTTAATTCCTTTTTCTTTTGCAATCGGTATTTGCGGAAATCTTTTTATGGAGCATAATACCATTTTAAATATTACTTTATCTTTAGCAATAATTATTTATTCATATATTAAGTTTAAGAGTGTATTTGCAGTTCATATTTCAAATTTTTTGGGAAATGTTATTGGCTTTGTAATAATGTTTTCCAATTCGGCTTACGGTATTATATCATCCGGCAAAGACTCATATAGAAGTATGGCAGGGGATAGTAGTGATAATTTTACTTGGATTTTAAAAAGTATTGATACGGTATGTTCAAGGTTTATTGAAAGTAATGTTATATTAAATATCATTATTTCTTTTTTGCTGTTTGTAATAGTTTTAAATGTTAAAAATAAAAAGAAAAGATGCTTGCTTTTTTCTTTAGCTACATTTAATGTTTGTATTTCGCTTCTTGTTTTGTTAAAAGAATTTAATGTGTTTTCTAAAGAAATATTTTCTTTGCCTTTGGTTATCGCCATAAGATTTATTGCTGAAATCTTATTTGTATGTAATTTAGCTTTAATTCCTTTATTTGCTGTTAAAGATAAAAATAAGATGTTCAAAATGCTTGTCCCGGTATTCGCTGTATGCGTGAATGTTACACCTCTGCTAATTGTTACACCCGTAACCGGCAGATGCTTTTATTCGGCATATGTTATGATGATAATATATAGCTGTGAATTGTTAATGTTTATTATTCATAACTTTGTACATGACAAAAATGTGATTAAAGGTCTTTATGTTTTAGTTATTATTGCATTGTGTGCAAGTTGCGTATTTTATGCTGTTAAATATACACAAATAAAGCACTTTGAAGATGAAAGAAACAGTTTTATCATTTCGCAAATTGAAAGTGGAAATAAAACTGTATATCTTCCGCATTTTCCAAAAGAACTTGAATCTTATACAGAGGGAACTACACCGCGATTGTTTAGGTGGTATGGTATTTGGGAAAACAGGTATAAGGAATTTTATAACATTGATAATGATATTTCAGTTCAACCGATTAGCTATAACGCATACCGCCACATTGTTAAAGCCAAATGATTTTATGTAAGGCATGGATTAACCATACCTATTAAAAATCAAGCTATTCTGATAACAGACAGATTTGTTCCGACAGTAGGAGATGCACCTGTTATGGTTCCTGAAACAACTCTTACAGAAACGGTTGATGTTGTATTTGCCGGCACATAAACAATATATTTTCCTTGCGCGGTTGCTGTGTCACCGTTTAATACATTTTGTGTGTTGGTGTCTACCGAACCGTTTATGGCAATTCCGATAGTAGCAGCATTATTTG
>ENA-OPTA01001721-OPTA01001721.1-human-gut-metagenome-genome-assembly--contig:-NODE-1721-length-12759-cov-2.671285_pt1 | contig 12759 bp, 9 predicted proteins | sample MGYA00241813_ERZ501917 | MGnify/ENA primary metagenome ERZ501917 (study PRJEB25962, sample SAMEA2042408) | human gut metagenome | biome: human gut; feature: human-associated habitat; material: faeces...
AAATCCGTAAAAACTGCTGTACATGAATTTTTCATTGGATACCATATTCTGGAAAAGTTCATCCACGTCACAGGCATTGGTGACATTGCATCTGCCTTTTCCCGTGATGAAAAGCTTCTTTCCAAGTTTTTCATTTTTCTCAAATACGTGGACTTCATTGCCATTTTTCGCCGCAAAAATCGATGCGAACATACCGGCAGCTCCGCCCCCTACGATCAGTACTTTACTCATTTGATCCTTACCTCATCTTCTACAGGCTCCAGCTCATCTCTGGAATAAACCTGATATTCGTCCCAGATGTCCTCCAGTGTCTCCAGCGTCTCGATGACATCATCCTGCTTCTTCATGCAGAGTGCAACCACCAGTGCATTGATCACACTGAGCGGTGCAACCAGGGAATCTACGATAGATGCCATATCACTCTTGGCGATCAGATTGCAGGAGGAATAGAGATTCATCGGCGAATTCACACTGTCGGTCAAGGTTATTACCTTTGCTTTCCGGTTGCTGGCAAATTCCAGTGCTTTCAGAGTACGCATAGAATAACGGGGAAAGCTGATCCCGATGATTACATCTTTTTCACCGATGCGGATAAGCTGTTCAAAAATCTCACTGGAGCTGTTGGTATTTACAGTTACAACATCCTCACATACAAGATTCAGATAAAATCCCATAAAAGAAGCCAAAGGTGCACAACTGCGGATTCCAACCACATAGATGCGTCTCGCATTGAGGATGGTATCTATGGCAAGATTAAAAGCTGCATGATCAATCGCACCGAGTGTAAGCTTGATCTTTTCTATATCAGACTGCAGTACCGTTTCAAGGATCTCACTCTGACTGATACGCCCGTAAGTGACTTCCATTCTCTGGATCGAATTGAGCTTATTGCGGACAAGCTCTTCCAGTGCTTTTTGAAATCCTGGGTATCCGCTGTATCCAAGCTGCGTGGCAAACCGGACGACAGTAGATTCACTGACACCGACAATCTCACCAAGCTTTGCGGCGGTCAGGAAAACTGCCTTATCATAATTGCCCTTCACGTAATCAGCCAGACGTTTCTGCCCTTTGCTCATTTTCCCATACCGGGCATCAATTCTTGAGATTAATTCATTGATATTATTTTCTGTAGTTTCTATTTCCATTTGATTATTTTCCTATTTTATTTTCTTCTGCTTTTTGCGTTATACAGCTCTGGTATAATGCTTTAACCATTCTTTTTCTGCTTCAGGCAGATAAGGACTGATCTTTTTATAGACCAGCTGATGATAGTTATTTAACTGCTCCCGCTCTTCGAAAGTCATCTGCTCAGGAAGCAATGCATCCAGATCAATGGGTACCAGGGTGAGAACTTCAAACTTCATAAACTGTCCATATTCATTGTGGTCTGCTTCGGTAACAAGAAGTTCATTTTCAATTCGGATCCCATGAGAATTTTTAATATAAAGCCCCGGTTCATCTGTGATCACCATATTTTTTTCAAAGGTCTGTGAAGGTGTCTTCCCTTCTTTCCAGCGGAAATTGATCGGTCCTTCATGGATGTTGAGCAGATATCCGACCCCATGGCCGGTTCCGTGGTTAAAGTTCAGTCCTTTCTTCCAAAATACTTCTCTTGCGATACAGTCTAGGTTAGTTCCGCTGCATCCATGAAGAAATATAGTGCTAGCAAGCCGCAGCATAGCACGTACAACAAGGGTAAAATGCTCTTTTTCTACCTGTCCTGCTTCACCAATGGCAACGGTTCTGGTAATATCGGTAGATCCCTGAAGGTAATGGCCGCCGGTATCTGTCATAAACAGCTTTCCTGGCTTAAGTTCTACATTACTTTCTTCATCGGCACTGTAATGAACGATCGCACCATGCTCCCCATAAGCACTGATCGGTGCAAAACTGGGACCGATAAATCCGTTCTGCATTGCACGAAATTCTTCCAGTTTCTGAGAGGCGGACAGTTCTGTGACAGGAAATTCTCCGCTATTCGTCTTGAGCCAGTACATGAATCTGGTATGGGCAATTCCGTCTTTTAAATGAGCTGCTTTCAGATTTTCTACCTGGACATCATTTTTTATGCATTTCATAAGGATCTCCGGATTCGGTCTGTCCACAACAGTCACAAATTCAGGTATCTTACGGTACAGGCTGTAGTTCATGATCCGGGAATCAAGCAGAACGGTCTGATTTTCGTTAAATTGGGACACAGTATCATAAATTTCTTCATAAGGATGCAGAATAATCTGCTGTTGAGCAAAAAGCTGCAAAAGTGTATCTGAAAATTTAGATGTATCAGCAAAAAGTTCAACTGAATCATTATAAACGATTGCATAAGAAAGAACAAGAGGACAATAGGCAATATCATTTCCCCGGATATTAAAAAGCCAGGCAATATCATCAAGACTTGAAAGGATATGCGTATCACATCCATATTCTTTCATTTTCAAGCGTACACGGGTCAGTTTGGATTCAATACCCTCTCCGGTATACTGATCTTCAAGCAAAAATGCCGGTTCAGAAGGAAGATCCGGTCGATCTGTCCAAATTTCAGATGCAAGATCCTGCAAAAAGTTTACAGATGCATGATTCTGCTCTGCGAGCTGACGGTAGGACGTTCCTTCTTCATAGCTGATAGTTCTTCCGTCAAAACCGAGAATCTGTCCTTCCTGAAGCTCTTTCTCAAGAAATTCTTCAATCGAGGGAACTCCGGGTTCACCGGATCTGTAAAGATCAATCCCACTGCCTGCTAATTGCTGCTCTGCCTGGATAAAATAACGTCCGTCTGTCCAAAGTCCGGCCTTTTTACTGGTAAAAACGGCTGTTCCTGCAGAACCGGTGAATCCGGTCATATATTCACGGAATTTGAAATAATCTCCTACATACTCACTATGATGAAAATCTGCCGTAGGAATAATATAAATATCAATACCCTTCTGTGCCATCGCACTGCGAAGGGCATTGATCCTCTTTTGAATATTCATGCCAATTACCTCCCGATATGCATATAATTATATGATACCACCAAAAAGAAATGCTTACAAATAAAAAAGAAAAGATACAGAGCAGTACAAAGAAGAGATGCAAAACGGTATTCCCGTTTTGTATCTCTTCTTTGCATGTCTGAGTATGCAAGAGAACCTGCCGATGGCAGGTTTTCCGTGATAAAAGAAAAAAAGAGAGGTAAAAAGTATGAGTGAAATTATGAGACCTATGTCATTTGAACAGCTTTTAAACTGGACATTGACAGAGTACAAAGAGAATGGAACAGTATTTGGAGAGCGTCATCCATATCATGCGGACAGCAAGTTCAACCGCACAATCTTCGGACGCGATCTTGAGACACCAATCGGACCGGCAGCAGGTCCAAACACTCAGCTGACACAGAATATTATCGCAGCTTACTACACAGGAAGCCGTTTCTTCGAGCTGAAGACAGTTCAGGTAATGGACGGAGACGAGCTTGCAGCATGCATCAACAGACCATGTATCAAGGCTGATGACGAGTGCTACAACTGTGAGTGGTCTACAGAGCTGTTTGTTCCACAGGCAATGGAGGAGTACATCAAAGCATGGTTCCTTCTGAAAGTGATCTCAAAAGAATTCGGACTTGGAAGCATGGACGGATTCCAGTTCAACATCAGCGTTGGATATGATCTTGCCGGAATCAAATCAGAGAAGGTTGACACATTCCTGAACACAATGCAGCATGCACAGGATTCAGAGATTTTCAAGCACTGCAAGGCTTATCTTCTTGAGCATGTTGACCTGTTCGAGAAAGTGACAGCAGAAGATATCGAAAGCATTTCCGGTGATATCTGTAATTCTGTTACAATCTCTACACTTCACGGATGCCCTCCGGAAGAAATTGAGAAGATCGCAATGTATCTGATCACAGAAAAGGGATTCCATACATTTATCAAATGTAACCCGACACTTCTTGGATACGAGTATGCAAGAAAGACAATGGATGACATGGGATACGATTATATCGCATTCGGTGACTTCCACTTCAAAGACGACCTGCAGTACGAGGATGCTGTTCCGATGCTGAACAGACTGATCGCTGTCTGTCAGGAAAGAAACCTGGAGTTTGGTGTGAAGATCACTAACACATTCCCGGTTGATGTAAAACAGAACGAACTTCCAAGTGAAGAGATGTATATGTCAGGAAAATCTCTGTACCCACTTTCCATCTCCGTAGCAAATATGCTGGCAAGAGATTTCGGTGGAAAACTGAGAATCTCCTATTCAGGTGGTGCTGATTTCCATAACATCGAAGGAATCATCGATGCAGGAATCTGGCCGGTAACAATGGCTACAACAATCCTGAAACCAGGCGGATATGACAGACTTTGCCAAATTGCAGGACTTCTTGAGAAAGAAGGCGTTGTATTCACAGGTATCGACGCTGCCAAGACAGAGAAACTGGTTGAGGAAGCAAAGACAAGCCCATATCATGTAAAGGCTGTAAAACCGCTTCCGTCCAGAAAGATCAACAAACAGGTTCCGCTGATCGACTGCTTCATCGCTCCTTGTAAAGAAGGATGCCCGATCCACCAGGATATCACAACATATCTGCAGCTTGTAGAAGCTGGTAAATATGAAGAAGCTATGGATGTTATCACAGAGAAGAATCCACTTCCATTCATTACAGGAACAATCTGTGCACATGCTTGTATGGGCAAATGTACACGTAACTTCTATGAGTCACCGGTACATATCCGTGAGATGAAGCTTGAGGCAGCTCAGAACGGATACGAAGCACTGATGAACAAGCTGACAGCACCTGCAATCACAAAAGAAGGTAAGGCAGCAGTGATCGGTGGAGGACCGGCTGGTATGGCAGCTGCTTACTTCCTGCGCAGAGCCGGAATGGCAGTTACAGTATTTGAGAAGAACGACGCTCTCGGCGGTGTTGTTCGCCACGTGATCCCAGAATTCAGAATTCCTGGAACATCTATTGATAAAGATGCAGCACTTCTTGAGAAGATGGGCGTTGAAGTTCGTCTGAACACAGAAGTAAAAGATACAGCAGCACTGAAAGCAGAAGGATTTACAACAGTGATCCTTGCAGTAGGAGCTTCTGAGCCTGGAGTATTAAGACTTGAGCAGGGTGAAGCTAAGAATGCACTCGAGTTCCTGGCTGACTTCAAGGCAAATGACGGAAAACTTGATATCGGTAAGAACGTTGTAGTTATCGGTGGTGGTAACACAGCAATGGATACAGCAAGAGCAGCAAAACGTACAACAGGCGTTGAACATGTATATCTTGTATACAGAAGAACAAAACGCTATATGCCGGCAGACGAAGAAGAGCTGGTAATGGCAGTAGAGGACGGCGTAGAATTCATGGAACTCCTTTCTCCTGTTAAACTTGAGAATGGAAAACTGATCTGCGAAGTTATGGTTCTTGGCGATATGGATGCTTCTGGAAGAAGAGGCGTTGTTAAGACAGGAGAACTCAAAGAGATCCCGGCTGATACAGTGATTGCAGCTGTTGGTGAAAAAGTTCCGACTGCTCTATACGAGGCAAATGGAATCAACGTAAATGACAGAGGACGTGCTCTTGTAAATGAAGAGACATTAGAGACAAACGTAGAGAACGTTTACGTTGTTGGTGACGGACTTGGCGGACCGGCTACAGTAGTAGAAGGTATCCGTGATGGTCTCAAAGCTGCTCAGGCAGTGATCGGAGAGACTCTTGTAAGAGATTTCGATGCAGAGACAGATGAAGCTGTTGTATACGAGAGAAAGGGTAACCTCGAAGACGTACGCGAAGACAGCACAGAGGCTAAGAGATGTCTTAACTGTGCAGGAATCTGTGAAAACTGTAAGGAAGTTTGCCCGAACAGAGCAAATGTAGCAATCAAGGTTCCGGGACTGGAGAAACATCAGATCATCCATGTGGATTACATGTGTAATGAATGTGGTAACTGTAAGAGCTTCTGTCCGTACGACAGTGCTCCGTACCTGGATAAATTCACATTATTCATGGACGAGAACGATATGGCAGACAGCAAGAATCAGGGATTCACAGTACTGGATAAAGATGCAGTACACTGCAAGGTTCGTTTCTGTGGAGAGATCCTCGACTGGACACTTGGAGAAGAGACAAAGATTCCGGAAGCACTTCAGAAAGTAATGGAGACTGTTTGCAAGGACTACACATATCTGTTAAGATAATAGCAGAAGGTTTATGTGAGATTGCTCCGGTGGAAATTGAGTGAGACCAGAGTGATAATATGTGAGATAGATAGCTCACAGGCATCTGCCTGTGGGCTATCTTCTTTTCAAAAGACGCAGAAATATAGAAAGAAGGGATCTGTAAAATGATAAGTTATTTCAGAGATGACAGACTTTGTGAAGCAGACTCTTTCTTATCGGTAGTAAAGCCTGACTATACAGAATGTCCGATGATAGCTGCTGTCGGTGCGGGAGGAAAGACCTCTACATTGAGAAGGCTTGCAGAAGAGTATGCGCTGATGGGGAAAAAGGCAATTGTTCTTACAACAACTCATATGAGAGAAGAGACGACTCCATGGAGTTGTGTGGCTGAAGAGGAAGAGTGGATTAGTAAAGGGAACGAGCTGCTTGAACGAGTGAAGGAATGCCTTGAACAATATGGACAGGCCTGGATTGGGGCAAGAGCGAAAAAAGGGAAAATGAGCTGCGTTCCGGAGTTGATTCTGGCAGAGATAGAAAGCTGGAATGTGCCATTACTTGTTGAAGCGGACGGAGCAAGGATGCTGCCGTTAAAAGTACCGGGAGAACAAGAACCTGTGATCCTGCCACAGACAACACATGTATTTTCTGTTTATGGAATGGACGCTTTGGATCAAAAGCTGGAAGAAATCTGCTTTCGAAGTGAAAAGGCGGCAGAGCTTCTTGGAAAACAGCCGGAAGATCAGGTGACAGAAGAGGACATAATAAAGCTTGCCTGTCATGAACAGGGCGGGCGAAAAGGCTGTCCAAAGCAGGCAGAGTATATTGTTGTACTGAATAAGGCAGATACAAAAGAACTGCAGGAAAGAGCATGTAAGATTGCAAAGTGTTTACATGAAAATGGAATTAAAAATATATTTGTGACATCTTATATGCTGTAATAAATATTGTAGAAAAAGCGCAGAGATTATTCTTGAACGTAAATAAATTAGAAAATAACGGAGAATCATAGAAGATTCTCAGGAAAATAGATGGGAAGTATTGAGATGAAGATATTGATTAAAGGTGCGGGAGACCTGGCAACAGGAATCGCATCCAGATTATATGGCGCAGGGCATCAGATCATGATGACAGATATTGCTGTGCCATTGACGGTCCGCAGACTGGTTGCATTTTCCAGAGCAGTTTATGAAGGCGAGGCAGTTGTAGAAGATATGACAGCACGCCTGGCAAAGAATCAGGAAGAAGCAGAGAAGATCATGGAACAGGGAGATATCCCTGTGATCGTTGATCCGAAAGCGGAATGTGTAGAGTGGTTTGAGCCGGATGTGATCGTTGATGCAATCCTTGCAAAGAGAAATCTCGGAACAAAGATCACAGATGCACCATTTGTGATCGGAGTCGGACCTGGATTTACTGCCGGGGAAGACTGCAACTGTGTTGTAGAGACAAAGAGAGGACATACATTGGGTAATGTGATCTGGGACGGAAGTGCGATCCCGAATACCGGAGTTCCGGGAAATGTCGGAGGATATTCCATTGAGCGTCTGATCAAAGCATCCGCAGATGGGGTGATCGAACCGAAGGCTGTGATCGGCGATCTGGTACGAAAAGGACAGATCGTTGCAATTACAGGCGGAGAGCCGGTTTATGCACTGATGGACGGTATCGTTCGCGGAATGCTTCAGCCAGGTGTTCAGGTGACGAAGGGACTGAAGATCGGAGATATTGATGCTCGTGCAAAGCAGGAGCATTGCCGGACAATCTCAGACAAAGCAAGGGCGATCGGCGGAGGTGTGCTCGATGCAGTCTGCAGTTATGAAAAGAGCAGAGGAAAATACGTATTGATCTTGCTGGCGGCAGGTCAGAGTGTTCGGTTCGGTTCAGATAAACTGAAAGCAGTTGTAGAAGGTGAAGCAATGTATGAAAGTGCGATCAGCCGGTTTGAAGCATTTCAGGGATTCAAGTCTTATGTAGTGACAGGAAAAGAAGAGATTACACTTTCAGCAGAGTCAGCAGGCTGCACGGTGGTATGCAATAAAGAACCGGAGAAGGGAATCTCTCTTTCTGTAAAGCTCGGTCTGACAAAGGCAATCGAGGATGCGGATGAAAATGGAACACCGCTTCGAGGAGTCCTGTTCAGTGTCTGCGATCAGCCAAGATTAAAAAAATCCACGATTCAGAGAATCATAAATACAGCATTTCATAATCCGGGAAAGATCGTTTGTGCAGGAGAAGGAACAAGAAATGGCAATCCGGTCTTGTGGGATAAGAGATTCTTTGATAAACTTTTGGAGTTAGATGGAGATATCGGTGGAAAGAAGATATTGAAAGAAAACTTAGATTCGCTGAAAATTGTGCCGGTACAGGCGGGAGAACTTCAGGATATTGATCGCAAAGAAGATCTCGGAACGGCATAATGATAGAATTGCTGGTTGCATATAGTGTGAACAGTAATAAAAATAGCAGCGGTGAGCTGAAAGGAGAATGCAAATGCGGGTAGGAGCAGTGATTGCGGCAGCAGGAAAATCTGGTGGATATAAGAGTTATGATAAGATGAAGTCGGTGGATGGAATCCAGGTTCTGCGTCAGATGATTTTAAATTTCAAGAGAGCAGGCGTGGATGAGATCGTGCTGATCACAGGATACCAGGCGGAGCAGGTGGAGAAGAAACTGGCGAAGCTTGGTGCAGTATTCCTTCGCAGTGAAGATTATGAGAAGGAAGAGATGATCACGTCAGCAGTTCGGGGGATGAACTACCTGAAACCGCGCTGTGAGAAATTCTTCTTCTGTCCGGCAGGAGTTTCTCTTTTCACAGAAGATACCGTACGTGTGTTGATGCAAAAAGCGAAAGAAAATGAAAACGATCATGAGAAAGTCTATGTACCTGTCTGGGAAGAACGAAAAGGACATCCGATCCTGATGGATCGCAATATGATCGATCTGTTTGCTTCTTATGAAGGTGAAGGTGGACTTAAAGGCGCCATGGATGTGCTGAATGTAGAACGCATTTTCGTTCCGGTGGAAGACAACGGTGTAGCGATTTACTCCGGACAGGGAGAACCTTTCCGTGAGATTTTCAAAGAGAAGGAAAAGGAGAGAAGAATCCGTCCGAGAGTGAAGCTTCAGTTGGAGAAGAATGAGAACTTCTTCGGTCCGGGAATTGTATTTCTTCTGCGTCAGATCGATACACTTGGCTCGGTAAGAGACGCCTGTGCAAAGACAGGAATGTCTTACAGCAAGGGCTGGAGCCTGATCAGAAGTGCAGAGAAAGAACTCGGATATACCGTTGTAGAGCGAAGTCCGGGAGGCAAGCATGGCGGTGTAGCCAATGTAAGCGAAGCAGGGAAAGACATACTCAGAAAATATGAACTGCTGGAAAAAGATGTGGCGAAATATGCAGAGAAGAGATATAAGGATATCTTTGAATCATAATTCAGTCAATGAAAAAAAGTTGTGTAAATCACAACTTTTTTTAAAAATGCGATTGTTAAAATAAAACAAATCGGTTATAATTAGAACATCATTTAGAAAGAAAAGACAGGAACAATCTTATGAACAAGGCGCCTGTCAGGAGGAGATAGGATGAAAAAGAGAATTTTAGCAGTAATGATGGCAGCCGTAATGGTGTTTTCTATGGCTGGATGTGGATCCAAAGCCGACGAAAAGACAGACGACACAGCAAAAACAGAAGCAACTGACAACAAAGGCAGTGATGAAGAAGAAACAGAGATCCAGGTATTTATTGCAGCCAGCTTGAAGAATGTAATGGATAAGCTCGCAACACAGTATAACGAAGAACATCCGAATGTAAAGATCACATACAATGCAGACAGTTCAGGTACACTTCTGACACAGATTGAAGAAGGATATGAGTGTGATATCTTCTTCTCAGCAGCACAGAAGCAGATGGACCAGCTTGAGTCCGATGGTCTTGTAGTAGACGGAACAAGAGCGAATGTTGTAAACAACCAGGTAGTAGTTGTGACAAGAAAAGACAGCGGAACAAAGGTAACAGGACTTGATAACTTAAGCGAAGCAGAAAGCTTTGCACTTGCCGGTGGAAGCGTACCGGTAGGTAAGTATACAAGAACCGCACTTATGAATATGGGTGTTCTTCCGAAGGTGGATGATCCTTCAGCAATCACAACAGAAGAAGTATCAGAAGCACTTGGCGGACTTGAGATCAGCGAGCAGGACAACGTAAGCAAGGTTCTTTCCGCAGTAGTGGAAGGATCTTGTGAAGTTGGAACAACTTACTACTCTGATACATATGGATTCGAGGACGAACTCGATATTCTTCAGACAGTAGGGTATGATCTGACAGGAAATGTAATCTATCCGATCGCACGTGTAGTAAATGATGAGGCTGATGATGCACAGAACGCAGCAGCAGATGATTTCATCAAGTTTGTTCTGTCAGACAATGCAAAGAAAGTATTTGAGTCTTATTACTTCGATACAAATGTAGAATAAAGATAGTGTGATAGTAACGGATGTGTTACTATAGAAGTAGAGGCTGCCAGAAATGAAAAGTTTCGGACAGCCTTTTTCTTATAGTTGTAAAGGAGAGTGAATGATAGAATGGATGAAATGATGGAAATCCTGAAGAATCTGGACTGGAGCCCATTATTTATTTCAATAAAAACAGGAATCGTAGCTACGACATTTTCCTTTTTTCTTGGAATCTATGCGGCACGTAAGGTTGTGAAGACAACTCCGGGGAAAAAGGCTATTATAGATGGAATACTGACCTTGCCAATGGTACTTCCGCCGACAGTGGCCGGCTTCTTTCTGTTATTGATCTTCAGCAGGAGAAGACCGTTTGGAATCTTTTTATTTGAAAATTTTGGAATCAAAGTAGTACAGACATGGCTTGGATGTATCATTGCTGCCACAGTAATTTCATTTCCGCTGATGTACAGAAATGCCCGTGCTGCTATGGAACAGATCGATGTGAATCTGATCTATGCAGGAAGGACACTCGGCATGTCAGATACAGAAATCTTCTGGAAAGTAGTGATCCCGACCGCAGGACCTGGAATCGCATCCGGAACGATTCTTACATTTGCCAGAGCACTCGGAGAATATGGAGCGACATCTATGCTTGCCGGAAACATTCCGGGAAAGACAGGAACAATCTCGCAGAAGATTGCAATGGTCATTCAGGACGGAGACTATATAACAGCGGGAGTGTGGGTTGCGATTGTCATGGTGATCGCATTCCTGGTGATCTTCCTGATGAATCTGATCTCGGGCAAGAAAATGAAGAATATCAAGAGGTGGTAAGAGATGGCGATAGAAGTAAAGATTCAGAGAAAACTGAATACATTTGAGCTGAACATAGATTTTAAAAGTGATTCTAAACGAATCGGAATCCTCGGCGCATCCGGATGTGGAAAGAGCATGACACTAAAGAGTATTGCAGGAATCGAGCCGCCGGAGAGCGGATTGATCAAAATTGAAGGAAAGACAGTTTACGACAGCGCAAATAAAGTGAATTTAAAACCACAGAAGCGTAATATTGGCTATCTGTTTCAGAATTATGCACTTTTCCCTACAATGACGGTGGAAAAGAATATCGCCGCCGGATTAAAAGGGAAAAAGCAGGAGAATGCAAAGCGTGTGCGTGAGATGATTGAGAAATTTCAGCTGACAGGACTGGAAAAACGATTCCCGGCAGAGCTTTCCGGAGGCCAGCAGCAGAGGGTAGCCCTTGCGAGAATCATGGCTTATAAACCGGATGTGATTCTCTTAGATGAACCATTTTCAGCACTTGATATGTATCTGAAGGACCGTCTGCAGCAGGAATTACAGGAACTTCTCGAAGATTATGAGGGTACTGTGATCATGGTGTCTCACAGCAGAGATGAAGTGTACCGGTTCAGTGAAGAACTGCTGATCATCGACCAGGGGCAGATTGTGGCAGCAGGGAAGACGAAAGAATTGTTCCAGAATCCGCAGAGAAAAGAAGCGGCACGGCTGACTGGATGCAAGAATTTCACAAGAGCAGTTTATGTGGATGAGCATACCGCAGAACTGACAGACTGGGGGATTACGTTGTGTACAGAGCAAAGAAATATCCCAGAAAATATCAACTATATCGGTTATCGTGCGCATGATTTTGTCCCGATCTGGGGAGAAGGTGGAAAGAATCAGATTCCATTTAGATTGGAGAGTAAAGCAGTGCTTCCGTTCGAAGATAACTATTATCTGAAGCCTGCAAATGAAGAGGCAGATCCGCCTGTGATCTCCTGGTTTGTGCAGAGAGAGAATCAGGAGAAAATCCGGGAAAAAGGAATGCCGGATGCGCTGGAGCTGGTGGAGAAAGAAGTGCTGTTCCTGGAATAGCATCTTTCCATATAGATGATTTTTGAGTGACCCGTTACGTTTTGAAAGAAATGTAAAAACTCCTTTTCAGGATATTTACATCAGGGAAAAACTAGTATATAATAAGCACGTTTTTCGAAAAAAGGAGGACATCATGAAATCAGTACAGAATGATATGACGGTTGGAAGCCCAATGAAGATGATCTTAAGTTTTACATTTCCCATCTTTCTGGGAAATGTTTTCCAGCAGTTTTATAATATGGCAGATGCTGTGAT
>ENA-OPTA01001733-OPTA01001733.1-human-gut-metagenome-genome-assembly--contig:-NODE-1733-length-12684-cov-2.813129_pt1 | contig 12684 bp, 5 predicted proteins | sample MGYA00241813_ERZ501917 | MGnify/ENA primary metagenome ERZ501917 (study PRJEB25962, sample SAMEA2042408) | human gut metagenome | biome: human gut; feature: human-associated habitat; material: faeces...
ATACAGGAAGCCCGGGTGCAACTCCTAGGGTAATTATTCGAGGAGTGTCTACTGTGAATGGTTCAAATCCGTTATATGTAGTTGATGGTATGCCTGTAGGTGATAATATAAATATGCTTGATCAAAACGATATCGAAAGCATGCAAGTGTTGAAAGATGCTTCGGCAGCTGCTATCTATGGAACCCGTGGCTCGAATGGAGGGATTCTTATTACTACAAAGAAGGGAAAGTCTGGTGCTGCAAAGTTTACATTTTCTGCTTCTTGCGGTTTCCAGACATTGAAAAAGCCTGATATGGCGAAAGCTTCTGAATATGAGTATGTGTTAAAAGCACGTTATTATAATGATGGAGCAGTGCCTATCTATAATAGTAAAGATGATATTACAGATGCAGAAGGTACCGATTGGTGGGATGAATGTATGCGTAAGGTTGCTTTGATTCATAATTATAGTTTAGGTTTTTCCGGTGGAAATGAGAGATGTACTTATTCTGGTAATATTGGTTATTTTGGTCAGAACTCGCAATATAAAATAGGTAATTGGCAGAAACTTACCGCTCGTTTCAGCATGGAGTATAAGTTTAATAATGTAGTGAAGGCCGGTATTGATTTAACTCCTGGATATGAACAATGGAAAAATACTCCTGATATGTTGGGGTCAGTAATGAGTATGGATCCTACCACTCCGGTGATGCGAGACGAGTCGGAATGGACAGAAAATGAGTTTGATAATTATTCAAGGTCTCATAATAGTCAGGTGTGGAATCCGGTTGCTTCAATGGCGCGTATGAATTCTACCAGTAATGAATATGGTTTATTGGCTACTCCTTATATTTCTATTGAACCGATTAAGGGACTTATTTTTCGTTCTCAGTTTGGATTAAATGCTCGTTTCCGTATGACGGACGATTTTACTCCAAGCTTCTTTATTGACAATCTGGAAAAACAGGATATCAATGCTGTGAGTCGTACAATGTATAACTGGGTCGATTGGAACTGGACCAATACGTTAACTTGGATGAAGACATTCGATGACAAGCATAATCTGAATCTTATGGGTGGGTATACGGTTGAGCGTTTTCAGACCTATTCATTATGGGGTAAAAGAGAAAATACTCCTACTAATGATCCGTTGTTACATTATGTGAGTGCAGGAACAATGAATCCCGATGCTACAGGATTGAGTGAATATTCTTCTCTTATTTCTTATCTGGCGCGTGCAATGTATAACTTTAATGAACGCTATTATCTAACTGCATCTGTACGTGTAGATGGTTCTTCCAAATTTATGAAGGATAATAAATATGCGGTTTTTCCGGCTGCTTCTTTGGCTTGGAGATTGACGGGCGAGGAGTTTATGAAAGAACAGAATGTTTTCAGTAACCTGAAATTGAGAGGAGGTTGGGGCCGTGTAGGCAATCAGAATATTTCAAATGCAGCTTATTATTCTACTATATCTGTTTCTGATTATGTGTTTGGACCTGATGCGGATAGAGTAATAGGCTCTGCGGTTGGTTCCATGGGAAACTCTTTGGTACGCTGGGAAACAGTTGAAGATTATAACGTGGGTGTAGATATGGCATTCCTAAACAATCGATTATCTGTAACGGCTGAGTGGTTCCATAAGAAATCACACGATATGCTTTTGTTGAAAGACAATATGCTTATTCTTGGTTATCCAAACTGGAATGGACAAATGTGGGAAAATGTAGGTCAGATGGATGCCAAAGGTTGGGAAGCAACGATTAATTGGAATGACCAGAAAGGTGATTTTTCTTATAGTGTAGGTTTAAATCTTTCTGCTGTGAAGAATACTGCAGTGAAATTAACTGGTGCTCCAATTTATGCACAGGCATTTAATGGAGATAATATTATAAAGAATGAAGAAGGACAGGAAATTAGTCAATTTTATGGATATGTAGCCGATGGACTTTTCCAGAATCAGAAAGAAATCAATGCCCATACAAATGAGCATGGTGATTTGTTGCAGCCAAATGCACAGCCTGGTGATATTCGGTTCAAGGATATAAATAACGATGGAGTTATTAATGATAATGATAAGACGTATATAGGTGCTGCATTTCCAGATCTTATGATAGGCTTAAATTTGAATCTAGCTTGGAAGAATATAGATTTTGTGGCTAATTTCTATGGTACTTGTGGAAATGATATATTCAATACTACAAAGAACAGATATTCTGGTGCAAATGGTGAGAATGTGTATGCTGGAACTTATAATGCGGCGTGGCATGGTGAGGGTACGAGTTATGACATACCTCGGTTGAGTGTGAATGATGCAAATATGAACTATAAGAGAGTGTCAAGTTTTTTTGTGGAAGATGGTTCTTATATGCGCTGTAAATTATTGCAGATAGGTTATACTTTCCCTCAGTCATGGACTAAATTGTGCACGTTGCGTTTGTCATTCTCTGCGCAGAATCCGTTTACTATCACAAAATATTCAGGACTTGATCCTGAAGCTGCTGCAGTAGGTGGTGTTACGGCATCAGGTGTGGATTGGGCAGGCTATCCTAATCCGCGTACTTATTTGTTTGGTTTGAATATTAAATTCTAACTTTTAAATCATGCTGAATATGAAAAAAATAATATTAGGTCTTTCACTAGCTGCTTGTTTCTTGAGTTCTTGTTCTGATTTTCTGGAAGAGCCGGTTAGAGGCCAACAAGATTTGAGTGAATATTTTAAGACAGAAGATGAGTGTAAACAGCAAATAACAGGTTGTTATCATGCTATATTTTATTTAGATAGTTGGTGGCAGATTCAGAATTTTTATGTCATTAGTGACATGTGCACGGATGATATGTGGTATGGAAATACGAGTCAGGAACCCGGAGGGTATAAGTCATTGTCTCATTATACGGGAGATACGCAAATGGCTGCAGACTTATGTCAGGCTTTTTGGCAATATCGATATAAGGGAATTTTCTGTTGTAATGTAGCAATTAATCGGATTCCTGGAGTCGATTTTAAGGATGAGAGTTTAAAAAAACGTTATATTGCTGAAGCTAAATTTTTAAGGGCATTATTCTATTTTGATTTGGTTAAGAATTTTGGAGGTGTTCCATTGATTACGGATGTGAAAATGCCGGAAGAAATAGAAGGCATTACTCGTGCTTCTGTTGAAGAAACGTATGCTTTTATTGAGAAAGATTTGAAAGAAGCGATACCTGATTTGCCTCGAAAAGGAGAATATGCGGAAGAAGACTTAGGGCGGGTTACCCAAGGTGCCGCGCAGGGATATCTGGCAAAAGTATTCTTGTATCAGGAAAAGTATACGGAAGCAGAGTCTAGATTGGATTCCATCATTAATGTACATAAAGGGGAATATCGATTGTTGGATGATTTTGGACATGTGTGGGATATGGCTTATAATAATAGTGAAGAATCTTTGTTCGAAGTTCAGACCAACAATGACACACAATATAACTTAGGGTTGCATATGCCTGTATTTTGCGGCTCTCGTGATGATTCTGGATGGTCATGGGGGTTGCCCACCAGTAACCTTGAGAAGGCATTTCTGGATGAGGAGGATGATATTCGTTTGAAATGGACAATTATAAAAAATGGTGACGTGATTCCAGGGGATGAAGGAAGAGGTGCCTATAATATTTCTACTGCAAACCATAAATCATGTAGAGTAACTCGTAAATTGTATATACCAGAAAGTGCCAGACCTGTACCTTATGATGCCACTCATATCCCTTTAAACTATAGATTGCTTCGTTATGCGGATATTCTGCTGATGTATGCGGAAGTTGAAAATGCTTTAGGAAAGGATGAGCAGGCTCGAATCGCGTTGAATGAAGTCAGATCCAGAGTTGAGTTACCGGAAATCACTTCATCTGGAACAGAACTTCGGGATGCTATTCGTAAAGAACGTCGTCTGGAATTGGCGCTTGAAAGTAACAGATTGTATGACTTGCGTCGCTGGAAAACTGATGATGGTAAACCATATATTTGCAGTATCATGGGACCGAATGGAAGTTTTGTGAAATACAATCAGACATCTACAGACCAATATGAAGTGGCTAACCAGAAAGAGTCTAGCGATAAAGGTATCACATTTAATGAAACTCGTGATTTGCTGTTCCCGATTCCTATCTCAGAAATTACAATGTCGAATAATACGATTGTGCAGAACCCTGGTTATTAACATCTAAAGAATGATTGCAATGAAAAAATATAGTAGATTATGTGTATTGTTGTCTGGAGTGGTGATCTTGGCATCATGCAAAGATGAGGTGGCTTTTACTCCAGAATATCCGTTGGACGTACCGGTAGACTCTGTCCTGACGGCTAGAGTAGATGCTTCAAAGGTTTATCAGACGATTGATGGGTTTGGTGCTTCGGATGCATGGAACATGGATTATGTAGGAAAGTATTGGAGTGCAAGCAATAAGGAGGGAATAGCTAAGTTGTTGTTTTCTTCTGAAATAGTAGACGGTCGCCCTGAAGGTATTGGACTGTCTCATTGGAGATTTAATGTGGGAGGCGGTACGGCAGAGCAAGGAGAAGCAAGTGGCATTGATTGGGTAAATAGTAGAACCAGGGCTGTGGAATGCTTTTTGAAAGAGGATGGCACGTATGATTGGACAAAATCTTCAGGTCAACAATATTTCCTGAGAAAAGCTAAAGATTATGGTTGTGAGAGTTTTACGTTCTTCAGTTGTACGCCTCCAGTGTATTATACTAAGAATGGAAAGGGTTGGTCGGATGCCGGAGCAAGTTCAAACCTGAAGGATGAGTATTATGGTGACTTCGCAGATTTCCTTGCTACAGTCACAAAACATTTTGTGGATGAAGGATATAATGTCTCATATATTAGTCCAGTCAATGAACCGGAATATAATTGGGGACCAGGATCAAATCAGGAAGGGTCTGGTTGGCAGAATACTCAGGTGGCTCAATTAGCAAAAGAACTTAATGCTTCGTTGGAAAATAATGGCTTGTCTAATACGAAGATACTTATTTCAGAAACTGGTAGCTGGAATTATTTGTATGAATCTTTAAATGATGGGCGTGGTAATGTGTTGAATGCATATTTTAATCCTTCCAGTACCGATACGTATATTGGAAATCTGAGTCACTTGGCCAATATTATAGCCGGGCATAGTTATTATACAGATAAAACATGGGAGCAGTTGAAGACGGTCAGGGAGAATGTCAGGACTGAAGTTGGTAAGTACGATGGATTGAAAGTTTATCAGACAGAATGGAGCATGATGCAATATGAAGGTGAAGCAAATTATGAAGATTGCCCTGATTTTGCAAGTGCTACATATATGGATTTGTCATTGGCCATGTCTAAAGTTATACATCATGATTTGGTGACTGCAAACATTTCTTCTTGGTGTTACTGGACATCTGGTGAATGTGAGCGCTGGGGACAGTTGAATCGTTTTTATCTTATCAGGCTTGTTCCAGGTGGAGGAGATTATGGTGATATGGCAGAAGATGGCACATATTCAGCAAGTAAGAATTTATGGGTTTTAGGTAATTATAGTTTGTTTGTTCGTCCTGGTTATCAACGAATAGATTTGAATATTCCTAACTCAGATAATATGTTCTTTGGTTCTGCTTATCTGGCTCCTGAAAAAGATAAATTAGTGATTGTCTATACCAATTGTTCACAAAAATCCATTAAGGTAACAAATGAGTTTGAAGGGTTGGAGAAACAAGTCGGAGAATATGAGCAGTATGTAACCTCTGCTTCTACTGATTTGAAGAAAACGACTTCGTATGAGAAAGGCATAGTACCAGCACGTTCGGTTGCTACATTTGTATATTCATTGAACTAGCTTGAAAAATCTCCGGAATAGTGGAATATTTGCTGTTCTGGAGATTTTTATATGTATGAATCTGATAAGTCTGTTCTTCAAACTAAATTTCTTATAAAGAATAATATATGGGGCTATTGAAAAATAAAATATTATGAGAATACGAAGATGGGGGTAAGTATTTGCCTGTTGATGATGCAGGTTGGGATATGTGGCAAGATTACATTGCCCGATATTATAATTGATAATAATTTACGTGATTTTCTGTTATTCCCTTTTCGTACGGATAATTGGGAATAAGCTTGTAGAAATATTAATGTTTATATCGTTTAATTGAAAAATTTCAATAGAAGAAAAATATGAAATCGATAGCTTTTATTCTTCCTTTCTTCTTGCTTTCCTGTTCCACACCTCGGCAGGAACAATCATCTTCTCTTAAACTCTGGTATGAATCTCCTGCTGATGCTACGGTGCCAGACAGTCCGAACGGTTGGCAAGACGATGCCGAATGGCTGAAAGGTTTGCCTTTGGGGAATGGTTCACTGGGAGCTGTGGTGTTTGGTGATGTGGCAATGGAGCGAATCCAGCTGAATGAAGAAACCATGTGGTCAGGAAGTCCGCAGGACTGTGATAACCCGGATGCACCTCAGTATCTGGATAGAATCAGACAGTTGCTTTTTGAGGGTAAATATAAGGAAGCTACAGAACTGACCAATCGCACGCAGGTATGTACGGGAAAAGGTTCTGGAGGAGGAAACGGTTCTACGGTGCCTTTCGGTTGTTTTCAGACTATGGGTGACCTTTGGATTGATTTTGCCAATAAGGAGGCTTATTCAGACTACCGCCGGGAACTGAATTTAGAGGATGCGACGGCTACGGTGACTTACACGCAGGGGGATGTACACTTCAAGCGCGAAATATTTATCAGCCATCCCGACCAGGTGATGGTGATTCGCTTGTCGGCAGACAAACAGCAGCAAATGTCTTTCACTTGCTGTATGACACGTCCGGAATACTTCTCTACACATACTGAGGACGGGCAACTGATTATGAGCGGAGCCTTGTCCGATGGAAAAGGGGGAGATGGATTGCAGTATATGGCTCGTCTGAAAGCGGTGAGCAAGGGAGGAAATGTGATTTGTACAGACTCCACTCTGACTGTGAGCGGAGCTGACGAGGCTATGTTGCTTTTGGCGGCTTCTACCGATTATCAGCTGGTTTATCCACACTATAAAGGACGGGATTACCTTTCATTGACTCGCGAGTCTATCGCCAAAGCAGAGAAGAAAACATTTGAGTCTTTGTATCAGGCTCATCGGAAAGAGTATGCGGCTTATTTTGACCGGGCTTTTTTCCAACTGACAGAATTGCCGGATACGCTGGCTACTGATGTGTTGGTGGCTGAGGCAAAGGCTGGTAAGATTAATCCGTACCTGTATGAGCTGATGTTCCAGTATGGCCGTTATTTGCTGATTTCTTCTTCTCGTCCGGGTACGATGCCGGCTAACCTGCAGGGTATCTGGGCCAATAAATTGCAGACTCCCTGGAACGGTGATTATCATACGGATGTCAACATTGAGATGAATTATTGGCCTGCCGAGGTAGCCAATCTGTCGGAAATGCATTTGCCTATGTTCGATTTGATAGCTTCATTGGTAGCACCGGGCATGAAGACTGCGCAAACCCAATATCAGAAAAAGGGCTGGGTGGTTCATCCTATCACGAATGTGTGGGGGTATACTTCGCCTGGAGAATATGCTTCATGGGGAATGCATACGGGAGCACCTGCATGGATTTGCCAGCACATTGGAGAACATTATCGTTTTACGGGCGACAAGGACTTCCTGAAAAAGATGTATCCGGTACTGAAAGGGGCGGTAGAGTTTTATATGGACTGGCTGGTGACGGATCCGGAGACGGGTAAATTGGTGTCTGGTCCGGCTGTTTCTCCGGAGAATACGTTTGTAGCTCCCGATGGAAGTCAATGTCAAATCAGTATGGGGCCGACTCATGACCAGCAGACCATCTGGCAGTTGTTTGATGATTTTGATATGGCGTCTGAAGCACTTCAGATAAAAGATGTGTTTACGCAGGAAGTCGCAGATGCAAAAGAAAAATTATTGGAAACACGTATCGGTTCCGATGGCCGTATAATGGAATGGGCGCAGGAATTTCCGGAGGCAGAACCGGGGCATCGTCATATTTCTCATTTGTTTGCCGTGCATCCTGGTTCGCAAATCAACTTGTTGCAGACACCAGAACTGGCTGAGGCTGCCAGTAAGTCGATGGATTATCGTATCTCGCATGGTGGAGGACATACCGGCTGGAGCTCTGCGTGGCTGATTAGCCAGTATGCTCGTCTGCGTCGGGCAGAAAAAGCCAAGGAAAGTCTGGATAAGGTATTGGAAAAGAGTTTGAATCCGAACCTGTTTACTCAGTGTCCTCCGTTCCAGATTGATGCGAATTTTGGTACAACAGCCGGTATTGCGGAAATGCTGCTGCAAAGTCATGTATATGAGCAGGATGCTTATATCATTCAGTTGCTTCCTTCACTTCCGGATGGATGGAAGAACGGGAAATTTTCTGGCTTGAAAGCACGTGGCGGATTTGAGGTGTCCGTAGAATGGAAAGACGGCGTAATGGTACACGCGGAAATCAAATCTTTGTTAGGTAATCCTTTCAGGGTTTGGTATCAAGGCAAGTATATTGAGACACGCAGCTTGGAAAAAGGGGAGACCTGGAATTGGAATTCTTAAGGAAGAAGGGATGGGCTTTTCTCATCCCTTCTTCTTCATACGATATTCTTTAGGAGACATGTGCATGTATTTGGTAAATACTTTTGAAAAATAATAGGGGTCGCTGAAGGCGAGTTCAAAAGCGATTTCTTTGGCTTTCTTGTCGGTAAAGTCCAGGAGCTGGCATGCCTTCTGAATTTTCAACTGATTGAAATAGTTGATGGGAGACATACCCGATTTTTGTGTAAAGAGTGTACTCAGATAAGTAGGTGAGTAGTTCACGCTTTTGGCCATGTCTTCCAGTGTCAGTTGCTTATCTAGGTTAGCCTTCATGTAGTTGATGACTTTCTGTATGGTATCTTGTGTTTTGGGCTTGTTGATTTCGCGGAACTGAGGAATGTACCGGAAGGAGCCGAGCAGGTACCATAGGCAGAGCGTGATGTACTCCAAATTTTCGATGCTGTATCCCATTTCAAGGTTTACTAAAATCTCATTGAACAACTGGATGCGGTCGTTGAAACGGGCCGTAGGTGAATCATCAATGTAGATGGTACGGTTGAACAGCTCGGAAAACAGGTGGCTTTGTTCACCGGTAAAATGAATCCAGTAAATGCTCCACGGATGGCTGGTAGAAGCGGCGTATACATGCGGTGTACCCGCTTCGATAATGAAGAAATCGTTCTTTTTTACCGTGCATCTTCCTTTTCCGATATTGTACCAGCCTTCTCCTTCGTGGCAGTAAATCAGAATGTGCTGCGGGCTTCCTTCTGTACGTTCCCGGTAGTGACCTTCGGCGTGAGGATAGTAGCCTACATCTGTGGGATGTAGCAGACGCGTCATAGGGTTTTCTTTGATTCTTAATAGATTCTCCTGAGGAATGACAATGGCTTTCTCATTGGGAAAGCCGTCTTTTTTCTTTTCCATAGCATAATTTATTTGAGGGCAAAAGTAGGTATTTATTTGGATTTCCAGAGAGACTTCCTGAAGAGATTTCTTCTTTTAGAAAGATAATACCTGAAATCGAAAAATATTACATCCTTTTGCGAAAATAGCACATTCGGAGATGTTGGCTTATGCGTAATTTTGTCATTTGTAAACTTAAGTTTGATAACATGAAAGCAGCGTTACTCTCATTTTCTTTGCTTTGTTTCTCTTGCAGTCAGCAGACTGACAAGATTGACTTGTCCGGTTCGTGGACGTTTTCTACGGACAGCATGGACTGGAGTCGGGTGATTGAACTGCCTGGCTCAATGGCTTCCAACGGTTATGGGGAAGACATTGCAGTCGGAACCGATTGGACGGGTGGTATTGTAGATTCTTCTTTTTTCCTGAAACCTTCGTATGCCAAATACCGTGAGGCTGGAAATATCAAGGTGCCTTTTTGGCTTCAACCGGTAAAATATTACAAAGGTAAGGCGTGGTATCAGAAAGAAGTGGTGATTCCGGACAGTTGGGAAGGAAAGGATATTTCTCTCTTTCTGGAACGCTGCCACTGGGAGAGCCGTTTGTATGTAGACGGAAAGGAAATCGGTATGCGGAATGCTCTGGGCGCTCCTCACCGTTATGATCTGACAGGCAAGCTTTCAGCAGGGAAGCATGTGCTGATGCTTTGTGTGGACAACCGGGTGAAGAACATCGATCCGGGGGAGAACTCACATAGTATCTCCGACCATACGCAAGGAAACTGGAACGGGGTAGTGGGCGACATGTTCTTAGAGGTAAAGCCGGAAGTGAACGTGTCTTCCGTCAAGATTATGCCGGACCGTCTGGCTAAGAAGGTCAGTGTGTCGGCTTCCTTGATGAACCGTTATGAGAAAGAAACGAGTGTGGTACTCGAAATGACGGTAGGCAATGAAAAAGTACAGCAACAGTCTACCTTGAAGCCGGGCGAGAATCAGGTGGTGATGTCGCTGGCCATGAAGGGAGATATTAAGTGCTGGGATGAGTTTTCTCCATCCTTATATGATTTGAAGCTGAGTGTGAAGGATGCAGAGAGCGGTGAAACGGATGTTTATACGGAACGTTTTGGTTTCCGTGATGTGAAGGTGGTGGACGGTAAACTGACTATTAACGACCGTCGTTTATTCCTGCGTGGTACGTTGGATTGTGCCGTATTCCCGAAGACGGGTTTCCCTCCTACGGATGTGGAATCATGGAAGAAAAATTATGGTGTTATTAAGGCACATGGGTTAAATCATGTGCGTTTTCATTCTTGGTGTCCTCCAGAAGCTGCTTTTGTGGCTGCCGATGAGATGGGTATGTATCTGGAAATAGAATGTTCTTCCTGGGCTAACCAGTCGACCACCATTGGTGACGGACGCGATTTAGACTGTTTTATTTGGGAGGAAAGTGAACGCATTGTCCGTGAGTTTGGTAACCATCCTTCTTTCTGCATGATGATGTATGGCAACGAACCTGCGGGAGCGGGAAGTCATGCTTATCTGACAAATTTTGTAGCTACATGGAAGAAGCGCGATAATCGTCGTTTATATTGTTCGGGTGCCGGATGGCCTAATTTGCCAGTTAATGACTTCTTGAGCGATGCGACTCCCCGCATTCAGGCTTGGGGTCAAGGAGTGAAGAGTATCATCAATGCACAGGCTCCACGTACGGATTATGATTGGTCAGAATATGTCGGACGTTTCCAGCAACCGATGGTAAGCCACGAAATCGGACAGTGGTGTGTGTATCCTAACTTTAAGGAGATGGCCAAATACGACGGGGTGATGCGTCCGCGTAACTTTGAAATATTCCAGGAAACGCTGGCCGAAAACGGCATGGCTCATCTAGCAGACAGTTTCTTGTTAGCTTCCGGAAAATTGCAGGCTTTATGTTACAAGGCTGATATTGAAGCTGCCTTACGTACAAAAGACTTTGGTGGATTCCAGTTGTTGGGCTTATCTGATTTCCCGGGTCAGGGTACAGCCCTGGTTGGAGTGCTCGATGCGTTCTGGGAAGAGAAAGGCTACATTCGTCCGGAAGAATACCGTCGTTTCTGTAACAGCACGGTGCCATTGCTGCGTTTGCCGAAGCTGATTTATACCAACCAGGAAACCGTGAAAGGCAGTTTGGAAGTGGCGCATTTCGGAGCTGCTCCACTGGATGTGACCTCTACTGTCTGGACCCTGAAAACGAAGGAAGGAAAGACAATCGCTTCGGGCAAGTTGGTCCATCAGCCGGTAGGTATTGGTAACTGTATTCCGTTGGGACAACTGGAGATTCCATTGGATAAGGTGGACGTTCCTTCATGCCTGACACTGGAAGCTACATTGGGAGATTACGCCAACAGCTGGCACATCTGGGTATATCCTGCTGCGGTACAGAAAGTAGCTGATGAAGCACAACTGCTGATGACCGACCGTCTGGATGCAAAAGCGTTGCAACGTCTTCAGGAAGGTGGCAACGTACTGCTTTCTTTACGGAAAGGCTCCTTGCCTGCTGAAGCGGGAGGTGAAGTTGAGATAGGTTTCTCCAGCATCTTCTGGAACACAGCCTGGACACTGGGACAAGCACCGCACACGCTAGGTATCTTGTGTAACCCTGCTCATCCGGCACTTTCAGAGTTTCCCACAGAGTATTACAGTGATTATCAGTGGTGGGATGCCATGAGTCATTCCGGGGCTATCGAAGTGGCTAAAATTGACAAGAACTTACAGCCGGTTGTGCGCGTTATCGACGACTGGTTTACGAACCGTCCGCTGGCTTTGCTGTTCGAAGCGAAGGTGGGTAAGGGCAAGCTACTTGTATCGGGAATCGATTTCTGGCAGGACATGGATAAACGTACGGAAGCCCGTCAGTTACTCTACAGCTTGAAGAAATACATGTGCAGTGACCGCTTCAATCCTTCTTCTGAAGTCGATGCGAAAGATTTAAGTATTTTGTCTTCCGCCAAAAATCAAAAATAACCACAGAAATATCATTTTTTCCTGCAAACTTGGGATAGTTCTTCTACCTTTGTTTGCAGGAATTTTCACATGAATACATAGAACAATGAAAAACACAACGCATCTTATTTTAGGAATGCTGGCCTTGACTTTCGGAATGGAGGTGAAGGCACAGATTCAGCTTCCGTCGGTTTTCTCTGATGGAATGGTGTTACAACAGAACAGTAAGGTAGCCGTATGGGGATGGGGAAATCCGTCTGAAACCTTGATG
>ENA-OPTA01001742-OPTA01001742.1-human-gut-metagenome-genome-assembly--contig:-NODE-1742-length-12602-cov-2.735953_pt1 | contig 12602 bp, 9 predicted proteins | sample MGYA00241813_ERZ501917 | MGnify/ENA primary metagenome ERZ501917 (study PRJEB25962, sample SAMEA2042408) | human gut metagenome | biome: human gut; feature: human-associated habitat; material: faeces...
ACGGATCTGAATGAGTGTATGCCGTCCGGCTTCCAGATGCTTCTGATTGCATCGAGCCGCGCATTAAGTGCGGTGGAGGGAACCGGAATCATGGCGGTTACGATGCCGCTTTCCGTGTACGAGCTGGTCAATACACTGGAGATGATGCTGCAGAGTGCGGCACGGCGCAGAAAGAAAGAGCGGGCAAAGCCCAAGGTGCGCAGCGCCGAGGAACAGCACATCATCGATCGTGCAAAAAGCCTTCTGATCGAACGAAATCACATGACCGAGTCGGAGGCCCATCGCTACATGCAGAAATGCAGCATGGACAGCGGCACCAATCTGGTTGAAACGGCACAGATGGTGCTGACGCTTTTGACAGAGTAAGAAAAAGTGAAAAGGAGCGACATAATAATGTTCAAAATCAATGACAATTATCTGAAATTGCCGGGAAGCTATCTGTTTTCCACCATTGCAAAAAAAGTTGCAGCTTACACCGAGGCAAATCCGGACGCGAAAATCATCCGTCTTGGAATCGGCGACGTAACCCAGCCGATCGCACCGGCGATCATTGAAAAGCTGCACGGAGCAGTGGATGAGATGGGACACGCAGAGACCTTCCACGGATATGCACCAGATCTTGGATATGCTTTCCTTCGCGATACCATCGCAAAAAATGATTATCAGGACAGAGGATGCGATATCTCATCTGATGAAATTTTTGTATCGGACGGCGCAAAATGCGACTGCAGCAACATTCAGGAGATCTTCAGCCTGGACAACAAGATCGCTGTATGCGACCCGGTTTATCCGGTTTATGTAGACTCCAACGTAATGGCAGGCCGTGCCGGTGACTACGACGCAGCAACCGAGCGTTTCACGAATGTGATTTACATGCCGTGTACCGCAGAAAACAACTTCACCCCGGAGCTCCCGAAAGAAACCCCGGATCTGATTTATCTGTGCTTCCCGAACAACCCGACCGGCGCTATGGTTTCCAAAGCCGAGCTGCAGAAATGGGTTGATTATGCAAATAAAGTAGGAGCCATCATCCTGTATGATGCTGCATACGAGGCATATATCTCAGAAAAAGACATTCCGCATTCCATCTATGAGTGCGAAGGTGCAAGAACATGTGCCATCGAAATGCGCAGCTTCTCCAAGAACGCAGGCTTTACCGGTATGCGTCTTGGATTCACCGTTATCCCGAAAGACATCAAATCCGGCGATGTGACTCTGCACAGCCTGTGGGCACGCCGTCACGGAACCAAGTTCAACGGTGCACCATACATCGTGCAGAGAGCAGGCGAGGCAGTTTATTCAGAAGCTGGACAGAAGCAAACAGGTGAGCAGATTGCTTACTACATGAACAATGCAAAGACAATTCTTGAAGGACTTAAGTCAGCAGGATATACAGTATCAGGTGGTGTTAATGCACCATATATCTGGTTAAAGACTCCAGATAAGATGACAAGCTGGGAATTCTTCGATTACCTTCTTGAAAAGGCTAATGTTGTTGGTACACCAGGCTCAGGATTCGGACCAAGTGGTGAAGGATACTTCAGACTGACAGCATTCGGTTCATATGAGAATACAGTGAAGGCACTTGAGAGAATCAAGGCACTTTAATCAGTAATATATAAGTATTAAAAATAAAAATGCTGTGCGTTAACAAGATGATGTTAATGCACAGCATTTTTTATAAAATTAATTAGCTTTTTTAGTTTCGTCTTTCTTCTCAGGTATAATCTTTACAATAACAGATTCAGCTCTGTTAGAAGCAACCTTTTCGACAAACATCCAGACATTATCAACAGTGATTTTATCACCGGCTTTAGGAAGTCTGTCAAGTCTTTCAACGATAAGTCCACCAACTGAATCATTATCTTCAGATTCAAGTTTAGTGCCAAGTTCATCGTTTAAATCGTCGAGTTTAAATGAACCATCAACTCTGTATGTAGTATCATTAATCTTAGATAAAGCTTCCTTTTCGTCAGTATCATATTCATCACGGATTTCACCAACAATCTCTTCAAGCAGGTCTTCTGTAGTAATCATTCCAGATGTTGTTCCATACTCACTAAGGACAATGGCAATGCTTGTTGAACTTAACTGCATTTCCTTAAACAGGTCAGAAGTATTCTTCTGTTCAAATGTAAAGAATGGCTTTCTGATAATGTTCCTTATGTTAAATGTATCGTTATCAGAAGGATTGACAATTAAATCCTTGATATTAAGAATGCCGATTACATTATCAGGTGTATTCTCATAAATAGGAATACGTGTATACATTGTCTGTCTGAACAGAGAAATTATATCATCATATGATGAACTGACATCAGCAAGAGTCATATCAATTCTTGGAATCATCACATCCTTAGCTGTTGAATCACCAAAATCAAAGAGGTTATTAATGATTTTCTTTTCGTTAGATTCAATTACACCTTCCTGCTGGCTTACATTAACAATGGTTCGTATCTCATCTTCAGTAAATATATCTTTCTTCTTGTTATTATCAATTCTTAATAACCATAAGAAGAAGCCTGCAAGGTGGTCTACTATGAATATAACGGGTGTAAGAACAATCATAAGCATCCATATTATAGGAGCATAAGCCATTGCCATATTAGTGGCATACATGTTGGCAGTATTCTTAGGTGTAATCTCACCAAATATAAGAACAAGAAGCGTAAGAACACCGGTAACAATACCTGTCGCTTTATTACCCCATACACTGATTGTAAATGATGTAGCTAATGCAGAACAGCTGATATTGACTATGTTATTGCCAATAAGAACAGCAGAGAGCATCTTTGCCGGCTGGTCAATAATCTTAATTACAAGAGCAGCCCTCTTATTACCCTCTTCAACTAAAGACAGCACTTTGATTCTGTTCACAGTGATAAATGAAGTCTCTGCAGATGAGAAAAATGCTGATAAAACCAATAAAATAACAATTGCAATAAGTTGGATGATACTATCCGTATCCAAGAAAAATCCCTCCAGTCATAAAATTAAAATATTTCTTTTCATTCTACAGTACGCACATTGTGCCGTCAAGTGCTATTAAAGAAAACAGGAGATAATCATAAGATAACATTTTTAATCATACAATTAATAAAAAGAGGACAACAAAGGAAATCAATGGATTATATAAGAAAAATGGTTAAATCTCTTATTGCAGGATATGTAATAACTCTGCTTATGCTAGGACTTCTTACATATTTTATGAGAAAATTTATACTTGATGAGAAAGCGGTTGATAATATTATATTTGGAATATATGTGGCAGGAAGCTTTACAGGTGCAATGCTTAGTGCATGGATGATAAAAAAGAGGAGAGTGGTTACAGGAATTATATATGGAGCAGTGTATATTACAGTGTTATTGGTAATAGCTACAATAATGAAGAAACAGGCACCAGACAGTAGTAATAATATTGCCATGTCAGTAGCTGCATGTGTAGCTGCAGGGGCATTTGGTGGATTTTTCAGTCCATAATGTGGGGAATTATAATAACAAATAATTATTTTGTGAAAAATTTTAAAAAATAAAAAAGGAAAAACACAAGTTTTGTTGAATAATTAAATTGTGAGCTTTAAAATTAGTGTTTCAGTGCGGGAGGCACATACAGATGAACATTAGAGAGGAACAGGAAAAGAGGGAACATCTGATATTCAGCCCATATGCAAGCTTTTCTGACGAGTCAAGAGGGCGCGACAGAGATGAAGAACCATGCCCTATGAGAACTATATATCAGAGAGACAGAGACAGAATTATTCATTGTAAGACATTCCGGCGTTTAAAGCATAAGACGCAGGTATTTCTTGCACCAGAGGGAGACCATTACAGAACAAGACTGACTCATACCTTAGAGGTTGCCCAGATTGCAAGAAGTATAGCAAGGGCACTTAATCTTAATGAAGATCTGACAGAAGCTATTGCATTGGGGCATGACCTTGGACACACACCATTTGGACATGCAGGTGAGAGAACACTTAATTCTTTATGTCCTATGGGATTTGCTCATTACAAACAGAGTATAAGAGTTGTTGAATTTCTTGAAAAGGATGGTCAGGGACTTAACCTTACATGGGAAGTGCGTGATGGAATATTGAACCATAGAACATCAGGCAATCCATCAACTCTTGAAGGAAAAGCAGTTAGACTTTCCGATAAGATAGCGTATATTAATCATGATATAGATGATGGAATAAGAGCAGGGATATTGAAGGAAAGTGACATTCCTTCAGAATATACTGATGTTCTTGGTAATTCAACCAAGGAAAGACTTAATACCATGATTAGCGATATTATAATGAACAGCATAGGAAAGAATGATCTTGTAATGTCAGAGCCTGTACGTAAAGCAATGACAGAATTAAGAAAATTCATGTTTGAAAGTCTGTATCTTAATCCGACAGCCAAAAGTGAGGAAGCGAAAGCAGATAAGCTGATAACAGAATTGTACAGATACTATGTTGCGAACACAGATAAACTGCCGGATACATATAAGAGATTTATAACAGAATTTGATGAAAGACCGGAGCAGGTTGTGTGTGATTATATAGCTGGCATGAGTGATCAGTATTCAATAAGCAAGTTTCAGGAAATCTTTGTACCAAAGGCCTGGAAGGGATGAAGTAATGTATTCAAGAGAAGTAATAGATGAAGTAATATCCCGGAATGATATAGTTGATGTTATATCCGGGTATGTCAAATTGAAGAAGAATGGAAGTTCATATACCGGATTGTGTCCGTTTCATAATGAGAAATCACCATCATTTTCGGTTTCAGGACAGCGGCAGTTATATCATTGTTTTGGATGCGGCGCTGGGGGTAATGTCATAACATTTGTTATGGAATATGAGAATATGACATTCTTAGAGGCAGTTAAGATGCTAGGTGAAAGAGCCGGAGTTGCACTGCCGCAGACGTCTATGTCAGAAGAAGACCGCAAAGAAAGAGGGATAAGAGACAGGCTTTTAGAGATTAATAAGATTGCTGCCACATATTATTACAGGCAGCTTAGAAGTGAGAATGGGAAAGCCGGTCTTGATTATCTTAAAAAGCGTGAATTGTCTGACAGTACAATTAACAGCTTTGGACTGGGGTATGCAACACAGTCAACAGGTAATCTGTACAAGCTGTTGAAGGACAAAGGTTATGATGATGATATTCTGAAGGAATCAGGACTTTTTACTTATGAGAGAGGTATTCATGAAAAGTTCTGGAACAGAGTAATTTTTCCAATTATGGATATTAATAATAAGGTCATAGGATTTGGTGGACGAGTTATGGGTGATGCCAAGCCAAAGTACCTTAATTCACCGGAGACAAGATTGTTTGATAAGAGCCGCAATCTATATGGACTTAATATAGCAAGAACGTCAAGAAAGCCTAACATGATAATATGTGAAGGCTATATGGATGTTATATCAATGCATCAGGCGGGCTTTAACCAGGCGGTTGCGTCACTTGGAACGGCACTGACACCGGGACATGCAAGGCTGTTAAAGAGATATACAGATAATGTGCTTATAACCTATGACAGTGATGAGGCAGGAGTTAAGGCAGCACTTCGAGCAATACCGATTCTTAAGGAAGCAGGGCTTTCAACGAAGGTAATTAATATGCGGCCATATAAGGATCCTGATGAGTTTATTAAGGCTATGGGTGCAGAGGCATTTCAGGAAAGAATTGATAATGCAGAGAACAGCTTTATGTATGAGATAGGAACCATGTTAAGAAATTACGACAGGGGGGATCCGGAAAGCGAGACTGCATTTGAGAGAGCAGTTGCAACAAAGCTTGTTACATTTAAAGAAAAGCTGGAACGTGATAATTACCTTAAAGCAGTGTGCAGGCAGTTTATGATACCAGAAGATGGCATGAGGCAGATGGTATCAAGACTTGGTAATCAGGAAGGGATTATTTCAAGAAATGCAGGTGCAGGTACTACGCAGCCAACTGTTGAGCGTAAGCCGAAGAAGAAGCGTGAAGATGGTTTAAGACAGGCAGAGAAAATGCTTCTTACATGGCTCATAAGTGACAGGGACATATTTGATAAGGTTGCAGCTTACATTAAGCCAGAGGATTTTATTGACCCGTTATTTTCGGGTGTAGCAGAGAAAGTATATGAACAGTATGGGACAGGAAATATAAGTCCTGCTGCAATTATAGCTGATTATGCAACAACAGAAGAACATACGGAAGTCGCAGCAATGTTTTCGGCAGACCTGGATGAGAGCCTTAATAATCTGGAAAGAGAAAAGACTCTTAATGACATTGTTATCAGAATTAAGGCTAACAGCCTTAATCATGAACTTAATAAGACTGTAGACCCGAAGCGTATGCAGGAGATAATAATTGAACAGCAGAAGCTGAATCAGATTCATATTAAGTTATAAATATATAGAGCGTGTTACGCGAAGAAGAATGGAGAAGAGAAATGGCTAAGAAAATGGTAGAAACATTAGAAGAGAATGTTAAGGAGACTAAGGAAGAAAAGACAACAGAAAAGAAGACTCCTGCAAAAAAAGCAGCAGCAAAGAAGACAACTAAGAAAGATGAGATTAAAGAAGAAGTAAAAGAAGAGACAGAAAACAGTGACGCAGATGATGCAGAAGCACAGGAAGCTAAATTCTGGGAGAAGATAGAGGGTATTCTTGCAATAGCCAAGAAGAAAAAGAATGTACTTGATTATCAGGAAATTATGACATATTTTCAGGATACAGATTTTGAAGCTGACAGAATGGAGAAGGTATTTGAAATTCTTGAGCTAAAAAAAGTAGATGTAAGAATGAATGATGTACCTGATGAAGATGAGGATATTATTCTTGATGATGAAGATGAGATTGATATTGAGAAGATAGATCTTTCTGTTCCTGATGGAATCGGTCTTGATGATCCGGTAAGAATGTATCTGAAGGAGATAGGTAAAGTACCTCTTCTTAGTGCTGATGAAGAGATTGAGTATGCCAAGAGAATGGAAGAAGGAGATGAGGAAGCCAAGAAAAGACTTGCAGAAGCTAACTTAAGACTTGTTGTAAGTATTGCAAAACGTTATGTTGGACGTGGTATGCAGTTCCTTGATCTTATTCAGGAAGGTAACTTAGGTCTTATAAAGGCTGTTGAGAAATACGATTACAGAAAAGGATTCAAGTTCAGTACATACGCTACATGGTGGATCAGACAGGCTATTACAAGAGCTATAGCTGACCAGGCCCGTACTATAAGAATTCCTGTTCATATGGTAGAGACAATTAACAAGCTTGTAAGAGTACAGAGACAGCTGCTTCAGGAACTTGGAAGAGAACCATCACCAGAGGAGATTGCAGAGAATATGGATATTCCTGTAGAGAGAGTAAGAGAGATTCAGAAGATTTCGCAGGAACCGGTATCTCTTGAGACACCTATTGGTGAAGAAGAAGACAGCCATCTTGGAGATTTCATTCAGGATGATAATGTACCGGTACCGGCAGATGCAGCTGCATTTACACTTCTGAAAGAGCAGCTGATAGAGGTACTTGGTACACTGACAGAGAGAGAACAGAAAGTATTGAGACTTCGTTTTGGACTGGATGACGGACGTGCACGTACACTGGAAGAGGTTGGAAAAGAATTTAACGTTACCAGAGAGCGTATCCGTCAGATCGAGGCGAAAGCACTCCGTAAGCTCCGTCACCCAAGCAGAAGCAGAAAACTGAGGGATTATCTGGATTAATGATGGAATTATCGAAAAGATTACAGGCGGTCGCAGATCTTGTGACCGCCCATTATAAATTAGCGGACATTGGAACGGATCATGCATATATTCCGATTTATCTGACACAGCAGAAGAAGATTACAGAAGCAGTTGCACTTGATGTCAATGAAGGACCACTGCAGCGAGCAGAGGAACATATCCGCGAGAATGGACTTGAAGCAGAGATAGAGACGAGACTTTCCAATGGATTTCAGGCATTACAGCCGGGAGAAGTCCAGTCTGCGGTCATCGCAGGAATGGGCGGCGGACTTGTGATCCGGATCCTGACAGAAGGAACGGAAGTGGTGCGAAAGCTTGAGGAGTGTATCCTTCAGCCACAGTCAGAGATTGAGAAAGTGCGGGCATTTCTTCTTGAGAAGGGATATGAATTTCTGGAAGAAGATATGGTCTGTGAAGATGGAAAATATTATCCTATGATGAAGGTAAGACCACCGGTAGCTGATACAGCAGGCGAAGATACAGAAGTAAAGTGCTGGGATACGGTTCAGTTAAAATATGGAAAGCTTTTGCTGGAGAAACAACATCCGGTACTCAGAGAGTATCTGGAAAGAGAGATACGCATTTATCAAAGTATTTTAGAAGGATTGAAAGCGAAAGATTCTGACCGGATCCGTCAGAGAAAAGAAGAATTGGAACAGGAACTTGTAGAAGCAGAGAAAGGGATGAAATATTATGCAGTGTAAAGAGATTATACAGGTAATAGAGGCAACATTCCCGCGAACAGCAGCTTTGGGATTTGACAATGTAGGACTGCTTGCAGGACGTTCAGAGAAAGAGGTGTCCAGAATTTATCTGGCACTGGATGCAACAGATGTTGTGATCGACCGTGCGATCAAGGAAGGTGCGGACATGCTGATCACACATCACCCGCTTTTATTCTCAGCAGTAAAGAAAGTAACGGATGAAGATTTTATTACAAGAAGAATTGTGAAGCTGATCCAGAACGACATTTCCTATTATGCAATGCATACGAATTATGATGTGCTTGGTATGGCAGAACTGTCCGGAAAGATCATGGATCTTCAGAATGGGGAAGTGTTAGATGTTACCTATACAGATGAAGAAGGGAATCCGGAAGGAATCGGAAGAATCGGTAATCTGGAGAAAGATATGACATTGGAAGAGTGCTGTGTCTATGTGAAACACAGACTTGAACTTGGAAGTCTGAAAGTATTTGGAGATATGCAGAAGAAGGTACATCGTCTTGCAATTTCTCCGGGATCAGGAAAGAGCTCGATTGCAGTTGCTCTCGAGAAGGGGGCAGATGTTCTTGTGACAGGAGATATCGGTCATCATGATGGAATTGATGCAGTAGAGCAGGGGCTTGCAGTAATTGATGCAGGACATTATGGCACAGAATATATTTTTATTGAAGATATGAAGCAGTTCTTTGAGAAGAAGCTTCCGGTGCTGGATGTACTTACAGATCCAATCGAGCATCCGTTCCAGATCATATAATCAGAAGTGAACGCATAATAATGTTCAGCAGGGCAGTTGTGAGCAAAAAGCAGTTCACAAAGACAGTGGAGGTGGCTGAGAGTTGGAAAGTCAGAAATGTAAGGTTACGATAAGCGGAAAAGAGTATCTTTATGAGAAGGGGACGTCTTATCAGGAGATCGCGAAGGATTTTCAGAAAGAGTATAAACATCAGATCGCACTTGTGATGCTGGATGGACATCGTCTGCAAGAACTTAGAAAACAGGTTTCCGGAGACTGTACGCTGCAATTTATTACAACACAGGATACGGCGGGGTATGACACGTATCGAAGAAGTGTCTGCTTTCTTTTTATTAAGGCAGTACACGATGTGATTGGCCATGAGTGTCCGCAGCAGGTGCGGGTAAGGATTCATTTTTCGCTTGGTGCAGGATTTTACTGTACGGTGGAAGGAATCGATCATGTGGGAATGGAATTCCAATGGAAAGTTGAAGAACGCATGTATGAACTTGTACAGCAGAGACTTCCAATCACAAAAGAGTTGATCCATACGGAAGAGGCAGTGGAATTATTCCATCGATATGGAATGTTTGATAAAGAACGCCTGTTCCGGTATCGGAGAAGTTCCCACGTGAATCTGTACGCCATGAATGAATTCCGTGACTATTATTATGGTTATATGATGCCGGATACAGGAGATTTGAAGTATTTTGCATTGTATCTGTATCAGGGCGGAATCGTACTTCAGATGCCGCTGAAAGACGAACCGGAGAAAGTCCCTTTATTTGTGCCAAAGGATAAGCTGTTTCGTGTACTCAGTGAGTCTGTGAGATGGGGAGACCAGCAGGGGATTGATACCGTCGGTGCGCTCAATGACATGATCACGCAGGATGATATGCGTGAGATTGTTCTTGTGCAGGAGGCATTCCAGGAGCGCAAGATCGGAGAGATCGCAAAGCAGATCGCAGATCGCCCGGGGGTAAAGTTTGTTCTGATCGCAGGACCTTCTTCTTCCGGCAAGACAACATTTTCACATCGCTTATCCATTCAGCTCAGAGTGAACGGGCTTCATCCACATCCGATTTCTGTAGATAATTATTTCGTAGATCGGGAGAAAACACCGAAAGACGAGGATGGAAATTATAACTTCGAATGCATTGAAGCAATCGATGTGGAAAAGTTCAATGAGGACATGAGCAATCTGCTGGCAGGCGAGGAAGTCTATCTTCCGGTTTTTGACTTTAAGACCGGTAAACGGAATTTTGAAACAAAGCCAAAGAAACTCGGTGAAAATGATATCCTTGTAATCGAAGGAATCCATTGCCTGAATCCGAAGCTGACAGAACAGTTATGTGATGACCGGAAATTCAGGATCTATATCAGTGCATTAACACAGCTGAATATTGATGAGCATAACCGGATTCCGTCTACAGACGGACGTTTGATCCGAAGACTTGTCAGGGATGCAAGAACAAGAGGGGCATCGGCGACGAAGACCATCTCAATGTGGCCGTCAGTGAGAAGAGGAGAAGAGAAGAATATTTTCCCATATCAGGAATATGCAGATGTGATGTTTAACTCTTCCCTGATCTATGAACTGGCAGTGTTGAAACAGTATGTAGAGCCGTTGCTTCTTGGCGTAAGCAAAGACTCTCCGGAATATGTTGAAGCAAAGCGGTTGTTGAAATTCCTGGATTATTTCGTAGGAATCGGAAATGACAATGTGCCAACGAATTCACTTTTGAGAGAATTTATTGGCGGTGGATGTTTCCATGTCTAATGCAATAGAAAGATAGAAGAAAGAGGATACATAGAAAACTTGTATGTGACAAGAATTTCTATGTATCCTCTTTGCATTAAGATACCTCTTTGTTGATCATATCCTGCAATAAGCAGAAATATACAATATCTAATCCTAAAATCGAGAGAACCAGGTAGAGAATAGAAGAATTCCCCTGTATTCCTCTGATGCGGTCACAGCGTTCTCCCATCTTATAAGCCCAGTAAATACCATAGATTCCACAGGTGATCAAAGAAAATAGGAATACCATGCCTCCGCTTGTTGCCTGAGGCTCTCCAGCCAGCTGATTCACCTCATCATTCAGCTTGATCATCCAGTAGATACTGTAGATGCCGCAGGTGAGAAAAGAAAAAACAATTGCAAGTACAAGATTACGTGGCATAATGCCTGCAGTTGCCCCGTTCCGGTAATAATTGTTCTGATTATAGTTGTTCTGGTATGCATTCTGCTGGAACTGGCTTTCCTGCTGCGTTTGATTCTCCTGTGTATGAGCATTATCATTAGGAGCAGGAAGCGGAGCACCACATTCCTGACAGAAAGAAGCACTGTCTTCGCAGAGTGAATTACATTTTGGACAGATTTTCATAGAAGATTCTCCTTTGCATGAATTAGTTCGAAAAATGTCAGAAGTTGACAAGATCCTTCTGAAAAGTATCGTAGCATAAAAAGATACAAGTTACAAGAAATGTAGCCAAGTTTTAGGATATCTTAAGATATTCGATAGAAATAAACCCGGAATATGCATAATATTCTTCCTTTTTCTTTCAAAAAGTTTGTGGTAGAATAGTAATGTTTCTGAAAACAAAACATGAGGAGATGAAAGTATGCCAGTATTTGACTTTAACAGTGCACCGGAAGATAAGAAAGAAGTTCAGTGTACTTATACAACATTTTGTTCCAACGAAGACCATGCGACACCGGAGTGTCCGATTCTTGTTCTGGATAACCAGAACCGGAAGTGGAACCATCATTCCTGCGGTGTGTTTACCAATCAGAATAAGCAGACCGCATTTGAGTTTGATGAAAAGGACGGAACATGCAGCGCAGATATCCTGAAAGTGGATGCACGTTTTGTCAGCCTTTTAAAATGGCTTGGAGAAAATCACATCAATGTACGTCTTTCCGGAGAAAATAAGCCGGATGGTTATGCCGTTTACAGAATCCGTGAGATCGCATTTGGAGGCGGAACAAAATTATCTGCTGAGGACGGCTTCCTTCAGTTTATGATTGAGCGGTTGTTTGCAAGTGATGCGCCAAAAGAAAAGATCAATGATGACGAGCAGGAAGAGTCCGGAGATGACATGAAGCTTACAAGTATTCAGAGTATTACTGACTTTATGAACTGCGCCGGAAGAACTTTACCTGATAATATCAGACTTTGGGCAAGAAGAAACTTAGCAGTTGCCCGTTCAAATGAAGTTTCACAGGAAGAAAGACATCACGCACAGAGAGCACTGTCAATTATGATGAACATTCAGTGGAAAAATAATTATTTTGAAGCTATTGATCCTGTGGAAGCAAGAAAAATATTAGACGAAGAATTATATGGTATGGAACGGGTAAAACAGCGTATTATGGAAACAATTATCCAGATTAACCGTACACATACACTTCCTG
>ENA-OPTA01001744-OPTA01001744.1-human-gut-metagenome-genome-assembly--contig:-NODE-1744-length-12598-cov-3.454437_pt1 | contig 12598 bp, 13 predicted proteins | sample MGYA00241813_ERZ501917 | MGnify/ENA primary metagenome ERZ501917 (study PRJEB25962, sample SAMEA2042408) | human gut metagenome | biome: human gut; feature: human-associated habitat; material: faeces...
GCTCATTGTAACATTAAAAACGCCAAAAATCAATTTTATAAGCCTGTTTTAGAAATTTTTTACTGAAAATGGCATATAAAACTTCAAATTTGCTTTTTCACCTGCTGCTAGAAGTGCGTTTAGGCGTTTTTCACCCAAAGTCTAAACTATTGGCATTGTTTAATATTCTATCATTTTTTCTAACGAATATCATACGCGTACATTATTCTACTATACAACTACATTTTTGAATACAAAATAAGGAGCAGCTTGCGCCGCTCCCTACCTATTCTTCATACTTCTTTATCCTGTGCTGCAACAAAACAAGACGCAACGACAAAACAACAGCACTGCAGATTACGCCGATATCCAGGCTCTGCCAATAAGCAAAGGCACCGTTATTAAACTTGTAATCTAAGAGTAGGCCCACCGGCAGGCAAATTGCCCAATAAGCCAGCATGCTGCACCAAAATGTAGCGTTAACATCCTTATAGCCACGCAAAATACCCTGTATCGGCGCCGCGATTGCGGCGCCTCCCTGCCACATAATAGCGTAGATAATAAACACCTTTACCAGCTCAATAACGTGCGGATTCGTTGTATAAATGAGTGCGATATACTTGCGCGCCACCAGCTCCAGCGCCATATAAACCATAGCGATAAAAAGGCTCAGCTCCAGGCCAAGCGCCGTGTAATCACGCGCTCCCTGATAGTTTTTCGCACCGTATTCAACGCCCACCACAATCGTCAGCGCCAGCGAGAAGCTCATGGGGAACATGTAAATGAGTGAGGAGAAGTTGAGTGCCGCCTGATGCGCAGCAATCACCTCCGTGCCAAATTTGGCAATGAACAGCGCCACAACGCCGAAGATGCTCGTTTCCATAAAAATAGCCACGCCCATAGGCACACCAATGCGCAGATATTCTGCCACCAGCTGCTTAACAGGATGCACAAAGCCCAGCACATCGTACTGCTTGAACGGTTGCAGCTTCGACACCACCACCGCGAACATCACCAAAAGCAGCCAAAAGGTGATACCCGTTGCTACGCCGGCGCCAACGCCGCCCAGGCGCGGTAATCCCAGCTTGCCGAAAATCAGCACATAGTTCAGGAAGGCGTTGACAGGCAGCGCCATAAGATAAATCTTCATCGACAGCTTGGTATAGCCCAGTGTATCGACAAGGCTGCGCAACGGCGTGATGAGAAAGAACGGCAGCACGCCTATGCCCAGGCCGGCCATATACCACAGCGCAATGTGATAAACCTCCGGTGCCAGGCTCATGCCCTGCAAAAACGGCGGCAGAAAGATAACACCGCCGACAATGATCAGCACAGAAAAGGCTATAGCCAACAGCATGCCATGTCGTACTACCGTAGAAATCTTTTCCTTTTCGCCTGCACCCAAAAGGTTGGCAATCAAAGGCATCGCCGCCAGCAAAATGCCTGCAAAGCAAGTCTGCACCGGCATCCAGATATTACCGCCGATGGCAGCGCCGGCCAAATCCGCATCACCTGCCTGCCCGGACATACTGGCATCAAAAAAGTTCATGCCCATAATCGCAATCTGCGTACCGATAATCGGCAGCATAACGCTCAGCAGACGCTTAACCTTGTCCTTATAATCCTTGTGTAAAATTTTTAGCATATCCTTACTCCCATTTTCCCTAATATAACAAAAGCCACACGGCTGCAAACACAGTCGTGTGGCGAAAAGATGACTATTGAATCAGAAAAAATCCACAACAATTTTTCAGATTTAATTTTAACAATAAGCAGCCTGCTTGTCAAGCTCAGCCTTCTGCTTCTGCCAATTCGGAAAGATAAGCCCAACGATCCACCATCTCATCAAGCTTTTGCTGCACAGCCTCCTGCTGCTTCGTCAAGTCTGCCAAGCGGGTGAAGTCACTGCCGCATTGGTTGATTTCCGCACCCAGCATTTTCAGCTCTGCCTCGCTGCGTGCAATCTCCTGGTCAAGACGCTCCAGCTCCAGGCGTTCGCCATAAGTCATTTTCTTCTTCGCAGGCTCTTCGGCAGGCTTTGCTGCAGCCACCGGCTTAGCCTTGACAGGCTGCGCCTGCTGCGCGCTTTCTTCCTGCAGAGCTTCTACATAATCGCTGTAACCGCCGATATAAGGCTTGATACTGCCATCCTGCTCCAACGCAAAAATCTTTTGCGCAAAGCGGTCGAGGAAGTAACGGTCATGGGAAACGGCGATAACCGCACCGGCAAAGCTGTCCAGATAATCCTCCAAAACAGAAAGCGTCGGGATATCCAGGTCATTTGTCGGTTCGTCCAAAAGCAGCACGTTCGGTGCCGTCATCAGAACACGCAGCAGATAAAGGCGGCGTTTTTCACCGCCACTGAGCTTGGACACCGGCACCCATTGCAGCTCCGGCGGAAAGAGGAAGCGCTCCAGCATCTGCGCCGCGCTGATTCGCTGGCCGTCTGCCGTTTCAATGTAATTATTCGCTTCCTTGATATATTCCAGCACACGCATATTGCTGTCCGGGAACTCGCTGTGCTGTGCAAAATAGCCAATCTTCACAGTCTGGCCTACGCGCATTTCGCCGCTCGTAGGCTGTAGCTTGCCGGCGATGATATCCATCAACGTTGATTTGCCTGCGCCGTTAGGACCGACGATACCGATGCGGTCATTACGCAGCAGGATATAGCTGAAATCCTTGATATAATCCTTGCCGTCCCACACCATGCCGATGTCTTCCAACTCGATGATTGTTTTGCCAAGACGACTGCTGACGGAGGACATTTCCAGATTTGCTTCCGTCTTGACATTTTTCACTTCCGCTTCAATCTGAGCAAAGCGCTCCACGCGGTCCTTCTTTTTGGTACGGCGTGCTTCCGCACCACGGCTGATCCATGCCAGCTCACGACGATAGATATTGCGTAGCTTTTGCGCAGCAGAGGCTTCCGCAATACGGCGTTCCTCACGCTTTTGCAAAAACAGGCTGTAGTTACCGACGTAAACATAACCCTTGCCGCCGTCAATCTCCAGGGTGCGGTTAACAACACGATCAAAGAAATAACGGTCATGGGTTACCATCAGCAGCGCGCCCTTGCGCGCCAACAGCTTTTGCTCCAGCCAGGCAACAGTAGCGTTATCCATATGGTTGGTAGGCTCGTCCAAAATCAGCAGGTCCGACGGACGCACCAGCACGCCTGCCAAGGCCACGCGCTTGCGCTGGCCGCCGCTCAGTTCGCCCATCTGCTGCTGCAGGTTGGTAATACCCAGCTGCGTGAGCACAGCTTTAGCTTCGCTCTCCAGCTGCCAGGCATATTTATCATCCATCTGCTGCTGCAAATCCAGCAAATGCTTTTGCAGCTTTTTATTATCAGGTTCGGCTGCAGACTGTTCCACCGCAATTTCGTAATCGCGCAACAGCACCATCAGCGGCGAATCACCTTTAAAAACTTGCTCCAATACAGTTGCATCTGCCTCAAACGGCGGATCCTGCGGCAGATATTCCATCACTACGCCGCCGGGAATCGTCAGCTTGCCGTCACCGGCCTCGTGATTGGCAATCATGCGCAGCAAGGTACTTTTACCGGTGCCGTTAACGCCGATAATACCATACTTGTCGCCCTCTTCTACGTTAAAGGTAATATTTTCAAACAACAATCTGTCGCCATAGCTGTACGACAAATCCTCTGCACTTAAAATCATTTTACTTATCTCCCTGTAAAAAATTTACACTCTAAAATTATATCACGCCTGCGGGTAAAAGTAAAAAGGACGAACCGCCAAGGCTCGTCCTTCAAGCTTTTCACTTCACTGTAATCTGTAAATTTTCGTTTTCCTCCGCTGCGTCCTGCAAAACCTGCAGCAGCTGCTCACCATACCAGCCCAGCTTTTCATTATCCGTAACGTTAGCAGGCACAATGATCTGAGTAGGCTCGGCAATCTCCGTCAGACAGTCGTACAGAGCGTCTAAATTTGCACCGTAGTACACAGGCAATGCCAACGCGCTGCGCAGATATTTATGCAGCGCAGGCACAGAGGTCATACGCTCAAGGTCTAATGTGATAGTTTTCATGATAATCTCCTTATTTTCCGTATAGCTTGCTGAAGGACTTGTAATGGTCGCCAGTGTAGTAAATCAAGCCATCGTTGGAAAAGACAATGCGCTTCGCGTTACGATTACCCTTCACATAATCAATGTCGCATTCCTTCCAGTTACGGCCATTTTTCTTCGGCAGCTTGCCTTCGTAATTGCCGTAGCGGTCTCCGCCGATGGATTTACCCGGCGCAACCTTTTCGAGGGTGCCTTTTGTCTGCCAGCCTAGCTTTTTGGCTTCGTTTTTCGTAATATAATTGTGCGGCAATCGCTTATATTCGTTGATGTAGGCAGCAACGTGCTCTTTATCGGTGTAAGCAGCGCTTTCGCTGATTTTGATTTTGCCGCTATTGGCCTTGACGTTGGCCGCAGTGTTCTGGCCATTGTTGCTCTTGGTTGTATTAACAGTTGTTGTCTGGGTTGTCTGCTTATCGTTGGTCTTGGGGCTGTTACTGCCGCAGCCGGCAATTACGCTGACGCTGAGCAGCATCGCCAGGAAGAACGCTAAAAGTTTTTGCATAAGTATGCTCCTTTCTTAAAAACCACCATCATTATAAGCTCTTGCGATTACATACGAAGGCTCATAATATGCACTGGCATTATAATTATCAATCACTTCGCAAATAGGATTATTATATACCCGCCGCATGCCCTGAACGTAATCTTCATCAGGCTGCAACGTAGCAAGAATAAGACGCATATATACCTTGCCCATCGCAGTAGCCGCCGGAATCTGCTCGCATAAATTCTTATCAACCGCAGTGATATCAAAAGTACCCTGCTGCAGGTTATACTCTGTAATCCAATCAGCTTCAACCTGCATGGGATTAACGCTGTGCAGCACGTTAGCCACGCTGATTAAATGACGCAGCTCAGCCTCGCCTATGGTATTAACTACATAAGCGTTATGCTGGTTTAGCTTACGGGCCACACGCTCCACCATATAGCACATAAAGTACAAATCATTTTTCACAACTTCACTCAACTCAATAATATCATCGAATGATTTTGCGGAACGTCTTAGATATTCATGACCACCATCTACTGCACAAGCGCCACAAGAACAAACTTTATAGTCATGAACAGAAAATGACTCAATTATATCGCCACATATTTTACACTTGATTGCATTTCTGATAATCATTACCTATCCTCCTATCTTCTTTTCATTATATCATATACAAAAAATCGGCGCACCATATCATAATGCGCCGCCCCCAAAAGTTCACAAGTAATTACTTGAAAAAAACTATGCTTCATGTTATATTATAAATAAAGAAGACAACCGCCCACAAGGTGGGTTGCCGCTTAAATTAGGTTTGAAAAACCGTCTCTAGGTCGCAAATTACAGAGGCGGTTTTTCTATGTCTAGACTATCTGCTGTACTGAAAGATAAAAGTTAGCAATGCCAGAATGAACATGCCAAAAGCCATCAGGTCTTTGAAATCATAGTTCCTCATAGACATCACCTCGATTCTCTTAGAGAATTTCGGCAACGCCACCCCGTAAACGGTTGTCTTAAAACATATTTTAGCATATAAAACAAAAACATACAACGAACAAGCTGTGAAGTTTGCCGTTGTATGTTTTTTATTTATATCCTATTTTTACCTTACATCTCTGCCATGAGTATAAACCGGCAGCAGCTTCGGCGACAGCTCGCCCTGCACACCAGCAGCCTTTTCTTCCTCAGCGTAGCGACGTACATGCTCCAGGCTCAGCTTGCCCAGTTTAACAGCCTTCGCTGCTTCGGCAGCCTTCGTACCCGCAATACGGCCAAAGACAATGATATCCAGCAGGCTGTTGCCCATCAGACGATTGGTACCGTGAATACCGCCAACAGCTTCACCGGCAACAAACAGGCCCGGCCGCTTGGTTTCCGCATCCTTATCAATCAGGATACCGCCGTTTTGGTAATGCAGCGTCGGATAAATCAAAATAGGCTCCTTGCGCAGGTCAATGCCGAACTTAGCATACATACGCAGCATACCCGGAATGCGTTTGGCAATAGTGCCTTCGCCATGCAGCATTTCAATCAGCGGCGTATCGAGCCACAGCGCCACACCGTCGAGCGCCTTCACGCCCTTGCCGCGGGCAGTACACTCGCGGATGATAGACGCAGCCGCCACATCACGGGTTTCCAGCGGATGCATAAAGATTTCGCCCTCGCTGTTTACCAGCTGCGCACCAATCGAACGCACCTTTTCTGTAACCAGCGCACCGTAAATCTGCGCCGGATAAGCAACACCCGTCGGATGATATTGAATAGCATCCGCATAAATCAGCGGCGCACCGGCACGATAAGCCATAACAAGACCGTCGGCAGTCGCACCGTAATGGTTAGAGGTTGGGAAGCCCTGATAATGCAAGCGTCCTGCACCACCGGTTGCCATAATTACGCATTTTGCGCGTACAACCTTGTACTCCTGCGCATCAAAATCCCACAGCACCGCACCGGCAGTTTTGCCCTCCTCGTCGAGCAGCAGCTCGACCGCGGGCGCAAACTCCAGCACCGGAATACCACGGTTCTGAACCTCGTCACGCAGTACGCGCATAATCTCCGCACCGGTGTAGTCGGCGCAGGCATGCATACGCTTACGGCTTGTGCCGCCGCCATGCGTCGTCACTTGTCAAACATAACGCCCAGCTTGCTCAGCCAGTCAATCGCTAACGGTCCGTTGGTTACCAGCTCTTCCAGCAACTCGGGAATATTTTTGTAGTGACCGCCGCCAAAGGCATCCAGATAATGCTGCGCCGGGGAATCGTTGCCCTTATCCGCAGCCTGAATACCGCCCTCGGCCATCATGGTGTTGGCATCGCCCATGCGCAGCTTTGTAACTACGAGGACATTCGCACCGCCGTTATGTGCTTCCAGCGCAGCGGAAGCACCGGCGCCGCCGCCACCGATAACCAGAACATCAACGTCATAGTCCACTTTTTCCAAATCAAGCTCTACATCCTGCAGGCGGCTTTTGCCCTCCAGCAGCTGTGCCAATTCTACCGGCACCTTCTGTCCCTTGTTGGGACCAACCTCCAACACTTTGAAGCCCTTGGAGCTGTAGTCAGGATGGAACTCCTTCAGCAGCTCGTCCTTCTCCTCTGCCGTAAAGCGTTCGATAGAAGCATGCAGACGTTGGGCACGGGTAGCTTCAACCTTAGCCATAGATTTTAACATATCTTCAGTAAATGCACTCACCTTGCCGCACCTCCTTATTTTTCAATCTCACGCTTGTTATACAGGTCTTTGATTTCGTCCAAAGGCATATTTTTGAGCTTTTCCAACAGCGTTACATAATCGCCGTTTTCAATTTCGGCAACACGTTTAGCCAGATGCTCGCACTTCGGCGCAATATATTTGCCTGTCAGGCGACGGCACATCAGGCCGACAGCGCTGTGGCTGATTTGTGCCGGGCAGCGGGATGCGCAGATGTTGCAGCCAACGCAGTCGAAGGAAGCATGCGCTGCTTTTTCGTATTCGCCGCGCTGAGCGTAAGCAATATACTGCATAACATTCAGGCCCTGCGGACAGCCCTTCGTGCAGGCATTGCAGCCAATGCAGCTGAAAATTTCCGGATACAGCTGACCGACAATATTATCGCTTGCCTTAATCTCTTCGATATTAAAGGTGCGCTTGTTAATCGGGAAGGAATCAATCTTGCCAACGCACATACCTTCCTCAACCTTCGTCTGGCAGGCAAGCACAACCTTCAGCTCCGTGCTGCCCTTAAGGCGATAAATTACTGCACAGGCTCCGCAAAAGCCGCTGCGGCAGCCGCAGCCGCGCACCAGCTTAAAGCCTGCATATTCCATGGCATCCATAATGGTCAGGGTTGCCGGGACACTGTACTTTTTGCCCAGCAGGTAAACAGTTACCATTTCTTCCATATTTTTGCTCCTTATATTTTCTTCTCCAAAAAATGTATATGTGTAAATTAAATTCTGTAGAACTACAAGCGAAGTGCCTACAAGACACCCCCAATCATCGCCGGCGGCGATGCAAGCATCCTTGCATGAGGCAACAGAACTCTAGAGGACTCACAACGTAAGCAATTATAATATCGTGATGCGAATAAAAATTTTAGTAAATAAGTGTCCGGATTCACAGAAGTGTCGCAACTGTTTGAGCGATAAGCAAACTAATATAGAAAGATATGTAAGCATAGCGCGAGTTTTGCGGCACTTCGTCTTGAATCCACACGAAATTTGCGTTAAGAAATTTTTCCTGAGCTAAGCGATATTTAATTGCGAAGAATCAATACTCGTCCGGCATCTCGTCTAGCTCATCGCAAGTAAACACCGGCCCATCCTTGCACACATACTTCTTGCCGATATTGCAGCGACCGCACTTGCCCACGCCGCACTTCATGCGCAGCTCCAGCGTCGTATAAACCTGCTTCTTCTCAAAGCCCATCTCAATCAACGCCGCCAGACACAGCTTAATCATAATCGGCGGACCACACAGCAGCACCGTCTTATCCGGCGTAAACTTCAGGTCCTTCAGGAAATTAGGCACAAAGCCGACATTACCCGTCCAGCCCTCCTGCGCACGGTCAATCGTCAGATGCACTCGCGTATCATTTTGCGCCGGCCACACATTCGTCAGCTCATCGTAACGTACAAAATCTTCCTTACTGCGTGCGCCGTAAACAACATCAATGCTGCCGTAATCCTCACGCTTATCCAGCATATAATTGATGACACTGCGCAGCGGCGCCAAACCGATACCGCCGGCGATAAAGAGCAGATCCTTGCCCTTCAATTTATCCTCAACAGGGAAATGATTGCCGTAAGGTCCGCGTACTGCTATCTGCTGACCGGGTTCAATATCAAAATGCAAAAAGTTCGTAATCGAGCCGCAGCGTTTAATGCTGAACTCCATATATTTTTCGTTCGTCGGAGAGGAGGTAATGGAAAAAATCGCCTCACCCTTACCGGGAACAGAAAGAATAGCGCATTGTCCCGGCAGATGCTCAAACAGCTTACCGCCGCCGATTTTCTCCACGCGGAAGGTTTTTACATCAGCCGTTTCCGTGCAGATATCCGTCACCACGCCAATCTGCGGAATCAAGGTATCCTGACAATTACACATCCTGCTTCACCTCCGCTTTTTCCAAGGCCTTGGCAACCTTGACAATATTCAGCTGCACCGGACACTTTTGCAGGCAGCGTCCGCAGCCGACGCAAGCATATTCACCATCATTGTTTTCAGGGAAATATACCAGCTTATGCATATAACGCTGGCGGAAGCGTTCCACCTTCGTCTTACGCGGGCTGCCATGCGCCATCAGCGTAAAATCCTTCGCCATGCAGCTGTCCCAGCAGCGATAGCGTTGCGTGCGCTCTTCCGTCTCCTGATAATCACGGATATCGTAGCAATGACAGGTGGGGCACACATAGGTGCAGGTGCAGCAGGACAGGCAGCCTGCAGCCATCTGCTCCCAGATTTTGCTGTGGAAGACCTTCAGCTCATCCTTAGTCAGCTCGTCATTCACCTTGAAATCATGCAAGGGCAGTACGCTCAAAATTTTCTGCGTCTGCTCCTTTTGTTCGCTGATTGCTTTTGCAGAAGCAGCTTCCGCCTCAGACAGCACACCGCCATCAACAAGCTTCGCTGTCAGCTCCTCGCCCTTGGCAGTCACAGCCTGCCAGCAAAGCTCCTCGCCTGCCAGCCAGGTCTGCACATCCGTCTCCGGAGCGCTAGCGTCAATGCCAAAGGCATGGCAGAAGCAGGTTTCTTCGGGAGCACTGCAGCCTAAGCCGATGAGCACGCATTGCTCGCGTCTTGTTTTATAATATGTATCAACAGGCGCTTTTAAAAACACCTTATCCAAAATTTTAAAGCTGCGCGCATCGCAGGCACGCACGCCCATGACGATCGTCACGCCGGCAGGCGGAATATTTTGCTCTAGCGCCAGCTCCTTGCCGCTCGTCTTAAAGGTCATCAGATTTTCTACCTGCGGAAAGAAAACGTCCTTGGCGCTGCGATTCGTCAGCGTCGCATCCAGTGCAACCTCCGCATCCTCGCGGTACGGTGCGAAGTCCGCATGACCGCTCTTGTTCTTGCAGGGCAGCAGCAGCGTACCAATATTTTGCAGGGCTGCATATAACTTTGGAAAATTATCCTTTGCTATCTTATACATGCTGCTCCCTCCCTTCTACCGCATTGTTGGCCTCGGGATCATTCTGCCTAAAGCTTACCTGCGGTGCAGGTGTTTCACTGTCCGCACCGGCCTGATACTGGCCGAAGAAGCTGTTGATATCCTTCATAAACTTCATGTTCAGCAGCTCCAGATGAATTCCCTGAGGACAAATGCGTGCACATTCGCCGCAGCCGGTGCAGCGACCGGCAACGTGGAAGGCACGGATGATATGATACATCTGCTCTTCTACCTCGTCGGCATACGCCTTGCCTGCTACCGGAGTATCGGGCTTATCAAAAATGCATTGCTCACAGCTGCACGCCGGGCAGATATCACGGCAGGCATTGCAGCGGATGCACTTGGAAAGCTCGCTTTGCCAGAAGGCAAAACGTTCTTCCGCGCTCATCGCTTCAATCTCCTTGACTTTGGCAAATTTATCACCAGTAAACTGTGGTACCGGCAGCGGCTCGGCCAGCTCCTCGTCCGCAATTTTATAGGCAGCGCCCTTGCACATCAGGCATTTGTTCAGCAGCACGTCAGCCTTTGCCAGACGCTTTTCACCGTAAGCAGTGTTGACAACAACCTCTTCACAGTCCACGCTCACGCTGATAATACCCTTAGCGCCGGCAGCCTTAATCTTGTTGATATCCAGCATACCGCTGCAGGGTGTGCCGATGGCGTAAACAAGCTCACGCTTAATGCGGTTATCCTTCAGCAGCTGGTTTACTCCGTATGTATCACAGGGCTTTAAGAAAACTGCTGTCTTCTTGCCTGCATGGCTTGTTTCGATTAAATATTTGCAGAGATTGGCAGGGCAGAACTCGTTATAGACAAGCTTGTCGCATTCGTCCGCACTGCTTACGGCTGCAGGTGTGTTATCGTAAAAGAATTCGCCTGCCTGCCATGCCAGCACACGCTCTACTGTGCCCTCTGCCAACAGCTCAGCTGCACGCTTCTGCAGCAGCTTTTCTATTTTTTGCATCGCAAATCCCTCAACTTTACATTCTCACCTAATGCCGCAATATGCTCGGCAAAATCGTTCATCACCTGTGCAAAACGTGCGCCCTCGGCCGCACTAACCCATTCCACACGGAAGCGTTCACCGGCCACTCCCAGATAATCAAGCATACTGAGCAGCAGCGTCATACGACGACGCGCATAATAGTTGCCGGTAGAATAATGGCAGTCACCTGGGTGGCAGCCGCACATGATTACACCATCCGCGCCACGCTGAAACGCGCGCAGGATAAAGAGCGGATTCACTCTGCAGGAGCAGGGAACCTTGATGATTTTGATATTAGCGGGATAATGCTTGCGGGCCGTTCCGGCGCCGTCAGCACCGGCATAGCTGCACCAGTTGCAGCAGAAGGCCACGATTTTCGGTTCAAAATTTTTCTTCTCTAGCATAATGCATCCACCTCTGCCAGAATTTGTTGATTAGTAAAGCCCTGCAAATCCATAGCACCGCAAGGGCAGGCTACCGTGCAGGCACCGCAGCCCTGGCACAGCGCATTGTTTACCACAGCAACGGTGCGTGTTTCGCGCACGCCCAGCTTAGTGATAACCTGCTTGCTCTCGCCGGTAATCGCACCATAGGGGCAGACATGCGTGCAAGCCAGGCAGCCGCTGCAAATGCTTGTATCGCACTGCGCAGTACAGGGGTTCGTCAGCAGCTTATCCTTCGCCAGCAGGCCTACGACCTTAACAGCCGCTGCACCGGCCTGTGAAACAGTTTCCGGAATATCCTTCGGTCCCTGGCACATGCCGCTGAGGAAAATGCCTGCCGTCGGACTTTCAACCGGACGCAGCTTCGGATGCGCCTCTACGTAAAAGTCATCGTTATCAATGCTGGCAGTCAGCATCGTCGCCAGCTTGCGCGCATCGGGAGAAGGCTGTACAGCCGTTGCCAGCACTACTAAATCAGGATTCAGCATTAGTTTGCGGTCGCTGTTCAAATCGCTGGCAAAAACAGTCAGCTTGCCATCGCCGTCGACAACAACCTTGCCCACCTGACCGCGTACATAATGCACGCCGTATTCCTCCACTGCACGGCGCTGGAACTCGTCAAAGCCCTTGCCAGGAGTACGTACATCTATATAAAATACAGTTACATCCACATCAGGATATTTTTCGCGGATATACATAGCATGCTTGGCATTATACATGCACCCGTGCGAGTGAACAAAGCGCCTCGCAGCGTGAGAGCATCGTTATAGAACTTAATATCTGTGACCGCATTGCCCGAGCCGTTTGTGCCGGGCTGATAGGTCACATCCCAAGCGCCCGTGATACGCACATAGGTCTTGTCGGAAAGCTGCCGGAAGATAGCGTTGAACCGCTCTCTGAGTGCGTTGTACAGCGCGGCAAACTCTTCATTTGTCAGCGTGTTGTCATCCGCCAGATAG
>ENA-OPTA01001749-OPTA01001749.1-human-gut-metagenome-genome-assembly--contig:-NODE-1749-length-12580-cov-3.364631_pt1 | contig 12580 bp, 8 predicted proteins | sample MGYA00241813_ERZ501917 | MGnify/ENA primary metagenome ERZ501917 (study PRJEB25962, sample SAMEA2042408) | human gut metagenome | biome: human gut; feature: human-associated habitat; material: faeces...
CGGAAAACGCAGAATTTCCGATGCTTGTGACACTATCTGGAATCGTGATGTCTGTCAAGCTGCTGCAACCGGAAAACGTATGATCTCCAATGCTTGTGACACCACTCGGAATTTCGAGGCTAGTTAAGCCGCCACACCCGGCAAACGCACCCTTTCCGATGTTTTTGACAGTTTCTGGAATTTCGATACTGGTTAAGCCGCCACAATTGTAAAACGCAAAAGCTCCGATGCTTGTGACACCTTCTGGAATTTCAATGCTTTTTAAATTGCTGCAATTGTAAAACGCAGAATTTCCGATGCTTGTAACGCCCTCTTGAATCACAACTTTTTTTACGTTGTCTTTCTTTTGGGTTGCAGGGCTACCAGAGTACCAACTATAACCCTTCATCGCCCCTGAGCCGCTGATGGTCATTGTGCCGTCGGCAGTGAGTGTCCAGGTCAGGTTGCCTTCGTTCCAGTAGGTTGCGATTTTGCTTGCGTTTACGCCGAGATCATCGCTTGTCAGCTTAGAGCCGTTTTCAAGAAGCACCTCGGTCAGATTGTCGCAGCCATAAAACGCTCTATCTCCTACGCTTTCAACACTCTTTGGAATGGTGATGTTGGTTAAACCGGTGCAATTGTAAAACGCATAATTTCCGATGCTTTCGACATTACTCGGAATTTCAATGCTTGTTAAGCCGGTGCAACTCTCAAACGCAGAATCTCCGATGCTTTTGACACCGTCCGGAATGGTGATGCTTGCCAAGTTGCTGCAACGCTCAAACGCACAATCTCCGATGCTTTTGACACTATCTGGAATCGTGATGCTAGTTAAGCCGGTGCAACTGATAAACGCAGAATTTCCGATGCTTGTGACACCATTTGGAATCGTGATGCTGTTTAAGCCGGTGCACCAGGAAAACGCACCAATTCCGATGCTTGTGACACTACTCGGAATTTCGATGCTTGCTAATTTTCTGCAATCGAAAAACGAATAAGCTCCGATGCTTGTAACGCCCTCTTGAATTACAACTTCTTTTACGCTGTCTTTCTTCTTGGTTGCAGGACTATCATCAGTATCATAATCCTTCATCGCCCCTGTGCCGCTGATGGTCATTGTGCCGTCGGCGGTGAGTGTCCAGGTCAGGTTGTCTTCTGTCCATGTCAGCGATCCTGATTCTGTCCCTGCACCTGTTTCCTCCGCACTCGCCGTGATCCCCCACGAGATATTTTGCAGGGTATCGGTCGGGAAGTACAGCAGCGTTCCCGCCGCCATGACTGCTGCCGACGAAAGAGCAGCCAGCCGTTTCCATTGTTTCTTCATAATATGCCTCCTTCGTTTTCGAATATATTACATATTCTTGATAGATCTATTATAACATGATCGAATATTCTTTGTCAAGAAAAAGGACGAGTTTTTTGCGGTTTCGTTCAATTTTTGGAAGTTGGAGAGGAGGGAGTGTTGTTTTGTTCTGTGTCTGCTTTTGAAGCAACTGCCTTATATTGGATATCGTCGTCTGAACAAACAGAGAAGCGTGTTTCCCAGCGATACGGCTCTTTTAAAGGCTTTGTATCTGGCAACCCACGAGATTACAAAGAAGTGGACGATGCCGCTGAGAAACTGGGGCAGAGTTCTTGGCGAGCTGGAGATCATGTACCCCGACAGGCTGAGCTGAGCCGGCACGGTCAGTCTGCTTCCATTCCGCTACGCTCCATTTCAGCAGACTGACTGTTGAAGAAACTTGACAAATTACGGTATTTGTTGTACACTGTAAAAAAATTGAGCAGCTGTTTTTCAAGCCGCCCCACAATATCGTTTTTTATCACTGTTGTTGAATTTACAGAAATTTTTTCGCAGAGCCACAAACCCGCATCACTGATTTTTAGTGGTGCGGGGCTTTGTTTTATTCATAAGCCGGATATTGTTCAGGAGACTCTCCGACCACTCTAATCATCATGGCTTCATCTGTATCCTCGTCGATGATTCGCAGAACTCTGCATTGAAATTCCCAGTCATCGCCAAAATCAAAGACAAACTTGAATTTGTCGTCCTTCTGCAACCCGAGTTTACTCAATTTAACGTCACAGGTATGACGGTATTCATTTTCCTCGTCCACTTCCGCCATATAGTAGCAGTCGTAATTGCTCCATGCTTTATTGTCCATAAAAAAAGCATGAGCATGGTCGTTACAAAAATCGAATGCCCAGAGGATGATATCTGCCAAGTCTTCCAGTGATTCATTCAAAGACACCTGAATGTGACGATAGCAGCCTTTTCCAATTGAGACGCTTAATACAGCAGATTTATTGACTTTCTTTGTTGACATATATATAACTCCTTTTTACTTATTGTATTCATTTTGATGGACTGACAACCTTTCCCCACACTCAACCCTATTTTTGCAACTTTCAAAATTGCAGCTTTTGGTCACTCCATTTTCTGCGATTTTACGCTGTTTTTCAGTGTGACATTCAATCCACACACTGAAAAATCGGAAAAAGCAGTTTCACGCACCCTAAATCGAGTGCGTGATTTGGCTGTCAAAAATCAAAGTGTGCAGATTGGTTGTCAGATGTGCCGTGTACGTCTTTTGGCTTTTTCACCTGTTCCCGCATACAGCAAAATGAGTGTGCAGGGGAATATATTTGAAAAGGTCAAGTGCCAATTATCCACGTAAATACGCCATTTTAGGCTTTCTGTTGTGACAGCAGAACTACGCACTCAACGTGCCTCGGAAGCCTGATTTTGATGTCATGATGACAACAAATCTACTGAAACGAGAGGTTTGAGAGTGGGGAATGGATACCTTGCAACTTATGAAGGTTAAGAGTGTGCATTCTTGTTTGTCTAAAGGCGCTTATTTTGATATAACAGTCGTTATATTAGCATGCGTCAAAAAATGTAAGATACTCTGCATAATCGAGACCAGTGTTTTTCCAATAACCTAAATACTTGAATTGATTTCGTTTGATATCTTCTATTTTAGATATTAGCTCAGGCTGTGTTTTTTTACCTACTATCTTTAATTCTTCATTAATTAAATGACAAACATAAAATTTTGTAATTAGCGCGAAATATGGTCCACAAAAACTATGATTAGGATAGAACCATTCATTTTCGAGATTCATAAACTCAGTAAGAGTTTCTTCTAAATCAATTATAAATGCTTCTTGGTCATTTTTATAGTAGTGTGTAAGACAATCTAAGATTATGTTTATATAGGCAGAAAAACAAATATTACCATATTCTGACTTTCCTTCTAATAAATCGACTATATATTTTTTCCACTTTTCTCGCACTGAAAAACTAATATCATCTAAAACATCATCATGCAGATTATTTAGTTCTTTTTCAATACGTTTAAATTTAGTCATTTCTGGTTCATGGATGAAAATACTAAAATCAAACGGTAAACATAGAACAACCTCGATCCTTAGTTCAGCTTCACTGTTATTCAAAATATAGATTAACCATTCAGGAAACTTCCCCATTTTTTCACATTCAATGATCAGTTTATCAGCTAATGAAGAATCAACAGTATACAACCTTCTGATAATATGCAGGAAATCAGCCTTTCTGTCGTCTTGGGAGAAGAAGAATAGCATCAATGCAGCACCTAATAAAACATTACCATTACTAATTTGATCTATAGAGAAGAGGGTGAATTCATCACATATTAGTTTTGCAAAATTGAAAACATCCCAAAAATAGATTGCACTATTAATAAATTTGTACGTTTCCTGGGAATCCAGCTCAGTTAAGCACTTTACAGATTTTATGAATATATCATCTGTATCAAGTAAACCGCATGTAATAATATGAATATAATAATCAGTGTTAATATCTTGCATTTTTACACTCTGATTAACATTATGGAATTTATCGCCTATTGGATTTCCCGCTTCTGCATCCGTCTTCACCTCATTTTTTGTAGTTTTCCGCTTGTGATTATACGCCTCTTTCCATACAACACATGATTCATCTGAAAGCTGTGTCCAAAGTCTATCAAAAGCATCTAATATATATTCGGAATGTTCTACTAATTGAAAAATATGATGTTCTTTTCCGATTGCATTGAGAGATTTTCCAAGTGACCACACTTGACATCGTTTGTCTCGATAACACACTATCAAGAATCTATCGTGAAATTTATATCCAAACACGCCATGTTGACAGCGGAATTCCAAATTGATTCCTAGCGAATCACTTGAATTTAGCTTCTCAAATTGTTCTGTTTTCCATTTTTCATAATCCAATTCGCTTTGAGTTAATTCTTTTTCAAGTTTTGCTGAATGTGCTGACGAGATAGCCATCATTTGAACATTATAATACTCTGAATAGAATAATGTATTTAGTATATCATCTGCAGACAAATACGGATCCCATAAACAAATGCGTTCAACTCTACTATCACGATTTATTAGCGTTCTTATATCTTTTAATGCACGTAAATTCTCATCAGCTTTTTCTCGGCTATCAGAGTACTGCGAAAAAGACAATGTTTTTTCAAGATCTTCTAATCTGCGGTCGTATTTTCTTTTATTGATCATAGTATGATGTTTATGTACTTGTGGAATTGGTGAAGATAGTGTTGTATCTACTTGCTTTATTTCGATGAGATCATTTTTAATCTTTCGCCTCATCCCTAAATTGACTGCCATGTTAAAAGAAAATCCTTCAATTACGCCATTACTAGAAAAAACATACATTATCAATCCCGAATTGAGGTCTTGAATTGTTAATTGTGTTTTATCAAAATTGTATACACCAATTAATTCTATCTCGTTTTGTTCCTCAGTAAATTCTTTGCTGCAAAAGCCGGTAACTATTCCATCAGAGTAATTATACACAATTCCCTGGTACTTCTTATCATGAGCCCTTTGATCGATTTGATAATCAATATATAGTTTCTTAGGATCAAATTGTCCATTCAGTTTGGAACGTATACTAGGAAATATTATTTGTGATGGAAACTGGAATACTATATTTCCTAATCTATCGCGCAATGACTGAAGATTTATAGGAATAACTTTGTATATTTTCTCGCAAAGATCGTAAATATTCTTTTCATCTAAAGGGAATTTTTTATCGCAATCAAAAAATTCTATAATATAGCTCCCATTTGTATTGTTCTTCAAAACAGAGTTTATTGGGATAGAATGATCGTGGGGTACGAATGACTCAGGACATATTTCCATACTTCCGAGATGTACTTCATCACCAAGTCCTATATCTAATAAATCACTATTCTTCTGATTTGTATATTTGCAAAGTTTAATATATGTTTGATGTGCGTTTTCCGTCTCAACAAATCGCCGTATTATACCCATACTAATTTCTTCAGTTATGGGTATAAGCTTAGAAGTAAGGTACTCTTGATTATAATTTATATTATTTCTTTCAACTGCAATAAAAATAGTAAAAATATTTATAGGTTTGTTGTCTGAAACTTTATCTAATATAAAGATCGAAATACACTCAAATGCATTAAAAAATCCAAGAGTACCGGGTTTAATAAGATGCTCAAAAGAGCTACTATTTGCCGCTTTATTATTCATATTATACTTTGCCTCATTCTCCTAATTGTCATAACGTACATTACTAATAACAACATAACTAATGAATGTTCGATTCTATTATTCTATATAAGTGTTTAAGCTTATCATCATTTAATCCATTATAATCAACAGCAAGTCAGAAATCAAATGTTCGATGGAAATCATCCGTATAATCAACATATACAAGCTTTTCACAGTCATCAAATTGATTAGAAGTTATACCAATAATCAAACCTTCTCTTAAATCTTTTTAATTATAATATGTGCTGTTTGTGTCTTCTGAATCCTGAATGCTATATATTGAAGTTAAGTTTATATATTTTGCAGACAACTTTATTCCTGTTGGTTTCCTAACTCTTCTATCATTGAGCACTAATCAAGCATGTGACCAATCCTCACGCTATAAAGACACCCAAATTATTTTGATGCTATTTTGTAACAAGTATTCAGCTAACAAGTAACTGGCATCGCCACAACAGCCAGTTGGAAATTTTTTAAAGTGCAAATCATCCCTAAATTCATGTGCACGATATGCCGCATCAATTGCTTGTCGAAACTTACGAACTAATTGCTCTATTTTCCACCATCTCAAACTGACAAGTATGTTTCTTACTCTTTTTATCATAGTTCACGCCAACAAACAGCACTTTTCCATGATAATCCTTCAAACAGCGAATATAATTCCGGTCTTTGATTTGTTCCAATGCAATACCAGTGGTTTGATTCCATTTCAGTTCCACGATCATTGCCGGATTATGGTTTCCGGTTCTCGGTACAAATACCAGATCCGCAAAGCCTTCTCCGCCTTGCAATTCCCGATAAATCGCATAGCTGTCTTGTGCAGAATAGTATGCCAGACTCAGCACACAAGCCAGCGAATTTTCATCGTTGTATTGAATCACAGAACAGTTGTCGCTGTGAACTTCCTGAAGCATTTCCGCCACTTTTTCCGCATTCTGTGCCAGCGTCAATTGCAGCAGCTTGTCGGAACGATGAATGGCATTGTTAACCGTCTGGAACTCCTGCCCCTGGATGGAATTGAGAAATTCCTGCCGCACTTCTTTGTTGGGAATCCAGGCAGTTTTTGTATCGAAGTCGTAAGTCAGATAGCCCAGATGTACCAGCAAAGTCAGAATATCGTCTGCTGTTTCAAAGGTACACATATCGTTCTGGAATGTTTTCGTGTTAATAGAAATATGCTCTCCGGCAATCATCCGAATGATCTTATCCCGCAAGCCGTTCTCATTGCGAACGATATACATTTTCAAAGCCTCATAGGTTTCTGTCTGTGTCCAGTAGCTGTCAAAGATGCCGTTCATCATCGCTGATGTTACAGATCTTGGATTATAAATGGATATACCATTGACATTATAGCCATCGTACCAATCTTTCGTTTGTTCAAAAGACATATGATAACGTTCACAAAGCTGACGAACTTCCCTCTCTGTAAAACCAGTGAATTCTGCGAGTGCATATTGATTGGTCATAGAGTATTCATCAAACATATTCAGTGCAGAATGTTGACCATATTTCTTGATTGGAAGAATCCCAGTCATATAGGCAAGTGCCACATAGGGTTGTCCTTTCAGAAGATCCCGCAGAAAATCCAGATATTCCTTTTGAGCAGTCGCATTATCCCGATGCACCCGGAAAATGGAATCCCATTCGTCAATGATGAAGATAAACTTTTCTTCACATTGACCGTACAGATCTTCCAACGCAATAATCAAACTGGTTTCTTCCGGCTCTATCCCGGAGAATGTCTGTTTCATCTCTTTTAGCACACGTTTCTGCAAGAAGTCCAGCATTTCATGGACATTTTTGGTTCTGCCAAGGAATTTCTGCATATCGATGTGAATCACATTATACCGGTTCAAGTGCTTTTCAAAATCCGGTGTCTGTGCAATCTGAAACTTGGAAAACAATTCTCTCGAATCGCAGCCCTTGCTGTAATAAGCCGTCAGCATATTCTCTGCCATCGACTTCCCGAATCTTCTGGGACGGCTGACGCAGATCTCCTTGTTTTCTCCAAACAAACATTTATTGGTGAAAGAAATCAACATGGTCTTATCCACATAAATTTCAGAATAAGTAACTGTAGAGTAAAACAAATCATTTCCTGGGTTCAGATAGATTCCCATGATGCAGCACCTCCGTTTTTTCTTAGTATACCACAAATTTAAGGAGAAATCAAGACAACAATGCCGTTATAAAATCTAAAAATCCTCCCCTGCTTTTATATTTTGCAAAGGAGGATTTTTGAAGTGATTCACTTTTCAATGGAAACCGCGACACCTGATTGAAATGTAAAATCCAGTCGATCGAAGGAAACTGTTACTTTTGCAAGTAAATGCCGAACCAGTGTTTCATCAAATTCGGTAATGTGATGCGGCTGAGCAGCCAAAAATTCCTGCAGTTCCCGCATACGTTCTTTCTGCTCCTGTTGAGAAACATTTTCTCTTAAAGCCTGTTCCTTTTGCTCTCGCAGCCGAAAGATCTCCTGTGCTATCTCCTCATAATCCTCATGCCGTTCTGCACATTCGATCAACTTTTTCTGAAGAACATCTAATTTTCTCTGTATTTCCTCGGGCAGATTGGATTGTTCCATTTCAATCACTTCAGCCATATTTTCCTGTAAGATAGAAAGATATGTTTCACTGCCTCCTGTCAATTGATTCAGAGCCTCTACAAAAGCTTGCTTCAAAGATTCCTCATAGACTGTTCGTGCATGACACGCTCCTTTTTTCTCCAATCTGGTCATACATCGCCACACCACAGATTTGCAGCCTCGGTTATTCCAATGGATTCTGCGGAATTGTTCCCCACATTCAGCACAGTAAAGCAAACCAGTAAAACAGTGTTTTGCACTAAATCCACGCCGTCTGCCCATACAATCCACCTGTGAACCACGCCTTGCAATTTCCTCCTGCACCTGTAAGAACAATGCTCTGGGAATAATTGCCTCATGATCGTCCTCCACATAATACTGCGGCATTTCACCGTTATTTTTAATGCGTTTTTTCTTGAGAAAATCCACAGTATATGTTTTTTGCAGAAGGGCATCTCCCATATACTTTTCATTTTCCAGAATTAACCGAATCGAACTGTCATGCCATCGGGTATTTCCTCTTGCTGTTCGGATACCGTCCCGTTCCAGTCCCCTTGCAATCTGCTGACAGCTTGCTCCCTCCAGATATTCCCGATAGATTCGTTTTACCGTTTCCGCTTGTTCCGGATTGATCACAAGATCTCCGTTTTCGTCCTTATCATAGCCAAGAAAACAGCTGACATTGACCATCACCTTTCCCTGTTGAAACCGATACTGCATTCCCAGTTTGACATTCTGACTCAGAGATTCTGATTCCTGTTGTGCCAGAGATGCCATAATGGTAATCAGCACTTCCCCTTTCGCATCCATTGTGTTGATGGACTCTTTTTCAAAATAGATTGGAATGTTTTGTGCTTTCAGCTGTCGGATGTAATTCAGGCAATCTACTGTGTTTCTGGCGAATCGGCTGATGGATTTTGTGATGAGCATATCAATCTTTCCGTCCATGCAGTCCTGAATCATCTGATGGAACTGTTCCCGATGTTTTGTGGAGGTTGCACTGATGCCGTCATCGGCATAGATTCCAGCAAAGACCCATTCCGGATTCCTGTGAATGACTTCCTCATAATGTGCAATTTGTGCCTGATAGCTGGTTGCCTGTTCCTCTGTATCCGTGGAAACACGGCAATAGGCTGCCACACGAATCTTTCGAGTTTCCTGTGACGCTACAGCATGATTTCTTTGCTTTCGGGGTGGAATTGTAGTGACCTTTGGCATTGTTGCATTACTCCTTGTTTTGTATCAAATGATAAAGATATTCTGCCTGCTGAAATGGCGTATTTCCATCTAATTCTGGTATTTGCTGCGGCAGTTCCAACAAAAATTTTGTCTGTGGACATACGGGCTTTCTCCTCGTTTTTCCAAGTCGCTGCATTACATCTGCACGATGCTGCCACTCTGCATTTGCCCGAGCATATGTTTCTTTGTCCAGAATTGCCGGATAAAAAGCATCTCCAAGGTAGCATTTTCGCTGTAGCATTCGACGAACAGTGCTATGTGCCATGGGATGACCTGCGGCTCTTGCTGCCGACTGTAAACTCATACCAGCAATATAATTTTGAAAAATAAGGCGAATCTGTGCTGCCTCTGCCGGTATAATCACAGCAGCACCGTTTTCAATTCGGTAGCCGTAAGGAATCTGTCCCATCAAATCTCCTCCTTTAACAGCAGACCGCATTTGAGCCGAAATCCAATATGATTCCGATCATACAGAATTATTTGTTCTGCAAATGCAGAAAACCATGTCTCCTGAAATTCTGTCAACATTGCAGAATGCTGCTCTGTAAATTGCAGCAGCAGCTTTAATTCTGCAATTATCTCAGTTTCTCCATGTGTTTCCTGTTCCAACTGTGCAATTTCCATACGGCAAGACTCCGCTTGTTTCTGCAAAGCATTCATTTCCTGCCGGAATAAAACAGGATCTACGACCTTTTGTGCATACAAACGGTGCAGTGTGTTTTTCTTTTCAGCATGAGATTCCAGCTGCTTTTGCAGTTCCTGCATTCGCCGGACATTTTCATCATTGCTGTTCGTTTTCAGCTGTTCTAACAATGGTTTCAAAATGTGCTTTCTGCTGAAAATCAGTTTGTTCAACATCGTAACAAAAGCGGCTTTCAATACATCCTCCCGCACATATTTCATAGGACATTTTTGAGCACTTTCAATATGAGCAGCACACGTCCATGCAATTTCATTGCCGCTGTGGATCCTGCGTTTGCAAGTGCTGCCGCATTTGTCGCAAATCACCTTTCCGGAAAAAGCATATCGCTTTTGATACTTTCCTGTACCACACACAATGCCTTTTTCGGCAGCTCGCTGTCGAATGACTGCATTTGCTTTTGCAAAAATTTCTCGACTAACAATTGGTATGTGGTGATCTGAAAGAAGATAACATTCCACTTCTCCATGATTTTTGCGCCGATGAAAATGTACATCGGTATACGTTTTCTGCAGCAAAACATCTCCCACATATTTTTCATTCGCAACAATTCCACGAATCGTAGCATCACACCAATGACGTCCATTCTTGAAAGGGATCCCCTGCTGTTCCAACAGATCTGCAATCTGACAAGAACTTTTTCCGGATAACAAAGCAGAAAAAATGTATTTCACAATTTCTGCCTCCTCAGGTTCGAGAACCATCTCTCCCCTGTCATTTCTGCAATACCCGTAAGGGAAAGACGATGACACATAGGTACCGTTTTGAAACCGGTGCTGTACCGACCACTTCTCATTTCTGGATATGGATAAAGATTCTTCCTCTGCCATGCTGCTGAGTATCGTCAGAAACAATTCGCTTTCCATACTGCCGGTGTCTATGTTTTCTTTTTCAAAGAAAACGGAAACCCCAATTCCTAATAGTTCCCGAACAAGAGCGAGGCACTCCGCCGTATTTCTGGAAAACCGACTGATGGATTTCACCAGAATGCGGTCTACCCTGCCCATGCGGCAAGCCTGTAAAAGGTCTTGCAGTCCAGGACGAATTTCTGCTTTTGTTCCAGTAATGCCAGCATCATAAAAGATGCCGGCGGATTCCCACTCTGTATGCAGTTTGATCCAGGATTCATAATGTGCCTTCTGTGTTTCCAAACTTTCTATCTGGTCATCATGCTCTGTGGAAACACGGCAATAAGCCGCTACACGACATTTTCGATGAACAGCTGCGGAGCGATTTGCCTCAATTTTGGTAATAGTTTTCATGCTTCTGCACCTCCTTTTGACGTGTCCATATTACCTCTTTTTCGGCGGAATTGCAAGCGTTTTCGGCAATAAGTCCACGTAAATTGGAGAGAAAGAATGCCGATTTTTGAGCGTTAATTTGTCATATTCCTCAAAGGAAATCAAACCGGAATGATATAACGCATCAGTCAGCTTTTGAGCACGGTGGTAATTCAGTTCATCCATCAATTTTTGTTGTTCCATAAAAGAATCCTCACTGATTGAAATTATCCCAAGAAACATAACCAGTCACAAATCGTCCCGCCGGTGCTTTTCCGCAGAACTCTGGCTTTGTGGTAATACGATAACGACCGTTCTTGCAGGCAATACCGTCATACAGATAGTAAGTGCCGCTGATTCTTCTGGTTACAGATGTAGTTTCTGCACTGGCAAACAGTGGTGTGTTGGCACGAATGGCAACCTTCTGCTCCTTGGTGAACTTGCCGCCATTGGTGTAGACTACATTTCCATTGGAATCAAATACAGAATATCCAGTTTTGCACACTTTCTTCGCATTTTCTAAGGAAGAATATGCACCCAGCTGCGACTTCGCATCTGCCCAAGACTTCCTCACCCGGTAAAGCTGCTTTGCAGAAGGTGCAGAAATAGTGGAAGTTCCAGCATTCAAATAAGACTGTACCTTCTTCTTGAACTCCGCCCAATGGGGCAAAATGTATGCCGGACACATTTTGTACCGATTGTACATGGTGTTCAACTGGTCAACCGTTCCGTTTCGTCCGTCACGAACATTGAGCCAGTGGGTATGGGTGTAGAGATGATTGATGTCCAATCCATATTGTTTTAATAACGCTGCTGTCAATTTTGCTGCATTATCCTCCGACTTCTTATCCGTAAAATTGTATGCAGAGGACATAATACACTCGATGGCAATGGTTCTTCTGTTGCCGTTCCCAGAACCGTCAGCAGCGTGCCAGCCGCTCAGACTGTGGGGCAGATTCTGCCATGCACACACGTTATCCACATAATAGTGGACACGCACGTCCTTCATATTGTTATTGACCGTTGCTCTTGTGTACTGCTCCGCAGGGGTCGTGCCGCTTGCTACTGTGATCCAGTCCGTGTTATGGACGGTCACACCAATGATTTTTCCTGCCATGGAAACAGAGGGCATATCAATGCGGTTGGGATTATGTTTGGTAAGTAAATACTCGTTGATTTTTACTCCGTTCAGAGTCGTTGTTGCATCTGGTCTTA
>ENA-OPTA01001753-OPTA01001753.1-human-gut-metagenome-genome-assembly--contig:-NODE-1753-length-12539-cov-6.309676_pt1 | contig 12539 bp, 7 predicted proteins | sample MGYA00241813_ERZ501917 | MGnify/ENA primary metagenome ERZ501917 (study PRJEB25962, sample SAMEA2042408) | human gut metagenome | biome: human gut; feature: human-associated habitat; material: faeces...
TAAAGTTAGACTTGTCATCTGGCAGATGCCGAATGGCAAGAAGACGCCGTGGTTCGAGACAACAATGCCCGCGGCACCGGCCTCAATGGCCTTTTCCGCGCCTTTGACGGTCATGATGCCCTTTAAGATAAACGGCACGCCCGCGGCCAGGGCAATTTCTTTTAACTGCTCCACGGTCTTGCTGCCCGCGGGCGGGTCAAGGTGCTGTAAAAACGGCAGGCCCGCCGCGTCGATGTCCATGGCCATGGCAAAGCAGCCGGAGCTGCGCGCCAGCGCTATTTTCCGGGCCACCGTGGCGTTGTCCCACGGCTTGACGGTGGGAATGCCCGCGCCGCCGCAGGCCGTGATGGCAGCAGCCGCGCCCTCCATGACCTTGTGGTTCGTGCCGTCGCCGGTGAAGGCAGCAATGCCCGCCGCCGCGCAGGCGGGGACAAGGATATTGTTGTAGTCCAGATCGTTGTACTTGTCGCCGTAGTGCAGCGTCATGGCGCCGACAGGCCCGGCAAAGAACGGATATTTGAAGCTACGGCCAAACAGCGTCAGGGATGTGTCCGGCTCAAAATTTTCATGGATGGTATCCATGTTCAGCCGTACATTGCGCCAGGCGTCAAAGTTGCGGACGGCCACCGTGCCGCTGCCCTTGGCACCGGGGCCGGGGATCGTGCCGCCGCAGGCGCGGCCGTTGCAGACCGGGCAGGCGCGGCAGGGGCCCATCTGACCCTGGGCAGCCTGTAAAACTTCTTTATATGTCATCTGGATTTTGCCTCCTGTGTTGCGAGCTGATGCGAGCATCGGCCCCTACAAAAATCGGGTAATTATGCTCCGCGCCCATTATAGCGCGTTTTGCCCGCTGCCGCAAGGCCGCTGACGACGACAAGTGCGCACAGTACACAGAGCCCTGCGCCCGCCTGGCCGGTCAGGTCGCCCACAAGGCCCACAAGCGGGCTGGCGGGGATCATCAGCAGACTGTAGGCCATGCTGTCCACGCTGATGAGCGTTGCGCGGCGGTCACTGGGGATCGCGTCGTTGAGCCGCTGCATACTGTGCAGGAACCAGACGGAGAGTGCCCCCTGTACGAGTACCGGCCCAGCGGCGCAGAGCAGCGCCGGGGCCGCGCCCGCCAGAAGCGTGCCTGTGCCGACGAGCAGCGCACAGCCGAAATAGAGCGCGCGCAGCCGTTTGGGGTGCAGGCGGCGGCCCAGCGATGCGCCCGCCATGCCCGCGGCCCCAGCCAGCAGACCCGGCAGGAACAGCCATTCCATGGCCCAGCCCTGCTGGGTCAGCCGCTGCTGGACGAACATCGAGGTCAGGTAGGACGGCAGCGAGATGACCGCGTCGGCCATGATAATGCGCCGCGCCGGCGTGCTGCTGCACAGGCAGTCGAGACTGTCCAAAATATGCACACGCAGCCGGGCGGGCAATTCTTGTAAGATGTGCTTCTCGCGGGCGGCCTGTTCGTCGGTGACGACAGGTTCGGTCAGGTTGGCCGCGGCCAAGGCGGAGACGGCGCTGACCGCGGCGTCCGCAAGGTAGTAGCCCGCCGAGGTCAGCACCCCGGCCAGCAGGCTGGCCAGTGCGCCGAGGGCGGAGGCTAGCTTCATGAAGATTGACGCTTTGGCGTCAACTTTAATGTAGTCGCGCTCCCGCCCGGCGGTTTTCAGGCTGTCGTAGGTCAGGGCTTCCGTGGTGCCGGAGAGCAGGTTGTAGCCCAGCGCTTTCAGCCCCATGCCCGCGCAGATGAACGCGAGACTGGGCGCAAACGCCATGGTGGCGGCGGAGACAACGCCCAGCGCACCGCCGAAGATCAGCGTGCGCCGCCGCCCCAGCAAATCGGCGGCCATGCCGCTGGGGACCTCACACAGCAGGCTGACGCCGTGGAAAACGCCCTCGGCCAGGCCAATTTGTCCCAGCGTAAAGCCGCGGGCCGCCAGCAGCGCGACCCAGACGGCGTCGGTGAAGCGCAGGGTAGAGGTAAATGCGTGCAGATACACGCAGCGAAGCTGTTTTTGTAAATTCATGGGGGAACACCCTTTCGTGATAGTATACGAAAACGTGCCCTTAAATTTATGTAAAAAGGCAGCAAAAAGCGCCCCGCGGCAAAGCCACAGGGCGCAAAAACTGCACACTTACAGCGTTACCGAGGTAAAAAAGGGCACACTTACAGCGTCAGTACGTCAGGGGTTTCCTTTTTTCTGGAACACAACACCAAACTGCCAACGCATAAAGGGGTGCTCTCCTTCCTCGGTGGATTTGGGATAAGTATAGCACAGCGTTTGCCAAATGGCAAGAAAAATTGTACAATAGGGGCATGATTTTTGAAAGCTAAGGGGAACGGGTATGAAACGTCTGGTCGTCGGGCTGCTGGCACATGTGGACAGCGGCAAAACTACATTGGCCGAAGGGCTGCTTTACCGCGCGGGGGTGCTGCGCAAGCTGGGGCGCGTGGACCACAGGGACGCCTTTCTTGACACCGACAGCCAGGAGCGGGCGCGGGGCATCACGATCTTTGCCAAGCAGGCCGTGCTGACGCTGCCCGCCGCGGACGGCGCCGACGAGACCGAGCTGACGCTGCTGGATACGCCCGGCCACGTGGACTTTTCCGCCGAGGCCGAGCGCGCCTTGCAGGTGTTGGATTACGCGGTGCTGGTCGTCTCCGGCACCGACGGCGTGCAGGCCCACACCGAGACATTGTGGAAGCTGCTGGCACGTTACCGCGTACCTACGTTTGTATTTGTAAACAAGATGGACCTGCCCGGCGCGGACGCCGCCGTGCGCCTGCGGGAGCTGCGCGGGCGGTTCGGGGACGGGTGCGTGGATTTTTCCGCCGCGCCCGACCCGGAGGCGCTGGCTCTGTGCAGCGAGCCGCTGATGAACGAGGTGCTTGAGACCGGCGCAGCAGCGGCAGAAACGATACAGACCGCTATTGCGCGGCGGCAGGTGTTCCCGGTGTTTTTCGGCGCGGCGCTGCGGCTGGACGGGCTGGACGGGCTGCTGCGCGGCCTGCAGACGCTGACCCGCACCCCGCCCCGGTGGCCGGAATTCGGCGCACGTGTGTTCAAAATCAGTGAGGATGCGGGCACGCGGCTGACCTGGCTGAAGGTCACGGGCGGCGTGCTGCATGTAAAAGATGTGCTGCCCGGCGGCGAGAAGGCCGACGCGCTGCGGCTGTACAACGGCGGCAAATTCCGGTTGGTCAGCGAGGCGCTGCCCGGCATGGTCGTGGCCGCAGCGGGGCCGGTCAGTACGCGGCCCGGGCAGGGGCTTGGCGCGGAATCCGACGCCGAGACGCCGCTTTTGGAGCCGGTGCTCAACTACCGCGTGGACTGTGACGCCGACCCCCATACCTTATTAAAGGCGCTGCAAACGCTGGAGGGCGAGGACCCGCAGCTGCACGTCAACTGGCGGGACGACCTGGGCGAGGTACACGTCCAGCTGATGGGCGAGGTGCAGCTGGAAATTTTGCAGACGATCTTGCAGGAACGGTTCGGGCTGACTGTGGCGTTCAGCGAGGGCGGCATTTTGTATAAAGAGACGCTGACAAGGGCGGTGGAGGGCATCGGCCACTATGAGCCGCTGCGCCACTATGCCGAGGTACATCTGCTGCTGGAGCCGGGGGCGCGGGGCAGCGGTGTGCAGCTGGCGGCGGACTGCCCGCCCGACACGCTGGCCGAAAACTGGCAGCGGCTGATCTTAACGCATCTGGCCGAGCGCACCCACCCGGGCGTGCTGATCGGTGCGCCGCTGACCGATGTGAAGATTACGCTGGCGGCGGGACGTGCCCACCAGAAGCATACCGAAGGCGGGGACTTCCGCCAGGCGACCTACCGCGCCGTGCGGCAGGGCCTGCGGATGGCCGAGGCGAAGGACGGCGTGCAGCTGTTGGAGCCGTGGTATGATTTTACGTTGGAGCTGCCCGCCGACGCGCTGGGCCGCGCCATGGCCGATGTGCAGAGGATGTGCGGCAGCTTTGAGGCACCGGAGACGTCAGGCGGCACGGTGCGGCTGACGGGCCGTCTGCCTGTGGCGACGGCGCGGGGCTATGCGCGGGAGGTCGCGGCCTACACCCACGGGCTGGGCCGCTGGGCTGTGCTGCCTGCCGGATACGACGCCTGCCATAACGCCGATGAGATCGTCTCCGCCGCGGGGTATGACCCCGACGCGGATGTGGAAAACCCGGCGGATTCGGTGTTCTGCGCCCACGGGGCCGGGTATCTGGTCAAATGGGACGAGGTGCCCGCCCGGGCACATCTGTCCACCGGGCTGGAACGGCGGCTGAACGGCGAGACGGCGACAGAAGAAGCCGACGCTGAGGACGATGCCAACGCGCGCCGCCGCCGTGCCGACGCCTACCGCGGCACGCTGGAGCAGGACAAAGAACTGTTGGCGATTTTTGAACGAACCTACGGAAAAATACGCCGCCGCGGCGAGACGGGCGACGCGAAAAAGGCGGCCCGCGCGGCCCTGCACACGGCCCCCGCGGCGGCGTCCGTGCCCGCAAAGCCCGTGCCCGCCGGGCCGGATTACCTGCTGGTGGACGGCTACAACGTCATTTTTGCGTGGGATGATTTAAGGAAACTGGCCGACGGCAATCTGGACGCCGCGCGGCGCAGGCTGATGGATATTCTGTGCAACTACGCGGGCTACCGCCGCTGTGTGCCGATCCTGGTTTTTGACGCCTACAAGGTGCGCGGCGGCGCGCGGGAGGTAGAGCAGTACCACAATTTGTATGTTGTCTACACCCGCGAGGCCGAGACGGCGGATATGTACATTGAGCGCGCGACCCACGAGCTGGCGAAGGAGCACCGCACCCGCGTTGTCAGCAGCGACGGCGCGGAGCAGATCATCGTCATGGGGCACGGTGCGCTGCGCGTGAGCGCCCGGGCGTTTGAGGAGGAAGTCAGGGCCGTGGAGAAGGAGATACGGGAGTTTTTGGGGGAATAAAACGAAGGGTAGGGGCGAGGCATACCTCATCTGCAGCTTACCCATGAGATGGAGCTGATGGGAAAGCTGCGGGCCGGGCATGCCCGGCCCCTACTTTTTGTGCAGCGGAAAACTTTCAGAAACCCTGCCGTGCTATACTGGCCTCAACGAAAGGGGGAAAACGCGATGCTTCCGATTTTGATCGTGGATGATGAGCCGCATATTGCCAGGCTCATTGAGATGACGCTGGAGCCGCTGGGGCAGCCGCTTGTGCTGGCCTGCGACGGCGAGCAGGCCGCCGACCTGCTGGAAAAGCAGCAGTTTGATCTGGTGCTGCTGGACGTCATGCTGCCGGGCGTGGACGGCTTTGCACTGATGGACTACATTGCGCCAACAGGCACGCCGGTCATCTTTCTGACGGCGAAAAACGCCGTGGCGGACCGGGTGCGCGGGTTGAAGCTGGGCGCGTATGACTACATCGTCAAGCCGTTTGCCCCGGCGGAGCTGCTGGCCCGGGTCGAGGGACTTCTGCGCCACACCGGGCGGCGGGCGGCGACGCTGCGGGTGTTCGATGCTGAGGTAGACCCGGACAACCGCACTGTGACCCAAAACGGGCGCGCGGTGGAGCTGACCCCGCGGGAGTTTACGTTGCTGTTGGTTCTGGTGCGGGCGCGGGGACAGGCGCTTTACCGTGATATTTTGTATGAGCGGGTCTGGGGCCCCGACGCGGAGCCGAACCCGCGGGCGCTGGATCTGCACATCCACCGGCTGCGCAAAAAGCTGGACTGGGCGGACAAGATCGTGACCGTGCCGAAGGTGGGGTATAAGCTGCTGGCAGAACGGTAGGGGCCGGGCATGCCCGGCCCGCGGGCTGCAAGACGGCAGACCGTGAATGGGTCATGGCGGAAGGCTGCCGGGCCGGACATGTCCGGCCCCTACATGGCGGTAAATCAAAATGAATCAAACAACCGAGAAACCGCAGGAGGTGACTTTATGAAGCGTACATCCATGTACACGGCTGTCCTTGCACTCTCGCTGGCAATGGCGCTGGCGGGCGGCGGGCTGGCGTGCAGGACGTTCCGGGAACGGCTGGACGCGCTGGAGGAACAGGCGGTTTTGCAGCACCAGCGCAATGTCTGTGGGCTGGAGGACGCCTTTGCCGCCGAGTACGATGCCCGGAGCGGCGCGGGCTACCTGGGCAGCGGGGCCGACTCGGTCTGCGCCCGGGTAGGGCAGGCGTACACCCGCGGCCAGTGGCTGATCCTGGGCAGCAGCACTGCCGCGTTTGCGCTGATGCGGGAGGGCGACGTCGCCTACAGCGCCCTGCCGGAGAGCGTGGCCGCCGCCGATGTGCAGCAGGCCGCCGCGACCACGGACGGCATCCTGCTGCGCGGGGAGACGCTGCTGCTGGGCGGGGTGCTGAACACGCCCTACTCCTACCCCGTGGCCGTCGTCACGGCGGCGGATGCGTCCGAGGCGTTCGCCGCGCGGAACCGGCTTTTGTACAGCTGGCTGGCCGTGCAGGCGATCATCACGCTGGCGGCGCTGGTCGCGGCGTACCACTATGAGCGTCTACAGGAGCTGAACGCCCGCCAGAGCCGCTTTGTGGCCGACCTGACCCACGAGCTGAAAACGCCGCTGACCAGCCTGATCGGCTACGCCGACCTGCTGCGCGGCGGCACGTTGGATGCGGAACGACGGCGCACGGCGGCGGAGGCCCTCTACCATGAGTCCGCACGGCTGGAGAGTTTGAGCCAGCAGCTTTTGGCGCTGAACGGCTTGCAGGCGGACGGCGTGGTGCTGCGCCCCGTGCGGGTGGCCGCGGCCTTTGCCGATGCCGTGCGCAGTCTGCCGGATGTGGTGCTGGACTGCGACGCGCCCGCGGAGGCCGTTGTGCTGGCGGACCGGGTGCTGCTGGCGGACCTTGTGCGCAATCTGGCGCTGAATGCATGGCACGCCGGGCCGCAGGACGGCGCGGTCCACCTGCGCTGCACCGACGCGGGCGAATGCTGGCGGCTGACCGTGCAGGACACGGGCTGCGGTATCCCGGCGGAGGCGCTGCCCCACCTGACCGAGCCGTTCTACCGCGTGGACAAGGCCCGCGCCCGGGCCAACGGCGGCAGCGGCGTGGGGCTGGCGCTCTGCGCACAAATTGCAGAGGCATTCGGCACGCAGATGACCTTTGCAAGCCGTGTGGGCGAGGGCACGACAGTGACGATTTTATTGCAGAAGGAGGCAGAGCATGAAGAAGCAGCGCAGCAACAATGAATTTTTAAAAATTGCCGCGGTGAGCCTGGCTCTGCTGGCACTGCCGCCGCTGGCCGTGTACGGGCAGACGGTGCGCTGCCGTGCGGCCCAGCCGCGGCCCGCCCTGCCCGGCGTGATGAGCGACGAGATACGCCTGGACCCCGTGGCCGGTGCGCTCTACCGTTACGGCGTGCAGGGCGGCATCAATCGGGCGGACAGCTATTGGTCCGACAATGTCTTTACCGTACTGCGCGGCAAGCTGAAGCAGGCCGCCGCGCGGGGCCTTCTCAGCCGGGAGCAGCTTGACTACCTACTGGACCGCGTGGCCGAGGGCGAGGCCCACGCCGGGCCGGTGCAGCCGGAAAACGGCAGCGAGCAGGTCCAGTGCTACGGGTGCAGCTACACGGGCAATATCCAGACTGTGAGCTTCCGGATGTACACGGTGAACGCCTACAAGGTGACGGAAAGCGGCGAGATGTACAGTATCGACGATGAGACGAGCATCGAGCTGATGTATCTGCCCGGCAACGGCGCGTTTTTGCAGGTCGGCGTCCTTGACAACCGACTGCCCGCGGCAGAGAGTACACCGGAGGAGCAGGTGCAGGCGTTTTTGACCCAGCTGGACACAACGCTGGACGGCAGCTGGGAGCAGACCACCACGGAGAACGGGCTGGAATATAAGCATACCTCCGGTGTGCTGCGGGTCGTGCGCTATGCCCCGGACGAGGTCGATTTCGCTCTGTGTGTCACGCTGGACCCGGACGTCTACGGTGGCCTGGACACGCTGAGCAATGTGGTCATCGGCCCCGATGGGACGATCTACACGCCGGGCGGGGAATATGGAACTTTTTGAAAAGGAAGAAAAGCGCCCTGCACGGTAAAAAAGTGCAGGGCGCTTTGCGGTTTCAGTTGGCGCTGCTCAGGCGGTAGCCGACCTTGTAGACGGTCTGGATGTCGTTTTGCAGGCCGAGCTTGCGGCGCAGGCGGTTGATATGTACGTCCACGGTGCGGCTCTCGCCGATAAAGGCGTAGCCCCAGGCGGCCTCGAGCAGCTGGCTGCGGCTTAAAGCTGTGTCGCAGTGGGTCACGAGCACGGCCAGCAGGGCGAACTCCCGCGGGGTCAGCAGCAGCTCATGCCCGGCGCGGGATACGCGGTGGGCGGTAAGGTCAACGGCAAGGTCTTTATACAGAATATCCTGTTTGCGGTTTATGATGGGATTCATAGCGGGGCCTCCTTCCGGCAGGACGTTTTTTGAAAAGGCGTATTGTCTATTATAACGACAAATGTTTCCGAGTTGTTACAAAATGCGGGAAAATTTGGACGGAAGTTTGACTTTTGTTAAGAAATTGGCAGAAAAGTTGGCGGCTGGGGCGAACGGGCTGGACCCTTCCGGCCATCGCTGCGCTCGGCCACCTCCCCTAAAAGGGGAGGCTTAGCCGCCGGTTTTCCACATTTCAACAAACCCTGTCTATCGTGCTATTTTGTGGGTTTGCACGGGGTTTTCCACAGTTTCAACATGGTTTTCCACATTTCCACAGTGGAAAGATGTCGAAAACCTGTGCAAAATGTGGAGAAAGCCCGCAGAAGCCCGCCGCGGCGGGATTTTTTGCGGTTCGTTCAAAGTTGTTTCACACGTTGTTCATTTTTTGGGAGCATGCTATAATAGTTACAAAAGATAAGAAGGAGGCATTCCCTATGAAAGAGACGACACAGCCGCCGAAGGACCCCAAAAAGAAGCTTTGGATCGGCTATGCGATCATTCTGGCCATCGTTATTTTAAGCAATGTTTTCCTGTTCCCGGCTTTGATGCAGGCGAGCGTGAAAAGCGTGAACTACAGCACCTTCCTGCAAATGCTGGAGAGCAAGGAGCTGGCCACCGTCCAGATCGAAGATCAGCAGATCTACTTTGTGGACAAGAACGACAATTCCTACAAAACCAACGCCATTGCGCAGGACAACAACCTCGTCACCCGCCTGGAGGATGCGGGGGTGGAGTTCGGCACGGTTTATCAGTCGCCCACGATCTGGGATTCGCTGCTGAACCTGCTGATCTCGTTCCTGCCGATGATCATCCTGTTCTGGTTCGTCAACCGCTGGGCGTCCAAAAAGATGCAGGAGATGGGCGGTGCCGGCGGCAACGCCATGCTGTTCGGCGGCAAGTCCGGCGCGAAGCAGTACGTAGTGGACGATGAGACCGGCATCAAATTCAACGATGTAGCGGGCGAGGACGAGGCCAAGGAGAGCCTGCAGGAAATTGTAGACTTCCTGAACAATCCCAAAAAGTATGAGGAGATCGGCGCGAAGATGCCCAAGGGCGTGCTGCTCGTCGGCCCTCCGGGCACCGGCAAAACGCTGCTGGCCCGCGCCGTGGCCGGTGAGGCCGGTGTGCCGTTCTTCTCCATCGCCGGCAGTGAGTTTGTGGAGATGTTCGTCGGCATGGGCGCGTCCAAGGTGCGCGACCTGTTCAAGCAGGCAGGTGAAAAAGCGCCCTGCATCGTCTTTATTGATGAGATCGATACGATTGGCAAGAAGCGTGACGGCGGCTCCAACCTTGGCGGCAACGACGAGCGCGAGCAGACGCTGAACCAGCTGCTGACCGAGATGGACGGCTTTGACGCCACAAAGGGCGTCGTCATCCTGGCGGCGACGAACCGCCCGGAATCCCTGGACCCTGCGCTGACCCGCCCGGGCCGTTTTGACCGCCGCGTGCCCGTCGAGCTGCCCGATCTGAAGGGCCGCGAGAGCATCCTGCGCCTGCACGCTAAGAAAGTCAAGCTCGGCCCCGACTGTGACTTTGGTGTTGTGGCCCGCATGACGCCCGGTGCGTCCGGCGCCGAGCTGGCTAACATCGTGAACGAGGCCGCGCTCTGCGCTGTGCGCCATCACCGCAAGGCCGTGACCCAGTTCGACCTGCAGGAGGCCGTGGACACGATCCTGGCCGGTGCGCAGAAGAAGAACAAGATCCTCAACAATAAGGAAAAGTGCATCGTCTCCTACCATGAGGTCGGCCACGCGCTGGTGGCGGCCTTGCAGACGAACAGCGCCCCCGTGCAGAAAATTACCATTGTGCCGCGCACGTCCGGTGCGCTGGGCTTCACCATGCAGGTGGAGGACGGCGACCACACGCTGATGACGAAAGAGGAGATCCTGAACAAGATCGCGACGCTGACCGGCGGACGCGCGGCGGAGGAGCTGATCTTCCACTCCATCACGACGGGCGCGTCGAACGATATTGAGCAGGCCACCAAGCTGGCCCGCGCACTGGTCACCCGCTACGGCATGACCGAGGATTTCGATATGGTCGCGCTGGAGACTGTGAACAACGCCTACCTGGGCGGCGACGCGAGCCTGGCCTGCAGCGAGCAGACGGCGGCTCAGGTCGATGCCAAGGTCGTGGAGATCGTGCAGGCCGAACACAAGAAGGCCTACCAACTGCTGGCCGACAACAAGCGCAAGCTGGACGAAATTGCCCAGTATCTGTACGAAAAAGAGACGATCTCCGGCGAGGAGTTTATGCGCATTTTGAACGCACAGCCGCAGTTACCGGCGGGGCCTTCGGCAGATTCCACAAATCAGGCGCAATAAATTTGTGCGGTTGTTGCTGGTTTGCCCCTTGACGGAACCGCTGTGGGCTTGTATGATAAGAACACAAAACTTCCCAGTGAGAGGGGGAAAACGGAATGACCTTTGAAGAATTGCAGGATCTGCTGGCAGAGCAGTTCAGCTGCGACACGGGCGATTTGAGCCGCGGCACAGCGCTGGCTGACCTGGGCGCCGACCATGAGGATATGATCGAGCTGGCGTGGGCACTGGGCGAGGCAATCGGCGAGGAGATCGACGAGAGTGAGCTGAGCGAGGATTTCACCATCGGTGAGCTGTGGCGTTTTGTGCGTGACAAGGAAGAAAACGCACAGGAGTAAAACAAACGAAGGGCCTGCCTTTTGAGGCAGGCCTTTTTGGTATGCAGGTGTGTAAACGAACGGGCGCGCATTCCCGTAGGGGCGGATTCCATATCCGCCCGGGAGGTTTGCGGCGGCGCGAGGTGCGCGGGCGCATATAGAATGCGCCCCCTACGGTCAGGCAGAAACGGAAAGCGGGAATCATGAAAAACACAAAAACCAAGCGCATGCTGGCGGTGGCGGCGCTGCTGGCCGTGGGGCTGGCGCTGATGCTCTACTACGCGGCGCACAAGCAGGGCTACCATGTGGACGAGCTGTACACCTATGAGCTGGCAAACTATCCCGGCGGGTTCTACGCGCTGGAGGACGGCTATATGGACAGCTGGCACGACGGCAGCTTTTACAGCGCGGTCCTGACGCCGGGCCGCCCGTTTGACTATACCATCCCGTGGAACAACCAGAAGATCGATGTCCACCCGCCGCTCTACTATTGCCTGATCTATACGGCGGAATCGCTGTTCCCGCAGCTGGGTCTGCCGTGGGTGGGGCTGCTGCCGAACTTTGTCTGCATCCTGGCGGGCGCGGCGGTGCTGTACTGCACGGCGAAGCGGCTGATCGGGCGGTTCTGGCCCGCGTGGACGGCGGCGGCCTGCTGGCTGCTCTGCGTCGGCGTGCAGGGCATGGCGGTGTTCACCCGGATGTACAGCCTGATGATGCTGGAGGGCATCGTGCTTTTGTACTGCCATGTGGTTTTGTGGCAGGCGCTGCAGGCGGGGCAAAAGCCGCCGCGGGCGGTCTGGCCGGGTCTGTTTGCGGTCACAATGGCCGGGGCGCTGACGCAGTATTTCTTTTTGGTGTTCTGCTTTTTCGTCTGCGGGCTGTTCGGCGCCTGGCTGCTGGCTACGCGGCGGTTCAAGATGGCGGGCGGCTATGTGATCGCCGAGTTTGCCGCGCTGGCTGCGGCGTATGCGGCCTTCCCCACGATGAAGGCCCATATCTTCTCCGGCTCCCGCGGAAAAGAGGCATTTGCGAGCGTCTTTGACCTGTCCGCGCTGGCGGAGTGGGGCAGGAGCATCGGCACGGTGGTGCAGCTGCTGGCGGCCCAGTTCGGCGGGCTCTGGCTGTGGGCCGTGGTTGTGGCTGCCGCGGCGGTGGTGCTGTGGCGGCGCGGCTGCCGTCTGCGCGGCAAGGGCCTGTTTGCCGCCGGGCTGCTGCTGGCGTCAGCGGGGTACGTGGCGCTGATCGATAAGGCCGCGCCGTTTGAGGCGGACCGCTACTATGTGGTGATCTACGCCGCTGTGGTGCTGGCTGTGGCTGTGGTGCTGGCCAGGCTGGCCCCGCAGCACGAGACCCTGCTGCTGCTGGCACTGGTGCCGATCCTTGCGGCGCACCGGACCGACCCCAACGCCTACCTGTATGAGGACGCCGCCCCGCGCAAGGCTGCGCTGGCCGACACCGAGAGGCTGGGCGGG
>ENA-OPTA01001756-OPTA01001756.1-human-gut-metagenome-genome-assembly--contig:-NODE-1756-length-12507-cov-3.265178_pt1 | contig 12507 bp, 8 predicted proteins | sample MGYA00241813_ERZ501917 | MGnify/ENA primary metagenome ERZ501917 (study PRJEB25962, sample SAMEA2042408) | human gut metagenome | biome: human gut; feature: human-associated habitat; material: faeces...
TGGACTGCACTGAATGGCACAGATGGCTTGACTCACAAGCAAATCAAGAAAGCAACTAAACTGATTGACAAGGACTTCTTCCTGGGATTGGGCTGGTTGTTAAGAGAAGACAAGGTCTCTACTTCTGAAGTGGAAGGCGAGATCTTTGTAAAATTGGTGTAAGAAGAAGATTTTAAACTCATAAAAAAAATGCGTTGGCACATCGTTTGGTATGTTGTCAACGCATTTTTTTGTATATTTGTTGAAGTCTGAGATATCTATAAAAGAAATGAAAAATAAGAGCAGATGGCTTGCGCTTATGCTGACAGGTTCTATGGTGATTTCACCATTGTCTTATACAAGAACATATGCGGCAGAAAATGAGCAGCAGTGTGAGACAAATTTACAGGAAACTGTAGAGGTGGAAGAAGCTGATTTAGATAAGAAACAAGATGAGAGTCAGACAGAAGACGCAGGAAATGTTAAAGAAGATAAAAGAAATGACGATTTAACAAAAGAAGATCAGACAGAGGAATCTGATAAAGTTGATAATTCTTCGGATAAATCAGATAATCAGAATTCAATCGAAGCAGAAACAAAACCAAATTTAGAGAATAACTCAGAAAATAATTCAGAAGAGAAAGATACAGAAACCACCGGGAAAAATCCAGGCACAACTGTCTCAGATCAGGTTGCAGACGAAAAAGCTAATAACAAGGATACACAGATAAAAGATGAGACAGGCAAGTCAGAACCTTCTACGGATTCTAACGATTCTACGAATACTCCGGAACCGGAACTTCCGCCATTGCAGGAGGCTCCTTCTGTAACAGGAGAATCTGTGAAGGTAGTAAAAGAAAACGCCGAAGAGTTCAAGATGTTCAAGGTCAGTGAATCAACAGTTGTTGAAAAGGATGGCGAACTTGATATTACGATCAAGACAAACAACACAGGATTTGATGCGCTATATCTTGGTTCAAAAGATGATTTGTTGAAAGCATCTGTTATAGAAGGAACAAAGGATGAAGAAGGTGCATGGACATTTCATTTCAATGTTCCGAAAGAAAAGGCAGGCCAGACAATTCCGGTATCTTTGAGAAAGTCAAAAGATCAGACCTGGTATGACAAACAGTACTTATGGATGTACATTCCGAATCCGGGAGAAACTTCAACACCGGATCCGGCACCAACGCCAACACCGACACCGGAAGCAACAGTAGCAAACGGAATCTACAGTATGGACGTAACTTCCAGTTCTTCCATGTTTAAAGTAGTGGATTGTATTCTGACAGCAAAAGACGGAAAAATGAGTGCCGTGCTTACATTAAGCGGAACCGGTTACGGCTATCTGTATATGGGAACAAAGGAAGAGGCTGCAAGCGCAGATCAGTCATCCTGGATTCCATATCAGGTGAATGAAGAAGGAAAATATACTTATACTGTTCCGGTAGAAGCGTTGGATAAGGAAATCGCAGTAGCAGCATATTCCATTAAAAAAGGAATCTGGTATGACAGAATGCTGACTTTCCAGTCAGAGACAATGAAGAAGATTGCCGATCTTAATTCTACAGATTCTGAGAATAAAGGTGATTCCGGAAACAACGGAAACACAGGAAATTCCGGAACTACTGGTGGTTCCAACAATACAGGTAATACAGGAACAAACAATTCTGCTTTCCCAGGCGGTTCTGTATCTGGAACTAATTCAGGAAAAACAGATGGAAATGACGGAAAAGCAGATAATGTATCAAAATACGAATCCGATACAAGTGGCTCTACTTCTCATGTAGACAGTGCCACAGCACTGAAAGACGGTGTATATACTCCGGATCGTTTTACCTGGTCAGGTGGAACAGGTAAGGTTCAGATTACTTGTAATAAAGTGACGATCCAGAATGGACAGGCTTATGCAACACTCGTGTTCAGCAGTGATCATTATCAGTATGTGAAAGCGAACGGAAATAAGTATTACACAACAAAGGGCGGCGGGTCAGCGACAGTTGTTATCCCGGTTGCATTGAATCAGAACAATAAGATTATTGGAATGACAGATAAAATGTCTGTCGCACATGAGATAGAATATACGATTTTCATTTATCTTGCAGCGGCGAATGGAGGAACATCTGCAAACGGAACAGATGCTTCAACAAGCAGTAACCAGAAGCTGGATGAAAAAGCACCTGAAATCATAGGTTTGGAATATCAGTCAGAGACAAAGCTTGACTATGCAGAATATTTCAAGATTTATCATTATGATCAGGGGATTGTACTTCTTGAAATCGATATGACGAAGGACACAGCAAGAGACCCTGAAAAAGCAGAGGAAACAAAGTCTGAAAATGAGAAGTCTGCAGAAGATAAAGAGAAGTCTTCCAAGAAGAAAGTAGCTTCTGTTACAATCAATAGATCAGAAGATTCTAAGAACTCAGATGCAGAAAGCAAAGTAGATGCTTCTGCCGAGGAATCCGCAGCTTCGGATAACAACGGCACAAGCGAACAGGAACTGGCAGCAGAGCTTTACAAGGGAAATGTTGTGAAATATCTGATCGTTCCGGAGGATGTGGAAGTTCCGGTTGGTCTTGAGCAGGATATGATCATTGTGAAAAAACCGACAGATCATACTTATGCAGAGTCTGATGAGATTCTGAATATGATGAAAGATCTCGATCTTCTTGATAATATTGCGGCAGTTGGAATGAAGAGCAAAGACTGTACAGTATCCGAGATTGCTGATAAGATGAAAGCAAAAGACGGAGAGAAGAATGCTGAAGTTGCATATGCAGGAACAGCGGATAAACTGAAGTTAAAGAACTTTGTGAAGAGTGAAGTGAATCTTGCTTTGTTCTCCGGCGATATTCTTCCAAGAGAAGATTCTGAGGAAAATGCAGCGAAAGATACTGACAAAATAGTAGATAAAGACAGTAAAGATACAAAAGAGACTCTGACAGTAGAAGAGAAGACGGAACAGTTCGAAGAGCTGACAGAAAAGCTTGCAATGCTTGGAATTCCGGTACTCGTTGATCGTTCTTCTGAGGAAAAGACAGAACTTGGAAAGCAGGAGTGGATCAAGGTTTACGGTGTTCTCTACGGATGTGAAGAGCTGACGAACGAGAAGTTTGATGCGGCAGTAGCAGCGGCAGAGAAATAGGAGAGAAAAATAGAATGAAGATAAGAAGATGCAGAATCACAGCGTTAATGCTTTCAGCTGCACTTCTGCTCGGAGGCTGCGGTTCTACCGCAGCCTCCGGTGGAAACAGCGGTAATAATTCAGCAGGTACAGATGTAACAAAGGATAAGACCAAAGATGTAGCCGACAAGACAAAAAAAGCACCGGAGATTGAAGGACTTACTTATGAATCTACAATGGATCTGACTTACGCGACAGAATTCGATGTATACTATTATAAGGATGGATATAAGTTGATCGATGTCCATGAAGATAAGCAATATCTGATTGTTCCGAAAGGAAAAGAAGAACCGGAAAATCTGGCGGATGATATTGTTGTGATCCAGCAGCCGACAGAGAATATTTATATGGCGGCGACAGCATCCATGTCTCTGTTTGATGCAATCGGCGGAATTGACAAGGTAAAATTCTCCGGACTTGAGGCTTCCGGCTGGTATGTAGAGAGTGCAAAGGAAGCAATGGAATCCGGAGCGATGACATTTGCGGGAAAATACAGCGAACCGGATTATGAGACTCTCGTTGACGGAGACTGTGATCTGGCAATCGAATCAACGATGATCCTTCATACACCGAAGGTACAGGAAATGATCGAAGATCTTGGGATTCCGGTATTTGTAGACTACTCCAGTTATGAGTCACATCCGCTTGGAAGAACCGAGTGGATCAAGCTTTATGGGGCGCTTCTGAATAAAGAGGAAGAAGCGGATACATTTTTTGACCAGCAGGCTCATGTGATCGAGGAACTGAAAGGATTCGAGAACACGGAAAAGACGGTTGCTTATTTCTATGTGAGTACAGATGGTTCAATTGTTGTGAGAAAATCTGACGATTATATTCCGTCAATGATCGAAATCGCAGGTGGAAGATATGCGTTCAAAGATCTGAAGAATCCGGACAGCAACGCACCATCTGTTAAACTGACGATGGAGGAATTCTATGCGACTGCTGTAGATGCAGATTATCTGATCTACAACGGGACGATCGACGGACAGATAAATAGTATCAGTGAGTTGGAAGCAAAGAATGAATTGTTCTCTGAATTCAAGGCGGTGAAAGACGGAAATGTCTGGTATACCGGAAAGAACTTATATCAGGCAACAGATACAGTCGGAGAGCTGATCAAAGATATGCATCTGATGCTGACAGACAGTGATGCATCTCAGATGACATTTCTTGAAAAGATGGAGTAGAAGAATGGAGCAGACAAGTTTTCATCAGGAAAATTTCAGACGGCGTACAAGATACACAGCGGTATTTCTGATTCTTGCAGCAGTATTTTGTGTTGTGACAGTGCTAAATATCAATACCGGAAATGTTCATATTCCGGTGCCTAAGATTCTGCGCATTCTCTTTCTGAAAGAAGGAGCGGCGACAGAGTACAATATTATATGGAAGATCCGTCTTCCGAGAATTCTGATGGCAGCGCTCCTTGGTGGTGCATTGTCTCTTTCAGGTTTTTTGCTGCAGACATTTTTTTCCAATCCTATTGCCGGACCTTTCGTTCTCGGAATTTCTTCCGGAGCGAAAATGGTCGTGGCACTTACAATGATCGTGTATTTGAAATATATCGGAAGATTTTCTTCGTATACACTGATTCTTGCAGCATTCATCGGGTCGCTGATCTCGACAGGATTCATTCTTCTGATGTCGAAAAAAGTGCAGCATATGGCGTCTCTTCTTGTCGGGGGGATCATGATCGGATATATCTGTTCGGCTATCACGGATTTTGTTGTGACATTTGCGGATGATTCTGATATTGTGAATCTGCACGGGTGGTCACAGGGAAGTTTTTCCGGAATGAGCTGGAGCAATATTCGTGTGGCAGCAGTGGTTGTCGGACTTGCGGTGCTGTTTACATTTTTCCTGTCCAAACCAATCAGTGCATATCAATTGGGAGAAGCATATGCGCAGAGTATGGGAGTCAACATCAAGACATTTCGCGTGATTTTGATTTTGCTTTCCAGTATTCTGTCAGCGTGTGTGACAGCATTTGCGGGACCGATTTCCTTCGTGGGAATCGCAGTTCCGTTTCTTGCAAGGAAAGCATTTGGAACGTCAAAACCGATCGTGGTCATACCGGGAACGTTCTTTATGGGAGCTGTGTTCTGTATGATCTGTGATTTGATCGCACGAATGGCACTGGCACCGGTGGAATTGAATATCAGTACGGTGACTTCTATTCTGGGTGCACCGATCGTTATCTATATGATGATACCGAAGGGAGGAAGAAAATAAGATGGCAGATTATTATTTTCAAATGAAAGACCTGTCGGTAGGTTATAATGGAAACTCCCTGATCCGTGATATTAATATCGGGATCAACAAGGGGGAGATCGTGACTTTGATCGGTCCGAATGGTTCGGGAAAGTCAACGATTTTGAAAAGTATTACAAGACAGTTGAAAGTCGTTGGTGGGAATGTATTTTTTGACGATACTTCTCTTCTGAAACTGCCGTACAAAGAGCTTGCGTCTAAGATGGCGGTTGTGTTGACGGATCGGATCAAGACAGAGTTGATGACTTGTCATGATATTGTGGCGACCGGACGCTATCCTTACACAGGACGACTTGGGATTCTGACGCAGGAAGATGAATGTCTGGTGGAAGAGGTGATGCAGGCGGTGCATGCGCAGGAGCTCGGTAACCGTGATTTTAATGCGATTAGTGACGGACAGAAGCAGCGCGTTCTGCTGGCGAGAGCAATCTGTCAGGACCCGGATGTGATCGTTTTAGATGAGCCGACTTCATTCCTGGATGTAAAATATAAGTTGGAGCTGTTGTCTATCCTTGAGCGGATGGCAAGGCAGAAGAAGATTACGGTGATTATGTCTCTTCATGAAATCGATCTGGCACAGAAGATTTCAGATAAGATCATCTGTGTCAAAGGCGAGACGATTTCACATTACGGAAGTCCGGAAGAAGTATTTACAGAAGAAATCATTCGCGAATTGTATGGAATCAATAATGGATATTTTGACCCGCTTTTTGGAAGTATTGAACTTCCTGCGCCGGAGGGTGAGCCGGAAGTGTTCGTGATCTCTTCCGGCGGAACTGGAATCCCGGTTTATCGAAGACTTCAGAAGGAGCACATCCCGTTTGCGGCAGGTATTTTATATGAAAATGACATGGATTACCGGCTGGCAAGATTACTGGCAGCAGAAGTGATCACGGAAGAACCGTTTGAGGAGATTCGGGAAGAAACGCTTCAGAAAGCATTTGAGACAATAGGGAAATGTAAGCGTGTGATCAATGCCGGAGTGAAGATCGGAACATGGAATATAGGGATTGAGAGATTGATTGAACGAGCAGAAATAGAAGGAAAATTATAAAAACGTATAAAAATGAGCCGAGATAGCATTTTAAATGTATTTTAAAAAGCGCTGTCAACGCTCTTTTTTGTTGCTATTCATGATTGTGAATGGTAGAATAGAACAGTATAGGCTATAAAAAAGATAGGAAAATAGCAGTACAGACTGTTATGTGATGGGAGGCAATTTATGAGTAACAATGGACAATCAGCAAAGAGAGCAAGCTTCTCGGGTAAAATCGGATATGTGCTTGCTGTTGCAGGCTCAGCAGTCGGCCTGGGAAATATCTGGAGATTCCCGTATCTGGCTGCGAAATATGGAGGGGGAATCTTCCTGCTCGTTTATCTGGTTCTGACCGTATCTTTTGGATATGTTCTGATCATGTCAGAGACAGCACTTGGAAGAATGACAAGAAAAAGTCCGGTTGGAGCTTTTCAGACATTTGGTAAGACAAAATCATTTAAGATCGGCGGATGGCTCAATGCAATAATCCCTATGCTGATCGTGCCGTATTATAGTTCGATCGGTGGCTGGGTTATCAAGTACCTTGCAGAGTATTTGAAAGGAAATGTGCAGACTGTTGCACAGGACGGATATTTTACAGAATTTATTTCAGATTCTTTTCAGGTAGAAGCATGGTTCATCGTGTTTGCTATTCTTGTATTCTGTGTTATCCTGGCAGGAGTTGAGAATGGTGTAGAGCGAGTATCTAAGATTATGATGCCAATCCTTGTTATCCTTGCGGTTATCGTAGCAATTTATTCTGTAACAAGACCGGGAGCAATTGAAGGTGTGAAGTATTTCCTGATTCCGAATCCAAAGCACTTCTCAGCAATGACGGTTGTTGCGGCAATGGGACAGATGTTCTACTCCCTGTCAATCGCGATGGGAATTTTGTATACATATGGTTCTTATATTGGTAAAGACGTTGATCTTGAGAAGAGTACAACACAGGTTGAGATTTTCGATACAGCAATCGCAATGCTCGCAGGACTTATGATCATTCCGGCAGTGTTTGCATTCTCTGGTGGAAACCCGGACAATCTGCAGGCAGGACCATCTCTGATGTTCATCACACTTCCGAAGGTATTCGCAAGTATGGGCGTTGGAAGGCTGGCTGGTATCCTGTTCTTCATATTGGTACTTCTTGCAGCAGTGACAAGTGCAATCTCACTTCTGGAGACAAGCGTATCTACATTCCAGGATGAACTTCACTGGAGCAGACCGAAATGCTGTATCCTTATGGCTGCTGTTATGCTTATAATCGGAACCTTATCTTCTATGGGATATGGAGTACTGAGTTTTATTCAGATTTTTGGAATGGCATGTCTGGATTTCTTCGATTTCCTGACAAATTCCGTGATGATGCCGCTTGCAGCACTTGCAACATGCTTCCTGATCGTTCGTACTGTTGGATTTGAAAGAATCGCAAGAGAGATCGAACAGTCATCTGCATTTAAGAGAAAGAAGTTATATATGTTCTTTTTGAAATATCTGGCACCAATCTTCCTGGTCATTATTTTACTTAGCTCTATTGCAAATGTATTGGGAATTATTTCTATGTAATGGAAAATGCTTGTTAAAATAGACAAGTAATCTTGCTGTAAATCTACCTGCATGGTATAATATGACTAGACTTGTAAAGTTTAGAAACAGTTCAGCCATACAACGAAGTGGTCATAAACTGACGGTCTTACGTTGTATGGCTGAATTGCAATAATTTTACATTTTAAGTAAATGATAGGAGTGATTAAGATGTATCAGGAAGAGTATAAGCGCTGGATGGCAGCAGACCTGGAAGACGCAGATCTGATGCCGGAGTTAACTAAAATCGAGGGAAATGATGACGAGATCAAGGAGCGTTTCGCAGTTGCGCTGAAGTTTGGAACAGCCGGACTTCGTGGTGTACTTGGAGCAGGAACAAACAGAATGAATATCTATGTTGTTCGTCAGGCTACACAAGGACTTGCCAACTGGGTAAAGACACAGGGCGGTACACAGACAGTAGCGATCAGCTACGACAGCCGACTCAAGAGTGATGTGTTTGCGAAGACAGCAGCAGGAGTTCTTGCAGCGAACGGAATTAAAGTAAGAATTTACGATGCTCTGATGCCGGTACCGGCACTTTCCTTTGCAACACGTTATTATAACTGTAACGCAGGTGTTATGGTAACAGCATCCCACAACCCGGCGAAGTATAACGGATATAAGGCATACGGACCGGATGGATGCCAGATGACAGATGATGCAGCAGCAATCGTATACGAAGAGATCCAAAAGACAGATGTACTTACAGGTGCGAAGTATATGTCTTTCGCTCAGGGAGTTGAAGAAGGTCTGATCCGTTTCGTAGGAGATGACTGTAAGGATGCACTGTATGAGGCAATCGAGTCCCGTCAGGTTCGTCCGGGTCTGTGCAAGAGTGCAGGATTGAAGCTTGTATACAGCCCACTGAATGGATCTGGATTAGTACCGGTAACACGTGTACTTAAAGACATCGGAATCACAGATGTAACAATCGTACCGGAGCAGGAGTACCCGAATGGATATTTCACAACATGCAGCTACCCGAACCCAGAGATTTTTGCAGCACTTGAGCTGGGACTGAATCTTGCGAAAGAGACAGGCGCAGACCTCATGCTTGCAACAGACCCAGATGCAGACCGTGTAGGAATCGCTATGAAGTGCCCGGACGGATCCTATGAGCTTGTTTCAGGAAATGAAGTCGGAGTTCTTCTTCTTGACTACATTGCAGCAGGACGTATCGAGAAAGGCACAATGCCTGAGAAACCGGTAGCAGTGAAATCTCTCGTATCTACACCACTTGCAGATGCAGTTGCAGAGCATTACGGAGTAGAACTTCGCAACGTACTGACAGGATTCAAATGGATCGGAGATCAGATTGCGAACCTCGAGGCAGCAGGAGAAGTTGACCGTTTTATCTTCGGATTTGAAGAGAGCTACGGATACCTTGCAGGACCTTATGTACGTGATAAAGATGCAATCATCGGATCTATGCTGATCTGTGAGATGGCCGCTTACTACAGAAGCATCGGAAGCTCACTGAAACAGAGACTGGAAGAGATCTACGCACAGTACGGACGTTATCTCAACAAGATCGATAGCTTTGAATTCCCGGGACTGAGCGGAATGGATAAGATGTCAGGAATCATGGAAAATCTTCGTAAGAATCCGCTGGAAGAGATCGCAGGATACAAAGTAGCCAGCGTGATCGATTACGAGAAGACAGAAGAAACAGGACTTCCGAAGGCTAACGTACTTGTTTACAAACTGGAGAACAACGAGACAGTAATCGTTCGTCCATCAGGAACAGAGCCGAAGATCAAGATCTACTACACAACACTTGGTAAAGATCTTGCAGAGGCAGAAGCTGAGAAAGAGAAGCTTGCAGAAGCATTGAAACCTATTATGGAGTAATAGAAGATGGGAAAGGGGATCAGATATCTGGTCTCCTTTTTCACTGTCGTAAAAAAATAAGTAGTAAATATGTAGCATATATGTTAAAATCAATACATTACAGTAAAGTAATAAAGTGATTAGAGAATGAAACAGATGGAGGAATATTACGATGTATATAACATGTCTTGATGTAGAGGGAGTACTTGTACCGGAGATCTGGATTGCATTCGCAGAGGCGAGTGGAATTCCGGAACTCAAGAAGACAACAAGAGACGAACCTGACTATGATAAACTGATGAATTGGAGACTTGGAATTCTGAAAGAGCATGGTCTCGGACTGAAAGAGATCCAGGAGACAATCGCAAAGATCGATCCGCTTCCGGGAGCGAGAGAGTTCTTAGATGAGCTCCGCACATTCAGCCAGGTAATCCTGATCAGTGATACATTTACACAGTTTGCCACACCGCTGATGGAGAAACTCGGATGGCCGACACTGTTCTGCAACAGTCTGGAAGTAGCTGAGGACGGCGAGATTACAGGATTCAAGATGCGCGTAGAGCAGTCTAAACTGAGTACTGTGAAAGCACTGCAGTCTATCGGATTCGATACAATTGCAAGCGGAGATTCCTACAATGATCTTGGTATGATTCAGGCAAGTAAGGCTGGATTTTTATTCAAGAGTACAGATGCTATTAAGGCTGAGTATCCAGAAATTCCGGCATATGAAACATATGATGAGTTATATGCTGCAATTAAGGGAGTAATTGAAGCGTAGTTTGTGATAGACAGACGAGCTATCCCCTCCTATCTGTGACTTTCGTCGCGGCATGTTAAATGTTCTCATTTTTATTTGCCTAAATCCAATCACTATCAATCCCAAAGAGAAAAGCTGCCCTATATTGTGACCTCGGAGCAAGGTTTGGGTGCGTGTACATGAACGAGCATTCAAACCGCTGCAAGGTCACAATATAGGACAGCTTTTCTCTTTGGATGCGTCAGCCTATTAATGAATTAAATAGCCATCCCCATCTTTACTGCTTTTTCTAAAAATTCCTGATGATTTTCGAGGTCATCTGCTCCTGCAAGTCCCGGACAAAGGAGTGTTCCTCCCTTATCAAAATGCAGTAACTCACAAAGCTGTTCATAAGCATGAACAACGTCATTAAACATTGCCGAATCTGGATTAGCAGATGCTGCAATGAGATATAAATCTTTGATATGTAAAGTTTCTCTTCCCTTTGGAAAACTAAACTGATAAAAGCGGTCAATCGCTGTTTTAATCTGTGATGTAAAGCCGCTCCAGTAGACAGGAGATGCCAATACAAGAACATCTGCTTCTCGCATTAGTTCATTCATTCTCACTCCGTCATCTTTTTGTCCGCAACAGCCACGCTGCTCACAACTCTTATCTGCATGACAGCCATTTAAGTTCGCAGTTGCTGCATCAAAAACTTCTACCTCGTTCCCTGCAGCTACCGCACCACTTGCAAATGCAGTTACCAGTGCGTTGGTGTTGCCCTTCAGTCTTGGACTTCCCGTAATAATCAATACTTTTTTACCCATTTCTTACTCCTCCTTTATAAAGACATTATACCACCACAAAATGACAAAGGCAATTTCTGAGTTGCGCAGCAAAGACAAGTTTAACACAATATCAATTTTCCACCATTGCGTGCAATTTTCGTTCTCCAATCAATGTCTAATTCTTCATCAGATAGAATAGCTGTATAATTATCGGTATCTCCCCATTTTACAAAATTTCTTTTTCCCATTTTAGAATGATCAATTAAAAGATAATTCTCATCTGAATTTTCAATCACACATTTTTTTACAGCTGCTTCAATCTCCTCTGCTGCAGACGTGCCAAAATCTGGCTCATAACTGGTAGAACCAAAAAAAGCTTTATTATAATGAAAACGGGACAAATATTCCGCCGTAGCATAGTCAAGAGGTCCTCCTACAGAACGGTATAATCCTGGTGCCATATAAAGATCAATATTTTCATCTCTATATACTGACTCCATTACTGGCATTGAATTCGTAATGATTTTTACCCGAAATGCAGGCATATATGTAAGGATTTCAAGTACTGTTGTACTTGTATCCATAAAAAGTACATCTCCCTCCCTTATAAAAGAGGCTGCCTTTTTTGCAATTCTTCTTTTATTCTCCGATTCTTTCCCCTTCCTTAAAGAAAAACTCTGACAACCTATATTTTGTCTATCTAAAAGTGCCGCTCCTCCATAATGAATTGTCGCATAGCCCTGTTCTTCTAATAAATGCAAATCTCTTCGGATTGTCATTTCTGAAACACCAAACTGATTAGATAATATTTTTACTGTAACCTCTCCATGTTCCCGAAGATTATCAATAATCTGTTCTCTTCTCTTTACTCCAGATAATTCTTTTCTACATTCCATCTATTTTTCCTTCCTTTTATATATAATTATGAATTAGCCAGCTTCTTCCATCTGTCTCATTTCATAATTATTAGCTATATATTTCTCTTTATCTATGCTATCTTAATTTTACTATTTTTTACTTTTATATTTATTTGTATTTTGTCTGAAGTTATGTATTTTGTCAAAATATAACTCTCTGTACTGATTTAATA
>ENA-OPTA01001769-OPTA01001769.1-human-gut-metagenome-genome-assembly--contig:-NODE-1769-length-12463-cov-5.116618_pt1 | contig 12463 bp, 13 predicted proteins | sample MGYA00241813_ERZ501917 | MGnify/ENA primary metagenome ERZ501917 (study PRJEB25962, sample SAMEA2042408) | human gut metagenome | biome: human gut; feature: human-associated habitat; material: faeces...
TTAATCAATGTCAACATGAAGTATAATCGTTTAAAAACAGCTTATACAACATTTTTGAAAGGAAAAGACGGAAAGAATCTTGAAGAAGCAAGCTGATCAGACTTCCTTCAAAGAAGAAGAACCTGAAGAAGATAATAAAGTGGAAAACGACTCTAAAGACTCTGATATGGTAGATGTCTCTAAAGATGAAAAAAAGGAAGATGATATCATCACTGTCGATGTTCAAGATACCGAGAGCGAGAATTCCGACATCAAAATGCTTGAAAACAAAGACTCTAAGAAAAAGAAGAAAAGAAAATAATTAATTCTTATCTTGAAGCCACTCTAATGAAATCACCGATCATCAAACAATCGGTGATTTTTTTATATCATTTATAAAATTTGAAATGCTTAGTTTTTGTATTAATAATATTAGCTTTTCACTTGAATTTATGCACTCTAACAATAGGTTTAGGAATAACCCTGAAAACATTTTCAAAGATTGTGATAGTATAAAAAACATGAGTGAGAATAAGCTTGCTCATTTTGCGATAAAAAAGTAAATTTTATCAATAAATATTGATTTTAAGCGGTTTCTTGCTTATTATTTAATAGTGGAATTGAAGGGTTAAGATAGGCATATGACACAAATTGAGATTAAAATTACAAATCCAAATGGATTTACTCCAAGATTAGCTGCTGAGTTAGTCGAGGAAGCTAACAACTATGAGTGTAGAATCACTTTGACCGACACAAAAGTTAATACTTCATGTGACTTGAAGTCAATTATGAACGTATTCGGCTGTATTGTCGGTGGAGTTGGTACAACACTTCATATAGAGTTTGACGGATCTGATGAAGCTAAAGCTTTAGCTGGTTTTGAAACTCTTTCAAAAGAATTAGATTTCTAATATTCTTCAATCGTTCCTTATTTGGAATGACTTTTTGTGTACTATCTTAATTTTTAAGTTGCTTATTAATTGGCTGAACAAGCCTTTCTATCTAGTATAATTCGACTTGTTTTGATGAAATTAATCTTATTAATGTAAGGAGATATTTTTATGTATCAAGAACTTCAAAAAGGTTGGATTGAAGTTATAACAGGTCCAATGTTTGCAGGAAAAAGTGAAGAGTTGATAAGAAGAGTGACAACTCTTTCTTATGCCCACAAGAAAATAGTGGCTTTCAAGCCTAAAATTGACAATAGATACGATGCTTCTAAGATTGCCGCACATAACGGAAACATGTATGAAGCTTTTGCTATCTCAGACCCTAAAGAAATATTGGATCACTACGATTCATCGATTCAAGTAGTTGCAATAGATGAAATACAGTTCTTCTCCAAAGAAATGCTTCCAATAGTCGAGTATTTGGCTACTAACGGAGTCAGAGTCATTTGTGCCGGTCTAGACTTAGATTTCCGTGGCAAGCCTTTTGGAATCATGCCTAGTCTATTGTCCGAAGCTGAAATAGTGACAAAGCTTGAAGCAGCTTGCACTATATGTGGTTGCGGCGCTACTAGAACACAAAGGCTGGTCAATGGTAAACCTGCCAAATATACAGACCCTATCGTTATGGTAGGAGCTAAAGAATCATATGAAGCTAGATGTAGAAAGCATCATATAGTTCCAAATTCTCCATCGTTTAATTTCATACCTTCTAAAGAATAATAATAAAAGCCAAGACATTTATTTGTTTCTTGGCTTTTATTGTTTATTAGTTGCACTAATTTATTTTCTTTGATTTTTTTTAGAAGCTTTATAACTGATGAAAACATAAAAGAAAGCTTATCACTATGAAATAAGATCTTAGCAAGACTTCTTTCAGTTATTTTAATAGCATTAGGTTCTGTTCCTAGTGCTATTTTTGTTCTATTCTTTAATTTTCCAACAAATCTTCAATGTTGCAACCCAAAACTATTGCTAGTTTATAAAGGGTTTCGACTTGTGCTTTGTTTATGTCGTTTCTTCGTTGTTCATACATTTGAATAGAGCGAAGTTCAACTTCCGCAAGACTTGCAAGTTTGCTTTGAGATAAGCCTCGTGCTTGTCTTATTTTTTTTAGGTTAGTGATTTCAGACCTTTTGAAATATGTGTTTGCTATATCAAAAAATTTGGTTGCATCGGCTTCGTGCAAGGTTGGATATAGTCTTAAAACTTCTTCAATAGGCAATGAATTGTTTATCTTATAAAAAGAATATCCTTTTTTATGTTGGAATTGTGCTAAAACCCAGCCAGCCCAATAATATTTATCTTTGTTAATGTCTTCTTTATTTGGAATAGATTTTTTCCCATTATAAATCTCATTCAAATAATCTAATGCAGAGCAGGTAAGATACTTTGGATTTCCTTTTTCAATTTGTTTTGCAACATTGGAATTGACAAATGTATTCCAAAAAATTGTAGGGTTTATTCCAATATCTACAGCATGCTCAAACATTACACCCAAATTTTCGGATAAATTTGGTAAATATAAATTGTTATATGATTGGATCGCCATCTTTTAACCCCTTTCTCATAATATCCACTACAAATATATCATTAGTGAGTGTCGCGGACTTTCTTGTCCCTTTCAAATAATCTTCTCGTGCCTTTTCATCTCTTGCTTTTCTTTTTGTAAAGTATTCCAATCTGTCTGCAGTTTCAAAGCCTTCAAAATGAAGTTTACTAAATGCAAGTTCGCTAACTATTACAACTTGCTTTCCAAGTTGACCTAATTCCATAGCTTGACTTAATTTTCTAACTGGAATTGTGTTGTTTACAAAATCTCTTGCAAAACTAAAATATGAGTCGTCTGCTCTAAACCCAATAACTATATCGTAATTATTTACATCAATGTAAAAGTTTTTGAGTAAATACTCTTTTGCTTGAATAGATATATCATTACTCAAATCAAAAGTTCTAAATTTTAAAAGTATTGCAATCCAGTTAAGTATTGAATATCTTTTATCTGTTAAATCTAGAATTTTAAGCCCAGACAAATTAATAGAATACTTGTTTGCAAATCCATTATTTTCGTTATTGCTACAAGACCATTCTTTTGCAAGTTCCAAACTTTCTGTGCAATAAAATCCAAAACCATAATCATTTTGGGCTTTCCCACCGTGATAATATGGTTTTTCAATAATATCTTTTGAGCCGTGATAAATAACCAATTTTGCCATCTTCTTCTCCTTTTAATCTACGCTATTATATCATTACAATGATACATCATCAACCAGTTATGACATTTTCTATCATTACAATGATATATCCATATTTCAGCCAATCACGAATATTAAATTTATATCATTGCAATGATACATTATGAATTATTGTCTTTAATAATCATATTAAAACCACTTTGTTAAACTTACAAAGTTTTAGGCAGCTCAAGAGCAACCAAGTTTAGTAAAAACATCACATTTGCTGTCATTTTAAATTATCAAAAGACAGCAAATATTTTTTGTATCCCTAAAACCCTTTATTTACCTGATGTTTTTGGACATAGAGCACACACTTTATTTTACTAGAACCCAACTTTGGTAAAGATGGACTCCCTAAGACAAGCAAAGACGATAAAAACTACCATGGTTATGGAACTAAATCTATCGTATATGTCATAAAAAAATTACATGGAAAAGTATCCTTTACCGCTGATGAGTCTACTTTTACAGTAAAAGCAGTAATTCCTATAAAAGAATAGTCCCTTCCTATTTACATACCCTTTTATTATCACCCTATACTTATTTATAATTGATACCAATAAGAAAAGGAAGGAGAGATAGAATGGAACATCCTAAGAAAAATAAAGCAGAAAACACAACTCCAAAGAATACTACCATTATCGATTCTCCAATTAAGAAGCCCGAATCTAAAATTGTCTATGCTGAAGATTTAGCTAAAGATTTAAATAACAAAGCTGTAGATACGAATCAAAAGAGAAAGAAAAAAACAACTTCATCAAAATCAAGCCAAACACAAAATAAAAATGAAAAGAAGAAAGATGGGCAAGGATTTTGGGAATTTTTAGGTCTTTCAAATTTATTCGGAAAAAAGAAAAAAGATGATTTGCAATCAAGTCAGCCTCAACAAGTAATGTCTGATGAAGAAAAAGAAAAAATCAAAGCTCCGGCAGGAAAATCAATGATCGATGTTTTCGACGAAGAAAAAAGTTTAGATTCCGGAGTCGAAAAGATAATAAAAAGTCATGAATTTAAATGGTTTAAAAGAAAGAAAAAAAAACGTATCAACGAATCCATCATCAATGACAAAATAAACAAAGCCACCAGATATAATCCTGATTTTGCTATAGGATTATCGCAAAGTCAGGTTGATGAAAGAATAAAATCAGGATTAACCAATAAAGTAAAAACTACATATACAAAAACTTATTGGGAAATCATTAAAGATAACATCTTTACTTTCTTCAACATCTTGTTAATTATCGTTGCAATATGCTTATGCGTAATAGGTGAATGGAAGAATTGTACATTCTTAGTAATAATGATTGCAAATATTGCAATAGGAATATTCCAAGAAATTAGATCGAAAAAGACAATAGAGAAACTAAGATTAGTCACCACTCCTACTGCTTCTGTTATCAGAGATGGAAAAGAATTAAAAGTTCCTACTGATGACATAGTATTAGATGATATCATTTCACTATCGATAGGAAATCAAATATCAGCCGATTCAATAATCGTCGATGGATCTATAGAAGTAAATGAATCTTTATTGACCGGTGAATCTCTACCTGTAAAAAAACATACAGGAGATACAGTTTATGCAGGTTCTTTTGTTACTTCCGGAAGTGGAACTGCAAAAGTAATAAAAGTTGCCGAAGCTAATTGGGCTATAAGTCTTCAATCGCAAGCAAAGAAATTTCAAAAAACTCGTTCGGAATTGCTTCACTCATTAAATAAAATTATCAAGGTAATTTCATTCTTAATAGTTCCTGTCGCTACATGTTTAATTGTTATAGGAATTATCAATTCGGGATCCACTGATCCATGGGAAATGTTCAAAGCCGGAATTTTAAATGCAGCCGGTCCTATTATAGGTTCTGTCCCCGCAGGTATGTACTTATTGACCTCAGTCGCATTGGCAGTTGGTGTCGTCAATATGTCTAAGAAGCATACATTAGTTCAAGACTTATATTGCTTTGAAATGCTCGCTAGAACCAATACATTATGTTTAGATAAAACTGGAACACTGACGGATGGAACAATGGAGGTCAGTGAAGTTATTGTCATAGATAAGAAGATAGATTTAGATACCGTGATGGGTTCTTATTTAGCGACATTTAGAGAATCCAATCAAACTTCTTTAGCTTTGGCTGAAAGATATGCTTTAAATGGAAAGCTCGCAGTGGTTGGAAAAATTCCATTTAGTTCTTCTAGGAAATATTCTGCTGTTTCATTCAAAGGTATGGGGACTTTCGTTCTAGGTGCACCTGAATTTGTTTATAAAGCCGACAACAAAAACTTAGTTAATATAATATCCGAAAGACAGAGAAGCGGATATCGTGTTTTAATGTTAGCTCATAGTGAAGATTACATAGATGCAACAGGTGAAATTAATGGAGAAGTTGTTCCAGTAGCTTTATTTGTCTTATTAGATCATGTCAGAGATGAAGCTCCAGACACTATTAAATGGTTTGTAAATAATGGTGTTAATATTAAGATTATTTCAGGAGACAATCCATTAACAGCTTCTGAAATTGCTGGTATGTGTGGCGTCCCTAATTATAATAAAGCCGTATCATTAGAAGGATTATCCTTAAAAGAAACAGCTGAAATAGCAGACAAATATACGGTCTTTGGACGTGTATCACCAGAGCAAAAATCCATCCTAGTCAAGTCGCTTAAGCAATCCGGTAAAACCGTTGCAATGACCGGTGATGGTGTCAACGATATTTTAGCTATGAAGCAATCGGATTGTTCTATAGCTATGGCTAGCGGTGCTGATGCTGCTAAAAATGTAGCTCATTTAGTTCTGCTAAACTCCAATTTTGCATCCATGCCCGCAGTAGTATTGGAAGGAAGACGAGTCATAAACAACATTCAAAGATCATCTGCTTTATATTTGATGAAAACAATCTTTACCTTTGCCCTAGCTATCGTATTTATCATTTTAGGATTCTCTACTATGGGAAGACAAAGTGGAGCACAAATCATCTACCCGTTCTTGCCTGGAGATATCCTATTGATGGAATTCATAGGAATTGGTGTTCCTTCAGTTTTGTTGGCTCTACAGCCTGATAAGAGTCAAATCAAAGGACACTTCATTAAAAACACCTTCTCAAAAGCTATTCCTGGTGCAATCTCTTTATTAATCGTTGTTGCTTTGACATTCATCTTAGGACAAGTCGGATTCTTCAACGATTCATCCATTCAAGGCATGAATCCCTTGGAAATGCCATGGTTCCGTACAAGTCAAACTTCCGTCGGTGGTGAAGCAATTAGATCTTTAGCAGGATTAGGAATGACATTTGCTGCATTGTCAGTCTTATATGCCTTATCTCAACCGTTTGATACATATAGATTTTGTTTGTTTATAGGCGAGTGGGTTTTGACTTTAATAGCTATATTTGGATTTGTTCCTTACCCGCCATTCAGCACAATAGTATTCTCCAATTACAAGAATTTATTAAATAACAAGACAATGATTCTAGTCGCAATACTATACGCCGTAGGAAGTCCTTTGATAACATCATGTCTGATGAATGGTTTCAACTTCTTGACTAAAGGCGATGTATCACCTACAGAGACCAGGGCTTTAGACAAAAAACAATAATACGTTTTCTAATTATTTCTTCAGTTTGCACCAACCTATTTAGAGGTATATAATTTTTAAAGTCTTTTTTCCAATTAATTATTAAAGGAGCTATTTATGGCAGAAGAGAAGAAGCTAACTAAAGCAGAAAAGAAAGAATTGAGAAAGAAAAAAAGTGGAAGTCTTTGGAAGGATTTCAAAGCATTCATCAATCGCGGTAATGTGGTCGATATGGCAGTCGGTGTCATCATGGGTTCAGCCTTCGGTGCAATCGTCACAGCCTTTACCAACATCTTGCTTTCGATTTGTACTTGGGGAGTCCCTGGAGGTTTGAAAGGATTAGTCACAGTTCTTCCCGCAGCTAACACCGCACAAAAAGGTATTGAAGGAATCGGTCAGTACTTCTCAAACGATAAATTAGCTGAAATGGCTAAAATTTATTGTACAAAGCTTGGTGGAACCTATGAAAATAACGAAGCTCAATGGATCAATTCATTGAAAGCTTTGTATACACAACACGGTGAAACTTGGACTTACAACCAATCCGCTATCATCGATTGGGGTACATTTATAAATGCTATCATCGCATTCTTGATCATCGCTTTGACCTTGTTCGTCATCCTTAAGACTTTCAACTATCTCACAGCTAAAAGAAAGGCTTTGGAAGAAGCAGCAAAAACAGCTGCTTTAAACTTTAAGAAGGCCGAGGATAAAAAAGAGGCCAAGGAAGCTAAGGAAACAGAAGCTGCCAAAGCTGAGGTAGAAGCTCAGTCTAAAGTAGAAGATAAAAAAGCTGAATAAGTAGTCATATTAGCCGCTAAAAGCGGCTTTTTTCATCTAACAATTTCAACCCTAGAACAATAATAAGATTTTAATTTTATAATCTATTTAATAATAGAAAGGGCTTTATATGAAAAACAAAGGATATCTATGTAGCAATCTTCAAAAACATGCTGATGTCGGATCAATAGAAGATGTTCATCTATCAGAGCATCCAAACCCTAATTTTAGAAGAGATTCTTATAAATCTTTAAATGGATGTTGGGATATATGTATTAGTAAGGATAAAAATCAGCCTACATCTTGGGCAAATAAAGTCAATGTACCTTACGCTATAGAATCACCTCTGTCTTTTGTAAATCATCTATTAGAACCAGATGAATACATTCACTATCATAAAGTTTTATCCATATCAAAAGATGAAATGAAGCCTCATATTTTCCTTCACTTTGAAGGAATAGATCAAATAGCTGATGTATATATAAATAACAAATTCGTAGGCCAGCACATCGGCGGATACACATCATTCTCGTTTGATATAAAGCCTTTTGTAATGGAAGGAAATAATGACCTATATATCAGAGTAAAAGATGTTACAGATGAATCTTATTATATGAGAGGCAAACAACGCCTCATTCCATCCGGATGGTTTTATTCTTCTTCCAGTGGAATATATAAACCAGTTTGGATTGAATTTGTTGAAGACAATTACATCAAAGAGGCCATATTCAAGCCTTTATATGATAAGAAAAGTGTAGAGGTGTTGATATCGACTTCTGTGGAAGGAATAGTATATTTAAATATAGACGGAACTATCTTTAATATTGAATCTAACAAGAAGACAGAAATAAAATTAAATAATTTCCATCCGTGGAATGTAGACGATCCATACTTATATGAAGTTGAAATAAAATTCTTTAACGATATTATTCATTCTTATTTTGGAATTAGAAAGATAGAAAACAAAATAATTAACAATCAACCTTGTATTTTATTAAATGATAAAAGATTATTTATAAACGGATTATTAGCGCAAGGATATTATGACTTAGGAGGACTAACTCCTAAGTCTTATGATGTCTTTGAAAAAGATATAAAGAATGTTAAAGAGTTAGGATATAACACATTAAGAATACATATAAAAACTGAAATTCCATACTTCTATTACCTAGCTGATAAATATGGATTGCTATTGATTCAAGATTTTCCATGTGGTGGAACTAAATATAAATTCTTCAATGTTGTATTTCCAAGAATATCGATAAAATTATTCAACAAAGAAAAATATTGTACTTATAAAAATTATGGAAGAGAAGACAAAGAAGGACGTGATCTATTCATCGACCAAGCAACACAGATTGTAAATTCTTTATTTAATCATCCTTCAATAATAGTTTATACAATTTTCAATGAAGCATGGGGTGAATTTGATCCAAGCAAAAACTATGTTTATTTTAAATCTTTAGATACTTCTAGATTATACGATACTGCTAGCGGATGGTTGGATTCTAATAAATCTGATTTCTTCTCTATTCACTCCTATACATTGCCTGCAAGGAAAAGAAAGACAAGAAATAATAGACCATATTTCTTGAGTGAAGTCGGTGGAACTTCATGGATTGTTCCCAATCATTTCATTTATCCAAAAGCATACGGACATAAGACCGTTAAAAAGCAAAATCAATTGGAAAAGAGATATAAAGATTTATATAAAAAATTAATGCCTCAAATTATTTCCGGCAATTTAAATGGAATAATCTATACTGAATTAAATGATTGTGAAACTGAATGTAATGGAATCTATACTTTGGATAGAGAAGTTTTAAAGATAGATAAAGATTTAATAATCGACATAAACAAAGAAATAGAAGCCAAGAGGATGAAATGATATTATGAAGCCATACACATTAGAAAGAATTACTGATAATAAAGATGTAATTGTCGTTATGCTACACGGAATTATTGAGTTACCAATTTTTTATCAATTCATAATAGACAAGTTGCCCGAGAATATATCTTACGTAGCTCCAACTTTAGAAGGCCACGCTTTACCTTCTAGAGAATTCGGAAAAGTAAGTATGAAAATATGGGAGAAGCAAATAGAGAACTTATACGAGAAGTATTCTAAAGAATACAAGAAAATTATTTTTGTTGGCCATTCATTAGGTACGCTATTGTCAATTACTGAGGCTAATAAACACCCGGACAAAATTCCATATCTTCTTTTATTGAATTGCCCTTTAAAGATATGGATGAAGGCTTCAAATTTAAAAACATATCTAACTGTAGGATTTCATAAGAAAGATAAAATTAAAGATGAAACTATAAAACACGCATCCGATATTTGCGGTGTTGAATTATCTCAAAATCCTTTTTCATATGTTTACTGGGCTAAACCATTTTATTCATTATTAAGAGGTATCAAAAAAGGAAAAAAGGAAATCAAAAAATTGAAAACTACAGCCATTGCTTTCCATGCAGATAATGATGAATTAGTATCTAAGAAAACTCTTAAACTATTAAAGGAAAACAATAATATTAAAATCCATATAATGAAAAACTCATCTCATTATTTATATTCAGATGAATCTAAAGACGATATAACAAAAACTTTAATTGAAATGTTGAACAAAACTATTGTTCAAAGCAATTAACCTCTAGTAAAATCATAAGAAGGTGAATTATTATGGCAAACGAAAATAACAACATAGAAGAATCAAAAATAAAAGTCATGGGGGACGATTATATTCGTATAGTCAATGCTAAAACTATTTTTGGATGGACATTGATTAATGGTGCATGTAAGAAAAAGAAACCCAAGAAGATGAAGAATTACAAACTTACATTCACTAGAAGCAAAAATATTCCATACCACGATAGAATGGTCGAATTAGAAAGACTATATTTCAAAAAAGAAGAAGAAAGAAAAACTTATTATTCAACTGATATTTTAAATATCATTTTCTTGTATTTACTCTTAATCATTCCAGGACTCATATATTCATTAGTTAAAACGCACCAAAAGAAAATGATTAAGAATCACAACGCTGCCATCAATAAATCACAATTAAATTACTTGAGTGAAGCTAAGTCGATAACATCTGCTTCCAATGGTCAATCTTTCAACAATCACAAATCCATTCCTGAATCATCGGTCAATAAACCAGTCGAAACAAGACAAACTCCTCTACAATTAACCGGTCAAGCACCTCAACTCCCAGCCGATAACAACAAATCAAATATCAATCTATCTTCAAATCAACGTAACGATGATGACGATGAAGATAGCTTCAACTAATTTTTTTCTTCAAATACATGAATCTGGCTTTATTAGCCAGATCTTTTTTTATGATTCCTTTATATATTCCTTGTCTATCTACTATAGACAAAAGATTATCTTCTTTCCCATCTTCTATTTCAAAGAAAACCTCTCCTTTTTCTTTTAAAACAAAAGGTAATTTGTTTATTATTTTTCTATATGAATCCAATCCATCCATTCCTGAAAACAAGGCTAAAGCAGGCTCATAACTAGTTTCTGTTTTTGTACCTTCCGGTATATATGGAGGATTAGAGATTATATAGTCGAATTTATCTTTGATAGATTCGAGGAAATCAGAGACTACAAATGTAGCATTATTTATATCATTAATTCTTTTGTTTTCTTCAGCTACATTTATAGCTTCTTTAGATATATCTGAAAGAATAACTGTAGATGATGGAAATCTCTTAGCTATAGAAAGACCGATACACCCACTACCACAGCAAAGATCCAATATCTTCTTGTTTGAGAAATCTATTGTTTCACACAAATTCAAAACTAATTCTTCTGTTTCCATTCTTGGAATCAAAACATTAGGATTGACTTTAATAGTCATTCCTGCAAATTGAATATGTCCAATTATATATGCTGAAGGTTCGTTTTTATTTAATTTGTCTAATATTTCAATTGATCGACTATCTAATTCTTTATTTCCATCGATTATCACATCTACTGAAGATACATTAAATATTTCTTTCAAAATATCTAAAACATCAGGGAGATATACCCCCTGGATGTTTAATGCCCGTCTTTGAAATTCTTTAATTGTCACTGGACGCCTTTCATTTGCTCCATGACCAAATCTTTTTCATGAGCTGATCTTAAAGCGTCTATTATTTCTTCCAAATCGCCTTCCATTACTCTATCTAATTTTTGAAGCGTAAATCCGATTCTATGGTCAGTCACTCTATTTTGAGGATAGTTATAGGTTCTAATTTTTTCTGATCTGTCACCCGTTCCTATTTGAAGCTTTCTTTCAGCTTCAAGTTTTGCGTTTTTCTCGCTATCCATCTTTGCTTTAAGTCTAGTTCTAAGAAGATTCATAGCCAATTCCTTATTTTGCATCTGACTTCTTTCAACCTGACAAGTGACAACAATTCCTGAAGGCTTATGAATAATACGAACAGCTGATTCGGTCTTATTGACATTTTGACCACCAGCTCCGGATGAACGATATGTTTCAATTTCCAAATCCTGTGGATTAATTTGAATATCGACATTTTGTTGTTCAGGCATAACCAATACAGCGGCTGTCGAAGTATGGAGTCTACCGGAGGCTTCAGTGACAGGAACACGTTGAACACGATGAATTCCTGATTCAAATTTAAGTTTTGACCAAGCACCTTTTCCTTTGACCACTAAGGTTACATTGGAATATCCACCTAAAGGTGTTAAAGATTCATCCATGATTTGAACCTTCCATCCCTGACTCTCAGCATATTTGGAATACATACGGAAAAGATCAGCTGCAAACAAACATGCTTCTTCTCCTCCGACTGCTCCTTTGATTTCCATGACGACGTTATGGTCATCATCTGCATCTTTAGGAAGAAGAGCTTTTTGAAGTTGCTCTAATTTTTCATCGATAAGAGGAGTAAGTCTTTCCACTTCACTCTCACCCATCATCTTC
>ENA-OPTA01001771-OPTA01001771.1-human-gut-metagenome-genome-assembly--contig:-NODE-1771-length-12458-cov-8.043941_pt1 | contig 12458 bp, 9 predicted proteins | sample MGYA00241813_ERZ501917 | MGnify/ENA primary metagenome ERZ501917 (study PRJEB25962, sample SAMEA2042408) | human gut metagenome | biome: human gut; feature: human-associated habitat; material: faeces...
ACATCTGAACGGCAACATACACTACCAGATGTTCTGCGGAATCATGATAGACCCGTCCTTTCCCATGACCAACTACAAGATAGTCAGTGCCATCCGTAATGAGATGGCATCCCGTCTTGACATTGAATCCCTCCAGGAAGTGCTGGCCTCACACTGGAAGCCTTATCTTGAGAACCTTCACGTGTGCATGACCGATGCCACATGCTACGAAAGCCACATGCGTTTTCCCACAGACATGAAACTCCTTTGGGAAAGCCTCTCATGGCTCTACAGGCATATGTGCCGTCATTGCAGGAATCTGGGCATAAGACGTCCGCGCAACAAATATGATGATGTTGCCAAGGCTTATCTGTCCTACTGTAAGAAAAGAAAGAGAAAGGCATCAAGGACAAGGATGCTCAAGCGTCGTATGATCAGGCTTCTTGAAAAACTTCTCATGCAGTGGGATGGAATTCACAGGGAGCATGGGGGCTCACTCCGGTATACTCAGGATTACCGGAAGCGGCTTTCCATCATCAGAAAGGTTCTTGTACAGGAAAAGGAAATGTTTGAAGGACGGAAAGTCAGTGACCGTATCGTCAGCATTGACCGTCATTATGTACGTCCCATCGTAAGAGGCAAGGAAACGAAATCCGTCGAGTTCGGTGCGAAGGTCAACAATATACAGATAGACGGCATATCGTTCATCGAACACCTCTCGTTCAAGGCTTTCAACGAGGGCATACGCCTGAAGGACTGCATCCGCATGCAGCAGAAACTCATGAACGTGAGGGTAAGATGCGTGGCAGCCGATTCCATCTATGCCAATAACGCCAACAGGAAGTTCTGTACGAAATACGGAATCTCCACTTCCTTCGTACGCAAGGGAAGGGCGGCCAGGGATGAATTCTTGAGGAAGGTTCTCAGAAGTGAACTTTCAAGGGAGAGGGCCACCCGGCTTGAAGGCAGCTTCGGCACACAGAAGCAGCATTACTCGCTCTCGAGGATAAGGGCACGGAACAGGAAGACGGAAATCCTGTGGATTTTCTTCGGAATACATACGGCAAATGCCGTACTGATGATTGACAGGATCAGGAACAGGACAGTTAAAGCGGCATGATATGATTTTACTGACAGAATAAGAAGAGGTCATTTGGCTTCTTCAGGAGTGTTATGTCCTGTCGGATAGAATTATATGAGAATACACGAAAAAATGACAATAAAAATGGCATATGAAAATGATAGACCATAATCATTTCATATGCCATCTTATTTTGGGAGACATTTACTGAATATCCCTAATTAATTTCTAAAGGTTGTGGATTGTTATTAATAATAGGGGTTGGAACTATATTTTCATAATCATCATATTTAGGTGCAATAATAAATTTTATTGTAGGAGAATTAGATACTCGTTTTTTGAATTCAGAAATAAAAGATGGCGATAAGTCGTTTACATATACTTCTACCCTGTTAACTGTTTCACTTAAAGAACATAATGATAATTTCTTTCTTATGGGATTTTCTGTATTCTTTTCTGATGCCATAAATTCGGAAACATCGTTTGTAGCCTTAACCAATTCATTATAGGAATATTCACACTCCTTAACAACAATAAAAGGGTCAGAACTTAGCAATTGGGGAGTTTTTTCATTATTCCCTTTAACGATATAAACTATAAGTTTTCCATCTTCAATATAAGAGCCACCATAATAATCAGGATATGCTATGCTGTCTGAAGCAGTAAGAGAATATCCCAATATATCCTTCAATCTGTTCCAAGCGGCTAATGCTTCTGCTTCTCCATTTAAGGAGGTTTGCTGTAAATTAGTGTTGTTTTCATTTAGACAACCAAGGTCTTCTAAAGGACATGATGCAGAAGCACAACAGACAAGATATAAAATACTAACAAATAATGTTTTTGTCATGGAAACCTCCATTTTTTAAGTGAGTTATAAATATAGCTAAGAGAATAGTATATAAGTTGATTTTTAACACTTTTCTTTTAGGAACTTATATTGTCCGTATTTGTCAAGCTCCTATATTCGCTTTACCATAATGTCAAAACGTACTTTTGTCAATAGTATAAGCGTTTCGGGGTTCTCTCCATAGATAACCGATACAGTCAGTGATTGTAGTTCTTCCGGATGCAGCTCCAGAGCGTCCAGAGATTGCAATAGTTTGCACAATCAATGTAATCAATCAGTTTCATAAAACCTTTGATTTTGTAACAGAGTCAAAATCACATACCCATTCCCCCCGGATTCTCTTCTTGGGTTGATCGAGTTCTTCATCCTGTTGTTTCTTTCACTACGGTGCCTGGTTAATCCCCGGAACCCAGGAAATACTGTTTCCCTGTTGTTGGCTCTCTTCCCCGCCAACAAAGAAACAATAGGAAAACAAACGTAAATACATCAGCAAGCAGTACACTACCAAATTCGACAATGTCATTCTCGTTAAGAGATTTTTCTAAATAACACACCTCGATTAATATTATAAGTCGCTGAATATTAAGGCTCAGTTATCTCATAAATATTAGATGAAAGTATCGGCTTTCAATTATAAACACTATATTTGCGATATTGATGAACTCTAATAAAAATATGATGATAAATATGACTAAGAAATTAGAAGTAAAATACTGAAATATAAATCAAACATTATGGATATAACTCTCATCCTGATAATACTTATATTCATTTTGGATTGCTTTATTGTATATAATATAATGCATTCCAATTGTACAAGTAAGGAAAGACTTCTTTATAGTTCTATTACCATATTATTACCTATTATTGGCATACCTATATACTACGAATTACGTGAATACAATACCAAGAATAATGAACGCACAAGCATATTGAATAGAATCATTGATGTCATTTTGATCTTAATTTCACTATGGATTGTCTTATCGATGATATTAAACCAGCCAAGTATAGACTCGATATTGGGCAGAACGGCAGTCATTATAGCATTGATTTATAATTTAAGCATTTTCTCTAAGAGTAAAGAAGACAAAAATGATACTGCTGCTTGCGGCTGTTTTGTTGTTGGTTATTGCAACAATGATTAAGATACGTTTGACATAGCAGATTGAAGAATTGAATATAATTGTTACATCTGAAGCTACTGACTCCGTTTCAGCGTCACATTTAATTTACTCTAATTTGTATAATCTATATCAATACTAAAATATGAAACTATATTACTTCTTATTTTTGATGTCTGCCTCAATCGTCAGCTGTCATACATCCAAAAGGAGTGCTACTAGTATCATAGGTAGTGCAGACGGGCCTACCGGTGTTTATGTGGCAAATAATGATGATCAGGTATTGACACATAGAGAAAATGGCTGGTATCATATATTAAGTGCAGATAGCTTATCTGCTAAACCAATCATAACTGTAAAGGATATGGTTGGATTAAAACTTGAAAAGGACTATTATGGCAAATATGCCATTAGCGGACAAATAAGCAAGCATAAGATCAATAAGTGGGCCGATGAAACAGAAAAATCTATAGGAAAACAAATCGCATTCGTATATAACAACTCCATTATTTCGGCTCCACAGGTTAATGCCAGGATAGAAAGCGGTGCATTCATGATAACATCCTTATCGGACAAGAAATTACCTGAAATCTATAAAGGCATAATGAAAGAGAAATCAGACTCCATTGAAGTCATTTTCAAAGATTGGGAAAAAGATTCTTTATACTATGAATTATCTCCAGAGCAAAGGGATTCTGTAAGAATGAGCATTGACTATTGGGAAGCCAAAGCATGGATAGACTTAACAAGCAAACCCAATAATATATCCCAATAACAATCATACGGATTTATATCGACTTGTAACACCACCGTATCTAGGGAGAGAATACATTTATTTCTTCCCCGGATACGGTTTCATTTTTCTACCATCATTGCTTCAATGATAGTCAGTTTCCATAAAATCATGCGCAATAATCTGACCCTGAGCATTTTTCCTTATCGCCCTTTCGCTTCCTTTCTGCTTTACGGTTATCCCTCTATTTTCCGCCTTCTCTTCCATCCTTAGATATTTTATACGGTCTATTTTTTCCCCGTGGTCCCTGAACTTAAACAGACATACATCCGGTGCTTCCTTCCTTAAACCCACAAGCTTGAACTGGTAATGCTTTTTGGTATCATATACTTCCAGTATAAGCCCCGGCAGCCCGTTGAATTTCCAAGGCCCTTCACTCACTGCAATTTCCGGTGTGAACCAGGCTTCATAATCACGACCGTGATAGTGACAGGTAGCCAGTTGACAGGCATACCCTTGAATGGTTCTGATACTGTCCCGAAGAACCCAGTCCTGTGGCGCATATTCTTCCTCTATATAGCAATTGACGATTCCATTTGTAGTGCCAAGCATCACCTGTGAGGTCATCTTACCCTTCGGATAATTCTTATAAATATAGTCATGCAGGATTCTGGGTATGGGCAAAGAGGCATAGTCCCTTTTTCGGATATTCCCTATCATCATTTCACCCCAGATTTTGCGTCCTGTCGGGTCGTAAAACAAGGAATCATAATAAAACATGGGGTAACCGTAACACTGGCTGATTGTTTTCCCGATACGCAAGATCACTCTTTCGGTAGTGACATCCGTACCTAATGTATCGGTCTGTTCCGTACAGTCGTATTCACACTCCATTATGGATGGTTCCAATGTCTGGATATATCTGTCAATCTGCCCCCACACACTGGTGCAGCCCATTAAAATAAAAAGCGTCAATAATGTTCTCATCATCAGATTCTGTTACAAGTCAATGCTGTTTTTATAATCTTTCTCCTGCAAGTCATATCCATGTTCCGTTCCCTGATACACAATCGGATACTGGCTTTCCTGCTGATATAGACGGTCCAGATATTCCGTCCGTTCCATCGGCTTATACTCCTTTTCATACCAGTTATAGAATGTGACCGGATAACCGGGAGAGAGAACTATCTCGGCCGCAGAATAGAAATAATGCCGGTCCTTGTCGTAGGCTTCCAGTATGAGACCGGGCAAGCCGCACAATTTCCAGGGACCTTCCTGAAAAGGCAAATCCGGAGTATACCAGGCCACATACGTCCTTCCCCTGAAACTGGTTGTCGCCTTCCGGCACCGATACCCGCACACCATTTTCACCGAGTCCTGCTGCATCCACTTCATTACAGGTATCTTCTCTTTCACCACCACGGCTTCTTTTCTTCCTATTTCTCCAATTCTCCCATATACATAACAGGAGTCCTTTTGCCTGTCCTTGTACAGGTATTCGCTGGTCGTAGAGATGCCGGCTCTGCGGATGGAATCCAAATTAGACACCCTTGCATGGAAGCGCTGCAATTTCAGTCTTGCATGCCCCGGCAGAACCTCAATGGAATCATCCTGACAAGTATAGTAACTGACAAACGAAGTGAACCGCTTGCCCAGCCGAAGAATCATACTGTCCCTGTGAATATCGTTCTCTGTCAGAGTATCCCTTTTTACCAGATGTGTATAATGACATTCGAGCAATGCCGGTTCAAGCACCTTTTTCTGCTGCCCCTTACATAAGGACGGAGAGAAAGCCAAAGGAATCAAAAGCAACCACAATTTCTTCATATCGCGTAATGTATTTAAGTCATAAAAATCAGGCAAAAGTTCAGAGGCTAAAACAAAATGTACGCACCCACCATGATATTCCTCGGACGAATTGTATAGCTCCTGCTTATTTTAGTGGCATCCGGCAGGAAGGTCGTATAGGCGTATTCCTTTTCGTTGAACAGGTTGTTCAGATAAAAATCTATGTGCAGCCGTTTCGTTGCCTTATAAGTGGCCTGTATATCCCCTAAAAAGAAATGCCGGGTATCGGTCTGGCTTATTTTGTTGGCAAAGTGTTCTCCACATACCGTAAAGCTCCATTTTTCGGAAGGCAGGAACCTGACAGAAAGCTTCTGCTGAAGCTGGTAGGTTTTCTCCTTCTCCTCACTGTCACTAATGTGAAGCCTGGTATGCGAGAATCTCATCCGATAATTGACGTTCATCCACGAGAGGACATTCATATCGATTTCCGGACTTAGGGTGAAATTATCCTGACGGCTCTCCACCTTCCCTTCGCTTCGGAACAGAAATGCATTCCTGCGTGACCATCCGCCATCCAGCGTAAACTTTGCCTTCGCCCATCCGGTAGCCTTGGTGACACTGAAGTCCAGATTCGTCGTATTCGCTTTCTGCGGAACATCCACATATCCTGACAAAATATACTGGTCCTGCATCCGCTGAGACACGGTATACGGCGAACGGTTCCAGGATTTTCGGAACCTGATGCTGGAAAAGAACTCGCACAGCGGTATATTGTATTCTATTCCACCACCGACAGACGCATCCACCGTATGAAAGAAATCTGTCAGTCCTTCCGTCAGTGTACGGTAAGTGGTCAGCACGGAGCCGGGATAGAAGCCGGACAGACTAACCGGATTCTCCCTGTAGTCTCCTCTGGCCTGAATCTTTATCCTGCTGCTCAATCGATATTCCGCATAGAGTGAGGTCTGCCATGAAAGTTTGTCGTGGCGCAATGCGCTGTTGTCTGCCTCACTGCGATAATGGTAATAATTGAGGGGAAGGCTCAGGGTGGCGACCAGCTTTTCATCCTGGTATTTCATTTCCGGACTGAAACCGGCCTTGACAAATCCCATCTCCATATTGTTCCGTTCCGCCACATTCGCTGCCTCCAAACCGTATGAATCCGATTCGAACTTCCGGAACATACCGCCAAGACTGGATTTGAAGTCAAAAGTGAAAAGGCCACTCACCGCACCCCAACTGACAGAATTGTCTGTAAAAAATTCTGAAGGACGGATATGCTGCATGACGGTCGATTCCTCCTTGGACACACTCAGTCTTTGCGGCTGAGCCTGATACAAAAGGTAAGAAGCGAAATTGACGAACTTCTTCCCGTTTCTTTTCATCAGAAACAGGTCGTTGGCGAGTTTCTTCCCTCCCTCATACATATTTTGGCTGTTAGACTGATAGCCGCCCAACCGCACGTCCCGGTCTTTCCAGTCCAGCGTCACATCCAGATTCTCCGTAAGATTATAGTCGCTCCTGTTGATTTCGGTAGAGACCTTCCCATTGAGCACATTCTTGTGAAAATTTCCGTCTTCCACTTCATCCATCCTCCATTGCTCATTGCCGACCGGATCATAATAAACGCTTTGGGTCTTCTTCAAGGTATTCTCACGATGGTTCTGATAGGTCAGACTGAACTTTATATCCTGACCGCTCTTCAACTTAAACAGATTGTGAGATGTCACCTGAACACAAGTGGTAAACATATCCTTTTCCCAATCTTCAACTTAAACAGATTGTGAGATGTCACCTGATGCGTCCGGTTCTGAAGTTCGCGCTCTCTCGACAGACCCAATGAATAAGGTGGTGTGAGGTCAATATACTCCCTCAATAGATTGGGGGCATTGATTATTTCATTGCGATTGAAGGAGTTCAATTCCTTTGAGATGTCCTGTCCCTTATTATTTGATTTCAGGGTATTCAATGTCTGAAACCCTTTGCTGAAACGCATGACCGTTCCTTCTCCATTCCACAGTCCTTCCCCGTCTCCGATACCTCCTTCCGCCTTCAAGGTGCCGATCCATCTCATCCTGGCACCGGATTTCAATCTCAGGTTAATGGCAGCCTGGTCGGAAAAGACAAGCCCTTCGAGCACCTTTATGGGCTGATGGTTCTGCATGACCTCCACGCTTGCCACATCCTTCTGAGGTATATTGTTGGTGGCTATTCCATACTGAGTACCCAACAGGTTGCTGTTCTCTATATAGAAGCGGTTAATCGGTATTCCATTGTAGCTTATCTTACCGTCTTCCGATGTTTTTATACCGGGAAGCCTTTTCAGGACATCTCCGATGGCGCGGTCGCCCTCCTTTGAATAAAGCTGCACGTCATACTTTATCGTATCTCCCTGCAGGCGGACCCTCGGTGCTTTTACCACCACTTCCTTGATTTCTATATCTTGGGGAGACAGAAAGACTTCCATTTCTTTCCCTTCTTCCAGTCTCTTCTTGCAGGTCTGATAGCCGATGCATGAAAACCGGACATACATGGGGGCGGTCAGGTTTTCAGCCAATTGGATGGCAAATCGGCCATCCTCTCCGGTTGTCCCGAACTTGACAAGCTTGTTGGTCTCTTTTACATAAACCATCACATTCACTCTTCCAATAGGCAAAGCAGTCGCCTTATCGGAAACCTTTCCCGAGAGGGTACGTGATTGGGCGTTTACTAAAAACGGAACATACAGCATCAAGAGAAGAAGTGTGTTCTTCATCGCATTGTCAAGGTTTATCAATGAGTCTTTCTGTCTACATATTCTTTGTTTATCACTTCCTGACTCACCAGTTTTCCATCCTGAAAAGTAAATGCCGTAGTCAAAGTGTACCATTCCCGGTCATAAAGACTTTCCTGATACAGCAACCGTTCAAGGGGACGGTTATGTATATCCATTGTCATTTCCTTCGCGTAGGGTTCACCAACAAGTGCCAAAAAATCCTTTTTACTCATTCCAATTTCAATCTTTTCGGAAGTGAACTTACTGTTTTGCACTCCCAAAAGGGATGCACAGCCCACCTGCATGATGCTGCAAATCAGTAGAACAATCAGTTTAAGTCTCATATTATACAAATTCATCTGTAATCCTTTTATGGGTGATTCGGTGTCTAATTTATATGTTTATTCTGGAATAAAAAGAATACAAGCTTACTTTTTATCTTTCTTAAAAATTGGTCTTATAATCTTATTCCATATTTTTAGACTTTAGAATAAAAGTTAGAATTCAAAAGACCGTTCAAATGATTAAAAAACATCTCAAAGCGTGGAAAGTTATCGTCCCGGCATGATGGTAGGATTGCCCCCTTGGTTTTTAAATTTAACGCTTCTTACTATTTCATACAGAATACCTCCCACATCCAGACCTATCTTGGTCTTATTGAACTTATAGTAAGGTATTGCTATAGGACGGGTATCCCAACTTTTTCTCATAGGGTCGTATATTCTTTCAACGCCCACTTCCACTCCCCAACGATCATTGAACTCATAGCCGATAGTCCCCCCGTAACGGTTCATGTAAAACCCGTAGGCACTTGTGGGAGCGTATGAGCCAAAGGCTCTGAAGCTCAGTTTGTCGGTTGGTCTGTAGATGAGGGCTCCTGCCGCACCGAAAGCCTGACCTGTACTGAATGGGAAATTATACTTTGTAGCATTCACTCCTCCCTGAATTTCCCAAAAGTCATTTATGTCATACCGGTACATCAGTGAGGCTTCGTTGATTCTTCCAATTCCGGGTAATATAGATTGTGAACCATAGCCGTACAGATTCGGAGCAATCTTCCCATTTGTGCTGTAATCGCCGTAAAACATCGGAGAAGGATTTGTGTAGTAAGGCATATAAAATGGACGGCGGAGCCTTATTTCCTGAATCTCCATTTGAGGAATATCCGTTTCCGGCTTTATGTCCGGCATCTCTTCTTTTACAGCGAATGGTTTCACCGTCGGATTTTCACTCCCTACATATTCATTCGATATTGTCTTCAGACTATCTTTCTTCAGTCCGGAGATATTTTCCTGCGCATATACACTGACTGTAATGCAATATAACGCTGTAATTAAAAATATTCTGATGCTCATACTGCTGACTATGTTGGTGAATGCAATACAAATATAAGAATTAAATTGTAAGACAGATGATTAGAAACTATCTATTTTACTTAGACAATTTAATTTAACGAACAGATTTAGCCACTGTTCCTTCATCACTCACAGGCTGTTTACCTTAATAAACTATAGTTTACCAGAAACTTCGCGAATTTAAGGTTGCATGAAAATCTGAAATAGACTCTGAATCATAGGGAATATGCTCACTTTTTATCTTTCTTAAAAATTGGTCTTATATATTTCTTGAAGATTTTACCCACTTCAATGGGTGTGGAATTATTCAGCATATCGTACATTCTGCCCGTGGAAGATCTCAGGGTATGTCCGTAATCTGTCTGAATTTTTTTGATCAGGTCCGGACTCTCATTCATAATGAGTTCTGGAGGACGGCCTTCCATGGTTACATCATATACAGGGTCCTCTCCTCGTTTTGTCCAGATGGAATAAGGACACATACGGATATATCCCTTCGGTTTCCTCACCATAAAGGTATCTGTCAAACTTCGGGGGATACCTCTTTCGAATGGGTTGTCCACTTCCATCCATTTCTTTTCCAGCGGAGCTTCCAGGGGCTTGTTATAATGCTCCATATTCTCTGGAAGGAAGTCAAACTGAATGTGCTTTATCGCCTCTTCATTCAGTTTGATTTCCTTGTCTTCCTTTTGCTGGCCCATTGCAGGTATCACTCCCAACAAAAAGGAATTCAGGACCATATAGCGTTGGATACTGTTCATTCGTCGTTTTCTATTGATTACCCATATTCAATCGCGACATCTCACTTTCAGCCGCACTCTGGTTGTTCATTGTCCGTTCGGTACGGAAACGGTAGGTGATTGTAAAGCCGATTTTCCGCGTATCATCCTTTCCTACACTGTACATGATAATATCATTCAGACGGGCTGAAGCACGCGTATTGTTCTTATTGAAAATGTCGTAAGCATCCAATGAAAGTTGAAGCTTGTCTTTCAGGAACGATTTCTTCAAACTCAGGTTGAAGGAGGTATAACTCTTCGCTTCGTACAACTGATAATAGCCTCTGGAACCATAATTAAAATCAGCAGACAACAGGAATCCGGAAGGAAGTGTGAAACTGTTGTTGAAGTTCACCATCACCAATGGACGCCCGGCTTTTAGGACACTTTCGTTCGGCCCCGGATAACTGAAGAAGGTCTTCATGCAGGTCAGCGTAAGCGAAGGCATCCACCACTTCACTGGATATTGCATATTTACCATACCCGTCAGATTATGCATTTTATCAAAATTATCCATGCTGTTTACTGTCACCGCCGAGTTTCCCGGCATACTGTAAAATGCCCATATTAAAGGATGATGTATATTGTTATAATTCAAGTTTATAAGTAGGAACTTGTAAAACAGCATATAGTTCAGGTCATGAGTTATTGCCTGTTTCAGATATAGGTTTCCTTTCCGATAAGTGAAACGGTCGGTATAGACGGCATTGTCGTTCATCTCTCCAAAAGGAGGTCGTTCTGTATGAATGGAGTAACTGAACGACTGCTGTAGGTTCTGCGTGTTATAACTGAGCGAAACAGAAGGCAGGAAATTATGATAGTTCTGATTCTGACGCTTTCCGGTATAAGTTTCCTTTAAGTCACTGCGAAGAAATTCATATCGGAACCCAGCCCCTATCGAAAGGTTTCTCCAGGAGAAATCGTATGCCAGAAAAAGCGAATTCTTCAGTTCCATATTTTTTGTCCTTCCATTATTCAGGGCACGTACATTTTCGATGTAGTTCGTTCCGCTTGTATGACTGAAATCATAACCGAAACTGATGGTTCCCGCTTTCTCGGTATCATACGAGAGGCGGAGCTTGGCAGCGAACAAATCCCACACAGCTTTACTATAATAATTCAATGAAGTTTCCGAACGGTCACTTTCCCATTCACGGATATAGCCGTCGCCTTGGTCTGTTTTACGGATATAGTCTCCGTAGGTATTTATTTTCCAACCATTTTCCCAGTCGTTCACGTAATACAGATTGAGGTGGTGACTGATTGATTTTCCGGATACGTCCCTGTGGTTCTTCATGAACGTGGAGGTTCCACGGTCCGGTATCATGGAAAGGGTGTCATCAGAAAAGGTACTGTTTTGACTGTGCTTGCCCACATACTTCAGTCCGATTTCCGACTCGGGTGAGAAATGATAGGAAACCCCTCCCATATAGGTATGGCTTTCATTAAAAATCTGTTTTGCGCTCAGTTGGGTCAGGTTCCAGACAGTGTCACTTTGTGTCTGCTGGTAAACGTCAAGCGCTGAATTGTTTTTTCCCCGGTTGTAATTGTAGGAGAAAAAGAAATCCCAGTTCTTGTAATTGTAACTGCCATTTATAAGATAGTTCTGTTTGAAATGGTTTCCCTGCTGCAGATTGCCCCTTACATTGAAAGCACATCCATCCCCCAACCGTTTGGTCTTTATTTCGATGACGGCACGCTGCTCCGAATTGTATCGTATGCTCGGATTCATAATCAGTTTAACGGAACGAATCTCATCGACAGACAGATTATCCAGTTCGGTCTGGTCCATCACTTCCCTGCCGTTGATGTAATAGAAAGGACTTCCTTTTCCTATCACTTCAATGGAGTTTCCTCTTTGCTGTATACCCGGAATCTTGCAGAGCAGGTCGTTCAGGTTGGTTTGTTTGGCAAGAATGGTATTCTCCACATCGGCCAACAGCCCGTCACGGTCCAGCTTGAATGGCTTCCGATACGCGGTGACTTCCACTTCTTTCAGCGTGGTCTGTGAGGCTTC
>ENA-OPTA01001782-OPTA01001782.1-human-gut-metagenome-genome-assembly--contig:-NODE-1782-length-12426-cov-3.277342_pt1 | contig 12426 bp, 10 predicted proteins | sample MGYA00241813_ERZ501917 | MGnify/ENA primary metagenome ERZ501917 (study PRJEB25962, sample SAMEA2042408) | human gut metagenome | biome: human gut; feature: human-associated habitat; material: faeces...
TGTCAACCCTATTTTTTAATATTTTTCTTTTATCGCATTTGTCAAGTGTTACTGCATATATTTTTTTAAAAATTTTCAATTCTTTAATTTTATCCAATTTTCCTTTAAAATCATGCAGATTTTCTACTGTGCCAGATCTCAAAGTGTATTGAATTACATAGTTGTTGCAACGTCAACTAAGCCTTTAAACTTCAGCTCGTTTAAAGGCTCTTTCTAATATTCAGTTTCTCATCTTATGCCATTCTAACCTCCATTTCTTCTTCTCGGAAGGCTTTATAGACTTCTCCTGCAGTCTTTCCATCAAACATTTTTCTGGCATAGTCATTCATCCATGTTTCGATTTCTTTCACTTCTTTTCTGGTTATATGGTCAAAGTTGACTCCTTTCGGGTAGAAGCGTCTTATAAAACGATTCTGATTTTCGTTTCTGGCACGTTCACAGGAACGATATGCATGACAATAATATACTGTAGTTCTTTTCTTTTTATTTCTTCTTGAGCGTTCTATCCCATCAAAATCACTAAATTCCCCCCCATTATCCACAGTTATTGACTTAAATGTTTCTCTGAACTTTTTCTCTCCCATCTCACGTTCCAACCGATCCAACGCACGAACTACCTCATTTGAAGTATGATCTTTTAACGGCTCAACAATTTCCTTCAGACTTTTCCTTTCAGTAAGAACCAGGAAAGTCTTTTTTGATTTTCCTTGAGGACCTACAACACTATCCATTTCCCAGTGTCCGATTGTCTCCCTATTATTTATCTCTTCTGGACGTTGATCTATACTCGTTCCAACACTTGCCCGTTTTTGCTTTTTTATCTTATGATTTTTTCTTTTCTTTTTTCTTGGCATTGGCATATCAGCCATTGTTATATTATAGAACATGCCCAATCGAACATAATTATACAGCGTACTCAGACACACATCTGTATCAAAAGTCAAGTTTTCACGACGGATATCATATAAAGCCACCTGCAGAGATTTCTTTTCTTCCAAGATTTTCCTTTCAATATATTCTACAAATTCATAGTCCTTGCCTAATTTTAGTCCTTTGCCATGTGCAAGCTTATTTTTATCACATTTTTCTTGTGCAATATCAGAGCTATAGCGTTCTTCCTCTATCCATTCACTATTTCTATGTATATATTTTCCACGCTGTAATTCTCTCCATATAGAAGAATAATTCTTCTGTAACTGTTCTGCTATCTGTGTTATAGTTCGACCTGCTCTTCGTAATGCTTCAATCTGTATACGCTCATATTCTGTAATATGTTTATATTTTTTCTTTTCCATGTAAAACCGCACCAACCTTTATACATAATAATTATCAATACAAAAATACGTGTATACAAAATACTATGTATTATATTGATTTTCAATGGTCTTTTTTCACATATTCTCATTCCAATTTTTGGTAGTATTTACATGTACTATACAGGGTGACTCCTGAATTTAATGGAAATGAATTGGGGTGCCGTGGTGTTCTGATGGAGGCGAAATCTGTGGAAGATAATGGAGAAGGGATCGAATTCTGCGTATATGTCTACAATGTGCAGCCAGGTGTAACAATTAATTACGAAACAGGTGATAGTTGTCTTTGGGATAGTAATTCTTTGTGACGGATATACCTGCCACCAGTGGTGCGTCAAATAACAATGATGCAAGTAATAGCAGTTCTACTGATTCAGACGTAACAAATTCTACGGCTATAACCGAGACTTATATCATCAATGAGAATACTCACAAATTTCATAAACCATCCTGCTCTAGCGTTTCCAAGATGAACGAAGCAAATAAGAAAGAATATAAAGAATATTGTATGCAGGTGACAGACTGGGAGATCGATCATTATCTTTACAGGCTGTAGTTCAGGTATCCTGGCATTGAGCATTTAGAGAGAACGGATTGATAGAAGAGTAGTTAGCGGAAGAGGTGAGCAGATATGAGCAACATTATTGTCGTTTTCCCAAAGAGGGAAAATGCAGTAAATATCCGTAATAGTTTGGTTCGTGCGGGTATTGAAGTATCTGCGGTATGTTTGACAGGAGCTAAGGTTTTGCAGTATGCTGATAACTGGAACGATGGAATTGTCGTGTGTGGTTATCGGTTTCAAGATATGCAGTATACAGATTTACGAGAATCTCTTCCGGATACGTTTGACATGCTTTTGGTGGCTTCAGCAGATAAGTGGATGGATGGACTGCCGGATGGGGTTGTAGGACTTCCACTCCCAATCAAAGTTTATGATTTGGTAAATACCGTTGAAATGATTCAGCAGACACAGAGCAGGAAGAGAAGAAAGCGCAGAGAAACGATACGAAAGAGAGACGATTCTCAGAGAAAGATAATCGATCAGGCGAAAGCGCTTCTGATAGAACGAAATAACATGTCAGAAGAGGAAGCACATCGATATTTACAGAAGAGCAGTATGGAAAGTGGAACCAATATGCTCGAAACAGCACAGATGGTGCTGACAATTATGAATGAATAAGAGGCAGCTGTTAACAGTAACGAATAAGAAGTGCTGTAAACAATAACAAATGAGAGGACTGTCAGTGATGACAGTGGAACGGAGAAGAGAATGAAATTTACAAAAATGCAGGGAATTGGAAATGATTATGTGTATGTAAACTGTTTTGAAGAGAAGGTAGAAGATCCATCAGCGTTGGCAATCCAGGTGAGTGACAGACATTTTGGAATAGGATCCGATGGATTGATCCTGATCTGTCCGTCGGAAGTGGCAGACTGTGAGATGGCCATGTATAATGCGGATGGCTCTAGAGGAGAAATGTGTGGAAATGGAGTTCGCTGCGTTGGAAAATATATGTATGATTACGGCCTGACTGACAAAACAGAGATTACAGTTGAGACTTTAGCAGGAATCAAAACACTTCAGCTTTTCGTAGAAAATGGAAAAGTTGCGAAGGTTCGAGTTGATATGGGAAGCCCAATCTTGACACCGGCAGAAATTCCGGTTGTGGCTGAGGGAGATAAAGCTGTAGATGAACCGATTCTTGTGGATGGAAAAGAATATCGTATGACTTGCGTATCTATGGGAAATCCGCACGCAGTTGTTTATGTAGATGATGTTGATAATCTTCCGATTGAAGAAATCGGACCAAAATTCGAAAGCCATGAGAGATTTCCAAGACGTGTGAACACAGAGTTTGTAAAAGTACTGGATAGACATACTGTACAGATGCGTGTTTGGGAGAGAGGATCTGCGGAGACACTTGCCTGCGGAACAGGAGCATGTGCTGTAGCTGTTTCCTGTATTCTGAATGGATTGACAGAAGATGAAGTAACTGTAAAGCTTCTTGGCGGAGATTTGGAGATTCAGTGGGATCAGGAGAAGAACACAGTTTATATGACAGGACCGGCAACCGTTGTATTTGATGGAGAGCTGAAATAAAGATTTGGTGAATAGATAATGATGGTGCGTTGACTGATTTTCATTTTTGTGAATTTGTGGTCAACGCATTTTGTTTATAATATTGATGTAACTGTTCAGAGCTAACCTCCAAAATGCTACGCATTTCATCGGTGTGGCGTATCCGCCAAATAAAATTTCAAAAACAGTTTTAAAAATGCAAGCATTTTATACCTGTTTTTGAAATTTTGCTTGGCTCTGAACAGTTACATATTCTATTTGATATAACCAATAAATGTATTTCCGCTTCCGGAAACCATTCCTTCCATCTCACTGATGGAAACTGTCTGTGACTCTCCGTTTTCAGGATCGATATAAGTAATATCATTCTTCGTATATCCTGTCAGAAGAATTGCATGATCTGCACTTGTAAGTGCAATCACCGGACATCCTCTATTGATCACGTAGAGTACCTGATCCAGCGTACATCCTGTCAAATCTACTTTCTGAGCATCATATGTCTTCATATAACGCTCACATGCTTCAAGTGATGTCTCTTCTCCTTCCTTCGAAAGAGCAACATCCTCTATCGAATACGAAAGATCTCGATTTCCTTTCTCCCAGACATATTTCTGGTCAGAAGAGATCACAACTCCTGAAATCTGCTGTGCTTTCTGAATTGCATAAGAAGCTTTATCGTAAATTCCTGCCAGTTCACCGACTCCATAGACATAGTATTTCACACTTTCGCTTCTATCAGCAAGAACCATCTCAAGTTCGTTCTTTGATGCCAGCTGATTCGGTCGGATCACTTTCACACTCTTATCTCCTGCTCCCTCTGCAAATGTAATCCGCATCTGTTTTTCCATCAGTGCTGTTGTATATACTTCTGTTTTAATCGCTGTATCTTTGCGTTCCTCATTATTCGTAATAAACTCCTGTGAAGTAACGTTGTAAATATCCCCGCTTTTCTCTACACGATTCAGTGTTACCATATTATCATCAATTAAAATATCAGAAATATAAATGCCTTTATCAACAAAGGAATAGCTGGCAACTTTTTTGTTCTTAGAATTACGGATTTCCAGTTCATACATTGGAGTGATCGATTCTCCGGAAGCTTTCTTTCCTGCGTCCTCGGATTTCATTTTTCCATAAATAAAGTCACCATTGACAAATCCAAGTGGACTAATTTTTTCTCCGCTTGCTGCCTCAACAGTATTCGTCTCCAGACTGCTTAGATTCATTACCTGAATCACTGTTCCGCCACTCTTATCTCCTTCTGACTGATATGCCATCAGATGTCCATCATCAGAAACCGCATATTGTCCTTCTTTAAGATTCTCTGCAAGTGTTGTCTGTTTATTCTTTTTCAGATCTACCTGATACAAAGTTCCGTCTGCCAAAACATATAACTGCTCTTCCGCATGATTATAATAAACCATCTTGCCAAGCTCATCCGCTGCGATTGCATAGGACTTCTTACTTGGTATAAATGCTTTCTCCTGGATCAGATTTCTCTCTACATCAAAATAATAGATTCCGACACCGACTTCTCCTTCGTGTTCGCCACGATTCATATATCCATACACAGCAAATGCAAGATTACCACTGTTGTCCATACTGATGATACGAACTGCATGTTGATCATTCAGATTCCTTTCATCTGTCGTATCTGCATCTGCAAATCCGAAAATATTTAATAATTCATTCGAACTCTTATTGTACATCCAAAGGTTTCTGGACTCCACAAATGCTGCAATCGTTTCTTTCTCATTTGTCTCATACGGAACATCTGAAGGTGTAACGCCGAGCAAAATTCCGTCTTTATCGATCACACTTCTATTCTCACTGAATACTTCCTGCATATCACGATTGTAATCCAACAGGTAAATTGTAGTCCCTGCGATTCTCACACGGAAAAATTCCTTAATGTCATACACTGCATTCTCACCGACATCATCCACGCAGGAAACTCTGTAATTCGCAAGAAGAGATGTATACACACTATTACTTTCCTTTATACTCCAACGCACATCACCAAGCAACTGTGGCTGCATAGTTCCCCACTGAATATGAGAAATATCTGAATGGATATTGACTGTCTGATAAGTTGTATTGTCACTCTCATCTCCAGGTTCCAGATAAATATTCAATGAATCTACATCCGTCTTATTAAATGCTTTCGTATGAAAATCCTGCGCAAATGTAAGACATTGTGATGCTGTAATATCATCTGCTTTCTCAATTCTGGTATAGAAATTAACTTTCCTTGTCTCTTTCTCCTCGCCGATCACAAGCGAAACCTGAAGTACTGCCTCCTGGATTTTATCTCCAAGTGATTTCCCCAGCTTTAATATGACATCTTCGCTTTCTGCAGACTTTAGAGTTCCTTTATCATATGTCTCTGTTCCATCCAGAGAATATACACTGTAACTGATCTCACGAATCTGGTTATCATTTTTCTCAATCTGCATCTTCAATGTACCATCACTCTCTAATGGTGTAATGGTATCTCGCATTGCGGCAATATCCATATCATCTACATAACCAAATAACGCATTTATCTTCTGTCCCCCCATCATAAATGAGACTCTCGGCAGTGTGGCATCTCCCATATCCACAACCTGATCATCATTTCCACGGTTCAGTATCACATTACTGATCACCAGCACAGCCGCAAAAAGAACAACCAGTGCGGCAATCTTTATTACCCTTTTTTTCATTATTTATCTCCCTTTTGCTCTGCCAGAAGCATACCTAATGTTGGCTGAATCTTCAAAAATCTTTCACAATCCTCTGCCTCTTTTCTGCTCTTTGCTGCAGGACTCCCCTTTTTCACTGCACGCAGCAGAATATTCTTCGGCGTATGCTCCATATCAATAAATTCTAATACCTGAGTTTCATATCCCTCGCTTTCCAGATGCTTTGCTCTAAGTCCATCTGTCACAAGTGCTGCAAAACGCTCTCGCAACAATCCATAATCCATAATTGGTCCGAGCACATCTTCCATGGAAGCTAGTTGATCTCCCAGCATTTCTGAAACTTCCATAACTTCCGTCTTCGATTTCATCTTGCCTGAATGCAGATTTCTCTGCTTTTCAAGCTGCTTGTTCACCTCATGCTGACAACATGGAACAGACAAAATCACTTTCGCATTCCAGCCAACCGCTTTCGCAAGTGCATAATCTGTAGCTGTATCACACGCATGAAGCGTCACAACCATGTCAACCTGATCCACACCTTCATAATCCGCAATATCTCCAACAAGGAATGTCAACTTCTCATATCCATACTTCTTTGCCAGCTCATTACAATGCAGAATCACATCTGTCTTCAGATCTAATCCGATAATACGAATATCATATCCTTTTAACTCGTGTAAGTAATAATACATTGCAAATGTAAGATATGATTTTCCACATCCGAAGTCCAGAAGTGTAAGCTCTCTGTCCTTGTCAAGCTGCGGCAGAATGTCCTCAACAAACTCCAGAAAACGATTGATCTGACGGAACTTATCCATCTTCGTCCGCACAATCTTTCCATCCTGTGTCATAACTCCAAGATCCTGAAGAAACGGAACCACAATCCCTTCTTCCAAAATATATTTTTTCTTCCTGTTATGAGACAGATCCGCAGCTTTCGCCTGCACCTTCTTGCGCTTTCTCTTAATCGTTGCTTTCCCTTTCTTACTGATCAATACCGTGATATCCTCACTCACCGTCTCAACCTGAACCTGACGAAACTCTTCCAACAATTTCGCAAGCTCATCCTTCGTCTCTTCTACCGTCAGATTCTTATGAAATGCCTGCGTCTTTGTGAAAGACTCTAACTGAAATAAAAGCTCCCCCTTCTGTTCCATCGGTCGAAGCTTTGCCTTAACTACATTATCCTTTACTCGCGGGTTACTAAACACCGCACGAATAAAATCTCTATTCAAAATCCCAGCTAAAAACTGTATGATTTCTTCCATATAAATGACCTCTTTTTCTTCTATAATAAGTAGAATCTCGAAAGACTTTTCTTACTATTTTGCAGAATAAAAAGGGAGATGTCAAGGGATATAGGGGACGAAATAAAGATTTATCGTAGAAATCATTTTTCGGATATGAGGACGAAAACTGAAAATATTATTTTAGAAAGTCGCTTGTTAGAAGGATGCTACAGGAACGCCGACTCAGGGTTACGCATACTGTTCATACTAGGAAAAACAACAGACTGCTAAAAGCAAAGAAAGGATTGACAAACTCGCTGCCGCTCAGACAGCTGTCAATCCTTTCTTTAACGCAATCCATTGTTTTTCAAGTATGAGCAAGCATGCTCCACATTCGTCTTCGTCCCTGTACCATCCTTCTAACATAAACTTCTCGAAGTTCATATTTTCTGTTTTCTGTTTACTGAAAAAGGATCGTCTTCTACGCTAAATTTTATTAAAGTAAATACGCTTAAGAAATGGGAATCATTCTATAGAACATCCGGTACGTCTGCTTCTCAAGTAGAGTTCTTCTTTCGAGAGAGTAGAAATCAGATGGCGCTGAAAACTTACCGATAGACAGACATTGAGGGATTGATTCAGGTGACTGTTCTGTGTGCTTGGAAAGACTTAAAAAACGGAAGGTTACGTTAAAGCAATGCGAGGCAGCTGTCTGAAGCGGCAGCGAGTTTGCCGAGCATTGCTTTGTTTTTAGTAATCTTTCGTTTTTCTTAGTCTTTCCTGTATACAGAACCCGGAGCCTGCATCAATCCCTCAATGTCTGTCTATTAGAATAAACTTTATAAGAGCTATCTGATTTCGTCCGATTTTTGAAGAAGAATCTCTACGATAAATCTTTACTTTGCAAAAAGCTCTTTCTCCCACTCTTCTTGCTCCAGTAAAAATCCTTTTTCTTCCAGTGCTTCTTGAATCATATCCAATGTCTTTTCGCTATCCGCTTCTACTACATGATAATGATAATCGGATGTGATATTTTTCAGTGGCGTAGACTTTCCGCTTCGGATATCATCTATGAACTCTACTGCATTTCGTCTGGAATTAATATTGAGTGCTGCTTCCATATGACCGTAGACTCTGTGATTCACCATCACATTACGAACTCTTCCGCCCAGATCGACGATTGTATAGAGTTCATCTTCAACCTGGTCATCGGTATGTTTCACTTTGAAGATTCTTTCTACTAAATGTGATTCGTGCAAAATATATCCTCTGTTTGTAGATATAATGTCATGTCCTGCGGCACGGATGAGTGCGATATCCTGCACGATCACCTGACGGCTTACTTCATACTGTGCAGCCAATGCCTTTCCCGGCACTGGTGCTGAGCTTGTCTTTATCTGATTTATAATGGCAGTTCTTCTTTCTGGTCCTGTCATCATGCCTCTTCCTTTCTAAATTGAAATCCATACTAATAATTGTTCTTTAACAATTATATCACTTTTACTCTACAGCATGAAGGTTTTTCATCGAGATATCAAGAATCGGAGCGGAATGTGTCAGGGCTCCACTGGAAATATAGTCTACGCCAAGAGCTGTCAGGCGTCCGATGTTCTCTTTTGTTACATTTCCGGAACACTCCGTTTCAGCTCTTCCGTCAATGATCTTGATTGCTTCCTGCATTTCTTCTGTTGACATATTATCAAGCATGATGATATCTGCTCCGGCTTCTACTGCTTCTTTTACCATCTCAAGATTCTCAACTTCTACTTCGATCTTTCTTACGAATGGTGCATAATCTTTTGCCATCTCGACAGCTTTCTTTACGCTTCCTGCAGCTCCGATATGATTGTCTTTCAGAAGTACTCCATCAGAAAGATTATATCTGTGGTTGTAACCGCCACCAACACGAACTGCATATTTCTCGAAGATTCTCATATTAGGTGTTGTTTTTCTTGTATCAAGAAGTTTTGTTTTGCTTCCTTCAAGAAGTCCTGCAACGGAATGTGTATAAGTTGCGATTCCGCTCATTCTCTGAAGGTAGTTCAGTGCTACACGCTCACCGGAAAGAAGTACGCGGATATCTCCTGTTACTTTTCCCATCAACTGGCCGTTCTTTACTTCGTCTCCGTCTTTACAGTAAAGTTCTGTCTTTGTATCTGCATCTAACAGTTCAAATACTCTGCGGTAAACTTCCAGGCCGGCAATTACACCGTCCTGCTTACAAATCAGTTCTACTTCACCTTTTACATAATCTTTCATAACTGAATTTGTTGTTACGTCTTCGCTTGAAATATCTTCTTTGAGTGCTTCAAGGATCAAATGATCTGCCTGAAGTGTCATTGTAATTTCGTTCATCTTTATATCTCCTGTCCCTGTCTCTATATTCTTTCTCTACTCTTCTCTTAACTTTTATTTTTTCAGCATAGATTAATATTATATCACTATTATTATGCCAATTCACGTACTTTTACTTCGTTCTCAACACCTGAGATTTTATTTGCTGCACGTTTTGCAAATACAAGGCTTTCCAGAAGTGAATTACTTGCCAGACGGTTCGCACCATGTACACCGTTACAGCTTGTCTCTCCTACTGCATATAAATGTTCCATGGATGTTTTGCTGTCTGAATCTACCCAGACACCACCCATGAAATAATGCTGTGCCGGAACAACCGGGATACATTCTTTTGTCACATCATATCCCTCTTCCAGACAATGTTGATAAATGTTCGGGAAATGACCCATGATGGTTTCTTTTCCAAGTTTTTCCATGGACAGCCAGACATGATCTGTGCCTTCCTTTTCCATCTCTTCTCTGATTGCCTTAGTCACAACATCTCTTGGAAGAAGTTCATTTACAAAACGTTCTTTCTTGCTGTTAAGAAGAACTGCACCTTCTCCACGGACAGACTCTGAAATAAGAAAGCGTCTTCCTGGTTTCTTGGAATACAATGTTGTTGGATGGATCTGTACATAATCTAAATGCTCTAAACGAATTCCGTGTTTTTCGGAAATAGTAAGTGCATCTCCTGTCAGATGTGGGAAATTTGTGGAATGCTTATAGCGTCCACCGATTCCACCGCTTGCCCAGATTGTATTCTCTGTATGGATTTCGAATTCATTTCCATCTTTATCCTGTGCAATGATTCCTTTACATTCATCATTTTCCACAATGATATCTGTCATCGTTGTATATTCAAGCAATGTTACATTAGAAAGCTGCTTTACCTGTGCAAGCAGTTTACTTGTGATTTCTTTTCCTGTAATATCTGCATGAAACAGAATTCTCGGACGTGAATGTGCTCCCTCACGAGTAAATGCATAAATATCCTGAATCTCTACCTTTTCACCACCGTTGTCTGCGGCTTCATTTCCAGACTCATCTGTCTCCTGTTTTTGGAAATCTACACCATAACCAATCAGATCATGAATGATTTCTCTTGAGCTGCGGATCATAAGATCTACAGATTCTTTTCTGTTCTCATAATGTCCCGCTTTCATTGTATCTTCAAAATAACTGTCATAGTCATCTTTGTCATGCAGCATGCAGATTCCTCCCTGAGCCAGGAATGAATCACTGCTCTCTAAATCTGACTTTGTAATCATAATGATCTTCTGGTCTCTCGGAAGACTCAGTGCGCTGAAAAGCCCTCCCACACCTGTTCCGACAATGACTACATCTGCTTCCATTTTCATAATAAATATCTCCATTCCGACAGCGACTGTCGCTTTGATCTCATTTTTTTCTGTGATCTTCGATTGCTGTCAATCCTATCTGCCCTCTGTTTACTTGGCCAGTTCTAACATTCTCTCTAACGGTTTCTTAGATTCTTCACGAAGCTTATCGTCTACAAAAACTTCATTCTCGCCTGTCTTTAATACATGAAGCACTTTCTCAAGTGTAACCTTCTTCATATTTCTGCAGATTGGAGTTGTCTCTGTAAAGTAAAATTTCTTCTCAGGATTTCTCTTCTGAAGTTCATACAAAACACCACTCTCTGTGCAGATGATAAATTCTTTCGCATCTGATTTTCCTGCCTGCGCGATAATTTCTGAAGTACTTCCGACAAAATCAGAAAGTTCCAGAACCTTTGCCGGACATTCTGGATGAGAAAGAACCTCTGCTTCCGGATGTGCTGCTTTCGCTTCCTGAATCTCTTCAACCTCCATGTATTCGTGTACGATACAAAAGCCTTCATTATATATGAAGTTCTTTTCCGGAACCAATCCTGCAATATAATGCGCAAGGTTACGATCCGGTATAAAGAAAATATTTTTATTCGGAAGTGCTTTTACAATCTTCACTGCATTGGATGAAGTTACACAGACATCAGAATGTCTTTTCAGTTCTGCTGTTGAATTAATGTAGCAGACAACTGCAAGATCATCATACTCTGAACGAATCTTCTCGATTGTCTCCGCAGATGCCATATGTGCCATTGGACAATCTGCTGCCATATCCGGCATAAGCACTGTTTTCTCAGGATTCAGGATCTTTGCACTCTCGCCCATGAATGAAACACCGCAGAATACGATTGTCTTCTCTTTCAGACCAACCGCAACTTTGCTTAAATAGAAAGAATCTCCTACATAATCTGCAATCTCCTGAACTTCCGGTCTTACATAATAATGCGCCAGAATTACGGCATTTTTTTCTTTCTTTAACTGTTCTATCTCTTCTCTGATCGTCATAGCACGTACCTCTCTTATTCTCTCCTGACATAAAATTCTGCTGTAACACACTTTCATGTCTATTGCTCTGTTGATTTATTCTTGCCCATTATAACACTGTCGTTTACAGGTGACAAGACACTTGTTTTACAAAAACTTTACACCAGCAAGGTTTCTTTTGTGAAAAATGTAACATTTTATATGACATTGTTCTTTTTGTGGGGAAATGATGAGGGAATTTCCTCTATAAATTGCCGAAAAATAAAGATTTATCGTAGAAATCGTTTCGGATATACGGACGAAAACAGGGACTATGAGGTAAGTGTAAGTATAGTTTTATGTTAGAAGATGGGAGCAGGAACGCTGACTCAGGGTTACGCACGCTGCTCATACTAAGAAAAACAACAGACTGCTAAGAGCAAAGAAAGGATTGACAAACTCGCTGCCGCT
>ENA-OPTA01001798-OPTA01001798.1-human-gut-metagenome-genome-assembly--contig:-NODE-1798-length-12326-cov-3.067558_pt1 | contig 12326 bp, 9 predicted proteins | sample MGYA00241813_ERZ501917 | MGnify/ENA primary metagenome ERZ501917 (study PRJEB25962, sample SAMEA2042408) | human gut metagenome | biome: human gut; feature: human-associated habitat; material: faeces...
ACACGTCTGCCGGAGTATTACAATGGAACTTATGAGTATTTGAAAAGCCTGGGAATAGAAGAAGTTTAACGGTTGCTAAAAATTAGAATTTGCAGAGGTGGATTATGAAAATAACATACATTAACCACAGTGGGTTTTTGGTTGAAACCGAGAACTGCTATTATGTTTTTGATTATTACAAAGGCGAGATGCCGAGCCTTGACAAAAGCAAGGAAGTTGTCGTCTTTTGCAGTCACTTTCACCAAGACCATTTCAACCCGAAAATTTTTGAAATTCTTGATGATATGGGTATGAATTATCAGGCTGTTTTGGCAAAGGATATCAGCAAAAAGAGGTATCCTGCCGGTGTGAAAGTTACGACTGCTTATCACGATCAGACCTACATTCTTGACAACGGCACACAAGTTAGTACGCTTCTTTCAACCGACAGCGGTGTTGCTTTTATCGTCAAAACAAGCGGTGGCATGATTTATCACGCAGGTGATTTGAACGATTGGCATTGGGAGGGCGAGACGGAAGCCGACAACCGCCACATGACCTCAATGTACCGTGCCGAGATTGACAAAATCAAGGGCGCTCATTTTGATGCCGCATTCGTTCCCCTTGACCCAAGGCAGGAGGAACACTATGCCGACGGTATGCTTTATTTTTTGGAACATGTCGATTGCAACGCCGTTTTCCCTATGCATTATTGGAACGAGCCGAGCGTGATTGATAGGTTTACCACCGAATATCCGCAGTATAAATCACGAATAAAAAATACAGAATCAGCCAAAGGAGAAGAAATATGAGCTTTAGAATGATTCACGAAAACTATAATGTTTCCGATTTGGATAGGTCGATTAAGTTTTACAATGATGCGCTTGATTTACACGAGGTCAGTCGAAAAACCACCGACGATTTTATTATCGTTTATTTGAGCAATGATTCAAGCGATTTTGATCTTGAACTTACTTGGCTTAAAGAACATCCGCAGCCGTACGATTTGGGTGAATGTGAATTTCATTTGGCATTTAAGGCAGATGATTTTGACTCGGCACATAAAAAGCACGAAGAAATGGGTTGTATCTGCTTTGAAAATCCTGAAATGGGTATCTATTTCATCGAGGACCCGGACGGCTATTGGCTGGGAATTTTGCCGTAATATTGGACTATACTATAAACAAAAGGAGTTGAGGAATACAATTTCTCAACTCTTTTATGTTTATGCAAGCAGTTCATTTAATTTTAAAACTATTTTTTCTTTTTCGCCGTATCCTGTTGTGCTCAACCTCATTAGTGGTAAGTCATACTTTGCGAAAATACCGTCTTTTATAATATCCCTTTGATAAGATTATACACAGGTTTTAGGAATCATAATAAGAAACTTTGGAGTTTGAAGAGTGGCTTGAGAGTAGTTTTCCGAATAGAATCAAGAAAAACAAATAACTATAATTAACCTTATGGAACTGTTTGAGTAACAGCTCCGTTTTGCTTTGACTTTTTCTTGATTTTCCTTTATAAATCCGCAATAATCATTGCTTTTAAGCGTTCAGTGTGATATACTAAACTTGTATAATTGTAACTATCTGAAAGCGAGGAAAATCTAATGGATTCTAACATCGAGCGCTGGTACTCAATGAAAGAAATATGCGAATATCTTGGCGTCAGCCGTGATACCGTACTTGATTGGATAGAAAGAAGAAATATGCCCGCAGCAAAAATCGGACGCCTTTGGAAATTCAAAATCAGCGAAATTGACGCTTGGATGAAATCCGGTGTTGCAGCGGATAAATAATCAAATTTCGGAGGCATATATGAGTTTTATTGAATCTTACAAGCATCTTGATAAAATATGCGGAGAAATGTTTGAAACTCAATATGGAGTATCCGCCTATATAGATGAAATGCTAAACAATCCTCGTGGTTCTTTTCTTGTCAGAGGATGGGAAAATGATTTAAAACAACTAAAGCACTATCGTTGGATTAGGAATCAAATAGTACACGAACCCGATTGCTACGAAGAAACTATGTGCGAAGCCGGAGACGATGAATGGCTTGATGATTTTTATGAAAGAATAATAAATCAAACTGATCCGCTTGCAATGTATTTTCAAGCAACAAAACCACATCCTGTCGCAAAATCCGCACAAAATCACGAACCGGCTCAACTGCAATATACATATTCTAAACAGCCTAGCCAACCAAAACATAAATCAAAAAAGGTCGTAAGATGGATTGTGTTTTCAATTATCGTGGCTGTTGTTCTAATGTACTTAGTACTTAAATACTTTATTAATTGATTTCGGAGGTGCAATATGGCACTTGAAAATAAATTAGGTTTGACAAGTTCTGCCGACCTAGCCCGTGAAGAAGAACGCATCAGCAAGAAAAAGGCTGTCGAGCTTTTTGAAACTGGCTTACTTGATACTCTTCCGGCAGGTAAGTTTGTAACATTGCAGGCAATCCACAAGTACCTTTTTGAGGATATTTATGACTTTGCCGGAGAAATCCGCACGGTTAATATGGCTAAAGGTAATTTTCGTTTTGCACCGCTTATGTACTTGCAAGCGGCACTTGAAAATATTGACAAAATGCCACAGTCAACATTCGATGAGATAGTAGAAAAGTATGTTGAGATGAACATTGCTCACCCGTTCCGTGAGGGCAACGGTCGAAGCACTCGCATTTGGCTTGACCATATCTTAAAAAATGAAATCGGCAAAGTTATAGACTGGAGTAAGGTGGATAAAGAGGACTACTTACTCGCAATGGAACGCAGTCCGATTAAAGATGTAGAGATTAAAGTGTTGCTAAAAGGTGCGCTTACCGACGAAATAAACAGCCGTGAAGTTTATATGAAAGGTATCGACCACAGCTACTATTACGAAGGGTATACAACCTTTAAGACGGAGGAACTATAATTATGATAGGTGAAAAATTTACTTTAATGCAATACTCCATAAGTGCAATACTTGGTTTAATTGAGGCTGAGGATTTTGTAATTCCAGAAATACAACGTCCCTTTGTATGGAAAAGAAGTCAAGTTAGAGATTTAATAGACTCGTTATATAGTGGTTATCCTACCGGGTATATTATTACTTGGAAAAATCCTGATGTGCAGACTAAAGATGGCGGAAAAGCCAATGGTAAAAAAATACTCATAGACGGTCAACAGCGTATCACTTCACTTATGGCGGCAATTTCCGGCAAAGAGGTACTTGATGAAGATTTCAACAAGGATCGCATCAAGATTGCATTTAATCCGCTCGCTACAGATGAAACCAAACGTTTTGCAGTTCAAGATGCTTCTCATTTAAAAAATAAAAAGTGGATTCCTGATATTTCTGTTGTTTTCGATAGCAATTTTGATCCATTTGATTTTGCTTTGAAATACTGTGAAGACAACGAAGGCATCAAACCTAACGACATTAATAAAGCCATTACTGCATTGAAAGGCATTGCAAATCGTCAAATCGGAGTAATTGAACTTGATCATTCGCTTGATATCGATGAAGTTACAGAAATTTTCATTCGTATCAACTCCAAAGGCACAGCACTCAGTCAATCTGACTTTGTAATGTCTAAAATGGCGGCCGACATCGAACACGGCGGCAATATATTGAGAAAGACAGTTGATTATTTCTGCCATCTCGCTGTTAAGCCGGAATTTTATTCTCATATAACAAATGATGAAGAATTTCAAAATTCAAAATATGCTTCCAAAATCAAATGGCTTTCAAAGGATTATGATGATATTTTTGATCCTGATTATGGCGATATGCTTCGTGTTTCCTTTATGCACCAGTTTCGCAGGGGAAAACTATCAGATCTTGTGAGCTTACTTTCAGGCAGAGATTTTGAGACAAAAGAATACCGTGACGATATCGTTGATGAATCTTATCGTAAACTTGATAAGGGTATTCAAAACTTTATAAACGAGTACAACTTTGCTCAATTTATTATGGCAATAAAAGGTGCCGGATTTATTTCTCACAAATTGTTAAATTCGGCTATGACGCTTGATTTTGCATACACATTATATTTGATGTTGCTTGATGATCCAACCATCCCGAATGCCCAAATCAAGCGTTATGTTCAAAAGTGGTTCGTTATGTCCACTCTGACATCCCGTTACATAGGTTCTCCTGAAACTGTAATGGACAGAGACATGAGAAGTATTGCCGAGAAGGGATTTTTGAACTTCCTTGCAGATGTAGAAGCATCTTCTCTTTCTGATTCTTTCTGGACGGTAACGCTTCCTCAAAATTTGGAAACATCATCCATAAACAGCCCTGCATTTAATACCTTTATTGCGGCACAAATCAATCTTAACTGCAACTCAATGCTTATGAACGGAACTAAGATTTCCGATCTTGTTACTATTTCCGGCGATGTACATCATATTTTCCCACGTGCATACCTCAAGAACAATGGGGTAGCCAATAAGACAAAATATAATCAGGTCGCAAACTACATTTACCTTGATACTCAAGTAAACAAGGCAATAAACGATGATTCACCTAAAATATATTTTACCAAAGTAAAACAACAGTGCAAAACCAAGGAAATTGAATTAGGCAATATTTCGGACGAGTCACTTCTTTTGTCTAATCTTTCAGAAAACTGTATTCCGAACGGTATTGATAAAATGGATGTGTCATCCTATGATAATTTCCTCAGTGAGCGTCGTAGGTTGATGGCTGCTTTAATTGAAAGATATTATAAAGGATTATAAGTTTCTATAATAAAATGGCTCTTGATATCTACCCAACAACACAGAATGGATATGCAGATTAGATATTAAGATGTACTCCAAATGATTACACAACCTTTAAGACGGAAATTGCAAGAAATGAGGTGCAAATATGCCGGATAAAAATTGGCAATTTGAACTTGAAGAATATATAAAGCAAGGCGAACCCGACAAAGCCGAAAAAAGTGAAGCGTGGCAAACTGCCATCGGTTTGCAGGCTGTTGACGGGCTGAATACTTCTGACTATTTGTTAGACACCGCCAAAGAGCATATCGAGGGTAAAATCACAATCGACGAGGCTCAAAAGCGTATTCACAGTTACTATGAGCAGCGTTCTGTGCGCACCGAAACGGAAAATGAAACCAAAGAGGCAGACATTGTTTCGGCAAGAATCGCAAAGTTATTAGGAGAAAAAGCGTTTCAGTTTTCCCCTGCCGAGTGGCTTTCGATTCATCGAAGATTGTTCGAGGGCGTGTTCGGTCACGCAGGACAAGTCAGGCAGTACAACATCGCAAAGAAAGAGTGGGTTCTGAACGGCGATACGGTTACCTATGCGGATTGGAACAGTATTAAGGAAACCTTGGATTATGACTTTGCAACCGAAAAACAGTTTTCTTACGAGGGCTTGTCGGTTGATGCGGCTGTAAAGCATTTGGCAAAATTTGCTTCGGATATTTGGCAAATTCACCCGTTCAGCGAGGGAAACACCCGTGCTACTGCCGTATTTATGATAAAATATATGAAAACATTCGGCTTTAGCGTAAACAACTACGCATTCGAAAAAAATTCTTGGTATTTCCGCAACGCTTTGGTTCGTGCTAATTACAATAACCTGCAAAAAGGCGTCCATTCCACGACTAAGTTTTTGGAAATGTTCTTTTCAAATCTCTTGTTAGATACGCATTATGAACTGAAAAACAGATATATGCATATTGATTATGTGGACGAAAACACATCCCAAAGTATCAAGCCAAAAGCTCTAAAGTATCAATTTGATACTTTAGACTGCACTTTGGAAGAGCTTGCAGTTTTAGAATTGGTCGCAAAGAACCCGACAATAAAACAGCAAGAGCTTGTAGAAGCAACCGGAAAATCAATTGCAACCATAAAGCGAATTATGAAATCCCTGCAAGATAAAAACTATATCCGCCGTGAAAACGGAAAGAGATACGGTAAGTGGGAAGTGTTGGTGCTGTAACTAATTAATACAGTTAAACTATAAAAACAAATTCTTTTATTTGGAGAAATAAAACCAATGACTATATTTCAGCAAAATGAAATTGAAAAAAGAATAGATATTTTAGAGGATGATATTGCAGATATTGATCCTATTATTCTACGCATTTTACTAAAAGATAAAACCACACGCAAAAATATACTCTGGTGTACAAAGGATTATGAATCTTATGGTCCTGAATATAATGAGCGTGCCGAGATGAAGGTTAAATTGATTACAGGACGATATTTTAATGTTATTCAACCCCGTGCGGCAAAATCAAAAAAAGTTCAAGAGCGAAGAATAAGAAAAAGAGCGGAAGTATTTACCCCATCATGGATTTGCAATGAACAAAACAATCAAGTGGACGAAGCTTGGTTTGGCAGAGCAAATGTTTTCAATACACCGAAAGAAACAACTTGGATAACAAATAACGAAAAAATTCTGTTTGAAAACGGTAAAAAAACTTGGAAAGCATATGTTGATGCTAAACGTTTGGAAATAACATGTGGCGAAGCCCCCTATCTTGTCAGTAGATATGATACAACCACCGGTGAGTTAATTCCTGTAAATGACCGTATTGGACTATTTGATAGAAAAATGCGTGTTGTAAACGAAAATTGCGAAGAAACAGAAAGTTGGATTAAACATTCGCTGCGGGCATTAAAAAGTGTATATGGTTATGAGTTTCAAGGAGATAGCATACTAATTGCAAGAGAAAATCTACTGTATGATTATATAGATTACTATAAAGCAAAATTTAATGAATACCCCTCTATCACTTTACTGAAAGAAGTGGCCAACATAATAGCTTGGAACATATGGCAAATGGACGGTCTTAAATGTGTGGTACCATATTCTTGCCGAAAAATCAAGGGAAATTATCAACAAATGAACTTGTTTGAAGGCATAGACAAAGAAACAAGCGTTAATTGCCCAGGATGTGAGAAAAATGATATTTATAAGCACAATGGCATCTATTGCAGAATATTCGATTGGACAAACTATAAAAAAAGCATACCATTTATTGATGTATTGAAAGAAGGCACAAAGCGTGGAAAGATTTGAACAAACACTTGCATATAAGTTGATATATGTATTTAGTATGCCATATGATGACCATAAGGGTTTACTAAAAGTTGGTGAAGCAACCTTGAAAAGCAATAAGCAACCTAATGATATACTGCCTAATTCACGTGACTTAAATCAGGCTGCTCACGCAAGAATCAAACAGGAAGTCGGCACTGCTAGCGTAAGATATACCTTGTTACATACTGAGCTCGCTGTGAGAACTGTGGGTAACTATTTGGCTGCTTTTAGTGATAAGGACGTTCAGAAAGTGCTTATGAATTCCGGCATTCATAAGGTTCAGCCTAACGGAAAAACCGGTGCCGAATGGTTTGCCACTAATATTGAAACAGCAAAGGCTGCTATCAAAGCTTTAAAAGAGGGAAAATCTTCATTATCTTCTGCTGATATTGCAAAAAATACTCCTCATGAAACGATTGAATTTCGTGAAGAACAAATAGATGCTGTCAATAAAACATTAAGAACCTTCAAAAAAGATGATGAAATGCTTTGGTATGCCAAAATGCGTTTTGGCAAAACTTTGACTGCTCTTGAGGTTATTCGTCGCAATCAATATCGCAGAGTAATAATCGTTACCCATCGTCCCGTTGTTGATGATGGTTGGAGTGATGATTTCAAAAAGGTTTTCTTTCACGGAAATTCAGAACACGATTACTATTATGAGCGCAAGACCAAAGATTCTGCATATACATTTGACGAAAAGACAGATTCTGAGAATGACCTCAAAATCCGTAATCATGATAAAAATGGAGACCATTTTATCTACTTCGCTTCTATGCAAGATTTAAGAGGCTCTCAAATTGTCGGAGGAAACTTCAATAAAAATAATGCTGTGTTTGCTCTTGATTGGGACTTAATTGTTATTGATGAGGCTCATGAAGGAACACAAACAAAGCTTGGTGACAATGTAGTTAAAGCTCTCAAAAAAGAGCACACTAAGGTTCTTGCACTCTCTGGTACACCGTTTAATCTTCTTGATAAGTTTGGAGAAGATAATGTTTACACTTGGGACTATGTAATGGAGCAGAAGAAAAAGACCGAGTGGGATTTGGCTCATTATGGCGACCATAACCCTTATGCTGATTTGCCTCAAATGCACATTTACACATACGATTTAGGTGAGAAATTAAAGAAATATATTTCCGATGATTATGGCACAAAAGCCTTCAATTTCAGAGAATTTTTCAGAGTTTGGTACAAAGGGCCTAACGGCAATCGTGAACTCCCAAAAAATGCCGTCGAGGGCAAATTTGTTCATGAAAACGATGTGAATGCATTTCTCGATTTAATGGTAACGGAAGATGCAAATAGCGGTTATCCCTATTCAACTCAAGAATACCGTGATATGTTCCGCCACACTTTGTGGATGGTTCCGGGTGTTAAAGAAGCAAAAGCATTGAGTGAGCTTCTTAGAAGCCACCATGTATTTAAGAATTTTGGCATAGCAAATGTTGCCGGAGAAGGCGATAAATATGAAGAAGAACATTTAAATGATGCGCTGGAGCTTGTACGCAAAACCATTGAAGAAAATGACTACTCTATAACTCTGTCTTGTGGAAAGTTAACAACGGGTGTTACAGTAAAAGAGTGGACTGCTGTTCTTATGCTTTCGGGTTCATATTCCACTGCGGCGGCACAATATATGCAAACTATTTTCAGAGTTCAGTCAGCCGGAGCAATTGACGGTAAGCAGAAGACAGACTGTTATGTATTTGATTTTGCACCTGACAGAACACTCAAAGTTTTAACCGAAACAGTGCATTTATCCCGTAAACCGGGTAAAAGTCAGCAAAAACGCAGGGAGGCTATGACCGAATTTTTGAATTATTGCCCTGTTATTGCTATTGCGGGCTCAAGAACGAAAACTTACAGTGTTGAGTCTATGATGGAACAAATTAAACAGATTTACGCTGAACGTGCGGTAAATAGCGGATTTGAGGATGAATCTTTGTACAACGATGAACTCCTTAAGCTTAACGAGATTGACGCATCTAAGTTTAATGAGCTTAAAGATATTATTGGTGCATCTAAGGCTTCAAAGAAAAAGAAGGATGTTGTTGTAAACGGACAAGGATTGACGGATGAGCAGATTGAACATTTAGATGACCCCGAACCGGCTACTCCGCCAACTTCTTCAACACCTGAAGAGTTAGAAGACCGTAAGAAAAAGAAACAAGCTAAAGAAGCGAGAAAGAAGGCCATTGATATTTTGCGTGGTGTATCAATCCGTATGCCACTTATGATTTATGGCGCTGATGTTCCGATTGATGAAGATATCGATATTGATAGTTTTGTTGATATTGTCGATGATGAATCTTGGAAAGAATTTATGCCTACAGGCGTAAGTAAAAAGATATTTACCGAGTTCACTAAGTATTATGACCGAGACGTATTTATTGCGGCAGGTAAGCGTTGCGGCAGCCGCCGACAGGGAAACACCGACAAGACGAGTTATTCAAATTGCGGAAATTTTCCGCCACTTCAAGAATCCCGACAAGGAAACGGTTCTTACTCCGTGGAGAGTTGTTAATATGCATATGTCTGAAACTCTCGGTGGCTGGTGTTTCTTTAATGAAAATTTTGAGGATGATACTCAAGAAGAAAAGCATCGCCTTGAAGAACCTCGCTTTGTTGACAGAGGCGAAGTAACAAATACTGTATTTGCAGAAAATGCAAAAATACTTGAAATCAACTCAAAAACGGGTTTGTATCCTTTATATGTTGCTTACAGCTTTTATAAGCAGCGTATGGAGGGGATGAGCGATGATGACTGGGCACCTGAGGAATGTCAATATTTCTGGAATGAAGTTATCAGAGATAATGTTTATGTTATTTGCAAAACACCTATGGCAAAATCTATTACCAGAAGAACTCTTTGCGGTTACAGTGATGTTAAGTGCAACGCTCATTATTTTGATGACCTTGTAAATATGCTTAAAAACAAACCGGAGCAATTCAAAAAGCGTGTTCTGAAAGGCTCCTACTGGAAAAAGGATGTGAAAGAAATGAAGTTCGATGCAGTCGTTGGTAATCCGCCTTATCAGGAGGAAAGCAATGGAGATAGTAATGCAAAGAAATCAATATATAATTACTTTATTGATAGCGGTGAAGAATTGGCAGATAGAGTAACTCTAATACATCCTGCAAGGTTTTTATTTAATGCTGGTGACACTCCAAAAGCGTGGAATGAAAAGAAACTTAATGATATTCATTATCAAGTTATAAAATATTGGTCTGACAGTTCAGACATTTTTCCAACAGTAGATATTAAAGGTGGAGTAGCCGTTACATACTGGGATAAGCGTAAAGAATTTAAACCTATAAAACTCTTTACTGCTTTTGATGAACTGCATTCTATTTTAGAAAAGGTTGAAAAACTTAATGAAGATAGCTTGTCGAGTATAATAACCAATCGTGGAACTTATAAATATTCAAACTTAGCATATACAGAGCAGCCAGATGAAATGATGAAAACAGCAGACAGAAGAATTGCTCCAAGTTCGTTTGAACGAATGCCTAAATTATTTACTGAGGAAAAGCCAAATGATAAGCATGAATATGTTCAAATACTCGGTAATATTAAAAATGAGCGCTGTTATCGTTGGTTTAGAAAGGATTATATTTCACCGGTAGATAATTTAGAAAAATATAAAGTTATTGTTCCTAAAGCAAATGGCTCAGGAGCAATCGGCGAAGTATTAAGCACGCCGTTAATCGGCACGCCGTTAATCGGCACGCCGTTAATCGGCTATACTGAAACATATATTTCTATTGGTTCTACTGATAGTTTTAGTGAGGCGGAAGCAATATTGAAATATGTAAAAACTAAATTTGCAAGAACTATGCTTGGTATATTAAAAGTAACACAAAATAATCCTAAAGAAACATGGCAGTATGTTCCAATGCAAGATTTTACAGATAATTCTGATATTGATTGGTCTAAGTCTGTTCATGAAATAGACTTGCAACTTTATAAAAAGTATGGACTTTCAGATGAAGAAATCGCTTTCATAGAAAGCAAAGTTAAGCCAATGGATGGAACTTCATATTATGAGTCAATGCTGAAAATGAGTTATCAAGATATTGTTTCTGCATTGCTCAAAAAATACGGTTCTGCAAAACACAACTACTTCAAAGATACTGCTTGCAAAGCAAAAAATCCTTTGGTTACTCGAACCAATGAAGGACTGTTCTGTCATCATATTGATGAAGACAAGGCAATAATGCTTTGTAACGATAAATTTGCAGTTAATAATCCTTTTGAGTATCAAAAAGCGGACAGACTTGTTTACTGTAATTTGCTTGAGCATTTACTGCTTCATGTAAAAATTGCTGAAAATCCAAACCCTGATGCAAATGAAAACGAACTTCCCGGCATAGGCGGAGCAATCAACTTCATATGTAAGGATTTAAACGACATTTATTCAGGCAAGGAATTTGCTGATGAGTGGCGTAAGAATGTAGCAAATAAAGTCAAGGATAACTTTGATGATTATATTATTATCTTGCGTTATCTTTGGAATATAGTCGAAAAAAATCCGGTCTATAAAGCTATCATAACTAAAGAAATGCTTTGCGTTGGATGGGACGGTAAGGTTGTTAAAGAGGTTATGAACGCTCTTAATGACGGTGAATAAAATTCAAATTATACCCGTATAACACTAAAAGGCACAACTGACGGTACTCCCCCGAAAGCTGTGCCTTTCGATTTAGATATAAATCAACTCTGCATTTACGATTTCTGTTACACAATTGTAGATGGTACTCATTCTTACCTAACCTTGTTCACGGAGATACATTGCTAAATTCTTTCAATAAAAACAGGAAGGAGAATGACCTGACAACCTTTGATTATATCGTGAATAATCCTTTTTAAACTTTCTTCGCTATTAAATTTTTCTATTGATTCTTTTTTATAATCGTTTATATGTCTGCAACTTCTTACAATTAAAAATCCCCTATGGTATTTTGTTTAATTCTACCATAGAGGATGTCTTTTTTTATTGTCCATTTTTACGGACTTATACAATTACCTTTAACTCTTTTTGTTATTCTGCATTTGGAGTAATAATATCTTTTGTTCGTACCTTATCTAGAACGGTTTGATAAACATCAATGTCGTATTCCGGAGCCATCTCAAAAGTTGCAAATAAAGCATATGGAATTAAGACATCAGCATCTGAATCAGAAGCATCGCCTCGACAATTCACCTTAATTGTTAGTGATTCGTTTTCATCCCAAACTTGGATGCTTTCTGTTTCGAAGATTTCATGCTGCAGCGTTCCT
>ENA-OPTA01001804-OPTA01001804.1-human-gut-metagenome-genome-assembly--contig:-NODE-1804-length-12298-cov-6.963326_pt1 | contig 12298 bp, 14 predicted proteins | sample MGYA00241813_ERZ501917 | MGnify/ENA primary metagenome ERZ501917 (study PRJEB25962, sample SAMEA2042408) | human gut metagenome | biome: human gut; feature: human-associated habitat; material: faeces...
TCCTTCAGGCTCACGCCATTGGCATAGAGCAGACTGGCGCAGCTATGGCGCAGATTGTGGAAACGGATGCGCTTCATCTGGTGTGCGACCAGAAAATCCGGGAAATGCTGACTCAGAAAGTCGGGCCGAATCCGCTTTCCCATCGGGTCTACATGGAAAAAAGCAAGAGCGGCAGTCCGGCGCAGGAATATCTATTACTGTGGCAATGACACGTCAACGCAGTTTTTTACGGCGAGTGTGGCGGAGGAGCTGCTGCTGAATACCGAATTGACGGAAGAAAGCAAAGACCGTGCAATACATCTGCTGAAAGAATTTGGCCTTTACGAGTACAGGGATGCGCACCCGTCCACCCTGTCCGGCGGACAAAAGCAACGGCTTGCCATCGCCTGCGCCGTCTTTTCCGCCCCTGCCGGCAGCTCCACCGCGATGGTCGTGCCCTTGTCCGAGCTTTCCTCCACCCAAACGGAGCCGCCGTGGAGATCGGCGATCTCCCACACCAGAGAAAGTCCCAGTCCCGCGCCGCCGTACTCGCGGCTGCGGGATTTGTCTACCCGGAAGAAGGGATGGAAAATGCTCCGCTGATACTCCTCCGGAATGCCGCAGCCAGTGTCGGAAACGCGAATGATGCACTTTTCCTGCCCCTGTGCAAGCTCGACCCGCACCGAGCCGCCGAGGCGGTTGTATTTGACAGCGTTCTCCGTCAGGTTGAAGAGCATGCGGTAGATCAGCGCGTCGCTGCCGGTCAGGGCGGCGTCGCCCTCCGCTTCCAGCGTGATGCTTCGCTTCTCCGCCAGCGACGCAAGATCCGTAAAGATCTCCTCGACCATGGGGGCGAGCTGGAGCTGCTCGTTCCGCGCCACCTGCTGCAAATTGCTCATCTCCAGCAGCGTCTTGGTCATCTGCGTCAGCCGCTCCGTCTGCTCGCGCAAAAGCGTGAGGAATTCCGCCGTCTCCGGCCGCACATCGGGATGCTCCGCGGAAAACAGCTCCAGCTGCGCCTGCATCAGCGCCAGCGGCGTGCGCAGCTCGTGGGCGGCGTTGCCGGTGAACTGCCGCTGGGCGGCAAAGGCGTTGTTCAGCCGCTCCAGCATCTGGTTGAACGAGCGGCTCAGCTGCCGGAACTCCGAAATAGCATCTTCATCGATCCTCATATCGGCAAGATTGTTCAGCTGCACCTGCTCCACCTGCGAGGTAAAGCTGCGCAGGGGCTTGAGAGCGCGTCCGCTGACGAAATAGGCGAGGATGCCGCTGAGCAGCGTTACCGCCGCCGTGATGTACCAGTTGGTGGTGCGGAAGCGCCCCTGCACCCCATCGACGACGATGGTCAACTCCTCGTTGGGCGCTATGAGCTGCGGGTCAAAGCTCGCCGCTCCGCTATCATTCAGGATCACCGTGCCGCCGCCCTGTAAGCTGTCCGCAATGGTGTCCATATAGTACACACCGGAGGAGCACAGCAGCAAATTCATGGCCACGCAGGTGATGCCGATGAGCAGGACGGACATCAGCGTGATGCGCCACTGCAGGGAAAGACGCTTCATGATTCCTCGCCTCCCATCAGATAGCCTTCGCCGATGCGGTTGCGGATGGGGTCATAGCCCAGCACGGCGCGGAGCTTTTTGCGCAGGGCGGAGATGTGGACGCGAATGGAATTGCTGAAGCTGTCCACGCTGTTGTCCCAAACGTGATCCATCAGCTCCTCCTGACTCACGGGCCGCCCCTGATGCACCATCAGGTATTCGAGTATACCCGTTTCCTTGCGGGTCAGTGTCAAGGTCTGCCCGTTGACGGCGGCGGTGCGGGAGCGGGTGTCGAAGCTCAGGCCTCCGCAGCTTAGCAGCACATCCTGCTGGGTGAACTGCCTCAATGTCAGGCTGCGGATGCGGGCCTCCAGCTCGGCAAGATGAAAGGGCTTTGCAAGATAGTCGTTTGCCCCGGCGTCCAGTCCCTGCACCTTGTCCTCCACCTCGCTGCGGGCGGAGAGGATCAGCACCCGCGTCTCACGGTCGGTCTGCCGCAGGGTGCGCAGCACCGTCATGCCGTCCTTTTTCGGCAGATTCAGATCCAGCAGCACCAGATCGTAGCGCTCCACGCTCAGCAACTCCAGAGCCTTTTCCCCGTCGTAGCAGTAGTCCACGCTGTAGGCCAGCCGCCGCAGGCTGCGGACGATTGTTTCACACAGATCGCGTTCGTCTTCAATTACTAAAAGGTGCATGAGAGCCCTCCTTTTTATTTCTTCGTTTTTGTGTTGCTTTCATTATAGCAAAAATAGATAAGGTTTGCGTTAAGTTTTCGTTCTTAACAGAGACTTTAACTCTCCCACGCTATGATGGGGACACAAAATCGGAAAGGGTGATGAAAAATGAGCTGCGGGAAAAAGGCTGCGGCGCAGATCGCGCTGCTGATGGCCGGAGTCGCCATGCTGTGCTTCGGCGTCTGGCGGGGCGAGGCGGCGACAGTGCTGAGCAAAGCAATCAAATTATGTCTGGAGTGTGTGGGTATTGGGTAAAAAGTTTTCAGGCGTTTCACAGACCATGTCCCGCTTCCGGGGCTGGATTCAGGCGGGGGCGACGCTGCTGACCAACCTGCACCTGCCGAACTTCCTCAAGGGAGGACTGTATCAGGGGGCGGGGAAGACCGTCTGCGTGCCGGGGTTGAACTGCTACTCCTGTCCAGCGGCCTCCGGAGCCTGCCCCATCGGGGCATTTCAGGCGGTGGTGGGGTCTTCCAAGTTCAGCTTCTCCTATTATGTCACAGGCTTTCTCATTTTGCTGGGCGTGCTGCTGGGACGCTTTATCTGTGGTTTTCTGTGTCCCTTCGGCTGGTTTCAGGAGCTGCTGCATAAGATCCCGACGAAGAAGCTCTCCACAAAGAAGCTCAAGCCCCTGACATACCTCAAGTACGCTGTCCTGCTGGTGATGGTCCTCCTGCTGCCGGCGTTCCTTGTGAACGACGTTGGCATGGGCGACCCCTTCTTCTGCAAATACCTCTGCCCTCAGGGCGTGCTGGAGGGAGCCATCCCACTGTCCCTCGCCAATTCCGGCATCCGGGCGGCGCTGGGCAAGCTGTTTACATGGAAGTTCAGCATCCTGCTGTCGGTGATCGTGCTGAGCGTACTGTTCTACCGTCCCTTCTGCAAGTGGCTATGCCCGCTGGGCGCGTTCTACGCCCTGTTCAACCGGGTGTCCCTTTTCCAGATGAAGGTGGACAAGAGTAAGTGCGTCTCCTGTGGGAAATGCGCCAGAGCCTGCAAGATGGACGTGGATGTGACGAAAACGCCCAACCATACCGAGTGCATCCGCTGCGGGATGTGTATCCGTGCCTGTCCGACGAACGCCGTGTGCTTCCGCTACGGCTTCGGCGATGGAAAAGAGAAAGAAAACGCAGCGACACTGCGAGAAAACAACAACAAAGCTTAAGGAGAAACGAATATGAACGCAAAGAAGATACTGGCTCTGATGCTGTGCGCGATGATGCTGCTCTCCCTTGCAGCCTGCGGCGCAAAGGACAACGACAAGCAGGCGGATATGAGCGGAGACAGCTCCGCCATGACCGGCGAGCCGAAAACCGCCGAGGAGGCGCTCGCCCTGCACAAGGAGCTGCTGGAGCGGGAAAACGCGCTCCTGTCGGAAAATGCCGAACTCTGGGAGAAGGTGTTCATGGCGGCCGATAAGGGCATGACCATGCAGGAGGACGGCAAAAACTACGGCGACTTCCTGCTGGATACCATCGAGGGTGCCAAAGACCAGTTCACCGACGAAGAGTATGAGATGCTGAAGGAGTCGGCCACGGAGATCAGCAATATCGAGAACAAGCTGACCGAGCTGGAAAACAAGTACCCCGAAATCATGCAGGAATCCATGAACGGCGATATGAGCGTGCCCGCAGGCAGCGACATGACCAATCCGCCCGACGACGGCAGTATGCAGAAGTTCCCCGCATTTGAGGGCAAAGACTTGGATGGGAATCCGGTGAAGAGCGACGAGCTGTTCTCCGGCAACGCCGTCACCGTAGTGAATTTCTGGTTCACCACCTGCAATCCCTGCGTGGGAGAGCTTGCCGAGCTGGACGCACTGAACAAGGAGCTTGCGAAGAAGGGCGGCTCCCTCATCGGCGTCAACACCTTCACGCTGGACGGCGACGAGGCAGCGATTTCCGAGGCGAAGGACGTGCTGGCCAAGAAGGGCGCCACCTATCAGAATGTGTATTTTGACTCCGATGGTGAGGCGGGAAAGTTTACTACCAACATCTTTGCTTATCCCACCACCTATGTGGTCGACCGCAGCGGCAATATCGTGGGTGAACCCATCGTAGGAGCCATCACGGAAAAGAAGCAGGCGGAGACGCTGCAAAAGCTCATCGAGCAGGCGCTCGCCGCCGATGTGGACTGACCCGAGATTTAAAAAAGCGCCTGCTGTGCGCCGCTGCATTGCCCATGGCGCTCGAAGGGTCGGAGTGAGTCCTGATTCCCCTGAAAAGAGGAAACGTGATGTATCGAAGCGTATTGGCACTGCTTTTCGCCTCGGTGCTGCTGCTGGCCTACTTCTATGTCATCGACCCCACGGTGCAAAACCGGCAGGGCAACGACCGCGGCAGCCAGTACCAGACCGGCGTTTACTTCACCAACGAAAGCGCGAGAGAGACGGTGAAGCGCATCGCGGAGATCGAGCGCGGCCGCAGCGAAAAATTCTTCGTGGAGATCGGCCCGCTCAAAAACTTCTATCCCGCCGAGGAATACCACCAGAACTACCTCGAAAAGAATCCGAACGGCTGCTGCCACATCCCGCGCGCGGAGATGGAGCTCTTTTCCCGGCTGCGCATCGACCCGGGTGACTATCAGAAGCCCGCGGCGGAGTCCATCCGGGACAAGCTGACGGCGGAGCAGTACCGCGTCACGCAGGAGAGCGGCACGGAGCGCGCCTTCACAGGCGAGTTCTGGGACAAGTTTGAAAAGGGCATCTATGTGGATGTCGTCACCGTGATATGTACCCCTAATACTGGACACCCAGTATTGGGGGTATTTTTATGCGATACAGTTATGAATACAAAAGGATGTGTGTTGAATTGTATCAACAAGGAAAATGGCCAGAAACACCCACAGGCATAAGTGAACATAGTTTCCGAGTAACGATACAAAAATGGGCACGTATAGAAAAAGCCTGTGGTTCAGAAGCTCTGCAACATAAGAATCAGAACAAGGTATGGACGGCAGAAGAAAAGTATGAATTGGTTGCGAAAGTTCTGGCTGGGGCATCAAATAGAGAAACTGCATTTACAGCAGGAATCAGCGACGGGCTCTTGTACAGTTGGGTCAGATGCTATAAAATGAAAGGGTATCAGGGATTGACCGCACAACGAAAAGGACGGTCACCCAAGGAGTCTGCTATGAAGAAGCAAATAGTACCAGCAGAACTGACCCCTTCAGAGCGAGAAGAAATGATTCGGCTTAGAGCAGAGAATGAGCGTCTGAGAGCGGAGATTGCCGTCGTAAAAAAAGAGATTGCCTTGAGAGAAGAGAGATGCGCAGCGCAACTCAAGGCGAAAAAGCTGCGATCGTCCAAGAACTCCGCAAAGAAGGACACAGACTGAATGATTTGTTAGATGCAATCGGGCTGTCCAGATCAACATATTATTACGAACTCGACAGAACAGATAAAGTTGAAAAAAGAAATGCCGAGTTATCGTCCGAAATCGCTGCTATTTTCAACGAGAACAGAAAAAGATATGGCGTAAGACGGGTGCACCATGAACTTCTGAACCGTGGGCTTCAGGTGAATCACAAGCGTGTTCAGCGAATTATGAACCAACTTACACTGTTTGGCAAACGTCCAAAGGAGAAGTATCATTCCTACAAAGGCGATGTCGGCAAGGTTGCCGATAACATTATTAACCGGGATTTCAGCACCGAGAAGCCTCTGCAAAAATGGACAACCGATGTGTCACAGTTCAATCTGTCTTGGGGCAAATGCTATATTTCTCCGATTCTGGATATGAACACAAATGAGATTATTTCTTACAATCTTTCTACAAGTCCGAATATGGAACAAATCAAGGATATGCTGAATAAAGCGTTTGAACGGTTTCCTTCTGTACAAGGTCTGGTCATGCACTCGGATCAGGGTTGGCAATACCAGCACGCATTCTACCGTGGTGAACTTCAGAAGCACGGAATCATTCAATCGATGTCCCGAAAGGGCAACTGCTACGACAATTGCATTATGGAGACCTTCTTTGGCAGGTTGAAAAATGAAATGTTCTATGGATTTGAGAAGGATTATCCCTCCTTTGAAGCCTTCTCCAAGGCGATTGCCGAGTATATTGACTATTACAATAACAGCAGGATTCAAGCAAAAACAAAATGGATGCCTCCCTCTAAATTCAGAGAAGCATCCATGATGGGATCTTAATTATTCAATTTTGATCCAGTGTCCAGAAAACTGGGTACATATCGGTCTGCCCTGTGCTTTTAATCCAGAATTTTACCGTACCAGCTTTGCCTTGCCGTTGATAATGTCGATGGCTCCCTCATGGCAAGCGGTTGCGCACAGCCCGCAGCCGTTGCATTTTTCTTCGTCAATATGGATGATCTTCCGAATCATATCTATACTCTCCTGTTGTGGGTGTTTTTGCATTTGCAGGTTTATTATAGTATACTAAAGCCATCTTGTATGTTTGAATTCCAACAAGGAGAGCCTTTATGCAAAAATATCTGCCTGTTCTGCGGAGCTGCCCCTTCTTCACCGGGCTTACTGACGATGAGATTTTGTCCATCCTGCACTGTGTCAGTGCAGCGAAAATCACCCGTCCCCGGGGTTCCTACATTTTCCGTGCCGGAGATTCCACGGAGGTCATGGGGCTCATGTTGTCTGGCTCCACCCTTGTGATACAGGAGGATCTTTGGGGACACCGCAATATCCTGTCCAAGTGCAATACCGGAGACTTTTTCGGGGAGCCTTACGCCGCCACCCCCGGTGCCATCCTGAACATCAGCGTGGTGGCAGAGGAGGATTGCGAGATCCTGCTGCTGAACGTCAAGCGGCTGCTCACCTCCTGCCCCACCGCCTGCGACCATCACCAGAAACTCATCCGCAATCTGGTCAGCGTTCTGGCAAACAAAATACTGCTTTTTAACGATAAAATCACCCATGTCAGCAAGCGAACCACCCGGGAAAAGCTGCTGTCCTACCTGTCCGCCGAATCCATCCGGCAGTCCTCCCTTTCCTTTGACATCCCCTTTGACCGTCAGCAGCTGGCGGATTTTCTCTGCGTGGAGCGTGCCGCCATGTCGGTGGAGCTTTCCAAGCTGCAAAAAGAAGGGCTGCTGGTCACCAAACGGAACCACTTTGAGCTGTTGACCCGCTGACCGCTTGGTACACTGTCTGCAAGCACCGGCTTCTTTGCGAAAACCGGTGCTTTTTTGCAGTTGCACTTTTCCCGGGAGATTATTATACTTATCTTATAAAAAAGACCGGGTGCTGCAAGGGCAGGAGGGAAAGCGTATGGCATGGAACAAAACCACGCAGGACGGTATTTCCCTGCGCAGCAGGGTCACGGTATGGCTTGCCGCGATTTTGCTGGTCACAATGCTTTCCACCGGCATTGCTACCATGGCAGGTCAATGGACGGTGCACTCCTTTGATACGCTGCTGGCCGACAACGCCGTCTGCTACACGGTGCAGAACGCTCTCAAGGACGAAGCACAGGCCTTTGCGCGCTATGTGCGCCAGCCTACTTCTGAAACCGAACAAGCCTATACCGCCGCCTGCACCGCTTCCGAGCAAAGCCTTGCGGCCCTGCCCTTCGATTACGCCCGTATCGGCGAAGAACGCTATGCCCGCACATGGAACCTTTTGCAGGGGTACGCGGGTTACCGGCAGGAGCGGGATGCCTTTTTGCAGCTTTCGCCCTCGGCAGATACCTATATTGAACAGATGTACCATGTGATGGCTTTGCAAGACTACCTTGCCGAGTATGCGCTGCGTCTGACACAGGCCACGCTGGAACAGGAAAACACCCTTTACAGCAGCACGGCAACCCGCCTCCGGCATCTGCCGTGGCTGTATCTGGGGCTGTTCCTGACGGCGGCCGTGCTGATGCTGCTGCTCATCCGGGTGCTGAGCCGTGCGGTGGTGCGTCCGCTGCTGCGGCTGGCGCAGGCTTCTCACAGCATTGCCGAGGGAGATTTTTCCAGCCCGGATCTTCCGGTAAAAAGCAGCGACGAGGTGGGGCGGCTGACGGCCACCTTCAACCAGATGAAACACGCCATGGCGCAGCAGCTGACCACGCAGCAGGCCTTGCACCGGGAAGAGGTGCGGAACCTTGCGCTGGAAAAGGATCTGGAACACACCCGGCTGGAGGTGCTTAAAAGTCAGGTAAACCCGCATTTTTTATTCAACACCCTGAACATGATCTCCTGCATGGCGCGGCTGGAGGATGCTTCCACCACCGACCAGATGATCGTGCATCTGGGCAGTTTGTTCCGGCACAACCTGCGTACCAAGCGTCAGCAGATCACGCTGGAGGAGGAGCTGGACGGACTGGAGGATTATATTTATCTGCAGCAGATGCGGTTCGACGGACGCATTACCGTTGAAAAAAGCATCCGGGTGCAGCCTGCAGCGGTTTTGGTGCCGTCCTTTATGCTGCAGCCGGTGGTGGAAAACGCTTACTCGCACGGGCTCAAGTCCCGCGAGGAAGGCGGACGCATCCTGCTGCGGGCATGGATGCAGGACAAGGTGCTGGTGCTCACAGTCGCGGACAACGGCAAGGGGATGACCCCAGAGGAGTTGGACGCCGTGCAAACCAAAATTGCCCAGAGCGAGCAGACCGGCCGTAACATCGGCCTTGGCAACATTTCCCGCCGCATCGGGATGCTGTATCCGGGCGGTAAAATGCAGGTGTACAGCCGCGCAGGTCATGGCACTGTGGTGCGGTTTGAACTGCCGCAAACGCAGCAACCGGAAGAAAAGGAGGAGACGCTCTCGTGAAGTGCAAATTGCTGGTGGCAGAGGATGAATTGATCGAGCGCAAAGTGCTGTGCAGGACTTTGCAGAAGTATCTGGGAGATCTGATAAGTCTGTATGAAGCCAAAAACGGCAGAGAGGCTCTGGAAATTTTTTCTCGCGAAGTGCCGCAGGTTGCTGTGCTGGACATTGAAATGCCGGGTCTCACCGGGCTGGAGGTGGCGCGCAAGATCCGCGAAACGGACAAAAATTGCGCCATCCTGTTCCTGACCGGCTTTGATAAGTTCGACTATGCGCGGCAGGCGATCTCTGTGCGGGCGCTGGAGTATCTGCTCAAACCCTACAACGAGCAGGAACTGGTATTCGCGGTGGAGGATGCCATCCGGCAGGTGTCGGTGCCGCTGCCTGCCCGCCCGGCACAGCCCCCTGCGCCTGAACAGCCCCTCCGCCGGGAAGAGGACGAGGATATGCGTACCGCCATCATCCGTGCCGAGATCAGCCGCTTCATCGACGCTCACTATGGGGAGGATATCTCCATGCAGGATGCCGCCGCTGCGCTGCGCTACTCGGACGCCTATTTCTGCAAGCTGTTCAAGCAGTGCTTTAAGGTGAACTTTTCGGCCTACCTGAACGAATATCGGGTGAACAAGGCGCGCCAGCTGATTTTGGACCCGCGCCTGAGCCTGAAAGATATCGGCGCTACTGTGGGTTACAGCGACGCCAACTATTTTACAAGGGTGTTCAAGCGCCTGACCGGCCAGACCCCTTCGGAATACCGCATGGCCGCAGCGGAAAAAGCGGTACAAGGATAAATCCGACACAAAAGAAGCGCTCGTTCTTTCCTGCCTGTCAGCAGGAGAGGAACGAGTGCTTCTTTATTTTTGCCAGTTTCTTTCGCCCGCAAAACACAAAAATTGTACTTGGATACAACAAAGACAAAATCGTACTGCGTTTCACAAAATAATCCGGTTTCGCAAAAATGAACGGTTTGTTAAACTATAATCATAGAAAAACGCGAAAAGAGAGGATGCCATTCATGAAGAGAAGAACGTTTCTGTCGTTGATGGGCGCAGCGGCACTGACCAGCAGCATGATGCTTACCGGCTGCGGCGCCGGCTCCGATGACGACCGCAAGATCGTGCGCATCGGCCATGTGCAGTCCCAGACCCACCCGGATCATCTGGGACTGGAAGCCTTCGCCAACTATATCAACGAGAAGCTGGGCGACAAGTACCGCGTGGAGGTGTACCCCAGCGAGCTGCTGGGCTCCCAGACCGAAATGGTGCAGCTGACCCAGACCGGTGCCATCGACTTTGTGGTGGCGTCCAATGCCATCATGGAGACCTTCAGCGCCAAATACCAGATCTTCAACCTGCCTTACCTGTTCTCCAGCGTAGAAGCCTACCACGAGGCCATGGATGACCCCGAGGTGACGGACCCCATTTTCAAGACCACTTCCAAGGCCGGTCTGGAAACGGTGGCGTGGCTGGATGCCGGTACCCGCAACTTCTACACCATCAAGACCCCCATCAACCAGCCCTCCGACCTGAAGGGTCTGAAGATCCGCGTACAGCAGTCGCCCACCAATGTGGAAATGATGCGTCTGCTGGGCGGCACCGCTACCCCCATGGGCTTCGGCGATGTGTACACCGCATTGCAGGCCGGTATTCTGGATGGTGCCGAGAACAACGAGCTGGCTCTGACCGATAACGGTCACGGCGATATCTGCAAGTATTACTCCTATGATATGCACCAGATGGTGCCGGATCTGCTGGTGGCAAACTACGCTTTCCTGAACGAGCTCAACGACGAGGAGCGCGCGATCTTTGAAGAGGGCTTCCAGATCGTGAAGCGCACCGAGCAGGACGCTTGGGAGGATGCTGTGGCCGAGGCGAAAGATAAGGCCGAGAATGAGCAGCACGTCAACTTTATTTACCCGGACACTGCACCGTTTCAGGAGGCTATGGCTCCCCTGCACGATTCCGTGCTGGCCGCAAACCCGGAGTTGCAGCCCATTTATGACCTGATCCAGCAGCACAACGCTGCCCATACTGCGGATTGAGGAGGAGCATCATGGAAAAACTGAGAAATACCCTGAACAAGGTGCTCAACCTGCTGGCAGGTCTGAGCATGACAGTCATGGTGGTGCTGACCACCTATCAGGTCATCGTGCGTTACATCTTCAACTCTCCCTCCACATGGTCGGAAGAGCTGGTGGGTTATCTGTTCGGCTGGAGCACCATGCTGGGTGCCACCATCGTTTCCGGCGAGCGCGGCCACATGAACATCCCCGTGCTGGTGGACCGGTTCAACCCCATCATGCGCAAGGCGTTCCACATCTTTGCCGAGGTCATCGCCTTCCTCTTCTCCGCGACCATTCTGGTGTTCGGCGGTTTTCAGGTGTCCCAGCTGGCTATGGGACAGCAGACCTCCTCGCTGGGCGTAGCCGTGGGCGTGTTCTACTGGGTCATGCCCATCTGCGGTGTGATCATTCTGGTGTATTCCGTGCTGAACATTATCGGCATTGCAAACGGCTCCATCTGTCTGGATACCCCGGAGGATGCAGACTTTGCAAAGGTGGAAGCCGAAATGGCTGCCGATGCCGACAAGGAAAACAAGGAGGACTAAGCTGTGGCAATTCAAGCGTTACTCGTAATTCTGGCAGTGCTGCTGGTGCTGCTGTTCCTCGGCGTGCCTATCTCGTACGCCATTGCAGTCTCTTCCCTGACTGCCATTCTTTCTTCCATTGACCTGAACGTAGCCGTGCTGACCGCTGCCCAGCGCACCTTTGTGGGCATGAGCAAGTTCAGCCTGACCGCCATCCCGTTCTTTATTCTGGCCGGCAATATTATGAATCAGGGCGGCATCGCCAAGCGTCTGGTGGATTTCGTCATGGCCATTTTGGGCAAGCTGCCCGGCGCACTGCTGGTGACCAACATCGGCACTAACGCCCTGTTCGGTGCCATCTCCGGCTCTGCTTCCGCTGCTGCGGCTGCTGTTGGCTCCATGATCCGCGACGGTGCCGACGAGCAGGGTTACGACCCCGCCGTGACCGCTGCCACCAACGCTGCTTCCTCCTGCTCCGGTTTGCTGATTCCTCCGTCCAACGCCCTGATCACCTACTCTCTGGCGTCCGGCGGCACCTCTGTGGCTGCGCTGTTCATGGCTGGTTACATCCCCGGCATCATCTGGGCACTGTGCTGCTGCGTGGTGGGCGTGCTGCTGGCGGTCAAGCTGGGCTATAAAGGCACCCCCGGCAAATTTGACTGGAAAAACCTCGGCGTCTGCACCCTGCGCGCCCTGCCTTCGCTCTCCCTGATCATCGTGGTCATCGGCGG
>ENA-OPTA01001810-OPTA01001810.1-human-gut-metagenome-genome-assembly--contig:-NODE-1810-length-12283-cov-4.280504_pt1 | contig 12283 bp, 9 predicted proteins | sample MGYA00241813_ERZ501917 | MGnify/ENA primary metagenome ERZ501917 (study PRJEB25962, sample SAMEA2042408) | human gut metagenome | biome: human gut; feature: human-associated habitat; material: faeces...
AATATAGATGATTTGATTCTCAGACTTCGTCTGTTTACTCACCCCGGCAAATTCCAATTTTTAATAGTAGAATTCCCATAAGGATGTTATAATACAAATGATATCTTTTAAGAAGGGACGGTGATATAATGGGTATCTTTTTAAACAGTACTGCACCATTTGAAGCATATAAGATAACAGCCCTGGATAAATACTTTGTAGATAAAACGATGTTAATAGAAGAATTGATTCCATCAATAGGAAGAGAACAAAGATTTTTGTGTATCACAAGACCCCGTCGATTCGGAAAGACCGTAATGGCAAATATGGTAGCGTCATATTTTGGCAAGGCAATAGATAGTAGTTTTGTATTTGAACATCTTGCGATAGCAAAAAACCCGGTATATGAAGAATATATAAATAAATATGATGTTATCTATATTGATTTCAGCAGGCTTCCAGAGAATTGCCAAACTTATGAAGAATATATTAATAGAATCAAAACAGGAATAAAAGAAGATTTGCTTGAAGAATTTCCCGAATTAGAATTGAAAGAAGAAATGTCACTTTGGGATATCCTGGCAAAAATTTTTCAAAAAACAAATCGTAAATTTATGTTTATAATGGATGAATGGGATGCAGTATTTCATATGCCATTTATTTCTCAAAAAGAAAGACAAGAATACCTGCTTTTTCTTAAAAACTTACTGAAAGATCAGGTATATGTAGAACTTGCTTATATGACCGGAATACTTCCAATAGCCAAATACTCTGCCGCTTCAGAGTTAAATATGTTTGTGGAATATAACATGGCAACAAGAGAACGGTTTAGCTCTTATTTTGGATTTTCAGAAGAGGAGATAGATAAACTGTTTCAAATTTATAGTGAAACCACAATTCGACCACGAATTACAAGACATGATTTAAAAATCTGGTATGATGGATATTGTACGGCATCGGGTGAACAGCTTTATAATCCCCGTTCAATTATCTGTGCTTTATCAGATAACCAGCTAGGCAGTTACTGGACAGGTTCTGGTCCCTATGATGAAATATTTTATTATATCAAAGGGAATATTGATGAAGTCAGAGAAGACTTTATTCTTATGATTTCCGGCGAACATATAGAGGCGAAAGTACAAGAGTATGCGGCCACCGCAGAAGAATTAACAACAAAAAACCAGATATACTCTGCAATGGTCATATACGGGTTACTTACTTATGAAGATGGAGAAGTCTTTATTCCAAACAGAGAGCTGATGTACAAATATAATGAACTCCTTTTAACAAATGAAAGTTTGGGATATGTATATCGATTAGCAAAAGAATCTGAAAGAATGCTAAAGGCAACACTAGCTGGAGATACACAAACAATGGCAGAAATTTTGGAGTATGCTCATAATACAGAATCTCCTATTCTATCTTATAACAATGAAATAGAATTATCTGCCATAGTTAATCTTGTATATCTGGCAGCAAGAGACAAATACCATGTTGAGAGAGAAGATAAAGCGGGAAAAGGATATGTAGATTTTATCTTTTATCCGGAGAAAAAGAACATTTCTGCAATTATACTAGAATTAAAAGTAGATGCATCCCCAGAAGAAGCAATCCAGCAAATCAAAGATAAACAGTATATTTTACGTTTTAAAGGAAAATTAGCAGAAAAAGCAAAGTATACAGGAGAAATACTACTTGTAGGCATAAACTATAATAAAGAAACAAAAATGCATAGCTGCAAGATAGAAAAGATAAATAGGAATTTGCCGCAGGCAAAGGAGACGCCCTCTTTTGATAAATAAAGCATATTTGTGACTTTAGTCGCTGCAGGTTGAATGCTCGCTTTAAGCGCTCGCATCCAACCTTTGCTCCGAGGCCACAAATATGCTTTATTTATCTTCCAGAGGGCTGTGTTTTGGCTGGGGAGGAAAATTCTATTTATTGCTGGAGGGATTTGGGGAATCATCAGATGGTTATGGCTTTCCATGAAATAGTAGTTCCATCTCCAACCAAAGTACAGCCCCCTCCTCTGCTTTCACAAAGGAGGGGGCTGTCCGTTTTGCCTCTCTCTACTGGTTCTTGGTTTTTTAAGGCATATCTTTATCTCTTGTATACTACCACAGGGAACTCCCGTTGAAGTAGCTGGGTTAGAAGATTACTCTTCTGTCAGCTTAAATCCGGCAATTCTAGCAAGCTCGCGGATAGAATCTCTGGATACCTTCTTACCTCTGTATTCAATGAGGTCTTCACACTGTCCTGTAAAGATATCACTAGGGTTATACTTCTTAATGATGATCTTATCTTCTTCTGTGAAGATTTCTAAAGGCTCTCTCTCACCAATATCGAAACTTTTACGAAGTTCCATAGGTAATGTAATTCTTCCTAATGAATCAAGCTTTCTAACTATTCCTGTACTCTGCATAACGTACTCCTCTCTGGTGCTATAATATTCTCTCTTATGATGTGCACCCGTGCAATGTCCTCTGGGTTGATTGTAGTATATCATAAAGCAGCTAGTCTGTCAACCAAAAAATAGATAATCTTTTTTAAAATGTTAAATGTTTTAGAAACTGTTGTTTTGAAATCGTTATGACAGTTTGCCGTTTTATTTTCATTCTAGTATAAATATGGGAAGTTTTGTGCTTTCTTCTATAAAAAATTGTTATTTGATTCGGGTTGTCTCATTATCTCCCGTGTAAAATAGCAACTTTTTACTTTAATTTGAGTAAGTACTGTCCATAGTTGGTCATCTTGAGGCTCTCCCCAATCTCATGAACCTTATCTAAAGATACAAATCCTTCTTTCCATGCAAGTTCTTCTAAGCAGCCTACATAGCATCCTGACTTCTGAAGTGCCTTAACAATCTCGGCTGCCTCTAACATACTGTCTGCTGTTCCGGCATCCATCCATGTAAGTCCTCTGTCAAATGGAATTACCTTTAACTGGCCTCTGCTTAAATACTCTAAGTTAACATCTGTAATCTCGTACTCACCTCTTGCGGATGGTTTAAGATTCTTAGCAATGTCAATTACCTGATTATCATAGAAGTATAATCCTGGTACGATGTAATTAGACTTTGGATTCTTTGGCTTCTCTTCGATGGATACAGCCTGTCCGTTCTCATCAAATTCTACAACACCAAATGGTCTTGGGTCATCTACATAATAACCAAATACCTTTGCGCCGTGGTCATCCTTGATGGCTTCTTTCATGATTTCATCAAGATTATGGCACTGGAAAATGTTATCTCCTAATACGAGGCATACAGAATCATCTCCGATAAAGTCTTCTCCGATGATAAGTGCATCTGCGATTCCCCGCGCAACTTTCTGTACTGCAAACTCGATATGAAGTCCTAATTCACTTCCATCTCCGAGAAGGTTCTGGAACTCTCTTTCTTCCCCTGGTGGAATAATTACAAGAATGTCCCTGATTCCTGCCTGAAGTAAAGTGGCAATTGGATAATAAATTAACGGTTTGTCATATACTGGTAATAACGGTTTACAAACTGGCTTTGTCATAGGGTACAGTCTCGTACCTCTTCCAGCCGCTAATACTATTCCTTTCATAAAAATAAGTCCTCCTTAGTAACTTTGAATCCCCATGTTACTCATAATGTCTCAACTATGCTGTCAACATTCTTACATGATGTTGTCTTTAGATTCATGCTTATTAATGCTTTTATTTTAACAAACTACCATGATTCCAATATTTTATATTATTTTCCATGAGCTGTCAAACTTTTTTTGCAATTTAGTTAAATATTTATATAGTTTGTCTTTATTTTCCTGCAAATGCGCTCTGTACTGCAGCCATCGACAGTATTTAGGAACGTTTCGCGGAATTTCTTAAGGTCTGCCTGTTCATTTGCCGATACAATATTCTGAAGCATGGCAGCAGATTCCTCGCATAATGCCTCAAAATCCGTGACAACGGGACCTGGTGTAAACTGCGAATAATCAAAGTAAAAGTCTCTGCTGTCCATGTATTCTTTCTCATCAAATGCGTAGAAAAGCATTGGTAATTCAAGGATTGCTGCCTCAAATACGCTGGAACTGTAGTCTGTGATAAGAAGGTTGCTGATCAGCATGAGGTCATTGATATGTTCTTCCCCGCTCAAATCAAGTACTCTGTCCTGCCATTGTGCATCCACAGTAAACTTTTGCTTTACAAATGGATGATTCTTTAAAATAAGTACCGTGTCTTCTGGCTGTCTTTCCATAAAGTGATTCACATCAAATGCTTCCAATGGATAATATGCATCTTTATTCCCATCTCCGCGGAATGTCGGTGCAAACAAGATTACCCTGTTCTCCTTTAATATAGGATATTTCCCGTAGAGTTCCTCGCGCTTTTTCTCCTCATAATCCCAGTCAAAAAGCAGATCTGTACGCGGTACTCCCAGCGCCTGTACCTTACTTCCTGAAATGCCAAATGCTTCTGCATAAATATCTCTCACCGTATCGCTGCTGACTGGTACGAGGTCATAATTCCTGTGATTCATCGATGTCTGAGGCGCACCGCCCTGTTTACCCATACGGGTAAGGCCAAACGTCTTAAAAGCTCCGCAGGCATGCCACAACTGCACAATCTTTGTCTCGCTGCGTTTCTGAATGCTATGAAGCTGCGGATAGAAATCTTCTAAAATGATAACTGCAGATGTAGCGCATTTGAACGCACAATCCCGAAGTTCCTTCTTACGAAGCTGATCAACTGTCTTTGTATTGATAAATGTCATAATCTCTACCTCGGGTTCATTCTCCTCAAACCACTTCTTCACAAGCATAAGATTCCCATTCTTCTCTGGCTCTCTCTCTGAAAGGAAAAGAATCTGATTCGGATTCACCTTATTCTTCGCTATATATTTGCGGTATCTGGCTGCAAAATAGTCAGTATTTTGCTGACGGGCACTATAATTATAACCACTAATTCTATATACGGTATCATTCGCCCGCTTCGCTGCCTTTATAAAATTCTTGTCTTCCTTAAAATAATCTCTGACCAGTAAAAATGGCAGTCCAAGAGAGCAAAGTCCAAACTTGAACAGATTCCTCTTGCGGACAATCTCCGCTCTGGCAAATAGTTCCTTTTGCACTGGAAATGGCTGGTCATCTAAGCAAATCTCTTCCGCTCCACACCAAAGCGTAAAAATAACATTCACCTTATGGCGTGGCGGACTGTAAAATACATATGGCAGCAATATCTCTGCATCTGCGCGAATCTGGTCACCAACTTCTCCTTCTTCTATTACTACTTCCATCGGAAAACGACGTTCTACCTGTCTCTGGGTAAATACAGCCTGCACGCGGATGCGCTTTCCCTGCATCTCGTCCGGCATCTTTGCGCGAAATCCAAGCTTCATCGTCTTCTGTGTTATATTAACTGTAATTCTGTAATTAATCTTTCTCATAATTCTTTGTCCATTATTTTAAATTATCACAACTTATTTGTTCATTAGCTTAGAGCGTGTTTGAAAAATCATTCCTACAACCTGCACGCCTCAATTTACAGATTATTTTTCCAAAGTTCCCTGCATATAGTTGTCCATCCAGCTTAAATCAATCTTTTTCTCCCACTGCCTTCTTGCGATATCCTGCTTCAGTGTGAGCGCCAGATTCTGTGACTTCTTCGCAGACTGACCCTGGCTCACTGTATCTGCAGCACTTCCTGCAAGTGCTGTACTTCCACTCTGGCTACCTGCTTTCTTACTACTCGCATCTGTGTTCACCACAATAACCTGGCTATTCTGGCTCACTGGCGAAAGTACAGAACTTCCCGCATTAGAAGTGCCTGCCAATGCGGTTCCTTTACCTGCTCCAATTGTATCTAAAAGGCTCTTACCAGTTGACATCTTAAGAATAGATACTACCTTTTTCATAGAAACATCTGCCTTCTCTTCCTGGAGTACTTCTGGAAGATTTCCCTTTATTTTCATGTAGGAAACATCGGCAAAATCTTCTGCCATATCTTCTTCTGTATAATCCTTAATCGCTTGTTTCTCCTGAAGCGCAGACTTACTCTCCTTATCATAGGACATAATCCAGAATGGACCGCCTGCACTGGCACCTTTTGACTGTGCGATTACATCTGACAGTCTGTACTTGTAAGCGGAACGCGCCCTGCTTCCGACATCGGCTACTGTTACGCAATCGTTCTTATCAATTGCTACCAGTACCATAAAATGCCCGCCTCGGGTAAAATATCCAGGTCCCATAAGGCACACTACTGGCTTGCCTTCTTTTAATGCCTTTTTAATCGCATTATAATCGGTTCCTGCTCCCTGACACTTCAGTCCATAAGCCGCTGCCATCGCAGGAATCATCTCATGTGCAGAACCTGCTCTTGAGTAAAAGCCATGCTGATAGCCCCAGATGGCTGTATCCAATGGAGTTACCCACTTACCTGTAAGAGATGTGATTACTACTGCCATGGAAGTCGGACCACATCCAGCCTTAGCGATACAGTAGCCATTCTGATTCCAGGCACTATCTGTCTGATTAAAATATACATATCCCGCAATGTATTCCTTATTATTCTTCATAGCCAGACGAGTATCATTATAAATCTTCGGGATAAATGTACTCGTTTTATCGCTTCCGTCCGGCGCGTCTTCCTCTGCTAACTGATCCGTAATCTTCTTAATCGCCTTTGTACGAATCTCTGCATCTTCTCTTGAGGAAATGTCCTTCTTCGCCTTCTTCTGAGTTGTTCCTTCTTCGTTACTATGAGAGGAATTTCCGGATGTATCTGATGTAGAAGAATCGGTATCTTCTGCCTGATCTGTATTACCAGATGTACCAGACGTATTCCTCTTCGTACTTTCTGTTGTATGTTCTGTCTGCGAATGCTCTTTATTACCGCTGCTTGTATCCCTTTCGGAAGAAGTCTGGCTCTCCTGACTTTCCGTTGCTGTCGTACTCTCTTCTTTCTTCTCTGTTGTCACTTCTGTCGTGCTCTCGCCTTCTGCAGAATTATCTCCTGCTATCTTGCTCTGCACAGCCTTCTCCTCTGCTGCATAAACACTTACAGGTTCTATCGCTGACTGAAAAAAGTATTCTGGACCTGTAAATGTCATGACTGCACTTAACCCCACTGCCAGTACTGCCCGTCCAAAGTTGTTCATTAATCCTAAACCTTCTTTCTTTTTGATGTAGATTTTTTCGTGACTTACTGATATAATAAATCAAATAACATATTTTTACAATAGTCTTTTGCATAGTTTTGCATATTTAAGAATTACTTCTGCATGATAGTAATTCCAGTCGCATTCTACTTATATTTTATTTGTATTTACTTGATACAAAGATTTTATAGATATTGGGACAATATTACATTTCAACTTGAAATGTAATTGGATAGCTGAATATTGACCACATATTATTAAAGATTATTTTCCATTTTATTCTGTTTGAAGGAGGAGCATTTATAATGGATAAAAAGTTTAATTTTCAGGAATTACAGGCGATTGTTGCCACACTTCGCGGAGAGAATGGCTGTCCGTGGGATAAGTCACAGACGCATGAATCTCTTAAGTTATACACATTAGAGGAAGCCTACGAGGTGAATCAGGCAGTAACTGACCTCACTAAGACTGGCGACTGCGCTAATTTAAAAGAAGAACTTGGTGACCTTTTATTTCAGGTACTTTTGCAGTCCCAGGTTGCTGAAGATAATGGCGAATTTGCTATCGAAGATGTTATCGATGGCATCGCCCGCAAGATGATCCACCGTCACCCTCATGTATTTGCTGGCCGCCATTATGATAGTGTAGAACAGCAACAGGCCGACTGGGAGAAGTTAAAATCTCAAGAAGAAGGACATAAACAGACCTCTTTAAAAGAAGAGATTGCCCTTGTTCCAGAAAGTTTCCCTGCCCTCATCCGCGGCCAGAAGATTGCGAAAAAGGCTGCCGCCGCCGGACTGTTTTCCACGGAGGATGAAGATGTCTTTAAAGACCTGCTAACTTCTGTTGTGAATTTACAGCTCGGCACCGCTGGGGAAGATCCAGAGAAAAAATTCAGCAGTGATGAGGAATTGTCAGAGAAGCTGGGGGAAGTTCTCTTTGCATTATGTCGGTTCTGTGCGAAGTATAAAGTTTCAGGGGAAATGGCATTGCTAAAGAAGCTGGAGGAATTCTGATTGCCGCAGGCAGGGGGGAAAACGCTCCTAACGGGAGAAGATACTCTTTTTGAATGGCTCCAAAGTCATTTTCGCTCATACGAAGAATAATGCCTACCCCGAGAAGATACCCTTTTTGAGTGGCTCCAAAGCCAGAAAAAAGCAGCTTAATTCATTAGCATTAGAAGGTGTTTAAATGCTAATGAATTAAGCTGCTTCTCCTGTCAGAGACACTTAAAAAATCTCATCTACTAAAATCGTGCAAAACTGGCTGTAATAATAGAGAAACTTATACATATCCTTTTCTCCCATTCGCTCTTTTACCCTCTCTAAGAGCTTACAGCATTTTTCAAATTCCTCGATAATAAGTTCTTTTCCAGTCTGGGTGAACTGTACCTTGACGTAGCGGTGATCTTCTTCGCTGCTTTTCATTTCCAGATATCCTTTACGCTCTAAATTATGGAGCATTCGGGATACAGCTGGCCTTGACAGCTTCATCGCATCCCCAATATCTGACGGAATGACAAATTCCTTTGCCAGTAACAGGTGGCGCAGGGTGAGTAACATTGTCAGTTCTCCTGATGGAATGTTACACATTTGCTGAAACTGTACATTGGCCTTTCGCATTTGGATGATTAGTTGCTGGTAGTCCTCTAAAGTCACTTTTTGTTCTGCTGACGGCTCGCCTTCTGGCCAGTCAGAACTCCCTGTGTCTTTCGCTTTCATATTTTTGTTATTTTCCTCCCCAAAAATAGCTTTATTTTAAAATTCTCTTTACTATTCCACGATAATTCTATCCTTCATTGGAACATATTCCTTATCCATAGCCACACTCTGGTATGCTGGACGGATAATCTTATCGCAGTTCATTAACTCTTCTAAACGGTGTGCGCTCCAGCCGACCATACGTGCCACGGCAAACATCGGGGTGAATAACTGGTCTGGCAGCCCTAAGATCCGATACATGAATCCGCTGTAAAAGTCGATATTGGCACTTACACCTTTATAGATACGGCGTTTTTCCTGAATGGTTTCGACGGCGAGTTTTTCTACTCTGTCATAGAACTCAAATTCTTCATCGTAACCTTTTTCCCTCGCGAGTTTGTCAAGGAATCCCTTGAAGATTCTCGCTCTTGGGTCAGAGATAGAATAAACGGCATGTCCCATTCCATAAATTAATCCGCTGTGATCAAAGGCTTCCTTATTGAGAAGCTTCAGCAAGTAATTTTTAATCTCGTCTTCGTCTTTCCAATCCTTCACTTCCTGCTTCATCTCATCAAACATATGAACAACTTTGATATTTGCTCCACCGTGTTTTGGCCCTTTGAGTGAGCCAAGAGATGCTGCCATAGCGGAGTAAGTATCTGTTCCAGAGGAAGTTACTACATGATTGGTAAATGTCGAGTTGTTACCACCGCCGTGATCCATGTGAAGTACGAGGGCAATATCTAAAACTCTTGCTTCAAGTGGTGTATACTTTTTATTTGGGCGGAGCATACGCAAAATATTCTCCGCCGTGGAAAGTTCCTGCTTCGGAGAATGAATGTAAAAACTCTTGCCTTCTACATAATGATTATATGCCTGATAACCATAAACTGCGAGTAACGGCACAGTACTTGTAAGCTGTAAGCACTGGCGCAGTACGTTCGGTATGGAAATGTCATCTGCCATATCGTCATAACCGTATAATGTCAGTACGCCTCGCTGCAGTGTATTCATCATGTCCTTACCTGGTGCTTTCATAATAACGTCTCGCACAAAGTTCGTCGGCAATGTACGATAACTTCCAAGAAGATTCTGGAATTCCTGTAATTCCTGCTTCTGTGGCAAACGTCCAAAAATAAGCAGATAGGCCACTTCTTCATAGCCAAATCTCTGCTCTGCTACAAATCCGTCTACTAAATCGTGAATGTCGTAGCCGCGATAGCGCAGCTCTCCATCGCAGGGAACCATCTTTCCATCAACTTCTTTGGAAGAGGTGATGGTGGAAATATCCGTAAGTCCTGCCAGCACGCCTTTACCGTTCACATCACGGAGACCTCGCAGTACATGGTACTGGTCATACAGGCCTGAAGGAATCTGTCCGTGTTCCATAGAAAGTGCAGCGAGATCCTGCAGTTCCTGTGTCATCATTGAGTATTCATTCATTCTATCACCTATTCTTTCCTGGTTAACAATGTTAGTTAGCTTTGTTAATTATTATATAGAAAAAAATTTGTTTTGTCAAATTCATCACAGATGAAGTATACTAGAGCGTATTTGAAAAATGCTTTCCCCATAAATTGGAACATACACATTACTGGAGTGATTTCTCAAACACTCTTTATTTAACTACAATTTATTCTGACAAAATTTTACCCTGTTTATAAGTAGTTTACGCAAAAACCGTGTCTCTTACCACCAAAATTTTATGTAATGTGTACAAGTTTTTTCTGTTTTAAAATATTTGACTGTGCTATACTATAAATAACTGTATATACGCTGAAGAATATATGCACTAAAACGTATATATATTACATATTATAATCGGGGATAGTATGCACTTTTCCCGATTTTAATGCAACTTATAATTATTTAAATAAAAATATTTTTTAGAAAGGAGCGTATCATTTATGCAAATACAACGTCTCGTAGATCTGGAGGACTACGAATTTGATACATTGCTCGTCACATACAATCATAAAAATCGTCTGAGTATCGAGCTTGGAAAAGTTAGCGAGATTTTTGAAAGTCTTCAGGCCGATGGTCTCGTTGGAGGAAGCAAGGTATACGGTCTCCGAGGAAAGGATTTTTCTTATCAGGGACAGCCTTATTATAACCTGATTTTCATTGGTATTCCTGAGAAGGCAACTCCAAGAAGATTTCAGTTACAGTTCGGTCAGGCTATGAAGGAAGCAAAGCGTTTCCACGGAAAGAACCTTCTTATGACCGCAATCGGAGAAGATGTTTCCTACTGGTTAAGTTCTGCTATGAAGGGACTTCTCCTCGCAGATTACTCTTTTGACAAATACATTTCTGATAAGCCAGAATCTCCAGAGCTGCATCTTGGAATTCTGACAGGAATTGATTCTGCATCCTTTAAAAAGGAAGAGCAGTACACAAGAATGATGGCAAAAGCCGTTACAACAGCCCGTGACCTGGTAAATGAACCAGCGAACGTGATGACTCCTGCAGCTCTCGCAGCTAAGGCAAAGGAAATCTGCGAAAAGAACAATATCAAATGCACAATTCTTGAAAAGCAGGATTGCGAAGCACTCGGCATGAATTCCTACCTGGCAGTTGCCCGTGGTTCTAAACAGTCCGCTAAGTTTATCGTTATGGAATATAACGGCCGTGTTACAGACGATGAAAAGATTGCTTTAATTGGAAAAGGTCTTTGCTTTGACTCCGGCGGATATAATTTAAAGCCTGGCAATGCCATGAAAGGCATGCATGGTGACATGGGCGGCGCAGCCGCAGTTATCGCTGCTATGGGTGCAATCGCAGAGGCGAAACTTGGCATTAACGTAACCGCAGTTATTCCTGCCTGTGAAAATATGATTTCCGGCAAGGCAATGAAACCGGGCGATATCGTTAAGTCTATGAATGGCAAATACATCGAAGTTGTTAACACTGATGCTGAAGGTCGTATGGCACTTATTGATGCCATTACTTACGCAATCCGTGAATGTGGAGCTACAACATTAATTGACGTAGCAACTTTAACTGGAGCCTGTGTTGTTGCCCTCGGTGACCGCTACACTGGTGCTTTCAGTAACAGCGACGAACTTATGTCCAAGATTGTCCAGGCATCCATCCTTGCAGGAGAAAATATCTGGAGACTCCCAATGGGCGATGAAGAATATGATAATCTGAACGCATCTACTGTAGCAGATATCGCTAACTGTGGTAAAAAATGTGGTGCAACTGCCGCTGCAAGATTCTTAGGTGAATTCGTTGAGAAAAAACCTTGGGTACATCTTGATATTGCTGGAACATCGGAATCTGATGAAGATACTGAGATTTACTCTAAGGGTGGAACTGGTGCAGCAACAATGTTGCTGTATGAAGTAGTGAAATTGATGGAAAAACCATATAAGAGTTATTAAATCCTGATTTGCACAGCAAAGGAGACGCTTCCAAAGAGAGCCGATACCCTATATTTGTGACTTTAGTCGCTGCAGGTTGAATGTTCGCTTAACCGCTT
>ENA-OPTA01001814-OPTA01001814.1-human-gut-metagenome-genome-assembly--contig:-NODE-1814-length-12273-cov-7.127844_pt1 | contig 12273 bp, 9 predicted proteins | sample MGYA00241813_ERZ501917 | MGnify/ENA primary metagenome ERZ501917 (study PRJEB25962, sample SAMEA2042408) | human gut metagenome | biome: human gut; feature: human-associated habitat; material: faeces...
GGACGCATCCACAACTGGCGGTCGAACGACAAGCCGCTTCGGGTAACTGCCGCATAAGCAACCGTCGTCATGCCAACGCCACCTGCAGCCACCGAGCGATGATACTCGAGCAACTGCTCAGAAGGTCTGTTGCCAGGGCACATGCTTTCGAAAGCTGCCGAACGAATGGTGCGGTTACGTAACGTCAGTGGTCCCAGCCGAACCGGAGTAAATAGTTTTGAATCCATAATAATCAGTTAAAAAGTTAACACTGCAAGCTATCCGACCATTTCCAATTCCATAGAAAAGCCGCTCACTTGCCACGCCCGGAAAAGATACCTCCGGCAACGTACTAATATATATAAGGTATAATCCGCTTCCTGCTACCGACAGCCTCATCTCCAAATTCTTCCCGATAGCGCTTGTAAATGGCATCGGCACGCGGCACCAGATTGGCAGCCGTCCACCAGACAAACACCCATGCAGCAGGCGAACCCGTCAGCAGAGCGAAGCCAATCCATTCTATCAATTCACCCAGATAATTGGCAGAGGTCACATAGCGGTAAAAACCTTTCTGCGGCAAATAATGTTTCGTATCGCCAGGCTTACGAAGGTGACGGATGACATAGTCGGAATGCAGATTGATCCCCATTCCAAGCACAAACAGCGCCAGCCCGATCCATGGCAGAGAATGCATCCAGAAATCGCTGCCGTCTGCATACAGTCCGGCAGGAGGATAACGGAACAGACTTGTCGTAAGCAACATACCGTTCAGCACATTAAAGACTATCCCCATGGCAACAATGGCAAGGGGCATACGACTTTTGCCTCTCATCAGCAACGGAAAGACAAACGAACGCTGGAAATAATGCAGCAAGAACAGCAAGGCAAATACAGTCTGCGGAGCCGAAAGTACCATTCCGCTGCGCACCCATCCGTACAACATGACAATAAACGCCGGTACTTCCATCAGCATCCAGGCAAGTTTATTGGGAAGAGAAACTCCCCACGAAGATGTCCGGAACATACCATATCCCGCCTTTACAAAATAAAGCGCCACAAAAACCAGCACACCAGCCACCGACATGGCATACAGAAGGAATTGATACGTTTCATGACTCATAAGCTTCAATTTTAGGATGATAACCAAAGATAGAAAAAAATCGGACACTATCTGTGGTAAAAAAAACATAAAAAATCCCCTTTTTCTCCGATTCTACTTTCATTCCATTGACAGAAACAAAGAGAAATCGCACAAAAAGGGGAAAACAGCCTGCCTGATTACTCGAGGCATCCAAAGGTGCTCCGGGAAACATCGGCAGGCGAAGAGTATTTTTCCGTACAACTTTTAAAAATTGCACTTAAGATTCCATACGCATCAGCACGCCTTGAAACTCATGTCCAGACCTTTTACGGAATGTGTCAGGGCACCTACCGAAATGAAGTCGACACCACACTCGGCATAGTCGCGCAACGTATCAAATGTGATACCGCCCGATGACTCAAGCTCTACACGTCCGTTCACCATTTCTACTGCCTTGCGGGTATCTGCAGGCGCAAAGTTGTCGAGCATGATACGGTCTACACCGCCCAGATCGAGTACCTGCTGCAATTCGTCGAAATTACGTACTTCGATTTCAATCTTCAAGTCTTTGCCTTTTGCCTTGCAGTATTCACGGGCACGGGTGATAGCCTTGTCAATTCCTCCGGCAAAATCGACATGATTGTCTTTCAGCAGAATCATATCGAACAGGCCGATACGGTGATTGACGCCGCCGCCAATCTTGACTGCCATTTTTTCGAGTACACGCATACCCGGAGTTGTCTTACGAGTATCGAGCACACGCGTCTTGGTTCCCTTCAGGCGTTCTACGTAACGGTGTGTCATGGTAGCAATACCGCTCATACGCTGCATGATGTTCAACATCAGGCGTTCAGTTTGAAGCAAGGACTGTACTTTTCCTTCTACTATCATAGGTACGTCACCCGGTTTCACGTGTGCACCGTCGTTGATGAAAACTTCCACCTTCAGCTCAGGGTCGAAACGGCGGAAAACCTCTTTTGCCACCTCGATGCCGGCAAGAATACCTTCTTCCTTAATCAAGAGTTTCGATTTTCCCATAGCATCGGCAGGAATACACGACAAGGTGGTATGGTCGCCGTCGCCAATATCTTCTGCAAACGACAAGTCGATCAGGCGATCGATCAAATCCTTAACTACTTTTTCATCCATCTTATTTATGATTTTAAATACGTTTTCTTACTGGCAAAGGTAAGGATAATCCTTATCTTTGCAAAAAGATTAAAATCAAAACCAGACAGAAAATGAAATTTACGTTACTTGTTGTCGGACGGACAGTAGAAAAACATTACATCACCGCCATAAACGATTACGCGGAGCGTACGAAACATTATATCTCTTTCGACATAGAAGTCATCCCAGAGCTCAAGAATACCAAAAGCCTGAGCATGGAGCAGCAGAAGGAAAAAGAAGGAGAACTGATTCTGAAAGCCTTACAACCGGGCGACGTACCCGTATTGCTCGACGAACACGGCAAGGAGTTTCGCTCCATTGAGTTCGCCGCATGGATAGAACGCAAGATGCATACGGTAAGCAAGCGACTGGTGTTCATCATCGGAGGGCCTTACGGCTTCTCGCCCGCCGTATATGCCGCAGCTCAGGAAAAGATATCTTTATCGAAAATGACCTTCTCGCATCAGATGATCCGTCTGATTTTCGTGGAACAACTCTATCGTGCCATGACCATCTTGAACAACGGTCCGTACCATCATGAATAAAAACAATGTCGCACAGGCAGCAAGCTATTCATCCAACTTGCTCTCTGTGCGACCATCATATCTTACCGATTATCGGGCAGCAGGTCTTTTCATCTGCCGGATGAGCTGCTTGGTTTCAGCATCTACCCGATACGATTCCGTTATTTTCTGTAACGCCTTATTGTATGTAAAATCGTCCAGCGTATTTTGTTTCAGGTACTGCATAGTCAGTTCGGGGAACTTCACGAAGCAAACCGACAAGGCCCATGCTACGGCCATCTTCACATAATATCCGTCGTGCCGGATAGCATCGTATTCCTTCAGCAATTGCTCGATATGCTCCTCGTCGATGAAAAGCTGCATGCTCATCACCACTCCGAAGCGAATCTCGTATTCTCCCCGCGCATGCATCCAGTCCACCAGATACGTCCACAAGCGGTCTTTGTTGTCATTGACGAATTTTTTTCCGCCTCCAAACTTGAACGTATCGCACACCGACCAGCTGTTGATAATCCATACAAAGCAAGTCACGCGATGTAAATAGTACTCCACATCGTCATCGGGCTTGATACATCCCAGCACCATACCTTGCAGCATACGCTCCTCCATGTAAAAAGAATCGGCCGTAAGCAGGTATTCTTCCCAGTTCGTACGGGAAATCTGCTTTGCCAGTTGACGCAAGTCCGGAATCCGGATTCCTAAAACATGCTCAACGCCGGGGTTCAGACTCTCGGTAAACGATTTGTTTCCCCTCTCCGCCAGACGCAACAAATGTTCTTTGATCGTCAGGTCGTCCAATCGGTATTCTTCCATTTCTATATACCATTAAAACAAATTTGCCACAAAGTTAGAAACAAGTATACCTACTACTAGGTATTTAACAACTTTTTTTACTAACTAATAGGTATTGATGTCACAAAACATGTATTCTACCTTTGCATTTGTTAAAAATAGACAAAAGGAAAGAATAAATGAAAAGTAAAAAGGTTTTATTCTCACTTTGTTTTGCAGCAATGAGTACCCACGGTTTTGCGGCAAACGAAATCGAGAAAGTGAGTAGTGACAACGAGAGAACGGAAAAGGAAATGAAAGCTGAAAGGCGTTCCATCCTGAAGACAGAAAAAGGTGGCAAAGGGTTAACTATCGGAGGATATGGAGAGGCTGTGTATAGTCATAACTTCTATTCCGATAAATATATCCGCTATACAGCCAAAGACCCAAGCGTCTACAAAGGAGAGTCGCACGGACGCTTCGACCTGCCACATGTGGTACTTTTCCTGAATTATGATTTCGGACACGGATGGACAATGGGAAGTGAGATAGAATTTGAACACGGTGGAACCGAAAGTGCTGTTGAAATAGAGGAAGAGGAAGCGGGTGAATACGAAAGTGAAGTGGAACGTGGCGGAGAAGTTGCACTGGAACAATTTTGGATTCAGAAGTCCATTTGTCCGGAGTTCAATATCAAATTAGGACATATCATCGTTCCGGTGGGAGGAACGAACCAGCATCATCTGCCAACTGAGTTCTTCGGAGTCTATCGTCCAGAGGGAGAAAACACCATCCTTCCTTGTACCTGGCACGAAACGGGCATCAGCTTGTGGGGACAGACAGGCGACTGGCGCTATGAAGTATTGCTGGTACCGGGGCTAGACTCCGACCGTTTTAATCGTTTGAACTGGATACAAGGCGGTGCCGGCAGCCCATATGAATTTAAGATTGGTAACTCCGTAGCCGGAGCTTTCCGCATCGACAATTACTCCGTCAAAGGTTTACGCCTGTCAGTCAGCGGTTATGCCGGCAACTCATTCAACAATTCGCTAAACGATTATAAGGACAGTGAGAAGTATAAAGACGTGAAAGGAACTGTCTTAATAGGTGCTTTCGACTTTCATTATAATGATCACAACTGGATTGTCCGCGGTAACTTCGATTACGGTCACCTGAGTGATGCCGACAAGATTACAGAAGTCAATAAAAAGATGAGCAACAACTCTCCGTCACCTCAACAGAACGTGGCCGAAGCTGCCATTGCTGCCGGTATCGAAGCAGGTTATAATGTATTCTCCCAAATCGAAAAGTTGAATGAGAAAGGACAGAAACTGTATGTCTTCGGCCGTTACGACTATTACGACTCCATGCACAAGACCAGTACCCCTATTTACAGATTCTGCGGGCGTAATCGTATCGCAGCGGGACTGAACTACTATCCTATTCACGACATCGTAGTAAAAGGGGAATATTCCATCGGGTTGATGAGAAGTCCTTACAACAACGAGCCGTCTATATCGGTAGGTGTAGCCTATGCCGGACTTTTTACAAAATAACTTTCCGACAAACAATTATCACATAATAATAACCCCAAAAGATAAAAGCTATGAACAAGTTTTTTAAACTATCTCTTTGCATGGCTATAAGTGCCATGACAGCAACAAGCATGATTTCCTGTAGTGACAACAACCATGGAAGTAGTAACTCCGAAGGACTTTCAAACGAAGAACAAGCTCTGAAAGAAGCTATCGTACCCTATGTAGACAATACAATTATCGCCACGTACAAAGCAATGGCAGACGAAGCCATATTAATGAGTGACGCTTGTACGAAAGCAAAGGAAACCTATCTGAATGGAGATAAGAAAAAGGCTACAGAGTATGTAGCCGAAGCATGTGAGCACTGGACCGAATCACGAAAAGCATGGGAATTGAGCGAGGCTTTTCTATTTGGTGCGGCAGGAGATTATAACATCGACCCTCACATTGATTCGTGGCCTTTGGACCAAGTAGCTCTGGATAATCTGCTGAATAACCAGAAGATGATGGATGCCATAGGAACCGGCGACTTTGATTACATCACAAGCAATCTGGGATATGGGCTTTTGGGCTATCATGCACTGGAATATATTTTGTTCCAATTGACCGATGATTCTCATCGTGAGCCAAGAAACTTCGAAAAGACATACAGCTACAGCGGACAAGTAGTAAATATAACCAACAATCACATGATTTACATGGCAGGAGTCGCTCAGGATTTGCGCAACCAGTGTATTCGGCTGGAAGCATCTTGGGCAGGAATAGGTAACGTTACGACACAAAAGCAGGAAATTCTTACCGAAACAGAACAGGAGCCCACATTCAATTACGGTACAAGTATGAAAACCGCCGGGCAAGGAGGAAGCAAATATACCAGCTATACTGTTGCAGCACAAGAACTGATTCAAGGATGTATCGACATCGTAGATGAGGTTTGTACCCAGAAAATCGGCCGCCCTAACTCAGGTCAGACAGCCGATGACAAGAACTATATCGAATCTCCCTACGCATTAAATTCAGTAGTCGATTTTGTTGACAACATTAAAAGTGTAAAAAATGCATACGAAGGTATAGGATACGATGGAACAAACAACGCGACATCTGTCAGTGCTTACATTGCTACCATCGACCCATCTACCGATACTGAAGTAAAAGCCTTGATTGATGAAGCAATTACCAAGATACAGGCCATACCGGAACCTTTTGCCAAAAACGCAACCGGAGCAGAAGCAGACGCTGCCATCGAATCCCTAAGCCAATTGTCTACCGCATTGAATAAAGCAAATAAGGCTCTTTTGAAATAGCCGAAAAAATTTCTCTTTTAAAATATCAATAACTTCCACGCAGTCGTCTCGGCCCAGAAAAATTATTATTTAAAGCCATCTGGTCCAAGATGGCTGCAACAGCTTGAACAACAATCAACATCTATTGCAAATATGAAGACAAAGACTTTTCACCTGATACATTTTTTATGTATCGCCAGTGTCATGACCGCGTGCAGTGACAACGAAAATCAGACTACAACATCAGATTCCTCCGGCAATAGCGAAAAGCCGGAATGGTACTATGCCGGCGGACAGTTAGGAACTTCTTATCTTACCACCTCTAATGCTTTCGAACAACCAACCGAACCTGTCGAATCAAGCGAAGAAATGAGCCAACGATTTAAAAACGGAGAGCAACTGTTTGAAAAAATGTATATGAACAATCATACCGGTGTACGCAAAGGATTGGGTCCAGCCTACGTACGAAGTTCATGTATTCATTGTCATCCGGGATACGGACACGGCAAGCGTAATGCGTCAGGAGCCTTTCAAACGACAACTATCGGAAACGGATGTCTGCTGGTTGTCTACAATCCTGAAACAGATGGTTATGTAAGCTGGCTGACCGGAATGCCACAGGGACATGCCACCCAGCCCTTCAAAGCCCCGCTGGACGAAAGCAAAGTCATTATCGAATGGAAAAAATATACCGACGAGTGGGGCAACAAGTTTCCCGATGGTGAGAGTTACGATCTGGAATATCCTGAGGTGACTCTCGCGCCAGACGCAGTCTATGCCAAAAACGAAGGCATCATCAGTAGTCTGGGTAATTATAAAGTCCTGCTGGAGTCTACGATCGGGATTTACGGTACCGGCCTGCTGGATGCCATCACAGATGAAGACTTGAAAGCGCAATATGCCAAAGAAGAGAAAGACGGCTACATGAAAAATGGCTTGAACGAGGCATTCTTCAAAAATGGAGAATGGGTAAAGCAGTACAGCAACACCAAGGCTACAGATGTCAATCCGGACTTTGCCGACAAAGGAGAGCTCCATCCGTTCAGATTTACGTATGCCTTGAGCCGCGGACCGCTGCAAGATGCGGCAGGTGCCAATGCCATGTGGAACATCACCAATGTAACTCGCAGCAACCGCCGCTATCATTATCTCGACACTTACTTTGCCAACGCAGAGGGAGAAGACAAGACAGTATATGGAGGAAGTTCGTGGGTAAAGGCATCTGCCAACGACCCGGAGGTACAAGCCGGCTATCAGGCTTATATTGAAGAAGCCGATCCCAAGAAAAATCACCCCAGTTGGCACGCCAATGACTATTCGGACAAGGAGCAAGTGGCAAAGGCTATTGCCGCATATTTAACGTCCAAGGAACTGGATGTGGAAATGGATGACGAAGATTTTATTGATTTCATGGTATGGCATAGAGGACTTGCCGTCCCTGCCGTACGCAACATCGACGATGCTGATGTCAGAAAGGGAAAAGAACTCTTCACACAGATAGGATGTGCATATTGTCATCGTCCGTCATGGAAAACTGGAGATGATACTTTTTACGACCCGAACGGATTTTTTGCCAAGGGAGACAACCGTCTTCCCCGGTATCCGAACCAGACAATCTGGCCTTATTCTGACCTGGTACAGCATAAACTTCACATGGAAAACGATATCCGTACCGGATGGTGCCGTACTACTCCTCTTTGGGGACGCGGACTGCATCAGATGTGTACAGGCTCTTCTACTGCCGACCGCCTGCACGACAACCGTGCACGAAACGTCATCGAAGCAATCATGTGGCATGGAAATAAAAAGAGCGATGCCCGCATGACTGTAGAAAAATTCCGTAATCTCTCGAAAGAAGAGCGTGATGCCATCGTGAAATTTATTGATTCCATCTAAAATTCTTTCAAAATTTTCTGACTATAAAACAGTCTTCGTTCTTCGAAGAAGTGGAAAATAAGAAAAAATCTTGATTCCTCTGTAAAAAAAGGATAAAGAACCAGGCAATTTACTGCTGATTACACAAGGGAAACAGGACTGATTCATTGTGTGTCGATAAATTCCGCAAATTAGGACCTGCCCAACTTGTGTAATCTGTAGTAAATGTTTACAATGAATCTACATCTTTACAACACGTAAGAAAACAACATACAGAATGACAAATTCATTGAAAAAAGTGACCTTTTCCCTATGGGGTATCCTTATTCTTATGATGGCAACTGCTACGATTACTGAAAAACTGTACGGAAGTGCAACAGCCGAAACTTATATTTACAGCTCGCTTTTCTTTATCGTGCTTTGGATTGTAACAACCGTGTTCTCCCTTGCTTACATGTGCAAGCGTCATCTTGGAAGAAGAAAAGCCACCTATGCCCTACATCTGGCGTTCATTCTCATTTTATCGGGAGCACTGACTACACATTTTTTTGGCATACAAGGAAGTATCCACCTGCGACAAGGAGCCGAACCTGTCAGTCAGTTCAGTACAGACCATGGAGAATCAGTCACCTTTCCTTTTAGTGTATCATTAAAACAGTTTGAACTGGCATACTATCAAGGTACTTTTGCACCGATGGACTTCGTAAGCGTATTAAACATTTACGATAATGACAAAATGCTGGAAGGAAATGTTTCTATGAATCACATCTATACTTACCGGCACTACCGCTTTTATCAGTCGGCATACGATGCGGACCAAAAAGGAAGCACACTGTCTATTTCCTATGATCCTTACGGTATTTTACTCACTTACGTCGGATATGCTGCCCTGTTATTAGCATTTGTCGTATTTTTTTTCGACAGACACAGCTATTTCCGCAAGCTACTACATCACCCAAGTCTGAAGCGAACGCTCACCTGCTGCCTGCTGCTTACTGCCACCCTTACCGTATCCGGAGCACACACACCTCCAGCTCTGCCTAAAGAAACTGCCGTAAACTTCGGAAAACTTTACGTATATTATAATGACCGTATCTGTCCCTTACAGACACTGGCCAAGGAGTTTACAACCAAACTTTACGGCCAATCGGAGTACAAAGGGCTGACCTCCGAACAGGTACTGACCGGATGGCTTTTCTACTACGGACAATGGAAGCAAGAACCCATCATTCTCGTCAAAGACAAAAGTGTACAAAATCTGCTGGGAATAACTGGGAAATACGCCTGTCTTTCCGACTTTGCAAACTCTACCGGCTACAAATTCGATCAAATATCGCACGCAGGAATAACGGCCAAAGAACTACGTGCCATAGAAGAAGCCAATGAAAAGTTTAATCTGATAAGCATGGCTTGCAGCGGAAGTCTTTTCAAGCTCTATCCGTACTGCGATAAAGGTGCCAAACAGCCAATATGGTATTCACCTATCGACGACTTACCTATATCCATGCCGCATGAAGAATGGGCATTTATTCGCTATAGTCTAAACCTGATAGCAGAGAAAGTCGCTCACAAAGACTATAGGACAATCAATACATTACTCGAAAAAACTAAGGCATACCAAAAGAAAGAAGCCCGGAGTTTTCTGCCTTCGAATGCACAATTTCGTGCCGAAATACTATATAACGAAATGGATTTTACCCGTCCGCTTGCCATGCTCTGCCTGACTATCGGTATGCTTTCTTATCTCTTCTATTGCCGAAAGTTGATAAGCGAACATACTGATTCGCCCCAAATAAGCTGTTTACTACTTGCCATTCTAGGTATTATCGGCATATATCTTCTTGTACTTATCAGCCTCAGAGGGTTCATCAGCGGACATCTGCCAATGTCGAACGGATACGAAACCATGCAGCTTATGTCCTTATGCAGCATTCTACTCACTTTTTTCCTATACAGGAAGTTCCAACTGGCTATTTCATTCGGCTATATCTTGTGCGGACTCACCCTGCTGGTCGCCATGCTTGGCGAAGCAAACCCACCTGTCACCCAACTTATGCCGGTGCTTGCCTCCCCTCTTTTAAGCATCCATGTAGTAACCATCATGCTATCGTACTCACTGCTGGCATTTATCATGCTGAACGGCATGACAGCCGTCGTCTTGTACCACACACGTACAGACTGTAACGAACAGATTATCCGGCTGCAAGTCATCAGTCACCTCATATTGTATCCTGCCGTATTCCTGCTGGCAACCGGTATTTTTATTGGAGCTATATGGGCGAATGTTTCGTGGGGAAGATACTGGGGATGGGACCCCAAGGAGGTATGGGCACTCATTACCTTGCTGGTTTATGCCACAGCCCTGCACCCTTTCTCCCTTCCGTACTTTCAACGCTCAATGTTCTTCCATTGGTTTACCATAATAGCCTTTCTCAGTGTACTAATCACCTACTTCGGAGTCAATTTCATTATGGGAGGTATGCACAGTTATGCTTAAAGCCAAGAATTCAGTCTTTTGCGAAAAGAATAAAAGGAGGCCGATGATTACATCAGCCTCCCTACTTTTTGCCCCTGCAACAGGCCATACTAACTATTCTCTATTTATTTTTGATCAATAAACTTCCACTTTGCTTGCCAAAGCCTTACACTTGTCGCGCAAAGCATCCAGATCACCATCTACTTTATCGTAGCATACCACTACCCCCATACGGCGGTTCAGTTTGGTAAAAGGCTTTCCGAAAATACGCAGATATGTATTAGGCTGCGAGCAAACCAGTTCTTCGCCACGGTAACGCGGTGCTTCCTTGCTGGCAATCGGCGACAGGATAACGGCACTAGCACCGATATGTTCCTGCGTAATACCCGGAATAGGCAATCCCAAGATAGCATACAGATGAAGTTCAAACTCGTTCAGGTTCTGTGTGTTGGCAAGCGTTACCATACCCGTATCGTGCGGACGCGGAGAAAGTTCTGAGAAATATACACCGTTTTCGTGACTCAGGAAGAATTCAACTCCCCAGATTCCATAACCAGTCAGAGCTTCTGTTACCTTTGCTGCCATTCTTTGAGCTTCGGCAAGGTGTTCGGGAGCAATGTGAGCAGGCTGAAAACTTTCACGGTAGTCGCCACCTTTCTGTACATGTCCGATAGGCGGGCAGAACAAGGTAGGACCATTCTTCTGAGTAACCGTCAGCAAAGTGATTTCACTATCGAACTTGATAAACTCTTCGACGATGAGTTCCTTGATGTCACCACGACTGCCTTCACATCCGTACGCCCATGAATATTCCAGATCTTCAGGACCTTTGGCAACCGACTGTCCCTTACCTGATGAAGACATCAGCGGTTTGATTACACACGGATAACCAATCTTTTCAGCAGCCTCTTTCAGTTCGTCCAGCGATTTGGCATAATAATATTTCGCAGTCTTCAAGCCCAGTTCCTTGGCTGCAAGGTCACGGATAGCCTTACGGTTCATCGTAAAGTTTACGGCGCGGGCACTCGGCACTACTTGGATACCTTCTTTCTCCAAATGATAAAGACGTTCGGTACGGATAGCCTCAATTTCAGGCACGATAATATCCGGATGATATTTCTCTACTACACGGTCGAGTGCATCACCATCCAACATATTAAATACCTCACAAGCATCGGCCACCTGCATGGCGGGAGCACCTGCATACGAATCACATGCGATAATGTACTGTCCCAGACGTTGAGCAGCAATCACAAACTCTTTTCCTAATTCGCCGGAACCCAGCAAAAGTATTTTCTTAGTCATATCTTAACAGTTAATCCTATTTTCTTTTCAGCAAAGATACGGAATTCTGCCGAGAGATTGTGCGAAGAACAACAAATAATAATAAATCATTGCCGATGGAACGCGGAAAGAAAGAATTATTTTTTGTACAAAACATTTTGTTTTTTTGTACAAAAAATAAAAAAACGTCCCGACAAATTTGAAGAAACACGGGCACGAATAAAAAAAACATGCCCACGTTTTGAAACACTTGCGGGCATGTTTTTACAAAATGCTGGAATACAGCGTA
>ENA-OPTA01001815-OPTA01001815.1-human-gut-metagenome-genome-assembly--contig:-NODE-1815-length-12270-cov-3.296439_pt1 | contig 12270 bp, 15 predicted proteins | sample MGYA00241813_ERZ501917 | MGnify/ENA primary metagenome ERZ501917 (study PRJEB25962, sample SAMEA2042408) | human gut metagenome | biome: human gut; feature: human-associated habitat; material: faeces...
AGAATTACTACAGGCAGACTACAAGACGCTATCGCGGACGGTTGTACAGTGTCTTAAGAGTTGAAGGCTTTGATGTCAATGAGACTGTAATTTTAGGTCAAAGTTCTCTTATATTAAAAGACATTGAATATATCTATCGGAAAATAACAAATGAACTAACAATAACGACATTTATAACAATAGATGAGAAAAACAAATTAAAGGATGACACATTTAAGAAGTTGAAATTCACGATGATGGATAAAGGACTAAAATTTTCAACAATTCATAGTTTCCAAGGATGGGATGCCCCAAATGTAATTATATTATTACAGCCAGAAGGTGATGGTAATGAGTATACAGTAAATAAATCTTTAAATAAACCAGAATTAATCTATACAGCTATAACAAGATCCAAACAAAATATTGTAATTATAAATAATGGAAATGCATTATACCATAATTTCTTTAAAAAGAATATGATTAATGAAGATTACACGAATAAATAGAGAAAAGAATGAATAATAAAATTTACAATAGTGTGAAAGTGATAATACTTTCACTGGGTACCTATTCTGACGAATACATGTTGAAAAGAATTTAATACATTGGCAACTCTCGGAATGGCAGTTATCCGAAGAAGGTCTTTGAATTTGCTCATAGAATGTCGTTTCCTTGTTATGAATCAGTTCCTTGTTCAGGTCTATATATTCTGTCATATAATCCTGTGAGGTAAGGAAATCCAGCACGTATGCCTTCGTTAGCATAGGGAAGAGCTAAGATAGTATCAGTATCGGCAGAATGGATATGTAGCTTTATTTCATTCATGACACAAAAGTAGGGAAAAAGTGAAATGAATGATACTTCTTCTCTGGGAATTAAAATGTGATTCTTTTTAGGAACAATAATTTTCTCAAGAGAACAATCTTTTTTATACCTTTATGCGCCGAACAATCAAGAATAAGATGAGTACAAAAGACGAATTTATAGAGTTACTTCGTTCAACCAATCGTGAGGGAGTTGAAGATTTATTGGAAGGGTTGGAGAAGATCGGATTCTTTACTGCACCTGCTTCTTCCACCCATCACCTCAATATTGAAGGAGGATTAGTACAGCATTCACTCAATACATGCAAAGCAGCACTTATGGTATGGGAAGGAATGATTGCACTAGAACCCGGATTGGAGAAGGAAGTAGAAAAAGACAGCGTAATTATTGCCAGTCTACTTCATGATGTTTGCAAAAGTGATATTTACTTCCGGAGCGTCAAGAAAAAGAAAACAGCAATAGGTACCTGGGAAGATAGTGAAGGATATAAAGTATCTTACAAAAACTTTCCAATGGGACATGGGGAAAAATCTGTCATCCTTATCCTCTGTAATGGTATATCATTAACTGATGATGAAATGTTAGCTATACGTTGGCACATGGGAGCCTGGGGACTTAACTTGAACAGCTATGAAGACCAGAGATGTTTCGATACTTCACAGAAACTCTATCCCTTGGTTACAATCATTCAAGTGGCGGATAAATTGGCTGCGAATATCATGGAAAGAAGTGGGGAAGAACTTGATGAATTGTAGTATAAAATCTATTATAATATTAAATCAAGTGCATTAATTCCTTTAATTATATTATTAAAATGGAAAAATTATACTTTACATCCCAACAAGCTGAAGAAATAAAAAAACTGTTAGATTTAAGACTTACTACATCTGATAAAGATGAGTTTAAAAGAATTTCTTCTAGGTTAAGGAGCAGAGGCTTTTTTATAAGTCAATTTGGATCTAAGTTCTCTTCTACAGACTTTAATAAAGAAGTAGAGAAGGGAAATATCATTATTACTGAAAATCCTATAGACTACCAATCTGTCAATAATTACACTCAGCAGATACCACAATACAATGACTATCAAAATACGTCAGACAAAAATAAAAAAAGTAACATAGGTGTTATCTCTTTAATTGTACTCGCTTTTCTATGGCTTTTAGGAACCTTAACTTCTGAAGAAGATAAAGAACCGGAAGTTATAAAAGGCAGCAGCTATAATTCATCTTATGACCAACAAATAAACGATTTAAAGAGGGATATTAAAAAAAGCGATGATTGGGTTGAAGGTATTGTTGTGTATGATGAAAATTGTGATACTATTGCTACTGTAAATAAATAACTTACACAATTTTGTTTTTCTGTTTGACAGAAGTTCGTTTCTATATATAACTACTTTTTATTACCTTTACATTTGAGAAATAAATATACTTTTAATGATAGAACATTTAAACATAGAATCAATATTTCAAGATTCATTCGATGACGGAAATAGCAGTACATTCAAGACCTCCCCGGAAGTGATACAAAAGGTTATGAATGTACCTATGTGTGCCGTTAAGTCTATCCTCAGATCTAATGGTTACAGCGACATCGATGATGAAACCAGCCTTTGCATAGATGAAAAAAGGCTTGGTATATTTACAGAAGCTTATGTTCGTAAAATGAAGAATTATTTCACTTGTTCGCTTCAGAATATAAGTTCACTTCCAAGAAAAGAACACAGTGACTATAACAAGTTTGTAAAACTATTTAAAAAGCAAGGTGTCAAGGAGCCTAAGAAATGGGAAAATGATATCGACATTGATTACTTAAAGGAAGTTTTTGTAGAAAGAGTAAAGAAAGAGACAGAAGAACGGTACTGCTGTAGGTTTAGAATGCGATTTTGTTTACTTTCTGATGTACTAATAAATCGAATACTGACTTATAAGCCATTCGAGCAAGTTCTGCTTATCAAAGAAGAAAAGCATCTCAATATTTCTGATTATGCTTATAAGTTAATACTGTATACTCTTAGTATTACATTTGAAAAACAAGCAACTTTAGAGAAAAGAATCGAAGAGGAGAAAGAACTTCTGAATCGTATTTCTGACAGCGAACTCTATATTGCTGAGCCTGTTAATGATAAACCTGTATGGTGTGGTATAAATCTCATCTCCAGATTTGTTTCCTTTGCCAGATACTATATATATTCCGTGAGGGATGATGAATATTCTAATGATGTTAATATTGAATTTATGAGAGCATAATTTTTGTATTAACATTAAAGAATTCATTATGGGAAAAAGAAAAAATAAACAAATAAAAGATATTATCGAATCTAATCTACCAACTGAAACAAAAGTTGAATTAATCAATAAAATTAATGATAAACCTCATATCCCATGGTTTATATGGTATTTAACTGTACGGTTCGGCTTGGATTATTTCATTGATAATATCGAATTATAAGTTAAAATAAAGTCCCGATTCGGTACAATTCGTTCAGATTCATCTCCGATTCGGGGCTATTCTTTTCTATTTTGCAATACGTACTTGGTAGTGTAAAATAAACTGTGTCATGCATTATTGCTCTCCCGAGAACTCATCGGTCGAGGAACGGCCAGCGCCCAGGGGCGGGACCACCCGTTCCGACGAGCGTAAAATTACAATAATTTAAACCGGTCTCCAAACTTTATGGTGAGTTGTTGTGAGATAGTAGCCCAATTGGCAAGCGGCATTGTCTACTTCTTCCGTATATTGCGGTATGCAAGATAAACCAGTTTTTCAAGGGACGTATCCGACAGGAACACGCCCTTATTTTTTGTTACCTTACGGATTTGGCGGTGATATCCTTCAACGGTATTTGTAGTATATATAAGCTTACGGATGCTTACGATAGCCGGAGTGTACTGGAAGTATTCGGACAGTTTATCCCAGTTGTCCTGACATGACCTGATGACGATAGGATACTGTTCTCAAAATTTTGGACAGTGTCTTTATCCCCTTTTGATGACCCTAAAATTTATGTAGTCTTTTGTTTGAAGTATTCTTCTGCATCCATTTTCAGATCCATACTGATAAGTTCCCATGCGTATCCTCTAAAGCAATCTATCCCTTCCGGACATTCTTTGATGTTGGATATTTTTTTGAATCCGGCTTCAACCTCTTTTTCTGTAACGCTCCATTCATCACGTGTGGTAGCCCACTCAATCATGTCTTTCAGACTGAACGTGTTGGAAAGTTCATAGATGTCCCAAAAGTCCTTTTGCCTGGGTTCGTCTTGAGTAATCGCTTTTATTTTCATTGCGGCGATTTCTCTTATATCTGCAAGTCTGATTCCATCTATGCATTTGATGGGAAAAATAAAGTTTTCCGTATAGAAGAAGTCTACTTTTATGCAAGCAGTTGGGGATTCTCCAATGCGGACGGAGTATCCCAAGGCTGGTTGGTCCAAGGTGTCTAGATTTTCCGTATAAGGAAAATTCTCTTTCAAGAAAACTTTCATTGCTGCTGTATTCATGCTTCCATAATCCATGTCTGTAAACAAATCTATGTCTATGGAGCGTCTGTGCCCTAGTTGGAGACTAAGACATGTTCCTCCCACTAGATTGAAATCTTGGAAAATATCTGATTCTGATATTTTCTTCAGACAGTTAACTAAAAGTGGGGATACAGTTTCATTGCACAAATTCTTTAAAGTTCTTTTCCCTTGTTTCCTTTTTCCATTCGCTGTTTATGGTGGGTAATATCGCTTTTAATGTATCCTTTCCATAAAATCTGATGGCTTCCTCAATTTCCTGCTGGTTGCCATATTCAAATATGCGTTGAATGACCCATTCTTTGTTTTTTATCCAGTTGATTTTTTCTATTCTTGTATCCCAGAATAAAGCTGTGCTGAATTTTGATAAGTCCGGATGCTGGGACCGTTCTTTTTCTGTAATATAGGCATAGACTTGATAATTGGCTTGTATGATGTAAAAATAGCCTTCAATGCCTATTCCTAATGCTTTTTCTATGTTTAGAGACTGCTCGATAGTGAAATCTCGCTTTCCTTTAATTAATTCATTGATTCTTTGTGGATATATACCAGTCTCGGTGGATAGTTCCTTTTGAGTGATTTTTGCTTTTCTCAAAATATGTTCCAGCACTTTTCCTGCCGGTGTCATTTTGGATGTGAAATATTCTTCATACATACTGGGTTCCTTTATGTTCTGATACAAAAATACATCAACTAAGGATAATAACCAAATTTGGTGATTGAATTTGTGGATGCTTTCCTTATTTATCAGTTATAGCATAGTAATGTTCAAAGGTGATAGTATTCGCAATATTCCGTTTTTGAAGGTTTTAGTGTGCAATGGGTTGACGGGAATGAGGATGAAAAGAAAGTGATTCGCAGTGTAAAAACCAGATTGAATGTGGCGGCATTTCAGTTTGATGAAAATCATAAATTAGAGAAAGTACCTGCCTTACAGGCAAATGGGGTGACTCTATATCCATCGTACTGTTTTGTTATGATAACTTAGCTAAAAAAGAATATAATCTGTATATTTTCCCTTTTTTATCATTGTTCAATGCCATTTATCAATATATTTGTGGGCATCTTCCTGTGTGACAAACAATGATGCGAGTTGCAAGTTTAATATATACAGGTTGAATACAGCTATGTCTTTTGACAAATGGCTGTTGTAAAATGAGACTTTAACATCTAATCTATTTAGTTGCATGATATAACCATGCAAAATAATATGAATATGAAACTGAATCACTATATGGGTGTAATAGCATGTATTTCATTGTTATTACTTGGTTCTTGTAATTCTGAATATTCGGAAAGTAGAAATTTTGATGATATAATTTTTCAGATAGAAAATGATCCACAATCCTATTTGTTAAAGTTAGATACGATAAACATGAATTGCGTAAAGAATAAAAGAGATGCGGTTCATTTTATATTAGCTGCAATCACACTCAGTTATACGGATAATAATTATTATCCACCAAAGAGTGTGTTGGAAAGGTGCATTCAGATTTTTAAGAAAGAAAAAATGATTCAGCCATACCTTGAAACTTTATATCTTCTTGCGGAAACATATAAAAAAGAAAATGATATAACAAAAGAAGTCCATATCATAGAAACCGCAATAAATATTGCTAGACAAGAATATGACCAAGAATGGCTTTTTTATCTTTACAGCTATCTCGGTGAAATGTATATCAGGCAATTTAATACCTTGAATTTTATTAAATACCAGACTCTTGCCAATCAATGCATAAAGGATGTAAATTTTCAAGATATGAGTATATCAACTCAAATACAAGTTGCCAAAAGCTTTCTATATTTAGATCGATATAAAGTCTCATACGAAAAATTGAATGAAATAGAAAAACATCTTGGTAAGAAGAATATATTTTTAAGTGAAATAAAACGTCTGCAGGGAATTGCCTTATACAAAATGCAACATTGGGATGCTTGCATAGAAAAGCTGAAAGAAGCTGTAGTTGAGGAAACATCCATTGAACATAAATTCACATGTTTCGCAATTTTGACATATTGTTATTATCGTAAACAGGACTTGTTAAATGCAGAAAAATATAAGTTTCTGGCGATAGAGAATAGTATAAATGGAGGAAATGCCTTTGCAGAAATAGAATTCTATACGTTGTGTGCAGAGTTTGCTCGGTTAAATCATGATGCAGGCGAACAAATAAAATGCCTTAACAAGCTAAAGGAGAAATATGAAATGGCATTTGATTGTCTGAATGGAGAATCATTGGATAAGGCGATACAGGCCTATACAAATATTTGTGAGAAACAAACTATTCATAGACAGATAGCCATTTATAAATACATTCTGGTAGGACTTCTTTTAGTATTATGCGTATCTTTGGTGATATATATACAGATCCGGAAAAAGCAAGTTTATAAGATTCTCGCTTTGCAACAGCAGATTAATTCTTTGGATAACCTTAGAAATGTAAAAAATGAAGTCAAAGAGTTTATTTTGCGTGATTTTGAGATAGCAAAGAAGATAGCAATTTTGCGCTCAACACAGCAAGTGCAGAGTGCAAGATTTCTTAAGGATTTGGAAAAGTATCATATAATAGATGAGAATTATTTGCTCGGTACACAGTGGGAACAGTTTTATAATCATATAGATATATCTTTTGATGGGTTCTATTCAAAACTTATTCAGAAATATCCTATGCTGAATGACAAAGAAGTCCAGTTGTGTTGCATGCTTGTTTCTGGATTCAAGACAGAAGAGATTGCTGCCATTTGGATGAATAGTGTCTTTTCAGTACATAAGTACAAAACTAATATTAGAAAAAAAATTGGTATTCCTGAAGGTGGAGATATTGTCTTGTTTTTAGTTGAAAAACTAGACTTATAATTGCTTTGTCTTATATTACAAGTATTTATACTGTATAGTATTTGATAATCAGATATATACAAATCTATATTACAAGCTTATTTCTATGGATTGCCAATGGTTTAATGGATAGTTTACCTTAATTTTGCATCAAACAAATATCTGTAGTCTGATGGTATTATTGCCCTGGATTTTATGAAATAGATACAAGGAGACTATAAAATATCTAGCAGTACTACAACAGTGCAAAATTTTAATGATTTCTTAAGCAAATATGGCAATAATGGCATAGTATTGAATATTTGTTAACTTATAAAAATTATATATTATGAAAAGACTTGCATTATTATCACTGCTTTCATTCTGTTTTATAGCAGTATTCAGTTTTCCTGTAGATACAGCAAAGGTGAACCGTACATTCGCTTTAATGGTAAAATCAGGGTATACTGCAGAGACTCAACGTGATTTCTTCAATACTTTCCCTATAACCTGGCATGAACTCTGGCTTACATACGGAAACATACCTTCGTTTGATAATCTTAAATCAAGTTTCAGGAAACACATGTACGAAGGTTTGTATAAATTAGACAAGATACCCGACAGCTTGTTTTACGACAGGCTGATAACTCTTTGCATTGGCGGTAGTGAAGTAGTAGATGATATAGGAGGTAATCTTCATCATCTTATAAAAAAGAAACTTGAAGAAAACCCTGAGTTGATGATGGAACGTCTCAGCAAGAAATACTATACGGCATATTTCCCTTTCTGGTATTCCCTTTTCAACAGTCTGCTATGTACTGATGAGAATGTGGAAATATACAGGAAATTAGAAAATTATGAATTAATGTTCAAGGAAAAATATCCGGTTATAATGAACTATATGGAGCAGGCATTTATACTTTCCAATGGTAAGGCCATATTTGAAGACAATCGTTTTCCTTTATACTATAAATCACATAAACCTGAAGAAGTGAAGATGCAGATTCAACGGGAGGACGGAGTATATTTTGTGGCGGAACAGTTTCCGGAATATCCCGGTGGAGTAAACGGAATGTTGGATTTTATAAAAGAGAATTTCAAGTTGCCTGAATCATACTTTTGTAAAAAAGTCTTTATAACCGTAAAGGTGGTAATAGACACAGACGGCAATATCAAATCATCCACAATAGATAAAAGTTATGATGAAACAGCGGACAAAGAGGCCCTTAGGGTGGTATCACTAATGCCCCGCTGGAAAGCTGCGATAGACAAGGGAAAGAACGTTCCCTGCTTGTTTACAATCCCTTTCAGATATAAGTGACAATAAGAATTCAATAAGATGGAAATAAATGAAGCCTTGATAAAGAAAGCGGCAGAGCATGTAATGCTTAACTCATGCTCTGTCAGTTCAAGCGGTTTGTTTAATGGTAAAGCAGGTATGTCCTTGGCATTGTTTGAGGTAACCCGATTTCTGGAAGATGAGTATATCGAAGATTAGGCATTACAGACATTACAGGAATCACTGCTCACAAAGACAAATGATCCGGGTTTTGAAAACGGTCTTTCCGGTATAGGTTATGTCCTGCTTTATCTCACCAAAAACAAACTGGTGGAGGCCGATTTTGATGAATTGTTTGGAGATAAATTGCAGTTTATCTATGAACATGCCGATAAATTATGTGATGATTTCATCACCAATGTAACATTGCCAATGTGTGATATGAAAATAATTTATTTTCTTGATATTCACAATAAATGTGTAGACTAATATGAAAGCTTTAAAAACTACATTGTGTGTACTATTTTTGTTTACAACGACATTAATGGCACAAAACCCTTTTACCGTAAAATCCAATGTAATCATTGATTTTAACATTTCTCATGATGGGAAAATGATGGTTTATAAACAATTGTCGTCCGATGCTACCTCTACTGTTTTCATTAAAGATTTAGAAACAGGAAGAGTCACTCCTATTTATAAGAACAGTCTTAAAGACTATAGTGAGTTTGACGCTTCCTCTGGAGTGGATTTTCTGTCAGACAATGTTATTGTTTTCGGTAAAGAAAAAAACATGGTTTCATTCAATCTTACAGATAGGAAATATAAGAATCTCTTCAGATTGCCTGACGATGTTATTTTTTCTGTTAAAGCATCTGCTGATGGTAAAAGAGTATATTTCAGTTCGGATGAAACAATGTACTCTTCTCCAACTGAGCGTAGCTCTATTACAAAAACCAATGAAAAGAGAGGTATAATAATATCAATTGATATCGACCCTAAAGGGAATGCTTATTATACAATATGTAAAAAGGCCAGTAATGATAAATTTCATATCTTATGTTATGATGGTCTGAATAAGGAAGAAGACATCACATATAAATTTGATAATATTGTGACCGACCCATATTTGATAGAAAGTACTCCTGATAAAGATTGTTTTATTGTTGCTGGAAAGAATGGAGTATTTAAGGTTGATTTAACCAATACCAAGTCAGTAAAATTAATCACCAATGAGGGAGAGAATCGTTTAAACAAAATGCGTTTATCACCGGATGGTAAGACTCTTTATTATCAAACAATAAAAGATAAGAATAAAATTATTACCTTAAGTCTATGATTCCCTAATAAGGAGTTATGCATTTTACTCTTTTATAATAGCTTGTAATAAAAAAGAAACTTAACAAAAGAACAGCAAACTGTAAAGTGAGCGAAATAAGAAATAGATGTAAATTATAAACCTTAAATGACTATGTAGTTTATGAAAAAACAACTTTTAATTACTGCTCTTTTCTTCTCATTTATTTCGGTTTCGGCCCAACAGAAGAAATATTCCCAGGAAGCAATTGACCTGAATGATAGAGCCACGGAAATCATGTTACGGAATCTTTCAAATAAAGACTCAATAGCGGAGGTGTTGAACTTGTTAGATAAAGCCATCGCTTTGGATCAATCTTATATTACAGCTTATGGAAATAAAGTAAATTTATTATTGTCTGAAGAAGAATATGATCAAGCTATAAAGACCCTTGACGAGGCGATAAAATACAATCCGGAACAACATGGATTCTATCTTTTGAAAGCTAAAGCACTGGAAGAACAAGGACAGTCGGAAGAAGCTCTGGCTTTTTATAAAAAAGCATTGGAAACGTGTGAAATTCAGATGAAAAAGAATCCTGCCGTTGGTTCTTTTCTCGACAGTTATTTCCTGAAATATTGTATTTATGGAATAGACACACCGGCCAGTGAGGTTATATCCGCTATACCGACTTCATTCACAGATGAACAAAGGAAGTCAATCACAGTATTCCTTGATGCGGTTGGTTCCTTCAAAAAATATAAGGATGTATTTATAAAGAACGGTAGTCGGCCATTGAACTAGAAAAAACCTTCTATGCCGCAAAAGCGGGAGGATGGAGTTTACTACGTGGTTGACGAACTGGCAGAATATCCGGGAGGACACGATGCAATGATTGAGTTCGTCAGTAGAAATTTCAGAAAACCAGCCAATAGCAAACCGGGTACTGTTTTGGTGAACTTCGTAGTGGAAGCCGATGGTACTATACGTGATGCCGAAATAATGAAAAGTTTGGGCAAGGAAATCGATGACGAGGCATTGCGAGTGGTAAACATGATGCCAAAATGGAAGCCGGCAAAAGTTGGTGGAAGGGTCGTAGCCATGGTATATAACATTCCTTTTATTGTAAAATAATTTGTAGTAAATAACCGGTATTATAGGTGACAACTTGGAACCGGCGGTCTGATGGGATTGATACTAACACTGGGATTCTGCATATTTATAGTTTAAGATATGAATATTACAAACATTAAATTATGGTTTGAAATGGCGAAAAAAGACGCTGTTTCTTATAGAAGATCAACCTTTGTTTCAAAGTTAGGGAGAAAAATAGAAAAAGATTCTTATTATGGAAAAAATAATAGTGTCATAGCAGAAGTTATAAAAAGATAAATTGATAAAAAGAAATATGAAAAATATATTGATTTCATTTTGCTTTATAATGTTTTCTATTGGAATACATGGGCAAAACTTTAGTTCGGACGACCTATCGCTACTGAAGAAAACTCCTGAAGTATCTTCATTGTACAATTCTGCATTACATTACGTGCTTCTTTATGAGAACGATGTGGATTCCTTGACAAAAGCTCTCACTTATATTGACAGAGCAATAGTCATTAATCCGAATATATCATACTCTTATTTATGGAAAGGTGAGATATTGTTTCGTATAGGGAAAAAAGAAGAATCATTGAACTTGTTTTCTTCATTATGCGAAAAAGAATCCTGCACTTACCACACGTTATTTTTGACAGGTATGCTGTATGAAAAGACAGGTTTCCCTCAAAAAGCCCTTGAATATTATGACCGCGCATTGGATAAGAACGCAAAATTATTGAAATCAGCTGCATGCAACTTGAAAGATTTCATGTCTAATCTTGTCATACGTTATTTCATAGATGGTAAGATGATGGATATGGATGAAGTAAAATCTTTATTACCAGACCACTTGAAAAGTACAAATGATAAAATAATACAAACAGAAGTGGATAATTTATATAAAAATTTCGATAAGGATAATTATATAAATAACCTGTGGAATCATAATATTATGGAATATTAATGAGGAGGTAAAAAGCTAACCTAAAAAATAAGGACAAAAATTTAGAGGTAAATTTTGTTTTTTTTTGTCTAAATATCAGTTTTTTAGCGTAAAAGTAAATTATAAGATGAAAGAGTCATTGTATATTCGGAAAGATTTCAAAGGCCAATTATATATGTAGGGATTGTGATAAAAGATTCCGTCATAAATGATAAAAGAGGTTGCTTCAACTGGGAATGCAACCTCTTTTCATTTCTTATTCCGCATTCTTTTTCAACCATTCCTGTCGGCGGAGGTCAGGCAGGTGCTTTACCTTGAAATTCTCAAAGGTGGCATTGAAGCCGTTTCCGTCCGGGCTGGCCGCCATGAGACCTACCATGACAGGGACGTGGTCCTGCAACCAGGCGTTGCGCATCATGACATATTCCTTGTCGTCGAAGGAATAGAAGATTTCCACGGCATCCAACCGTCTGACAGCCTTGATCCATACGTAAGGTACCGGCTTGTCCAG
>ENA-OPTA01001817-OPTA01001817.1-human-gut-metagenome-genome-assembly--contig:-NODE-1817-length-12254-cov-2.864087_pt1 | contig 12254 bp, 8 predicted proteins | sample MGYA00241813_ERZ501917 | MGnify/ENA primary metagenome ERZ501917 (study PRJEB25962, sample SAMEA2042408) | human gut metagenome | biome: human gut; feature: human-associated habitat; material: faeces...
ACGGCGGCCAGTTCTACGGCGATGCCAACATCACCTCCCGTATGGAGGGCTGGTACTCCAACGGCACTCAGGTCGTGTTTGCCTGCGGCGGCGGCATCTACACCTCCGCTGTGGAGGCTGCTCTGAAGAACAACGGCTACGTCATCGGCGTGGACGTTGACCAGAACTACATCGGCGCAAACGGCGTGGCTGACGGCACCTATGCCTACAACCCGTTCATCACCTCTGCCATGAAGGGTCTGTCTGAGGCTGTCAACACCGCTCTGTCCGACATCGAGGCCGGTGACTGGAGCGAGATCGCTGCTTCCAACGGCAACTTCGGTCTGGAGGATGGCGATTACATCGGCCTGCCCACCGCAGACGACAGCTGGAACTTCGAGACCTTCACCAAGGACGAGTACGAGACCGTCAAGGAAAAGATCAAGAGCGGCGAGATCACTGTGGACAACAACTCCGACGATGCTACCAAGCCCACCGTCAGCGAGTTCACCACCGTCAACTACATCCAGTAAGCTGTTGTCCGGCAGGCCTGCCTGCGGACGATCGATAGTTCTTTTCAAAGCGGGGCATCCTGTAACGGGGTGTCCCGCTTTTTTTTGTCTTCTATTGGCGTAATGCGGGAAAAATGCAGCGTACTCTTCGTGAAAAGAGTACAAAAGTAATACTATTGTCTGTGCTTTCTGCCAAAAAGCAAAAAAGACATGTGCAAATTGCCGCAAATCAGGTATAATGGAACTTAAAGAAGTATCGGTGCCGGAATGGGCCGGTGTAGATGCCATGACCGGTACTCCTCTTTGGTTTAAAATCGATAAGGAAACAGGTATCAAAACGGTTACTGGAAACTATTCAGAAGCAACTTATGTATTGTTGGATTCTTCAGCAACTCCCAAAGTGAATGGAGGACTCAGCACCAGCTTGTCATGGAAAGGTCTATCACTCAATGCCAACTTTACATTCAGTGCCGGTGCAATGATTTATAACAGCATGCGTGCAGGTGCGCTCGACCGTGACGCAGAACGTACCACACAGCCTCCTATGGCACTGGCCGACGGATGGAGCCGCTGGGAAAAACCGGGTGATATCGCTACGCATCCTCAACTGATTGCCGGAGGTAACAATGGAGCATCACAGTTGTCTACCCGTTATCTGGAACCTGGAGACTATTTCAAGATGAAGTCTATTTCTTTATCCTACAATTTCCCGAAGAAATGGTTGAAACCTTTGAAATTAAATTCTCTTCGTTTGACTGTAGGCGGTGAAAACCTGTTCACCATTACCAAGTTCTCCGGACAAGATCCCGAAATTCTGTTGTCTTCAAGCTATAACGGAGAAGCAAGCAGCTACGGATATCCTACCGTAAGACGCTTCACTGTAGGATTGAACCTCAATTTTTAACGATATAAACTAATACGATTATGAAAATAAAATACATATTGGGAGCTGCCAGCCTGCTGACTACAATGGCAGGATGCGATTTGGACGTAACAATGTATGATGGAGTCATGGCAGAAGACCTCAATCCAAGAAATCTGGTAGAAGTTTCGCAAGGCTCTTACCGTTTGTTGAAAAATGACGGAGGACTCATCGACAATGGGTTCTATTTCTGGAACTACGGTGCCGATGATGTATCATGGGGAGGAACCTCTACTGATGGAGCCTTTAAAATATATGACTATACCAGAAGCCTCACCGACAGCCGTACGGAATATACTTGGGAACTTGGATACCGCACCATCGGCAATTGCAATCTGGTCATTGAAATGTGTAAGGAATTAGGAGAAAATCTGACCGATGAGCAAGTAGTAATTATGGGTGAAAATTATTATCTCCGCGCACTTTGCTACTTCCTGCTGGTAAATGAATTCTCACAGCCCTACTCAAACAATCCAACACAGAATCCGGGAATTCCATTAAAACTTACCAGCGATCCGGAAGACCTTCCTCCTACCCGAGGAACCGTATCCGAAGTCTACGAACAAGTAGTGAAAGACCTGAAAATGGCTAGCACTTATATGACTCTTCCGGAAGGTATGGATCCCAAATCAAACATCTATGCAACCAAAGAGGCTGCCCAAGCTCTTTTGGCCAGAGTCTATCTTTATATGGAAAAATGGGACGATGCATACGTAATGGCCGATTCAGTTATCAAATCCGGCCGTTTCGGGTTGGAAACTGGAGAACGGTTCGCTACCTATCCACAAATTATTCCTGAAAACAACAAAGAAACCATCTTCGCTGTCCGCCGTACATTGGACAAAGACGATGCCGGCTATGGCCGTCCAGGTGGACTTTTCATCGCCATTGATAATAGTGGTTGGGAAGAAGTCTATCCCTCATCCAAGTATCTTGAGTTGCTCGAACTGTATCACAACGACAAAGATATGCCTCAGGATTTACGCAGCCGATTCATTGTAAAACGCTACGTGGAAGACGGTATAGATGATTACAGTGTAACAGGATATCCCGATAAAGTTTATACTGACTGGACATTTGCCTACAGTGTCAAACAAGGAAATACAGCAAATTATATGTACAAACAATTGTCACTGACTAAAGAAAACGGGAAATTCGTTATTAATCCTGATGAACGGGAAGGTTTGAAAAGCATCTACATAGAATCTGAGCCCTACAATTTAGGCACACGCTACTACGTAACTGCATCCGACGGAACGAAATATATCGGACGAATAGAACCGAGAGTATATGATGCCAAAACAAAACGTAACAAGGAAAGCCAGTTCTTGGTATATGCCATCAACAAGTGTTCTTATCAGGAACAAACCACTCACTTGTGGTCACCCGTCATTTCCCGCTTGGCTGAAATGTACCTGATTCGTGCAGAGGTCAATGCCGTAAAGAACAATGTGCAGGCCGCACTGGATGATGTCAATGTATTACGTAGAAGAGCCGGTATTCCTGAATGGACCACCAGTAACATGGCCACTGCAGAAGCCGGACAACCCAAGGATATCAACAAAATCGTAGAAGAAGAACGAATGTTGGAACTGGCATGGGAAGGACATCGCCGATTCGACGTCTTCCGTAAACGCCAGACCATGGACCGCAGATACCCTGGTGGGCATACCTGGCAAGCTGGAGACAAATTCCTGGAAATTCCTTATAACTCACCCGCGGTTTGCTCCTTCATTCCAAAAGCACAATATGATGCATATCCTTATGATTTAGGACAAAATCCATAAACATAAACCGACAAAAAGGAAAAACAAATCCATAAAAATGTATTAAAATGAAAAAGTTATCATATCTCTTATCGATTCTCTTGGTAGCCATTTTCTACGGCTGCAAGGAACAGGAACAACCTTATGTAGGTTACATTGTCATTGAACGGGCTGTATTGGAAGCAGCTGAAGGATCTACTACTACATTGACAGCCGATACGGACATTCCTTCTGAAATTCTATTGAGCGTAGAAGAAGGAGCTGACTGGTGCACAGTTTCCGCTTCAGGAAAAACCATAACCGTAAAAGCCACACAGACTAATCCGGATCCGTCTAATTACCGTACAGCTACCGTCAATGTAAGATGTGGTTACCGTACCACCACCTTCACGGTACTACAAAAATACGAAGGACAAAATACCCTGCAATATGACTGGACTAAATGGACAGCCACAGGTTCCGATGTAGAAACTAGTGACGGAGGAGGTTATGCCAGCTTGTTCAGTGAGGACCGCACAAAATACTGGCACAGCCAATATAGTGATGGAGGAGCTCCTCTGCCACATTGGCTGGTTATCGACATGAAAGAAGAACTGGAATGTATCAGTTTTGCTATCGGTCGGCGTGCCTATGGCGAAAACAACTATGGCAGCGTAAAAAAACTGGAATTGTGGGTTAGCACAAACAATGAGGATTTCATAGAAGTCGGAGGATTCACTTTCTCCCTGCCATGGGAAGCTCCCGATGGAACCATTGTAGAAGGCAACAGCCCACTCATTCCCGCAGAAGAAGTTATATCTTTGCAGGAACCAGTTACCGCCCGCTACGTAAAATTAGTTATTACAGAGACCAATACCAGCAACGGGGCTTGTCAAGTAGCTTATCTTAAAGCTTACGGAAAAATCTAAAAAATATCCATTTATTATAAACAAAGAGGGTGTGTCATTTTGACACATCCTCTTATTTCTTTCAGTATTACCCAAAAGCACAAAATAAAATGACCACCATTTTATTTTATCTTTTTCAGAAATAACTTTCATGATAAATACTAAAATAGACCACATCTCCGCGAGTATGCACGTTAATCTTATTTTCCCACGTAAGCCAACCAAGAGTACTTGCCAGTTCCAAAGGGGTGAATCCTGTATTTTTCAACAACTCATCCCAAGACATTTCATTGCAATTCAGCACCCGCCATACAATGCCAGCCTTTTCTCCAATTAAATTTTTGTCCCAGTTCATAGTCATAGACTCTAAAAAATATGCAAAAACAGAATTGTCATTCAATTTATCTTTCCGATGGTTTTCTGATACTCCAGCCATTTCAGATAACAATTGACCCGAGAATCTACCTGAGTCTGCCGTGCTTGCTGCCACAAAGTCTGCGCTTCCAGATAATCAGAAAGTAACTCCATTCCTTTTTCATATTGCAGACGGCTGTTCCGCAAATTTTCCTCTGCCGAGACAACTGACGACTCAGCCAACCGGTTTTCAAGAAAAGCCTCATCCAGATTATTGAAAGCCCGGCTCATTTCAAGCATCAGTTTTTCATTGAGACTCTCACGTTCCGACTGCACCTGAGCATATTGCGACTTCACTGAATTTATCTTATTCATACGACGCCCGAAATCAAAAATCGGTATGGAAACCTGTATGCCAGCCAGAAAATTCCAGTCATCAAACAGTTTGCATCCATTCAGCTTGATCCCATTCGTATACCCATAGCGCCCCATCAATCCGATTTGCGGCAGATATTCACTCCTTGCCATTGCAACCTGCTGTTTCACCAAGCCCTGTTTCTGTTCCAATATCTGATATTCAGGACGGTTATAAATGCCAGCTCCTACTTCACAAGCCCCACTGATGTCGGGCAAATCCACCCTGACCTCTATCCGCTCTGTCAAAGGAAGTCCCATATAATGACACAAATTCATCATGGCCAGCCGATTGCCGTTTTCAGCACGACGCAAATTCAGCTCACTTTCATTCAATTTGACTTTTACCTTCAGTACTTCATTCTGCGGCTTCATGCCATGTTTCCAAGCACTTTCCACCGAACGCATCAATTCGGACAGCAAATGATGATACGCCACCGCCACTTCCCTCAATTCCTGTGTACGCACCACCTCTGCATAAGCCTGCGAGGTCTCCACTATTACCTCTACTTCCGTCAGGCGTTTGTTCAAAGAGGCTATTTCATTTCCTATCTTCGCCATGCGGTAGCCTGCCCGAATTTTTCCACCCATATAAAGAGGCTGTTCAACCTGAATCCCTCCATTATACATCCAGTCTAATTCATACGTAAGATTCAAACCTGGAAAAAATGCAGTCTGCCCGGAAGGAAGACCGTCTACCCCCAAAACAGGAAGCATCCCTCCTCCGCTGGCATACGAGCCATCGGAGGTAGAATAAACCACATTTCCTGTCAGTAAAAACGAGGGAAAGAAAAGAGACCTGGCACTATTCTGCTCATACCGGGATACCCGGTACTGATGCTCAGAAGCCTTTATTTCCTTGTTATTCTCTTTCGCCAGCCAGACGCACTCATCCAACGTCATTGTCCTCTGCGCCGTCACGACAACCGGTATCATGATCAATAAATAGAGAAATATTCGTTTCATTTTATCTTTATTTTAAAAAACATCGCATAGAATATCGGAACAAAAAGCAAAGTTGCCAGTGTGGAGAAAAGCAAGCCACCCATAATAGTCACTGCCATAGAGCCGAACAAAGGATCACCCAATAATGGAATCATCCCCAGAATTGTGGTCAGTGAAGCCATCATCACAGGGCGCAAGCGACTTTCGGAACTGGATAGGAGTGCTTTCACCGGAGGAACTCCCGCATGAATCTGTTCCCCAATTTCATCCAAAAGCACAATGCAGTTTTTCATCATCATGCCCACCAGTCCCAATGCGCCGACAATGGCACAGAACGTAAACGTCTGTCTGGTCAGAAGCATGGCTCCCACAATACCTATGGCAAGGAGAGGGATGCAGCAAAGTATGATTGCCGGCTTACGATAATCCTTGAATAAGAAAATCAGAATGGCAATCATCAACACCACCCCCAATGGTACATTCTTGAACAGATAGTGCATCGTTTCCGTACTGGCATCTTTTTCTCCCATCCACTGCAACCGATACCCTTCCGGAAGAGGCAGTTTTTCAATCTTCCCAGCAACAGCCATACGGACTTTTTCCGTTTCAAATCCCGGCGAAGGAGAACACATAACGGTCTGTGCCCGTTGTCCGTTGTAACGCGGCACCACGGGGTCTTCCCACCCCACTTTAACTCCCTGACTCACCTGTCTCAGCGGAGTGGTATGCATCACCGACTCGATAAGGTCACGCTGTTCCACATTGTTTGTCTTCATTTTCAGCCACATTTCTTTGTTCAGCAATCCCCCCACATCGGGCAAAGCAGAAAATAAAGGCACATTCTCCAAATTGTCCATTTCCTTCCCTCCAGCCTCCATACATTTCAAATAAATTGTATTCTTATGTATACCGTCATAAAAGAATCCTACAGGAATACCTCCAGTGGCAGTAAGAACCGACGTCGAAATATCCTGACGGCTCAGGCCTGACCGACGGGCCGCCATCTGCCCATAGTTTATTTCCAATACTGGCAGATTCGGTTCCCAATCGGTCGTCACAAGACAAACCTCGGGCGTATGCTCCATAATCTGGCGGGCAGAATCGGCCAATTCATGGAGTACCGCCGGATCGGGACCTGTAAACAAGGCTTCTATCGGATATTTCTTATACATAATATTGTACTTCTTCAACTTGACATACGCATCCGGATAATGCTCTAACAGGTATGTCTGAATCTCGTTTATATTTTTCTCCAGTGCCTCAGGCGACTCAAAATCAATAATCAGTTCACCATACGACAAGGAAGGAGTGGCCACACTGCGCACCAAGTTATAACGTGCAGGTGTCCCGCCGATAGACGTGGTGATATCCCGTATCTCCGGACGAGTTTTCAAATACACACGTATCTCCTCCAAATCCTTTTTCACCTGCGTGGAATTCGTTCCTTCCGGTAATTTGTACTCCAGATAAAGCTGGTCGTACTCCATATCCGGGAAGAATCCCTGACGCATAAACTGATATCCCCAGACACTCAACGCCACCAGAACAAATGCCACCAGAATGGAAGAGACCCGATGTCTTAACCCAAAATTCAAGACCGCACGCAAACAGTCATACACACATCCCTCATACAACTTTTCTTCTTTTCCTCCGACCGACGACGGTTTCAGCCAAGAATTGGCCATCAAAGGCACATGCACAAGAGCCAGTATCCAGCTCAGCAAAAGAGATACGGCAAGCACTATGAACAAATCCCTGACATAGACTCCCGCCGTATCCGGTGAAAGATAAATGGGCAGGAATGCCAGAATCGCGATAAGCGTAGCTCCGAGCAAAGGAATGGCCGTCTTCCGTCCGATGTCGGTCATCGCCTCCATGCGCGGTTTTCCACGCTTGAGGTCGACCAGAATACCATCGATAATCACAATGGCATTATCCACCAGCATCCCCATCGCTAAAATAAATGCAGCCAATGACACCCGCTGCATGGAACCATCGGAGAAGCCCAACAGGAGGACCGAACCGGCTACTGTAATAATCAAGCAGATTCCGATGATAATCCCACTCTTGAATCCCATGGTCAGCATCAGAATAGCCACTACAATGAGAACAGACTCTACCAAGTTCATAAAAAATGTGCTCAAAGCATTTTCCACCCGCTCCGGTTGATAGAATACCTTATGATAATCCACTCCGACCGGAAAATGCGCTTCCTTCAGTTCTTTCAATCTTTTATCCACCGCTGCCCCTACTTTCAGGATATCGGTACCGGAAGCAGCAGCCACGGCAATACCCAGCGCCGGCTCTCCGTCATAAGCCATCTCATTGCGTACCGGAGTGGCATACCCTTCCTCCACTTTTGCAATATCCCTCATGCGCAGCTGATCGTCTTCATGCCCCTGTATAATCATCTGACGAATCTGCTCCACCTCACGAAACTTGTCACTGACCGTTACCCGCACACGTTTGTTTCCGTTGTCGTAATATCCGGAATAGTAAATGCCATTTTGTCCTTTCAACGTGTTCAGAACCTCTGCTGGCGATACCCCCAACGTTGCCATACGTTCGGGCAACATCTCAATGTTTATACATTTCTCCTGCTCTCCATACACAACAACGCGTCCTACTCCTTCCAGATTTTTCAACTCCCGCTGTATCAGCCGGGCATAATCAGCTAACTGCCGATAATCCATACCGTCTCCCGTCAGCGCATACATCATTCCATACACCAGTCCGAAATCGTCTTGCACATTGACAGACGCACCTTCCGGCAACTCCTTCTCCGTATCTGTCACCTTTCGGCGAAGCATATCCCAACATTGTTCGATGTCTTTATCAGGAACGGTACTTTTCCCCTCCACCTGAAGAATGGCTAAGTCGTTGTACGACCAGCTGGTGACACAATCCACCTCACCGATGGTCCGTATGCTTTTCTCGAGCGGCTCCGTGACCTCCATTTCCATTTCATGCGCCGAAGCTCCGGGATAAGCAGCCACAACCATGGCCATCTTGACCTTTATTTCCGGATCTTCCAGTTTACTCATGTCGTATGCGGAATAAAGTCCTCCTAAAAATAGGACAGCCACCAAGAAGTAAACCAACTTTTTGTTTTCGAATGCCCATCTGCCCCAATCAATCATAACAATCCTCCTATATTTGCTTTGCTTTCAGGTGCTACAGGTTTCACCTTTTGGCCTTCATTCAATTTATGCACTCCCACCACCACGACACGTTCTCCGACAGAGACTCCTTGCATAATAATTGCACGGCCTTTTATATCGAGCCGCTCTATCGAAACCACCCGCCGCTTAATGCGCCCTTTCTTCTCATCATAAACCCATACGCAACTACAACCTTCTTTTTTAAACAAAGCAGATGAAGGTATTGATGTCTTCTCATTCGTTGCGTCACGAAAAGTCACATTCACCATGGCATTCATTCCAGGTGAAGGCAACGGAAGAACGTCTTCCGAAAAACTCAACCTCACCGTATACAGTTGGTTGGCATTGGCCGTAGGAGCAATGCTAAGCAGACGTAGCGGAATGATACGCCCCGGAATAAAGTCAAATGATGTACTGAACGTGGCAATCTCCTTACGCCGTACATACGTAGAAGCCGGAATGTTGATTTCAATTTCAGGCCTTCCACCAGATACGAACGTCAGCACAGGCATCCCCGCTGCAACAACCGTTGGAGGATCGAAAAGCCTATTCTGTACATATCCGTCGAAAGGAGCGTAGATTTTTGTATCCGCCAACTGGTTTCGAGCATTTTCATATTTGGCTGCAATCTGCTTCAAGCCATAACGCGCCTTGTCATACGCATCAGCGGTACTCACACTGTCGGCGTAAAGTGCAATCACACGATCTGCTTCCGACTTGATACGCATGTATTCTGCTTCCGTCGCATCCAGCTGTACCTGATAATCACGGGAATCCATTTCCGCCACAAGTTCTCCCTTTTTCACCTTGTCCCCTTCTTCCACATACACATGCATCAAGGTGCCTCCGACCTTAAAGGCCAGATTCACTTCTTCTGCAGCCACTACCTGCCCGGGAAAATCCTGTACGGATACTGTACCCGAATTTTCAACCGTAAAAAGCCGGACACTGGTTACCTTCTCTTCTACTGCTTGCCTACTGCCACATGAGTAGACCAACAACAGACTCATGAACATACCTGCTATTGCTTTATCCTTTTTCATATATTTATGTGCTTAAAGATGAAGCACAAAGTTAAAGGCTTCAAAAACAAGATTAGAGGACGATAAGAAGCCATTATTGTACGATATGTTCGATTTTAGCCAAATATGAAGAAACTAAATATACATTCTGTCTCTTTTTTCTTTTCTTTGCAGAAAAATATATGTCATGAATACACTTGAAGTTTCCAATGTCGAAATCTTAAACATAAACAGCGAGAACGTAAAGAAACAGAATTCGGTCATCTGCCTTGAGCAAAACGGATTCCTGCTTTGTAAACGGGGAAGCATTGCTCTCGTCATGGACGAACATCTGTATAAGATAAAAGAAGGAGACTTGTACATCTATCCCGCTTTTTCACAAACCTATGTCCACAGTTTCAGCGACGACCTGCAAGGTGTGATAGGAAAAGCCGATTTCGACTTTGTCCTCTCCAGTCTCGATTCCATTGCCGATACGCAAAGCCACGTATACATCCGCTTCCATCCTCTTGTTTCACTGACACCCACCCAGTCTCAATGCATCGAAAAGCTCATTGAAGCAATCCGCTACCGGGAAACGATTCAAACCAGCTTAAAGCCACAAATCGTTTCCGCACTCGTACAAGCCTTCTGTTATGAGGTAATTGACGCCTATATCACCAACAGCAAAAAACAGGTACAACCCAAAAAGCAGACCCGCAAAGACAAGATTTTTCAGAACTTTCTGGTCGCACTGCATCATAACTTCCATCTACACAGAGATGTACGTTTCTATGCTGCCCAACAGCATCTCACCCCACGTTATTTTTCCACATTAATTCACGAGGCATCTGGAAAAACACCCTTGCAATGGATTACACTGTTTGTCATCACAGAGGCCAAACGCCTGTTGTCCAATCCGACGATAAGCGTCAAGGAGGTAGCCGACAAACTCAATTTCACAGAGCAGTCTTTCTTTGGGAGATATTTCAAACAATATGCAGGATGCTCCCCCTCCGAATACAAATTTCTTTCAAATGAGTACCCAAATTTGAAGACATCACATTCCCTCGACCCGACCGTAAGATAACAACCTTTAATGACTGCCTGTCATTTTTTCCGCCGTATGGTTTTCCTTATCGTACCCGACACACTCAATACCGGCAGATAGATAAAGATACCGATCACCGACATTACCAGTCCGCCGATGGTTCCGGCTGCCAGCGGGAACCAGAACGGGGTCTTTTCGCCTATCATGAACGGCACGAAACCGAGGATGGTCGACATCACCGTCAGGAAGATGGGAATGACCTTCACATTCCAGGCCTTGGTATAGGCCCTCAGCGGTGACAGTCCCGGGAAATTCCTGCGGATGGCATTATACTCGTTCAGGATGTAGATGCTTGCGTTCACCGTAATGCCGCACAGCAGCACGAAGGAAGCGAAACCTCCCTGGTCGAAGTTCAGGCCGAACAGATAAAACGTGAGGAACACCCCGATATACGACACCGGAATCACGAAGATGATGGCCAGCGGCTGGCTCAGCGAGTTGAAGAGGATGGCCGAAATGAAGAAGATGATGGAAATGATAATCAGCAGCAGGAAATACTGGCTGTGGTCTTCCTTCCCCCAACTCCAATAGGCACTGTCACTCTCCACGGTATACCCCATCGGAAGGCGTTTCCGGAGGGTATCGATGTCCTTCTCCAGCAGTTTCTTGCCCTGTTCCGACGAGCCGATGTACTCATATTGCAGGCAGAGCCTGTACTGCTGGTTCTCCTTGGCCACCTGTTTCGGGGCCTGCCCTTTCGCCAGCACGGCCAGGTCGGAGAGCTTGTACTGCTTGCCCTTCACCAGGAACGGCACCGACATGAAAGCCCATACATCATAGTCCCGGCTCTGGGCGGACGACAGCCGCAGATACTCCACGCCGTTGTCGTAAAGGATGCTGCCCGCCAGCTGGTCGCGCATGAATACCGGACGCAGCACCGCAAACAGGTCGTAGGCCGTCAGGTTCTCCTCCGCCATCCTGCGCTTGTCAAACTCCAGATAGAACTCCGTATAGTCGTCCTTCCACCACGAGAACTCCGAACTGACGGTCACCTCCTTGATGCGGCGGTGGGAAAGCAGCAGCTTCTTCATCTCCTCCGCCCAGCGGCCCAGCTCGTCGTAGTTGTAGCCGTACATCTTTACGCGGAAGCTGCCGGCACTCTCCCGCACGTCGTTGCTGAAGCCCTGGTCCTGCAGCCCGTACACGCTCCAGCTTCCCCCGCCCAGGGTCAGCGACTTGCTCACCACGCCCGACTTCAGCAC
>ENA-OPTA01001822-OPTA01001822.1-human-gut-metagenome-genome-assembly--contig:-NODE-1822-length-12213-cov-45.934775_pt1 | contig 12213 bp, 15 predicted proteins | sample MGYA00241813_ERZ501917 | MGnify/ENA primary metagenome ERZ501917 (study PRJEB25962, sample SAMEA2042408) | human gut metagenome | biome: human gut; feature: human-associated habitat; material: faeces...
GGTGTATACATATATCCGCCATTTCTGCACTAAAAAAGTGACACCTTTTCATCAGTGTCACTTTGGATAAAGAAGAAAGTAATCTGGTCCCTTTAGTGTTTGGAAGAGATGAAGTTCACGAATGTATCTTTTATCAGTCCGTTACTGAATCGGATTAACCCAGAGTTAAATGCGCTTTTCATTTGGTCCATTCGGAACTTCGGTATAAGTGTACGACTTGAGTTGACCATTGTCAAGTCGTTTACATAGCGTAAAGAAGTATATGCTTCCGAATTGAAGTGATCGGATACATATAGCAATCCATCATTTGGACTCGAGTATACTCTACAAGCCAAAGTACCCGTATCGAGTACAGCGATGACTTTGCACTTCGACGGTCTCTTTTTGTAATAGAGTGAAGGATCTTCGTCGAGGAATTTATTGTTGAACAAATTGTCTTCCATGTATGAACCTTTGATCAATTTACCTATGATGGAGTTCTCTTGTTTCTTTTTGAACTCGATTGAATTGTCGCAGTAGTGCAGAGCAACATCTTTTTCTCTATTGATATATATTCCATATCCCTTGTTTATTTGTATTCCTAGGATTTGAAGAATTTCATCTGATATGGACAATGAATTCGACAACATCAGAAGTCTTCCATTGTCTCTAGTCGAGAAGATTGTATATAACATATTGATGACTTCCCACGATCTACTTTCTTTCTTGGCTACTCCTATTTCGGGAATGAATTCGTCGTATACGGCGTTCTTTATGGAATTGAACGAGTTTCCTTTGAAGTTTTGGAATGTAGATGATGGCATCAGATAACCAGCTGTCTTTCCATTGATGAAGATTGTATTTCCGTTTATCGATCCCACGACTTTTTGTTTGAAGTCCATGAGACTTACGTCTTCGAAGAATTTGGCTCCGTTGTTGGCTGCAAGTTTGGATCTAGCTTCGTCGTTGTCTCTAAGCCATGCAAATGGTTCATTTTTGTATATGAATTTTTTTATGCAGTATTTGAGGGCGTGAAATGTCTTTCCGCAACGACGTGCTCCCATCCACGCAACGATCTTCGTACCGTAGGCCATGGAAGGATTAGGTGAGAACCAGCCGCCTGGATTGTTTGTATTGACGAATGAATAAGGTTTGAATATTGTCATAAGATTTTGCTCCTATTAAAAATTGGGCCACTGGTATATGGATCCGTAGGGAGTACCCTCCCCAAAAGGATTTCTCGAAAGCTTCTCGCCCTGTATCTCGAGAAATCCGGCTTTCCATATATTGATCCAGTTGGCACCGAAGTATCGTATCAACTAGTTATATTATACTATCTAAATTGTTGTAATCAAATGCAATGTAAGACTGGTTCCTTCTTGATAAACAATATAGAATAGTCCAGTGGATTGGGTAGAAAGAGTAAGTACAGCCTGTCCTGTGAAATAAGTACTTTTAGCTCCTGCAATGTAATCGAGGTTGTTGATTGAGTTGTTAGGATGAAGATAAATATTTTCAAATACAGTGTGGCCGTTATAAACTAATTGTAATTTCAAATCGTTAGTTCCAGTCACTTGGACATGTTCGAGAAGATCACTCGGAACACTCAATGTTATAGTTTGACCTTCAGTATCTGTAATAGTTTTGAATTTAGTCCATCCTTGTGTAGTGAATTGAATATCACCTTTATTGATACTCTCTTCATAATCCTGTTTTGAGAGATAAGTAGCGTTAGCATATATCTTGGTAAGATAAGTATTAGAAGCATCAGTCTTGGTAAGATAAGTATTTGAAGCATCAGTCTTCTTAAGATAATCATTGCTTAATTCAGTCTTTGTAGCATAAATATTGGAAGCATCGGACTTAAGTAGATAGGATTGTTTAATGGAATCTATGCTTTCAGTATTGGTAGCTATGTTAGCAGTGTTTGTATCTACCTTGGTAGTAAGAGTTTGTAATTGCTCGGTTTGTGTGGTGCTTGAATCGATTAGCTTCTTTATATCTTCCTTGTTTATTTGAACCTGCTCAGGTAGTGTGTTGAAGTCGTTTATCGTATTTTCAGCCATATGGATCTAGTCCTCCTTTTTATAAAGATACGAATCGTAAGATGTGCTGCCATAGACCTTTATGAACAAAGGTGAGAAGTATCCGAGATATCTCTCGGTGTACAGTGCCTTCGTCCTGTCGATGGCTTCCTGCAACGAATCGAATTTGTTCTGGGTCGATTTGGTCGAGTCCTGAGTGCCTATATATTCGAGGACTGTGTTCAACGGATCGGCCACCTTGTCGTTCGAGTTGTCGACTGAGTTCATGATAGTCGTTCCTCCGTCGATCAGATCGTCGAGAGTCAACGCGTTGATCTCTCTCAGTCTCTGGAGACGTGCCACGAACTGTGGCACGAAATCCACGACCTTGATATAGAGGTTTCTCTTGAAGGCCTCCGGAGTGTCGTATGCGACCTCGCTGTTTGCATATCGGAGATATATCAGGTCGGTCGCCAGTCTACAGTCTCCTTCGACTATCTTCGGATAGAAAGTGGAGATCCTTCCGTACATCTCCGAATTGAAGGAATCCTCGTCATCGTATATCTCATTCATCCTGAACGTCTGTGTCGTCATCATCGGATATTTCCTCCTTCTTTGGTTTGAGCACCTCGGATATCTCGACCGAGATATCCTTGTTCTCAGGTCTTGTCGCATACTTCCTGAACAGCTCTATGGCGTCCTTGCGGTTCCTGAGTCCGTCCTGAAGCACGACATCGGTATCGACTCCGTTGTTCTCCGCCTCGGACGTGATCATCCTTTCCTTTTTCTCGAAGGCGTCGGGAGCCGGAATTCCGTCGAAGCCTCTTCTCACCTTGTCGTAGTATTCGATAGTCTGACAGTAGTTCTGCGTGTCGAAATTGTTGGCGAAGTTGAACATCTGCACCGGCTGATTCACTCCTCCGATCTTCGAATTGGACGAGATTGCGACGATCGGAGTGGATGGATCGAACATCCTTGCGGCCTGTTCCATGACGACGTTCTTCTGCTCGTCGCTGTCGCATAGAGCGAGAGCCTTCTTGACCGAGAGGTATATGTTGTTGATCATCTGTTCGTAGACATTTACCTGGTCGTTTATCGTGGTGTCGAGATTGAGCTTGGCGCGGGGCATGGCGGCGTCTCCTGGAAGCCATGGGGTATAGTCGTATATGATCACGCCGACACGCTCTCCGGGCTTTGGAGAAGCGTTCTTCGAGTTGATCACGGACAGCACCGGTCCGTATGCGTGTCCGGAGAAATCTATCGGTTGGATCTTGTCGAGCTGTCCGTAAGGATTGAGGGAACCCTGTCTCGAGAATCTCGAGAAGGTGAGAACGCCGTCATGATCCCAGTCCTCGAACATCACGAGCGAGTGGAACTCGTAGAGCATTGCTTCCAGCTGCTGCGACCTGAGGTCGATGGGAAGCCTCCACTCGTATCTCGACACGCACATCATCCTGTCCTTCGCCGACAGCATGTCCGTATAGGCCTTCGCCTTGAACGGAACCTTCTCCATCGGATTGAACTTCGCATTGTAGAGCTTGTTGGACATGTCCTGTATCAGTCCGTTCATCTTCAGGACCGATTCCTGATACAGCACCTTGTAATCGGTCTTGTCCTTGCTGAATATGCTCATTTGAGCCTCCTTTCGAAATTCTCCATATCGTAGCGGAACTCGTATCCGGTCCCCTCGTTCCAGAATCTAATCCCTCGATGGAAGATCCTCTTGAGCTCGTCGCGGATCTGGTTGGGGATATCCCAACGTTCCTGCGTGATTACGGATTTCCTTTTTCCGGTCACGTTCTGAAGCGTCGCTTGTATGTAGTTGAAGTAATATCGAATGTTGATGTAGTCGTCAACCGAACCTGTGCGATTCACCGGATATCCGTACATGTAGTAGAAATCGTAGATACGGTCACGGTCGGCGTCAAGAAGCTTGTATTGCTCGACGTAGAGTCCGAGGCCTGTCGTAGCCAACGAGAAGAAGGCGTTCCCGGTCGAGTTCTTCATGTTGGAAGGGGAGGCCTTGACGTTGTCGATGGTGATCGCAGTGTCGATGAGCCTCTTCGCGACTGACAATCCGTAGAATCCCACGGATGACCAGTTCATATAGCCAGGAACGGTCGTCATCGAGTTGACTGTCTGGGATCCTATGGTCCTCATAGGTCTCTCAGGTGATCCGAGAGGAACGTATCTTCCGGTGGTCGGTGACTTGAATCTTCCACCTATCGGTTCCTGATCCAACGTTGTCCTGGATATGTCCGACACCGGACGTTCGTTGTGCCACGAGTCGAGAAGACCCGACGCACCTCCGGTCAAGGCCGAAGCGAAGGATTGGAGCCAGAAGTTCTTGTTGCTTGCGAGGAATGCGCTGTATGCGTCGTTTACGAGGACTATCGACGAATCGAACGAGGATACAAGTCCGGACAGATTGTCGTTGTAGAAATCATCGTAGATTCCTATCGGTGCCTGAGGTCTCACGTAGAACTTGCTTATCTCCGGTTGAACGACCTCGTCGTACAGAAGCGAGAGCGAGTTCTTCTTGTCTCCAAGTGAGAGGTCGGATACGGTGTACGAGACGGCGTCGCCGTTGCACTGTATCCTTATCTCGCTGTTCGGAGCCGTGTACAGCTTCGGGCAGTTCTCCTTGATCCTGGCGTGTCCTTTGTCCTTCCTGACATCGTAAGGGATATCGAACTCAACCGGATCGGTCACCATGTCGTCGTACAGTCTCTGGAAGCTTCCTACGAACACTCCATGGCACTGGGAGAAGTCATGACTGTTGACGTCGGCTATCGACGGAGGAGTCCATACGCCCGTCGTGGCATTGTGTCTCCATGGCAGATACTGGTTCTGATCCTTCGTCTGCGCAAAATACATGATGTTGTGGTAGACGGACATCAGCACACCGAAGGGAGATCCGAATTCGGAATATCCGTATTCGGAATATTGCTGCTCCGGATTCCTTCCACCTACAAGGATGAGGTTTCCTTCGGAGTCCTGCTCGGTGGCCACGTGAAGATCGTAGAAACTCATAGGAGGCTTGACCGAAAGCTTCTGGGTGAATATATAGGACGAATTGTTGTTGAGATCCCTCAGGCCGTTGAGACCATTCACGTCGATCGCCATCTGATACTCCGCCAAGGCCTGACTCTGTCCGGTCGTGATACGCGCCATGTATCTGACCTTGATGACCTTGTCGGTCTTGTAGATCGGAACGACGACAGTTCCATAGTCGGGGATATAGTCGGTCTTTGATGTGAAAGCAAGGTTGTCGCATGGCATATAGTCCGGAATCGAGGCAGTGACGCCTCCTCCGAGATCGTAATGGCTGTTCCACGAATGCGCCCTGTCGACATATACGTAAAGCCAAGCCGAGACATTCTTGTCGATCCATTCGATGACTTTCCTCATCGTGCTCTCGTCTCTCGAATAATGCGGCGCCTTGTAGGTTCTCGCAGTCATCAAGAGGGACGGACTAGTGACTTCCGGATCGGGCTGTCTGAATAATGAATCCTTCCCGAGATCCATCGTGACGCTGTCGACCACGTCGTAGTCCTTCGTCCATCTGTCGAGGGAGGCTCTCTCTATCAGTGCACCGTTTCCGAGATCGACGTCGAGGAGATAGGTGTTGATGACGTCCATCGTGAGATTGAGCCTTATCAGCGACTCCGTACCATCGTTTCCTCCGGCGATGTACTGGATATCGTCGATGAAGTAATAGACGTATCGACGTGCAGCCCCTTCGTTGTTGTCCTTGACGATCAGATAGTTGTATCCCATCAGCTCGAGCGGGCTGCGTCTCTCGCGGATCACGATGGTGGTCCTGACGAGATTCCCGAAGTCGAAGTTGACGCTCTTCGCATTATTAAAAAGCGTACTTGTTCCGAAGTACGCTTCCTGCTGAGCTCGAGTGTCGAACCTGAACGCGTTCTCGTACGAACTGTCGAACGGAACACTAGTCAAGGCATACTGATACTTGAACTCCATAGCACGCTATGCTCCCAAAGTCTTGGTCTTTGCTGTCAATTTGACGATTGGGAGATTCTCGAGCCAGCCTTTTCCATACCAGAAATGGAGGAAGTTGTTGACGGTGAGGTTGGATACATCGAAGAAGCTTCCAGTGAACACGAACTTGTAGAAGAGCTGATATGCGTATTTGTGCATGATCCAACCGATGACTGTGCTTCCTGAGCCAGGAACGGCGTCGGTGGGGATCTCGTACATTGCAGGCTTGTGGAACTTGTCTGTGATCACGTCGGACTTTAGCAAGCTGGCGAAGAGGTTGATGATGTTCTCGGTCTTGTAGGGATCCACGAAGATGAACTTCATGTCGCTCACGGACAAGGCCTGCTTGTTTCCGAGCTTGTTGTACTTGGTGGAATAGATACGGATGTTGTCGAGGGTGAGCTGGACTGCCTCGGTGATGTTCTTCTGGTTGATGAGCTGTCCGGCGTTGAGGTCGGAGAAGGTCGCTGCCTTGGACAAGTCATACTGGTCGACTGTCCTCAACTGGCTGCCTGTCAACGCCTTTGTGAACAGATCGGTGATGACCACTCCGTAGAGATGGTCGGTCTTGGCGGATTCCATCTGACCGAGGATGTATCCGATGAACTCGTTCATTCCGGACTCGGATGTGAACGCCATGTCGAGGATGTATCTGTTGTAGGATGACTCGATGACCTTCTTCTCGGTGACCTGTAGGTATTCCTCCCCGGTGGCGACCTTCTTGACCGTGAGCAATGTGCTGGTGCCGCTGTAGTCGCCTACTGTGGGCAAATCGGCCCAGGGGAAGATCTTGGTGTTTCCTGAACCGAGGGTCTCGGTCATGAACGAATCCACGAATGTCTCAGGTGCGTCAGATGTGTTGGTTGCATAAAGACGCATGAAGAGAGCCAAATTGGTGAGTCCTGTGAAGAACTCGTTGTCTGTCAATACTATTGCTGCCATAGTTCTAATGTTCTCCTTTCTCTATGTGCATCACCTTGGAATCGAAGGCGCCGGACTTCTCCAGCTTCTCGTTGGCCTTCCTGGTGTTGGCCAGCACCATGTCGTAGTCGAGGGTCTTGAGGACCGTCGCCTTCTTGTAGTCGGCGAAGGAACCTTTTCCTTCCTTGACGTAGGAAGCGCCCTCGCGAAGCCATTCGACGAACTTGGGATCGACGGGAGCCGGGCTTCCGGTCCTGAGCTGATAGTCGCCTATCTTGTCCAGTGCGACGGAAGCAAGCTCCTCGTCGTTGAGCTCCCTGTCGCCGCTCTTCAACGGGCGCGACTTGAGCTGAACAAGATCAATACTTGAGTTCGCCATCGTCCTTCTCCTCCTTTTCCTTGATGTCTTGAGCTTTCTTTCTATCCTCGGCGCTCTTCATCAGAAGCGCCTGGATGTCCGCCATCGACTTCCTGAGCTCATGCAGTTCGTCGATGATTCCCTTCTCAGCCGAGGGATCGGGTTTCTTCTTCTCATCCTTGTTTGGTTCCATCTTGTTCAATATCCTCCTCGATAGAAACACGGCTCAGGTAGATCTTGGTCTTGCAGTTGGGGCAGACGATGTAATAGAGCTTGTCGCTTCTGCCAAGAGCCTCCTTTATCGAGGAGAGATCCGCCTGGACCGATTTGGCCTTGAGCCAGTTCACTACGAACGACGTCAAGGCACCTATGATAGCCACTGACGAGGCTATCAAGGCTGCCATTACTTCTGTTGACATATAGGTGTACCTCCAATTACTATTATACCAAAAATGCAAGCGTTTCGGTTTGCATTTTCGTCATCTTCTCGGATTGATCGTGAAATAGGTATCCTCGAGGATCACTCCTCCGTTGACGAGCTTCGGGACGAGCTTTCCTCCGAACGTGCTGCCTTCCTTGAACTCGTCGTACGGTATCAGATCCTTCACGGCATCGGGACATCCTGCTATCTTGACATTGTGCGCACCGCTCGCAAGTACCTGATAGTAGCACTTAGGACCGAGATACTTCGCCTTCACGACCTTGTCCGCGTCGCTCTCGATCTTCCACGCTCCAAGAGCCTTCGAGTTCACCCATATGTCTTTCCCGACGCCGTTGAGATGAACCGAGTCCGTGTCGCAGTACATGAATATGTCCTGATTGTTCCTGATGACCTCGAACAGCTGGGCTCTCGCATAGGCAGTGATGAAGCATGCGACAGCCGTGTAGACCGGCTCGACGTACTGCATTCTCTCGTCCCCGTATTCATAGTGGACCACTCCCCACTGATCGAGCTTCGGGACCTTGGAGAACCTCTTCGTCTGGCTTGCGAACTTCCCATACAGCGAATTGATCAGAATCTTCATGAGCTGCCTTCTTGCGCCCTTGGTGCTGCATTTCTCCTCGTAGAGAGGCTTCAGATACTTCTTGAACAGATTCCTCGACCCATGAAACATATAGCCGTCGACGTACTCTATCGACATCACATGATAGTGCAGGAACATCAGGTCGAGATCCACGCTCGTCAGAGTCAGCTCGACCACATCGCCGTCGGTCGACCTGATGTATTCGATGTCGTCGAATATCGTACCCACGGACTTTTCAAGGATTGACGGCTGCATTCCTTCCTTGAGCTCGAGACATACCCTCACGCGCTGAATATAGAGCGGATAGGACGGATTGGACTCGTATTCACCATCGAAGTGCACCGGATTGCCATAGGGAAGCAGCTTCTCGCACATCTGATAGGGATACATGCTGTTGACGTCGTACACATTGTCGACCGTGACTTCCTTCCCACGATACTTGTCGGCAACCTGGCAAACGCCGCCTCGATAGCTCTCCCTGATATACTCGTCGACCTCCTCGGTCACGACCGGGAAGAGAAGACGGAACGTCCCCTTGAGACTATCCTTGTAGAGATTGAGAGTGTCGCTCGCGCTGGTGATATACTTCATTCCCTGATCATACTGCATCTGAAGAACACGGGCGACTATCTCCGTGTCACGCCTGACATAGTCGATCTCCTCGTCCGTCGGCTGATAGTCGTCGGGCCTCTCCATAGTGTAGTCGCAGTCGCCTTTGCTGATCGGCAATCCGTACGCGGCGGCCATGTCTCGGACAGTGCCTGGGATCTTCTTGAGCGAGTCGCGGATCTGCACCACGTTCTCCCCGTCGAAGCATATGGAGATCGTATAGAATATTCCCAGCTCCGTGATCAGACAATCGAACGTCCGTTCATCCATCTTCTTCCTTCGACGGTTCATCGGCTTGCATCTGAATCCGTTCTTGAGAAGCCACGATATCAGGAAGTTCCCATCGAACTTGAGATTGTGGAAGTAGATCGTGCAAGGCGCCATCAACTCTATTTCGTCGATGAACTCCTCCATCGTGTTGCCTGTCGTATGTTCGAGACTTCCCATCTTGCATATGTCCCAGAGCCACACGCTCGTGACTCCATAGATCCTGTTCGTCTCCGAGCACCTCGTCTCGAAATCGGCCACGTAGGTCGGTCCGTAGCTATTTCCTTGCTTTCCTTCTTCCCCTGCCATATCTCGATTTTCTCTTCCTGTCGTAAAGATCCCTATACTTCTTCTTTCCTAATCTCTTCTTGAAATAAGCGATTCGAGCCATGAAGTTGTCCGCGCTGATGTCCCTCTCCTCGAAACCTTCACGAAGCAGCTCGACACCTTTGCCAAGCATGCCTCCCCAACGGTCCGACATCGTCTTCTTCATCATCGAATGATAGTCGATGACCTGTCGGATATCGCTGTTGAACTGAAGGAACTGCGCGAGCTCGTAAGGCGTGAATTCCTTCAATGCGTCGACGATCTTCCTCGACTTGTCGTCGAAGACATATTCGAGTCCTTGCTCCAGAAGCCTCAAGGACTGACCGATTATCTGACGGCTGCTGCCTCTGGCTGTCAGCTCCCTCAGCCTCTTCCTGTTGGAGAGCACCGACTCACGAGTCGAGAATTTCTCAAGGATCTCCTTGTCGAGACCCTCCCTCTCGACAAGATCGAGATAGTTGACCGGCATCCTGTAGCTGACCAATCCTCCGAATCCGAATTCCTTGTCGGAAAACAGCTCCATCTTCCTCCTGGCTTTCGAATACATCGCCTTGTAGTCGAGATAGTCTCGACGATTCCTGAACATCGTCGGGAACTTCTCGTGCGCCCTCTGATATCTCTTCTCTACTATCTTTCCCAGCTTGATTCTTGACATTTCTTTTCCTCCTATAAAACAAGGAGGCGCATTGACATGCGCCTCCTTTGACCAATCTTCCAGCTATCTCCTAGAAAGGAAGATCGTCATCGTCGACAGCCTTGAAACCATCGAAGACTTCATAACTGTCGACAGCACGAATCCAGAAGCGCTCGTAGACCGAACCATTGTCCTTGGAGATTCCTCCATCGGGAATGTGCAATGTGAAACTGCCTTCCTCCTGTGGATAGTTCTTGCAAGCTTTTGTGAACTTGAACTCGCATTTCTTTCCGTTCGTCTCGACTCCTGAATAGGTGAAGAAATCATACTTGCTACCTGTTTTCTTGGAGACTCCTTGGAGTCTCTTCACGATTACTCTGACATCTTTTGCCATGATTGGCCTCCTTTTGATTTTTGGCGAGAAGCTATGCTTCCCATGACATGACAACCGGCAACGATGATACTGAAAGGAAAACTGATGATAGGAGGGATCGCTGAATCGAAAAGAGCGATTGACTGCATTGTTGCCTGGTTGTCCTGTTCGATTCTATCACCTTCCTATTCCTCAATCAAGATTCTTTCTCAATTCAATTGGATCAGAATCGTCATCCTCAGTCTCGACATCGAAATCATTGATGTTGAGCTCCTTCGGATGTCTTTCGCGTTCGATAGCGTCTTGCAAAGCATCCATGATTATCGACAACTGACACTCGACAGAGTAGATCACTGCTCGACTGCCACCCTTCTCAGAGACGACATCAACATCCAACCATACCTTCTCACCATCGACGAATCCATGCGTGACCTTCAATCGATCGCCGTTGTCAAACAAATTGTTGAGACAATTGTTCAAGATGTTCGTGTAGAACTCATGAGTACTCAATCTGACTTCCTTGTTCTTTCCTTCCATGATTCTATTCCTTACCTTTCAATTTCTTCAAATCCTTCTTCAACAGATAGTCAATCATCTCCTTCTCGCTGATATGGGAAAGGATGATTACATTGGAATCTTGCTCTCCTCCGTAATATACGAAATTGATGAACAGTCTTCCGTTGTCCTTCGACTTGACAGCTTTGTAGACCTTGTCGAAAGCCTTCTTGTCCCAGTTGCATGTGACCAGAAGCAGTCTCGCTCCACGATTCGCTTTGAAGAACACATATGTGATCGCCGCTGATTCTGCTTCCTCTCCCATCAACTTGACCGTATCCTCAATTACTTCCTGATCCTCGAAATACATCGGAATCTCATTGTTGAACTGATACTTCAGCATTTGCCCGAATTCCTCCTTCTGACTTTGCGCTCGCGATAGGGCCAAACGACATGGATCAGTACTCGATGACCCTCAACATCATTGATACTGATTTGGAACCATCTATCGCAGATGTTCGACGGTCCGACCTGCTGATATCCTCGAGCTTCGAAGAACTTGCATACGACTGCCCAATTAGGCCACTCATAGTTGTACTTGTCGACAAGCTTACGCGTCGAAGAAGTGCAACTGTATATATGCACGACGAACTTCATCTATTTCTTGTCCTCCCTGATAATAATTCTCCTCTTATGATATTGAATAATAGTTCTTGTCAATTCTCATCCTCATCGCCATCCTCTTCATTATACAAATCACTTCTGTCCCAATGAAGACTCTTTCCACCAATTTCATCGACGTCATCCCAATCTTCTTCTTCGTCACCATCCTCATCTTCGACGATTGCGACGCTCATATGAGTTATCTCGCCATGCGCGAAAGCTAAGTCCCTCTCGTTTTCATCTACGAAATCATTGAACCACTGAATCGCATCAGACATTGATTCAACTCCATCCTCAGCATTGATATCTCTTTCGACTACATATCTCCTTTCTCCTTGATATTCGCCGTAATGAATGTCAAGTGTCCAATAATCTCTTCTTCCAACAACTTTCTTCGATTGATTCATAAATGCATCCTCCTTTGATGCAATACTATTTTGCCATATTTTTGAACAAGAAAACTTGGTATTGTTAATAGTCGCATCTGGTTTGATGGGAAGATAAATTTGTTATATAATGTACAACAGATCGGA
>ENA-OPTA01001824-OPTA01001824.1-human-gut-metagenome-genome-assembly--contig:-NODE-1824-length-12194-cov-6.014746_pt1 | contig 12194 bp, 10 predicted proteins | sample MGYA00241813_ERZ501917 | MGnify/ENA primary metagenome ERZ501917 (study PRJEB25962, sample SAMEA2042408) | human gut metagenome | biome: human gut; feature: human-associated habitat; material: faeces...
AATTTTGAAGAATTTGAAAGCATGATTGACCAGATGATGTTTGTGTCAGCTACACCTAATGTTTATGAACAGGAACATGAATTAGGCCGTGCAGAGCAGATTATAAGACCTACAGGATTGCTTGATCCGGAAGTTGAAGTAAGACCGGTTGAAGGACAGATTGATGACCTTATAACTGAGATTAACAAGGAAGTTGCCAAGAAGAATAAAGTTTTGGTAACAACTTTGACGAAGCGTATGGCTGAGGATTTGACAGATTATATGCGCGATGTGGGAATTAGGGTTAAATACCTTCATTCAGATATAGATACGTTAGAGAGAACTCAGATTATCAGAGATATGCGATTGGATGTTTTTGATGTTTTGGTTGGTATTAACCTTTTAAGAGAAGGTTTGGACATACCGGAAATTGCTTTAGTTGCAATATTGGATGCTGACAAGGAAGGGTTTTTACGTTCAGAAACATCACTTATTCAGACTATTGGACGAGCTGCAAGAAATGCAGAAGGCCACGTAATAATGTATGCTGACAATATTACTGATTCAATGAATAAAGCTTTAACGTAAACTAACAGACGTAGAGAGATTCAGCAGAAATACAATGAAGAGCATGGCATTACGCCGACTACCATTCAGAAATCTGTCCGTGAGTTAATCAGTATTTCCAAGAAGGTAGCCAAGAATGAAATGGAATTCAAGAAAGATCCGGAATCCATGGATAAGAAGGAATTGGAGAAGCTGATTGCAGATATTCAGAAGAAGATGAATCATGCTGCTGCAGAGTTGAACTTTGAGGCTGCGGCAGAATATCGTGATAAGTTAATTGAGTTAAAGAAGATGTTTCACGATTTGTAAGGTAGAGAAAGAGGAAGAAAAAGTGGCAAAGAAAGAGAGAAAATATATCAGGATTCGTGGTGCAAGCGAACATAATTTGAAGCATATTGATGTGGATATACCAAGAGATGAATTTGTGGTACTGACAGGACTCAGCGGCTCCGGTAAATCCTCACTGGCATTTGATACGATTTATGCAGAGGGACAGCGGCGTTATATGGAGAGCCTGTCTTCTTATGCAAGACAGTTCTTAGGACAGATGGAGAAACCGAATGTAGAGAAAATAGAAGGTTTGTCTCCGGCAATTTCCATTGACCAGAAATCCACAAACCGTAACCCGAGATCTACTGTAGGAACGGTAACGGAGATTTATGATTATTTCCGTCTGCTCTATGCGCGGATTGGAATTCCGCACTGTCCGAACTGCGGCAAGGAGATTAAGAAACAGACCGTAGACCAGATGGTAGACCAGATTATGAAGCTGCCGGAGCGTACCAGGATACAGCTTTTAGCACCGGTAGTCCGTGGAAGAAAGGGTGAACACCAGAAGCTCTTTGAACAGGCAAAGCGAAGCGGCTATGTGAGAGTACAGGTGGACGGAAATACCTATGAACTGACGGAAGAGATAAAGCTGGATAAGAACAAGAAACATAATATCGAAATCGTAGTGGATCGTCTGGTGGTAAAGGAAGGGATTGAAAAGCGTCTGACGGATTCTATTGAAAATGTGTTAGAACTTTCAAACGGACTTCTGATGGTGGATATCATTGATGGAGAGACCATGCAGTTTTCCCAGAGCTTTTCCTGTCCGGATTGTGGAATCAGTATTGATGAAATCGAACCGAGAAGCTTTTCCTTTAACAATCCGTTTGGCGCCTGCCCGGAATGTTTTGGACTGGGTTACAAGATGGAATTTGATGAAGAACTGATGATACCGGATAAGAGATTGAGCCTTGCAGAGGGAGCAATTCAGGTGATGGGCTGGCAGTCCTCTACCGATAAGAAGAGTTTTACTTATGCAATCCTTAAGGCACTTTCTGAGGAATATGGCTTCAGTCTTGATACACCATATAAGGAATTGCCGGCAGAAGTCCGGAATATGCTGATTCATGGAACCAATGGAAGGCCTGTAAAGGTATATTATAAAGGTCAGCGTGGAGAAGGCGTATATGACATTGCCTTTGAAGGACTGATTAAAAATGTGGAACGCCGCTATCGTGAGACCGGCTCTGATACCATGAAACAGCAGTATGAGGAGTTTATGCGGATTACACCGTGTAAATGCTGTGGCGGACAGAGGTTGAAGAAGGAGTCACTGGCAGTAACGGTTTCCGGTAAAAATATATATGAGATAACAGCAATGTCCATCCGTAATCTGGATACCTATTTAAAAGAAATGGAACTGACGGAACAACAGCATCTGATTGGTGACCAGGTCTTAAAGGAAATCCGGGCGCGTGTAGGCTTTTTGATGGATGTGGGACTGGATTATCTGTCACTGAACCGTTCTTCGGTCAGCTTGTCGGGTGGAGAAAGCCAGCGTATTCGTCTGGCAACGCAGATAGGTTCTCAACTGGTAAATGTATTGTATATCCTCGATGAACCGAGTATCGGCTTGCACCAGCGCGATAATATCCGGCTGATCAACTCGTTAAAGGAATTACGTGATTTAGGCAATACGGTCATCGTGGTAGAACATGATAAAGACATGATGCTGGCTGCCGATTATATTGTCGATATGGGCCCGAAGGCAGGACGCTTGGGAGGAGAGGTTGTCTTTGCGGGAACACCCGAGGAAATGCTCAAGACCTCGACACTTACGTCGCAGTACCTGAACGGAAAGATGAAAATCGAAATTCCTGCCGAACGCCGGAAGGGGAATGGCAAATCGCTTTGGCTTCGTGGTGCACGAGGAAATAACCTGAAAGGGGTAGACGTGGAATTTCCGCTGGGCAAGCTGATTTGTGTAACCGGCGTATCAGGTAGTGGCAAGTCTACCTTGATAAACGATACTCTCCAACCGATTCTTTCGCAGCATTTCTACCGTTCGCTGCAAGATCCTCTGCCTTACGATTCGATAGAAGGACTGGAATATATAGATAAGGTGGTCAACGTAGACCAGTCGCCGCTCGGGCGTACTCCTCGCTCCAATCCGGCGACTTATACCGGTGTTTTCTCCGATATACGTAATCTGTTTGTCGGACTTCCGGAAGCCAAAATACGCGGGTACAAGCCGGGACGCTTCTCCTTTAATGTGTCTGGCGGCCGGTGTGAGGCTTGCGGCGGGAATGGTTATAAGACGATCGAGATGAATTTCTTACCCGATGTCTTTGTACCTTGCGAGGTTTGTCACGGCAAACGCTACAACCGAGAGACACTGGAGGTGCGCTATAAAGGCAAATCCATTGCCGATGTGCTCGATATGACGATTAATCGTGCAGTAGAGTTCTTCGAGAATGTGCCCCAGATTCTGAATAAGATTAAAGTCTTGCAGGAAGTGGGATTGGGATATATTAAGTTAGGTCAGCCCTCTACCACCTTGTCGGGCGGTGAGAGTCAGCGTGTGAAACTGGCAACCGAACTCTCGAAGCGTGATACAGGCAAGACGGTTTACATTCTGGATGAGCCGACTACCGGCTTGCATTTCGAGGATATCCGCGTACTGATGACGGTCTTGAACCGGCTGGTAGATAAAGGCAATACGGTAATTGTCATCGAACATAACCTGGATGTCATCAAGATGGCAGACTATATTATCGACATGGGACCCGAAGGAGGTAAAGGAGGAGGGCAGTTGCTTTCGTGCGGGACTCCCGAGGAAGTCGCCCAGTCGGACAAAGGATATACTCCTAAGTTCCTGCGTGAAGAACTGGCTAATCAGTAATAAATGATCAAAACAATAGGTGAATTATGGCAAAAGAAAAGATTGCGAAAACCAATGCGGCACGTCTGCTGGACAAGGATAAGATAAAATATGAACTTGTACCTTATGAAGTAGACGAAAACGACTTGAGTTGTGTGCACGTAGCTGCGACGCTGGGTGAAAACATCGAACAGGTATTCAAGACCTTGGTGCTACATGGCGATAAGTCGGGTTACTTTGTCTGTGTGATTCCGGGCGAGCATGAAATCGACTTGAAAATGGCAGCCAAGGTTTCAGGTAACAAGAAGTGTGACCTCATTCATGTAAAGGAATTGCTTCCGTTGACGGGATATATCCGTGGAGGATGTTCACCCATTGGTATGAAGAAGCATTTTCCTACCTATATCCATCATACATGCAATGATTATCCTTATATATATGTCAGCGCGGGCGTACGCGGCTTGCAGGTGAAACTGGCTCCGGCCGACTTGATAAAGGTCAGTCAGGCGGAAGTCTGTACGCTGTTCGGCGAATAAGAACGTGGTGACGTTTTGTTTGAAACATGGGCGGATTTTTTGCGAATTGCGCCCATGTTTTTTTATATCATATCGGGAAGAACGAAAAATAGCGACAAATACCAGTATTTTTGTTACTTTTTTATATATTTGCAAGTAATATAAATTTATTAATCATTAAAATCTTCATTATTTATGTTTAACAAGCATCCTAAAGGTTTGATACCTGCCGCACTTTCTAACATGGGGGAGCGTTTTGGCTACTACATCATGAACGCTGTGCTGGTGTTGTTCCTTTGTTCTAAATTTGGTATAAGTGAGGAGAAAAGTACACTTATCTATTCATTCTTTTATGCAGGTATCTATCTGTTAAGTCTTGTTGGAGGTCTGATTGCCGATAGAAAACAGAACTATAAAGGTACAATCATGGCCGGTCTTGTGGTCATGGCTGTTGGATATATTGCATTATCTATTCCTATAACTGCCAATGCAGGCAATACATCATGGTTGCTTACACTTACTTGTATCGCATTGTTTTTCATAGCATTTGGTAACGGTCTGTTCAAGGGAAATCTTCAGGCTATTGTAGGCCAGATGTACGATAATCTTGAAGCTGAGGCTGCAAAAAAAGGAGAAAAGGAACTGATTGAAGCCAAGAGCAAGAGAGATTCCGGATTCCAGATATTTTATGTATTTATCAATATCGGCGGATTGGTAGCTCCGTTTATCGCTCCTCTGTTGAGAAGCTGGTGGCTGAGCGCACACAACATGGTCTACAATGCAAGTCTTCCTGCTCTGTGTCATGAATATATAGCGAAAGGTGCAGACGGTATGTCGGCTGAGGCTATGGGCAACTTGAATCAGTTGATGTCACAGTGCGTAGGTGCAACTACCGATATGGCTACTTCTTGTGCACAATATTTGCAGATATTTAATGAAGGTATTCATTATTCGTTTGTTGCATCTGTTGCGGCTATGCTCATTTCTTTGATTATCTTCTTTGTAACCAAGAGTCAGTTCCCGAATCCGGGAAAGAAAGAAGCCGCAGCTGCTGTTACTTATTCAGCAGAAGAAAAGGCTGCTATGGCTAAGGAAATCAAACAACGTCTTTACGCCTTGTTTGCAGTGCTGGGTGTTGTTATTTTCTTCTGGTTCTCCTTCCATCAGAACGGTACTTCACTTTCACTCTTTGCGAGAGACTTCGTCGATACATCTACCATTGCTCCGGAAATATGGCAGGCAGTGAATCCTTTCTTTGTGATTACATTGACTCCGATTATCATGATGATTTTCGGTTCTCTTTCAAGAAAAGGTAAGGAAATTTCTACTCCGCGTAAGATTGCCATCGGTATGCTTATTGCAGGTTTGGCTTATCTCTTCCTTTCTGCATATTCACTCATTATGGGTTATCCTTCTGCTGCCGAATACAGAGAGCTTCCTATCGACCAGCAGGTTAAGGCAGGAGCATGGGTTTTGATTGTTCTTTACTTCCTGCTTACAGTGGCAGAGTTGTTTATTTCACCTCTTGGATTGTCATTCGTTTCGAAGGTGGCTCCAAAGCATCTTTTAGGACTTTGTCAGGGATTATGGCTCGGTGCGACTGCCGTAGGTAATCTTCTGCTGTGGATTGGTCCTCTGATGTATAACGCTATTCCTATCGGATACTGCTGGGCTATTTTCATGATCGTATGCTTCATCTCAATGGGAGTCATGCTGTTCATGGTGAAATGGCTGGAGCGTGTAGCTAAGTAATCGAATAAATAAATCTGATAAAACTGCGAGGCGTACAGAATGGGTTTTTAAACTCGGTCTGTACGCCTCGATTTTTATTTAAGAAAAGGTCTTTTTCAATGTTTCTGTCGGCTGGATAATTGTCTTTTATCTGGTAAATGTAATTTGTGTTTCGAGTAACTTGTAAGTAGGGTGTTTTTTATTATAGGTAACGGAGGGATGCTTCCGGCTATTGTGTGATTATATTTACTGTATCACCATGAGGTGATGGTTAACCGTAAGTACTACTCCAAGTATATATTGATTAGCATCTTACCTTGTTGGTGTAATACTTCATGATTTTCTCAATCATAGCTTTCCTATGTTTGTAAACCATATTCTCGTCGTAATGTGTCACTTCCTCGTCATAAATCAGTTTAAGCTTTAGTGAATCGTACGTAGGTTTCGAGTAGAAATCAATCTTCTTTTTCGCCACATCCTGATTGCTGTACGATGAGTTTTGCTCTACGTTCAGCAGAGCCAGATTGCCGAAGTCGTCCAGACACGCCGAAGAGATTGTGGTTTTATTGAATTCATGGTGCTGGGGAAAGACGTGTTCGACAGAGGACTTTCCATGACGTTGTACATTATTTGTACGACCGTGAAGTTATAAAAAATATTGTTTCTAAAGACGTCCGATGACTGCTTATTGAAAATCTGCGGCAATTTACGGATGAGCCGATGACATGCCGATAAGGCGAGGCAGACGATTCGTTTTGTTTTTGTACAAAAACAAAAATCTTTTGTACAAAAAATAAAAAAACATCGAGACGTTTTCTTCCGAAGATGCCGGAGCTTTTTTTCGAGGTTGCCGGGATATATGCAAACAAGTCCTTTAACCTTTCCCGAAGTTTTTCGTCCTGCAACAGCAGGATAGGGGAAGAGGTTAAAGGACTTGTGGTATATCGCATCCGGCAGTGCCGGTTGAATGCTTGCTTGTCTGCTTGTTGGGAACCGTCAACCGTCGATTATTTCAGCGTTGCGATTGTATTTTCGGATAAAGGTCGCGGGCTTATTCGGCTCCCTTCATCATTTTTTGCAGCTTGCCCGAGAACAGGAACAGGACGACTGCTGCCGTACCGCTCATGAAGACAAACAACATGAAGAAATCGAACAGGTTTTCAATGTGGTAACCCAAGAACGTTTTGGTTACTCCGCCTTCCGGATAATAGCCGCTCAACATGCCGGCAAATTTGTTGGCTGCAGAGGTACTGAGATACCATACGCCCATCAACAGCGAGGAGAAGCGTACCGGAGAGAGTTTGTATACCAGCGACAGTCCGATAGGAGCCAGACAAAGTTCTCCCATGGTGTGGATGAGATACAATCCCGTCAACCAGATCATGCTGACTTTTACGCCGGGTTCCACGTCCTTTACGCCAAAGGCGATGAAGAGATATCCCAGTGAAAGTAACAGCAGACCGATAGCCTGTTTACGCGGTGAGCTGGGTTCGATGCCCCGCTTGCCGAGGAATGACCAGATAGCTGCAAATACAGGTGCCAGCGTGACAATCATAATCGGGTTGAAAGACTGGAAATAGGCAGCAGGCATTTCCCAGCCTCCGATGTGACGGTCGGTTTGTTCGTCGGCAAAGAAGGTGAGTGAAGCTCCGGCCTGTTCGTAGGCTGCCCAGAAGAAAATTACGAAAAAGGCGATGATGTATATCACACCGATTCGGGCTTGTTCCGTACGGGTCAGACTTTTGTCGGTGATGATGATGACAGGCATCACGATGGTAGTGGCATAAATCAGCGAACCAATCCAGTCGGCTCCGGCAAAGATACCGCCGTCGCCTCCCCAGTTGACGGAGAACAGAATGGTAAGCAGAATGGTACCTGCAATCATCCATACCGTACGCTTGTTGCCTTCTTTATCGGCCGGTGATGTTTCTGCCGCTTTTGCTGTTTTGACAGGAGCCGTGCCTACAGGATTACCTTCCGGGTCGCAGATATATTTGTTCTTAAACAACTGAAAGACCGTGGCACCCAGTATCATACCGATACATGCCGCGAGAAATCCCCATTTGAAATCCTCCGGATGTCCGGTATTTCCTACCAGTCCGCATACCAGCGGAGCGATGGTAGAACCTACATTCACTCCCATGTAGAAGATGGTGAACGCCGAATCCTTGCGCTTGTCGTCGGCTGTATACAGACGTCCTACCATGGTCGATATGTTTGGTTTGAAGAAACCGTTACCCAAAATTAGCAGGCCCAGTCCCACAAACATCAACCATTTGGCCAGCTCCACCTGATGAAAATAGCAGGCACTCAGGAAGAGCATGAACTGTCCTGCCGCCATGGTCAGTGCTCCTACAACGATGGAGCGGCGGTTTCCCCAGTACCGGTCGGCAATGTAGCCGCCAATCAGCGGAGTAAGATATACCAGTCCCGTATAACTTCCGTATACTTGCGAAGCCATCTCCTTATCGAACAGCAGAGCCTGTACCATGTATAACATGAACAAGGCGCGCATGCCGTAGTAACTGAACCGCTCCCACATCTCAGTTACAAAGAGTAAATAAAGTCCTTTCGGATGTCCTTTTGTCTGATTCATTTGCTTCTATTTTGATAAAATGTTCGTTGTTATAGTAAAAAACGTTGCAAAAATAGCAAATAAATCGGTTGTTCCAAAATCAAAAAGTCAGAAGATGTGTTTGCCGATATGCGGTTTGTCCTGAATACGGGCTGAAATCAGGACAAAAGGTTATCGGATTTATCGTTGTGTTGGCTGTTTGATCCCGGCAAAATCAGGAAAAATGTTTTCGAAACATTGGTTGTGTGGGGCTTGGGAGCATGGCGGACAGGTGTCTGTCTAGCCGTCCGGACAAAAGAAAAGGAAGAGCAGTAAGTATGTTTTCTGCTCTTCCTGTATCGAAATAATAAGTTGATATGTCTGAAATCTTATCTGTTGGCAGTTACTCCCTGATAGCAGGAGGTTACTTTGTCGAAGAAAGCCGGATCAGGATTAGCTTCCAACAGCTGCATCATCAGGTCGTATACATCGGCATGGCTGTCGAGCTTGATAGCAGTCTGAAGGTCGGCAAGTGAATCATCGTAGTCGCCTTTGTCCATATGGATTTCGGCACGGGTCTTATAGTTTTCCACGTCGGAGGGAGTCAGACGGATGGCTTCATCCAGATCCTTCTCTGCCAGATCGTATGCTTGTGCGTTCATGTAAAGTGTGCCGCGGGTATAATAGGCAAACGAGCGATATTCGGTATCTTCTTCCGGAATCAGTTTCACTCCTTCGTTGGCGGCATACAGTGCCAGCTTCATGTCGCCGTAAAAATTACATACCAGCGCCATATAGCAATGTGCATATCCGTTGTCGGGGTTTTGGGTGATTTCTTCATTCAGGTATTGGTAAGCCTTTTCTGCGTTGCCTGCGTTCAGAGCTTCTACTCCTTTTATATAATTGGAACTTTCCGGACGGCTGAAATCTTTTCCTTGTATCTGGCCGATTGCCAACAGGCAACATGCTGCGATGAGTATTAATGTTTTCATTGTATTTGATTTGTAGTTGTTTTTTATGTTCGGGCACAAAAATAGATAGTTTTCTTGAAACAGTGAATACCTTACAAAAAGATTTTTTTATGTTTAAAATCAGCTTTTTAACATTTTGTAGTACCTTCTCTTCCTGTTGCTGCTTCTGTGGTGTATTGTACTCTGTGCTGGCCGGCTTTCTGCTTTATCGGCATTTTGTGGTAAGGCGAGGCTGAAGAAGCAAGGAGGCATCAGGTAACTGAAATAGATGGAGGTTTCCCGCTGGTTGTAAAGCGGAGTTGGATTTTTTTTGTATTTTTGTCGGTAAATTGAAAGAATAAATGAATCAACAATATCCGTCTGTTTTATTGGAAAAAGCAGTAGGGGAGTTTGCCAAGCTTCCCGGCATCGGAAGAAAAACAGCCATGAGGCTGGTGCTGCACCTGCTTCGTCAGGATTTGCAGACTGTAGAAGCATTTGGCAACGCTGTCATCAAGTTGAAGCGTGAAGTGAAATATTGTAAGGTCTGCCATAATATATCCGACACGGATGTCTGCCAGATTTGTTCGAATCCTTCACGGGATGCTTCGACGGTCTGTGTGGTGGAAAATATCCGCGATGTGATGGCTGTGGAAAATACGCAGCAGTACAAGGGATTGTATCATGTATTGGGGGGAGTTATTTCTCCGATGGATGGTATCGGTCCTTCGGATTTGCAGATAGACAGTCTGGTAGATCGTGTGAAATCGGGCACGGTGAAGGAGGTGATTCTTGCCCTGAGTTCGACCATGGAGGGAGATACAACCAACTTTTATATCTTCCGCAAGCTGGCTCCTTACGATGTGAAGCTGACGATGATTGCCAGAGGTATATCGATTGGCGATGAACTGGAGTATACGGATGAGGTTACTTTGGGACGTTCGATCGTAAATCGTACGGTATTTACCGGAACAATGTAAATGTATTGGGGTATGGAAAAGAAAATTACGCAGTTATTGAGGTGTCTGAAAGTGGAGTTTGCTCTGTTGTGGGCACTGTGTATTATATTGATTGTATTGTATGAGTGCGACATTCTTCCGCAGGGTGTGCTGACGGACGATGCTCGTACGGGATATATGTTGCAGGTGTTGGGTATTCTGCTTGCTGTGGGATTGATACCTTTGTCGCTTCGTCTGTTCAGCTTGTCGCTGACGAAATATGTACGCACGCTGCCGCTACTGGAGGCTTTGAAGAGTTATCGTCGCTGGAATGAAGTGCGCGTCTGCCTGCTGCTGGTTGCGGCGCTGGTCAATCTGTCCGTTTATTACTGGACAATGGATACGACAGGCTTGCTGTGTGCCGGAATGGTACTGGTGGCTTCTTTGTTTTGTATACCGGGACGGGAGCGCATGATGGCTGAACTCGATCTGCGTAATAATGAGGAGCGTGTATGATGGAAATGGCTTTTTTACATACCGAGGAGGTCAGACTCCGGGCTGTGGAGCCGGAAGATCTGGGCCTGCTGGACAGGATGGAAAATGATGAATCGCTGTGGCAGCATGGAAATGTGACAAGTCCTTATTCCCGCTTTCAGTTGGAAAGATACATTGCCGAAAATTCAAACGATATCTATACCGACGGTCAGCTCCGGCTGATTATCGAACTTTATGGCGGAGAAGCGGCAGGAGCCATCGATGTCTTTTCTTTCGACCCTCGCCACCGCCGTGCAGAACTGGGCATTGTTGTGCTCGAAGAGTTCCGCCGCAGGGGTATAGGTCGGGTAGCATTATCGCTCATGGAGCGTTATTGCTTCAGGTTTCTGGGCATACATCAGTTGTATGCATATATTCAGAAAGAAAACACAGCCTGCCTGAACCTTTTTCATTCTTCGGGCTATGATACGACGGGAGTACTGAAAGACTGGTTGTATACAAGTGACGGTTATCAGGATGTGTGCCTGTTGCAGAAGCTGAATCCTTTAATTGCATGAAGGATATTGTGGGTATTTAGCCCACAGCCGATAGGGATTTCCCAGTTCGTTCATGCTGGTCTGCCATAATTCCCGGTAATTTTCGTTCAGCAGATGCTGTTTGCTGGTTTCACCTATCATCCACGAATCTTCGTTTATTTCCTTTTGAAGCTGTTCATTGTTCCATCCGGCATAGCCAGCAAAGAAGCGTATGTGCCCTTCGATGGGATTGCCTGCCAGAATGTATTGCTGGACGTTTTCGAAATCTCCGTTCAGGTATAGTCCGTTTCCCAATGGAAAAGAACCTTCTAGTTCGGGAAGCGTATGTAGAAAAAAGATTGTATTCCTGTCTACCGGTCCGCCTTTGTATACAGGAATGGAGGGGGCCGATTCGAGGTTAGGGACAAGTTGATTGAGCGATATGTGGTATCTGAAATCTTTATTCATCACAATGCCCATGCTTCCTTCTGAATTATGTGTTACCATCAGGACGACTGAACGGGCAAAATGATAATCATATAATAAAGGGGAAGCAATAAGAATACTTCCCGTATGCGGAAGCGCCTTATTTGATTTTACTTGAAAAATGCGCATATCCATAGTCGTAACATTTAATTTTACTAATGTAGCAAAAAAATGTTGAATATAAAAGAGTTTATTATCTTTTTCTTTGAAAATAATATTTTTGATAAATAACAAAAAAAGCGATTACCGAAGTAACCGCTTTTCTGTGATTCCGCTGCGATTCGAACGCAGGACCCACGCCTTAGAAGGGCGT
>ENA-OPTA01001825-OPTA01001825.1-human-gut-metagenome-genome-assembly--contig:-NODE-1825-length-12192-cov-2.381149_pt1 | contig 12192 bp, 8 predicted proteins | sample MGYA00241813_ERZ501917 | MGnify/ENA primary metagenome ERZ501917 (study PRJEB25962, sample SAMEA2042408) | human gut metagenome | biome: human gut; feature: human-associated habitat; material: faeces...
TGACGGCTCTCCGTTTTCTGCCACTTTCACACCCATGCGTGGATTGTTGCCCAGTCCACCCGCACTATATACGGTAAATGTTCCGTCCTCTGCTGCTACAAATCCAAGATCACGGAAGGTCGCATGTGTCACATTGGCCGGAGAATTGGAAAATCCGACTTTCAGTTTTCGCGGCATGGTCACTTTATCTACGTTTTTCAGAAGATAATCAGACACAGCCTCTGCATACGGCAGTACGTCAAAATATTCTCCCATTTCTACGCCGGAAAGCGGAGAGCACATCACATTTCGCGGGAAATCTCCGCCACCGCCTTTTGTGATGATACCGACATCCACTGCTTTTTCCATGATGTCACAGACACTGTCTTTGTCCAGATCATGCAGCTGCACTGCCTGGCAGGTCGTAAAATGTGCTTTGTCCACATGATACTGTTCTACCATCTCTGCGATAAATTTCAGTTTTTCTTTTGTCAGTCTTCCGCCCGGCATACGCAGACGCAGCATGCTTGCCTCGCCGCCTTTCTGGGCATAGCTTCCGTATCCTCCGGAAAATCCTTTGTATTCTTTCACGCTTACTTCTTTCGCATAAAATTTTTCTGTCATCTCCCTGAATTTGGGAAGAGATGCTCTCCATTCCTGAATCAGCTGTTCCATACTTGTTCTCCTCATATTATTTATTCTTTTGTTTTAAACAAATGATGTCATAAAGATACTCCTGAGCAGATTTTCACTCCTGCCACCGCTTAGTGCTCCGTGCAGTTGAAGCGGGGGAATGCTTCTCTGCGGTAAAGTTATACAAATTGCTTTTTGCAGAGTAAGACACTTAATTTTACATCATGCTTTCTTTATACCATAATTTCAGTATGTTTCATAGGTATTATTTGAAATTCTTTTAAATTGCTCCGAAAATCATCGGACGTTTCGGTGGTTGCGTCTCGGAAAACCGGTATGCACGCAGGAATCTCTCTTCTGCCTGCCCGGCTTTTTCCTGATCATTTGCATGCAGACCCGCCAGTGTCTCGCCTTTTTCGACATAATCTCCGACTTTCTTTTTCAGCTCCAGTCCTACCGAAAGGTCGATTACACTGTCTTTTGTCTCTCTTCCGCCGCCAAGAAGCAGGGAGCAGACTCCGATTTCATCACACTGGATATGAGAAATATAGCCGCTCTGCGGCGATGGTACTGCAATCTGCATAGAGGCTGCAGGCAGTTTCTCCGGATGAGAAACTTCTTCTCCTGTGCCGCCCTGTGCTTTGACAAATGCTTCCAGTTTTCTAAGTGCATCTCCATTCTGGATGGACTGCCGCAGCATTTTTTCTGCGGAAGCGACATCCTCTGCCTTTTTGCCGGCGATCAGCATCCGGCTTCCGAGTGCCAGAACCAGCTCCGTGAAATCTTCCGGGCCGCTGCCGTTCAAAGTTGCGATCGCTTCCTTTACTTCCAGAGCATTTCCGATTGCATAACCAAGCGGCTGATCCATATCGGTGATCAGTGCATGCATCTGACGCCCTGCATTTTTGCCGATCGTCACCATCTCTTCTGCCAGAGCAAACGCATCTTCTTCGCTTTTCATAAAAGCTCCGCTTCCGGTCTTGACATCCAGAACGATCACATCGGCACCGGCAGCCAGTTTCTTGCTCATGATCGAGCTGGCGATCAGTGAAAGATTGTCCACGGTCGCCGTCACATCCCGCAGGGCATAGAGTTTTTTGTCAGCCGGAGCCAGATCTGCCGTCTGTCCCATGATCGAAATGCCGATCGTATTGACATTCTTTATAAACGTTTCCACCGGGATTGCCGTTGAAAATCCGGAAAAGCTCTCCAGCTTGTCGATCGTGCCGCCGGTATGCCCAAGGCCTCTGCCGCTCATTTTTGCTACCGGAATTCCGCAGGAAGCTACAAGCGGAACAAGTGCCAGCGATGTCTTGTCCCCTACACCTCCTGTCGAATGCTTGTCAACTTTAATCCCATGGATTGCCGAAAGATCCAGCCGCTCTCCGCTGTCCGCCATGGCAAGCGTCAGATTTAAGGTTTCCTGTTCATTCATCCCTCGAAAATAAATCGCCATCATCAGTGCTGACATCTGATAATCTGGGATTTCCCCATTTGTATAACTTCGGATCATCCAGTCAATTTCTTCTTTTGCTAATCTTTCCCCATCTCGCTTTTTCCTGATCAGATCATACATTCTCATAATAAAACCCCCAATCCGCGGAAAAAATCTGATATCCTGCACCTCTGCTGTCCGCCGGAAGCTGTATCAGACCAAACGCACAAAACGCCGGCTTTCGCCAGCGTTTTGCTTACTTAGTTAAAATATACCATTTCATCTGCCGGCGGTTCGCACGGTTCTACCTTGCTTGCATACAGCACAGGACCTTTTCCGCGATAAAACTTATCGTATTCAAATGCTACCCTTGCAGTGACCATAACCCACTGTCCATGTTTCAGCTGCGGAGCGATCGGACTCTTACAGATGTAGCCGATCATCTGCATATCATCTGCACAGCAGGTCATCGCTTTTCTTCCCGGCACAAAATAAGGTGCCTCTTTGTTTTTGCTCTTCATAGCACGAGCCTTGAACTTCACCGTTTTCCCCACGTATTTGTCCGGATGGTCATCCATATCCACATAGAAGATACCGTAATCCACATCTTCTATTTCGATAATCGGAGCATCCATATCGTACGGCGTGTTTTCCTCAAACAGGTCGATCAGTTCACCATCCTCATCCTCAAAGCTGATATCACAGGAAGGATTGACAACCTTGATGCCTCTTCGATAATTGGTCAGCGGATCACTTGATTTACAGCGATTGAAGATCACCATATCTGCATTCTGCACCATCTCTGAGAACAGAGACTGCATATTTGCACGGTAGATCTGATAGCTGCTGCCGTCTACGATCACGATCTCCTGAGAAATGCCCCATCCAAGCGGCAGTTTCATCGCACGCAGTTTATTGACACCCCAGAGCGGATTGTACTCAAGCAGCACTCGCTCCGGATGATATTTGCGATGCAGAACACGGAGGTTCTCAAATGTAAAATCCTCCGGCTCTTCAATCTTCTCGACAACCGTGTTGTATTTCAGAAGTTCTTTCTCGTCGTACTCCTCCTCACCCTCTTCGCAGGTGATCAGGAGTGTTGTTCCTTCTATTTGAAAGTAATCCTGTTTCGCAGTAAAATCCAGAAAAGAAGTTTTGCCGCTCTCCAGGACACCGGTCACAAGATAAACCGGTGTTGAAATATTAAAATCACTCATCTTTTTTTACCTTGTTCCTTATTTCGCAAACCACAGCTGCTCTAATTTTGCTTCATCCAGTTTGGAACCGATCACGCAGATACGTCCTGTGTATTCTGCACTTCCCTCACGGATATCCACTTCTTCCGGAACCATGTCAAAATAAGTCCAGACACCGTCTTCGCTCTCCAGCATACCTTTTGCACGCAGGATCATTCCGTAAGAATCTTCTTCTGACAGAGTTTTCAGAATCTTTTCAATCTCTTCACGGCTGTATTTACGGACGGTTTCCTTACCCCAGCTTGTAAATACCTCATCTGCGTGATGATGGTGATGATGATGTCCCTCGTGGTCATGGTCATGGCAGCCACAGGTGCAGCCCTCTCCATGGTCATGGTGATGCTCATGCTCTTCGTGGTCATGATCCTCATGATCGTGATGATGCTCATGCTCTTCATGGTCATGGTCGTGATGATGTTCATGATCACAGCAATGGTCATGCTCTTCTTCTACATGAGAAAGGTCGATCTTCATTCCTTCGATCGTGTCCAGGATCTTCTGTCCACCCAGATCTTCCACCGGTGTTGTGATGATCGTAGCATCCGGATTCAGTTCACGGATCAGTTCGATGGCAGCTTCGATTTTTTCCGGTGTTGCCTTCTTTGTATCAGTACGGCTCAGGATGATCGTGCCGGCTGCTTCTACCTGATTCTTGAAGAATTCACCAAAGTTCTTCAGATACATTTTGCATTTCAGAACATCGACAACCGTAACGGCACTGTTCAGTTTCACTTCTCCGTCTGCTTCCAGATGCAAATTTTCAACTGCATGGATAACGTCAGAAAGTTTGCCGACACCTGACGGCTCGATCACGATGCGGTCCGGGTGATATTTCTCTACCACTTCTTTCAAAGCAGTTCCGAAATCTCCTACCAGAGAACAGCAGATACAGCCGGAATTCATTTCCTTGATCTCGATTCCTGCATCTTTCAAAAATCCACCGTCAATACCGATCTCGCCGAATTCATTCTCAATCAATACCACCTGCTGTCCTTTAAATGCATCCTGTAACAGTTTTTTGATCAGGGTCGTTTTACCTGCACCCAAAAAACCGGAAATAATATCAATCTTTACCATAATAACTTCTACATCTCCTTTATCCATTTCGTCCATCCATCGGACGACATTCTGCCCCGATTATACAACCTGATTTTGATTCTGTAAAGCAGACACCAGATTTGTCAGGCATTCAGAATGGCATTTATTTTCTCATCTTTTTCTTCTTTTGTGATAATGCCCATCTCGAACTGCTGCTCAATTTTTTTGATCTCTTCAAAATTTTCTACTTTTTTCCTGGCAATATTCCGCTTCTGCTCATATTCTTCCTTAGAAATAATTTCCATGGCAAGTGCTTTGTCGAGAACGCCTTTTTCCTGTTCAAAAGACTCTTCCGCTTTTGTCTTCTCACGAAGAAGTGTATTCTGTTTTGCTCTCTTCTCTACTTCCGCCAGCTGATTTTCCAGCTCCTTTTTCTTTGCCTGATCCTGTTTGATGATCGTCAGGAAATCAGAAACATCAAACACCGGCTCTTCGGATACTTCTTTTTCTTCGTCGATCGTTTCTGCTGTATCTTCTGCTTTCACTTCATCGATGGTTTCATTAGCTGCTTCTTCTTTTGCTTCATCGACCGTTTCATCTGCTGCTTCTGCTTTTACTTCGTCAATTGCTTCGGCTGCTGCTTCTGCCTTCACTTCATCGATCACTTCTGAAGATTCTGTTGCTTCGGTTGTTTCAGCTTCGGCTGCTTCATTTTCTGCTGTTTCCGGTTCTGCATCATCCATATCTGCTACAAATTCTGCATATTTCTTTCCGATCTGCAGATACTGTGCATCCATTTCTTTCTCTAATTCACGGATCTGTCTTTTCAGACCGGTGATCTCCATTGTATCCTGTACACTTGTCTCAACAACTGTTTTTACATTGTTTGCTGATGCGGCAATGTTTTCTCCCACATCCTGTACCTTTTTTAAAGCTTTGTCAAAAAATCCCATGATATCAACCCCTGTCTTATTGTGTGTAAATGCACATCGATTCTGCTAAGTAAATATCATCCAAACCGACCAGAATCGCATGCCAAGTCTCGCATACGTTCGACTTGATTTTAGAGTTCTATGTCTAATATAACACACCCGAATCATTCTAACAAGTCCAAAGGCGTACACCGGAGAAAAAAGCACAGCCAATTTTTGATTCCTGAACTCAACACAAATTACGGTCAACAAGTGGGACTTCTCTTTTGTGCAAACTGCACGAAAAAAAGCACCGTCCCCGATGCTCTCTACTTGTCATCCAAAACAGTGCTTTTATAGTGCGCGATCAGGGGTTCGAACCCTGGACACCCTGATTAAGAGTCAGGTGCTCTGCCAGCTGAGCTAATCGCGCATATCTTGTGTTGCGTTACCTCGAACGCAAGACATATTATAATATATGGTTTTACAAATTGCAAGCTTTTTTTTAAGTTTTTTTATAGTTTTTTTAAGAAAGAACACTTGAACTAATTTTCCGTGCCTTTTATAATTAGAAGTAACTCGTTTTTTAAACATTTTATAAGGGGGATGCCCATGAATCTGGAGAAACAAAACAAATCGGATGATGACATCAAGAAAAATAAATTTACGGCCAATAACCGGTATTTTACAATCTGTATTTACACGATGTTTGTCATCTTTTTCGGTGCGATCATCATCAATCTGATCACATCCTGGAACACGACACTGAAAAATATTGAAAAAGGTCTGGCGGTTCTGATGCCGTTTATCATCGGTGCTCTGATTGCCTACATACTGAACCCGGCAGTTGCCCGCTTTTACAAGCTGTTCCGTGATAAATGTAAGATTAAAAGTGATGCTCTTTGTAAGATCCTGGCGATCATCACTGCTTATGTTCTTGTGATCGGCATCATTGTGATCGTACTTTTCGGTGTTATCCCGCAGATTATCACCAGTTTGACGGATCTGGTCAATTTTATTCCGACTGCGGCACAGCAGCTTTATCATTTCTTTGATACTTTAGAAGAGCGTTTCCCTTCGCTGGATACGGAAGTGCTGAGAAATACGATCAACAATGCGATCCCGAACTTTATCAACTATGCGAAGGATTTTGCCGCAAATATGATACCGGCACTGTATTCGATCTCCATGTCCATCCTTAAATGGGTGCTGAACCTCTTTATTGCGATCATGGTTTCCATTTATATGCTGGCTGACAAACGACCTCTGATCAATTCCTGTAAAGCTGTTGTCTATGCATTTGTCCCGGTAAAATATATCCAGCTGATCCTGGATGTTTCTGCAGAAGCCAATCGTCTGTTCAGCAGTTTTATCGTCGGAAAGGCGATCGACTCTACGATCATCGGAGTGCTCTGTTTTGTACTGATGCTGATCCTGAGACTTCCTTATGCCGTGCTGATCAGCGTAATCGTCGGAATCACAAACATGATCCCTTATTTTGGTCCATTCATCGGTGCCATTCCAAGTGCGATCATCCTGCTTTTTATCAGTCCGCTCAAAGCCGTGATCTTTGTTGTCATGGTATTTGTATTACAGCAGTTTGACGGTCTGATCCTCGGACCGAAAATCCTCGGAGATTCTACCGGTCTGAAGCCGCTGTGGATCATCTTCGCCATCACGGTCGGCGGCAGTATTGCCGGGGTCCTTGGTATGTTCCTCGGTGTTCCGGCAGTCGCATTTATACGCTATCTGATCCAGCGTCTTATCAACCATCAGCTTCAAAAGCGTGACGAATCACTTCCGGAACATCTGCAGCCGTTTGAGTTTGATAGTACAAAGCACTGATGTAAAGTAAAAATCTGCTGGCTGCCTGCGGAAAATCGAAAACGTTCCGCATCAAAAACTAGTCCGAAACAACATAAGGCGTTTACACCGGAAATTCTCCGCTGTAAACGCCTTCTTTTTATTTTTTCTTTTTTTCATCCCCGATCAGGTGCTTTACTTCCTGAAAAGATTTCTGCATGGTCACCAGTTTCTTGTTCAGCTTTTTCTTTTCATAGACTGCCATGCCAATGCGATCACGAACATTCTGTCTTCGTGCCATTTTTCCTCCACCGAACGAAACGGATAGTCCGGTTTCTATTTCGTTTCTATATAATATGACATCTGTTTACCGGCTGATGATCATTTTATAGATTGGATTTCCCATACTTGAGAATTTTTCTTCGTACTCGGTCATCACGTTGCCTTCATTCATGTTTTCATCATGATGCAGGTCAAAGGTACAGCCGTCCAGGTTCCAGCCGGCGATCTCCCTTTGTTCCAGTGCAAAATCAAACAGTCCGCGGTTATCGGTCTTGAATTCTACTTTGCCATCCGGCACAAGGATCTGGTCATAGCGTGCCAGAAATTCTTTTGACGGCAGTCTGCGTCTTGCATGGCGATCCTTCGGCCATGGATCTGAGAAATTCAGGTAGATCTTTGCCACTTCGTCTTTTGCAAAGATTTCCGGAAGTTCACTGGCATCGATACACAGATAGAGCAGATTCGGCAGGGCTTCTTCTGTCGGAAGCTGCTCTCTTTTCTGTACGGCACGCAGAAGAACGCTCGTATAACGCTCGATTCCGATGTAGTTGATCTGTGGGTTTCTCTTTGCCATCTCAGTGATAAACTGCCCTTTTCCCATCCCAACTTCGATATGGATCGGATTTTCATTTCCAAATACTGTATTCCATTTTCCTTTTTTATCTGCCGCTTCCTTGATTACCCAGTCACAGTTTCTGATCACTTCATCCGCTCCCGGTATATTTCTTAAACGCATTTATTTTCCTCCAATTTTATGTTTGTGCAAGCACATCGTGCTTTCAGGCTTTTGACCCTGGCATTTATGACATTGAGATTTGTCAGTAACTGATGCCATACGGATTGTTCCGTACTGCGTACTCTCACAAGCAAGCTTGCATCGTCTTTTTGACCTTTTGGCCCTGGCATCATATAAATTTTATATACTAGGTATCACTGACTTTCTTCTGAGTTATACCCATGTATTCTATCATATCCATTCTAATTGTGCAAAACAACCATAAAATTTTTTTATTTTTTTGAGAATTTTGCATATGGAAATCAAGTGGAAATCGTGTATAATGTAAGCTGTCAGACGGAGTGAAAAAAGGACTACCTATTTATAATGGGTATCTGTGAACATGATTTTACGGTTGTCTGGCAATAATCATATAAAGGCAGAAGTGTCAGGGCACTAAACTTCTGCAGTTTTTTTGTGGGCTGGGCTGTGCTTTTGCATATGTTCAGCTTGAATTTCAAAGCTGCAACTATACTATACTAAAGGAGGGATGCACATGGATCTCGTCATCAAGCGTCTGTCTTCGATCGAAGAGGCCTCAGCCGGTATCATTGAGGCTGCCGAGAACGAAAAGAAGGCACTGGAACAGCAGATGCGTGAACGTATTCAGGCATTTGATGAAGAGGCTGAGAAAGCTACGCAGGAGAAGCTTGATCAGATTCGTTCCAGCTTAAATGAAGAAATGCAAAAAAGTCTTGCCGATCTGCAGAAAGCAACTGAAGATTCGATTCAGGCAATCGAAAATGATTACAATCAGAATCATGAAAAGCTTGCTGCCGGATTGATCGCAAAAATGATCGAGGAGTAAAATTATGGGAAATCTGTTAGCCTACAGCGGTACAGCAACCAAGATTCGCGGTATGCGAAGGAAGCTTCTGACCGCTAAAGATTTTCAGCATCTCGCCTCTTTGACATCCGTTTCCGATGCCATCGGATTTCTGAAAACAAAGTCCGCTTATGCTGGTATTTTCGCAAATTCCAACGAAAATTCCCTGCACCGCGGAGAGATCGAGAAAATGCTCACAAACGCAATCTACACGGATTTCCAGAGTATCTACCGTTTCGCAACCATACATCAGCGTAAAATCCTGGATCTGTACTTCCGCAGATACGAGATCGGACTTCTGAAAACCTGTATGCGAATGGTATTTGACCACAGAGATGTTGAATTGAATTTCGATATTTTCAAAGATTTCTTTGAAAAACACTCGGACATCAATTTGACCGCTCTTTCCAACTGTAAAACTCTGGATGAGTTTGTAAGCCTTCTGAAAGGAAGCATCTACTATCGTCCTTTATCTCTTCTCTCCGGTCTGTCCGAACCTACTTTGTGGGATTACGAGATGGCACTTGACCTGTGCTATTTCAAATGGTTCTGGGACAGCCGCAAAAAGGTTCTGACTCGTGACGAAGAAAGAATCTTTATGGACGATTACGGTGTCAAAATGGATTTGCTGAACATACGTTGGATTTATCGTTCCAAGCATTTTTACAACATGAGCAATGCGGACGTCTATGCACATCTGATCGGTATCCAATACCGTCTTCAGACCTCTCAGATCAAAGAGATGGTCGAAGCTGCAACTACAGATGAACTGACCGCAGCCATCAGAAATACTTACTACGGACGACATTTCCCGGAGGAAGCAAAACTTTCACTGGACGATGCCTATTATCAGATCCGTTATCGTGTTCAGCGTAAGAACGCAAAGGAGGATCCATTCTCCATTGCAGTTATCATTTCATATCTCTATGAGAAAGAACATGAGGTTGACGACCTCACAACCACGCTTGAGTGCATCCGATACGGTCTTCCGACCAGTGAGACGCAAAAATATATTTCAAATCTGAAAAGGGGGTGTAATCGTTGATTGAGAAAATGAAATTTCTGAGCGTTACCGGTCCGAAAGAAGACATCGACCGTGTGGTGAATGACTATTTATCCAAATACGAAATTCATCTGGAAAATGCTCTTTCCGAGCTTAAGACTGTCAAGTCTCTTCGTCCTTATATTGAGATCAATCCTTATAAAGACAAGCTCACAAAAGCAGAAGAATTCGCTTCCATGCTCGGTACGGATAAAAATCAGGAAAAACCAACCGGCACTATTTCGATTGAAGAAGCTTCTGAGACTCTCGCAACTCTGGAAAGCAAATTTTCTGATATTTATACAAGAACCAATGCTCTAGAAGCAAAGAAGGAAGATCTGAAAGCTTCTTATGAACGTTTAAGACCGTTCCTTGGATTCGATTTTGATATTCACAGCGTACTGCAGTTTAAGTTTATCAAATATCGTCTCGGTAAGATCACACGCGATTACTACAAAAAACTGGAGCACTATGTCTACGAAAATCTGGACACCGTGTTCTATCGCTGCAGCGAAGATGAGCAGTATGTATGGGGTGTTTACTTTGTGCCGGCGGGCAGAGCCGGACAGATCGATGCCGTATTTTCTTCCCTGCACTTTGAACGCATCCACCTTCCGGATGAATACGAAGGTATTCCACAGGAAGTCGGTACAAAACTTCAGTCTGATATCCATGATCTTGATGTCCAGCTTCAGGAGTGCCGTGAAGAAAGTGCGAAACTGCTCAACGAGTACAAAAACAAAGTCCTGCTTTGCAGAGACAAATTCCGTTCACTCACTTCAAACTTTGATGTGCGTAAACTTGCAGCCTGCACAAAAGAAGGTAAACAGGTCTTCTACATTCTGTGTGGCTGGATGACGGAAAGCGATGCCGCTCGTTTTGAAAAAGACGTAGCCGATGACAAGAATCTGTTCTGTCTGATCGAAAGCAATGAAGATCAGGATAAAGACAGCACACTGACACCGCCTACCAAATTGAAAAACCCTGGTATCTTCCGTCCGTTTGAATTATTCGTTCGTATGTACGGTCTTCCGTCTTACAATGAGATCGACCCGACCATCTTCGTAGCACTGACCTATTCCTTTATTTTCGGTGCCATGTTCGGTGATGTCGGTCAGGGACTCTGCCTGGTGATCGGCGGTGCCCTGCTCTACCATTTCAAAAAAATGGAACTCGCAGCATGCTTAAGCAGTGCCGGAGTCTTCTCTACGATCTTCGGTTTCCTGTTCGGCAGTTTCTTCGGTTTTGAGGATGTCATACCTGCACTCTGGATGCATCCGAAGGATGCAATGACAACGCTTCCGTTTATCGGTACTATGAACACCGCTTTCGTTGTTGCCATCGCATTTGGTATGTTCCTGATCCTGACAACGATGGTTCTGCATATTATCAATGCAGTCCGCAGAAAAGATGCTGAGAACATCTTCTTTGATACAAACGGTATCGCCGGTTTTGTATTCTACGGTGCGATCGTTGCAGTCGTTTTCTTATTTATGACAGGTCATGCCGTCCCGGCAGCCGGTGTTCTGGTGGTTATGTTCCTCATTCCGCTGATCCTGATCGGCTTCAAAGAGCCGCTCGGTAAACTGGTCGAGAAAAAAGCAGATGCTATGCCAAAAGAAAAAGGCATGTTCCTTGTAACTGCATTTTTCGAACTGTTTGATGTATTACTGAGCTACTTCTCCAACACGCTGTCTTTCGTGCGTATCGGTGCTTTCGCCGTCAGCCACGCAGCTATGATGGAAGTAGTCCTGATGCTTGCCGGAGCCGAATCCGGAAACATCAACTGGATCGTTATCGTACTTGGTAACGTTTTTGTATGTGCAATGGAGGGTCTGATCGTTGGTATCCAGGTACTTCGTCTGGAATACTACGAAATGTTCAGCCGTTTCTATAAAGGTGAAGGACATCCATTCACACCATTTGTTAAAAAATCCGTTGATTAACATTTAAAAGCAAAATAACGGAAATAAAATATTTTATATTTGTGAGTTCATAATCACACACGATTAAGGAGGAAATTACTATGTCAACTATTACAAAATTCATTTTTATCGCAGCACTGCTTCTGAGCATCGTCGTACCAACCGCAGCATTTCTGATCGGTGAAAAGAACCGTGGACGCTTCAAAACCACACTTGGCATCAACTGCTTCCTCTTCTTTGGAACCATGGCTCTTGCCGTTATCATGATCTTCACAGGCGACGGTTCT